>OGOV01001343.1_pt1 | contig 22199 bp, 18 predicted proteins | sample 1552711 | NCBI WGS metagenome assembly OGOV01 (sample SAMEA2580216, study PRJEB22360) | human gut metagenome | biome: human gut; feature: human-associated habitat; material: faeces | place: Denmark | collected 2008/2010 | reverse complement strand
GATCCAGGTTCCGTCTCCGTTATTGTAAAGGACTCTGGATTCTTCATCGCCTTCATCTGCTGCTACAATTGATGCCACACCGGACGCAGTATTGAATCCACTGGTATATGGCACGCCTGCCCCGGTCGCAGGCAGATACAGTTTCGTATGAACAAGCCCTGCCAAAAGCGGTGTGGTAAGACCTGCATTCTGCCTGAGTTCCGGTATTCTGCGTATTTTTTCAGATGAATAATAAATCGTTTCTTTTAAGCAATTTTTCTAAACGTTTTTTGATTCGACCACATTGGGGTCAGACCCCAATGTGGTCCCTTCCAATACGGTGAATTTTTTATATCATGTTTTTCATCCGTTGGATCTCCCATAAAAATTACAGATGCACTTGTTTCCTCTTGCTGACTATACTTATTTTTCATTTTATCAACTATTGAATTATATGTATCAACAACTATTCCTTCCAAAACAGTAATATATTCCTTTACAGCCATAAGATACACATTTTTATTTGTTTTGAGCAGTCTTTCTATTTTATCTGGATCCGCATGTAGATATAAACCATACATCACATCCTCTATAGCTTTATAAAGATTAAGACTCGTCCCGTCAGACAAAATCACTTCCATATAATAATTATTAAGCTTCTCAAACTTTTCTCTAAGAATATTAATATTTTCTCCCACTTCTGGATACATCTTATCAATGGCATCAAATACATTACTCAAATATACATCTTCCCTATTATAATCATATTTCCTAAGAATCATTAATTTAGTTTGTAACATAACATAAAAAGCTTCTGTATTTTCTTCACTCACTTCCTGATTCTTATAAAAATCATAAAATTCTTCCGTATGCTGTGTATAAAATGTATGGCTTACCATAACCTCGGGTGGATATTTATAAGTCTGGTGATACAAACCATCCGTGCTTCGAAAGTCTGGAATATGACTCTCTGTTGAAACACCTGCGCCACCAAAGAATACGATATGATTACTTTCATCGATCATCTGTTGTAATTTTTCAATCTTTTCGTTATCCATGACTTTTTCCTCCTTGAAATCTAATTGATCAAAAATCATCTACAAAGTTAGTTGCTTATAACTTATTTTTATATACTTTATCTTTTATTGTACAAGAAAAAAAGGCCTCTTGTAAAGAAGCCTTTTCATTTTTTTAATCATTGCTTTGTTCTTGAATCTTACTGATCTGGTGTAAAGTCTCAAAAACTGCTGCCATATCGTCTTTGATCAGTTTTCTTTGTTGTTCATAAATACTGCGATAGTATTTTGTTCTTATTGGATCAGGTTCATAAATTTTCTTGATCTTTCTTGTTTTTTCAAATACCTGACTTGGATCTTCCAGATCTCCTACCGCATATGCTGCGATCACTGCATCTGTAAGAACTGCTCCTTGTGCATTTTCTAATGTGGCACTCTTACATCCTAACATGTCTGCTTTGATCTGATTCCAGACTTCTGAATTACTTCCACCTTCTGTGATCGTCATAAATTCAAGTGGCACGCCTGCTTTTTTATAAATATCTGTCACACTCATATAATCGTAACCGATCGCTTCTAAAACTGCACGCCACTGTACTCCCTGATCTGTGTCCATCGTCATATTCAGGAAACAGGCACTTGCATTGGATGTTTCTCCAAATCCTCCTGTTAAATATGGAAGGAACAGGACTCCTTTGGATCCGCATGGCACATTTTGTGCTTTCTCATTTAATTCATCAAAATATGCTCCATTTCCTGCTTCGTTGCATACATTATCTCGATACCAACGAAGTGCTAATCCACCGGTTCTTATGAATCCCCAATAAAAGTATGTATTTTCTAAAGTTCCGCTGTTAAAGATCAGTTCATTTTCTGGTTTGCTTAATTCTTCATTGATCCCATCGGTTGCGATACAAAACATCGCACATGTTCCTGCTACGTCGGCTGCCTGATCTGGTTTGATCACTCCGCATCCGATCATAGACTGCATCGTATCTCCGGCTCCCGCACAGATTGGGATTTCTGGTTTCAATCCGGTTTCTTTTGCAAATGTCTCTGATAATTTTCCAATGATATCCCATGGTTTTTGAATCTTTGGCATCATTTCCATTGGGATTCCAAGGATCTCTAATTGTTCCTTGGACCATTTTTTCTCTGTTACACGGTATCCTAGTCCCCATCCAGACATTGTTCCCCAGTCGATAAATGCATCTTCTGCAGACAGCCCTGCAAGATTGGCCAGGATATATGGGGCATTGTGCATGAATTTTCTGCCTTTTTCTTTAAAGCCCTCACAATTGTTCATCATCCAACGTGCAAACATCGCTGGAAACATACAGTTTGGCTGGGAATTCCCAGTCTCTTTCGCCCAGATCTCATAATGATGGGATGCTAGTTCCTCAACATCTTCTTTTGTTCTGGAATCCAGATAATTGATGTAAGGTGTGATCGCATGGCAATCCTTATCAACACCGACAATCCCACAGATGATCCCATCTCCAAAAATAGAGCGGATGTTATCTGGATCCAGATTCTTTTCTTTCATTTTTGTAACGCAGTTTCTGATCCCTGTAACCGTTGCATGAAGATACTGGTCTGCATCCATTTCCACCCATCCCGGATGTGGATAATTTAAGATTGTTGCATTGGTATCCTGCACGATCAGGTTCATATCAATATCATAAATTGCTGTTTTTACACTTTGTGTTCCTGCGTCAAATCCTAAATAATATTGTTCCATATTAACTTCCTGCTTTAATTTCTGATTCTTTTTATGCTTCTACTTCTTTGATCAGCTGTACCATTTCGATTGCAGATAATGCACAGTCATATCCTTTGTTTCCTGCTTTTGTTCCTGCACGCTCGATTGCCTGCTCAATATTTTCTGTTGTAAGGATTCCGAACATTACTGGAACGCCTGCCTGTAAGCCAACCTGTGCAACACCTTTAGATACTTCGTTACATACATAATCATAGTGGCTTGTTGAACCTCTGATTACTGTTCCAAGAGCGATTACTGCATCGTATTTTCCTGTTTTAACCATTTTCTCGCAGATTAATGGAATTTCGAATGCTCCTGGTACCCATGCTACGTCGATATTTTCTTCGGAGATTCCGTGACGTACAAGACCATCGACTGCTCCGCCTAATAATTTAGATACGATAAATTCGTTGAAACGTGCACATACGATTCCGATTTTCTCTTTTTTACCTACTACTTTTCCTTCGATTACATGATAAGCCATCTTTTTATCCTCCATTTATTTTAAATATTTAACAAGTTGTTCTTTATAAAGTCTGATCGGGTCAAGCTGCTTTATTTAGTATTTTGTATAATGTCCCATCTTCTCCTGTTTTGTCTTCAGGTAGAATAAGTCATCTGAGTTTGGCTCGATGATAATTGGAACACGTTCTACGATTTCGATGCCGTATCCGGATAATCCAACTACTTTGGCCGGATTATTTGTCATAAGACGAAGTTCTTTGATTCCTAAGTCCGCAAGAATCTGTGCGCCGATTCCGTAATCTCTTAAGTCTTCTGGGAATCCTAATGCAAGGTTTGCTTCTACGGTATCCATTCCTGTATCCTGAAGCTGGTATGCTTTTAACTTATTGATAAGACCGATTCCACGACCTTCCTGACGCATGTATAAAAGAACGCCCCTGCCCTCTTTTTCAATCATCTGGATGGCTGCACGGTACTGCTGACCACAGTCACAGCGGCGAGAACCTAATGCATCACCTGTAAGACATTCAGAATGAACTCGGCATAATACTGGCTTACCGTCTGATACGTCACCTTTTACGATAGCCACATGATGCTCACCATTTAACTTATTGATGTATCCGAAAATACGGAAATGTCCATAATGTGTTGGGAAATCTGCCTCTGCTTCACGGCTTACGAAACATTCTGTTTTTCTTCTGTACTGAATCATATCAGCGATCGTGATAAGCTTTAAGTCGTATTTCTTTGCAAATTCTACGAGATCTGGAAGCTTGCCTACGAATCCGTCTTCATCGAGGATATCACAACAAAGACCTACTGGACGAAGACCGGCCATTACTGCTAAATCTACAGCAGCTTCTGTAAAACCAGTTCTCTTTAACACGCCTCCCTGTCTTGCTACCTTAGGGAACATATGACCTGGCATACGGAAATCTTCTGGCTTAGCATCTGCTTTTGTCGCAGCGATAACTGTTGCAGAACGATCCTGTGCGGAAATTCCAGTAGGCGCATCTGCCTTGTCAAAAGATACTGTAGATACAGATGGTTCTCCATCAGAACCCTGCCAGATTAAGGCTTCTAAGCCAAGCTGTCTTGCCACTTCTTCAGAAATTGGCATAGTGATCAAACCTTTGGCATTAGTTGCCATAAAGTTGATAACTTCTGGTGTGGCAAATTCGCCGGCTACCAGAAGGGAACCTTCATTCTCTAAATCATCGTCATCTACTGCGATAACCATTTTGCCTGCTTTAAAATCAGCAATTGCTTCTTCGATTGTGTTAAACTTAATGTCGCTCATTTATCTTAGGTCCTCCCTTAATTAGAATCCATTTTGTATGAGAAAATCCATTGTAATGCCTGTTTTCTCAGTCGTGCCTTCTTCTTCCTCAGCAGGAATACTTCCGTACTGAAGAAGCTTCTCAACATACTTGCCTACCATATCATTCTCAAGATTTACGGTATCTCCCGGCTTTTTATCAAGAAGGGTCGTATTCTGTCCCGTATGTGGAATGACAGAAACCGCAAAGCTCTTATTATCTACCTTTGCTACGGTAAGACTTACTCCATCAATAGTGATAGAGCCTTTACTTATGATATATTTTAATATTGCTGCGGATGTATCAATCGTAATCCATACAGCATTATCATCCTTTTTCATGGAAGAAATAGTTCCGGTTCCATCGACATGACCTGCCACAATATGTCCGCCAAAGCGTCCATTTGCCGCCATCGCTCTCTCTAAATTAACCTTACTTCCACTCTTCAACTCGCCAAGATTGGTTCGTCTTAATGTCTCATGCATGACATCTACAGAATAATTATTCTTTCCGATGGATGTTGCGGTGAGACAGACACCGTTAAGTGCCACACTGTCACCAAGATGCAGATCTCCTAAAACAGTATTTGCTTTAATTGTAATGACAGCGGAATTCGCACCTTTTTTGATGCTCTGGATTTCTCCAACTTCCTCAATAATTCCTGTAAACATACAACCTGCCTTTCTATTAATTTTCTTTTGTTCTTTCATATTCTAAAAGAATATCCTGCCCAAATTCCTGCATTCCTATTCTTGTAAAATGCCATGCATCGGCAGCTTTCGCAAGTCCCTGACCTTCTACCGGAGTCTTTGCCTGTGCACCTCCAAAAATCTTAGGAGCAATGTAGCAATATACTCTCTGTACGATTCCTGCCTGCAATGCACTCTCGTTAAGCTGTCCGCCGCCTTCTAAAAGAATACCGTCAATCTTACGGCTTCCAAGTTCCTTCATGAGAACTGGCAGAGAAATTACTTCTTTTTGCTTCTCTTCTATAATATCACTATCGACTTCTCTGCTAATATTATTATCTGCTAAATTATCTGCCAAAAGTCTGTCCTTATATTTTAAAACTGAATCTGAACTGCTTCCTGAAAAGTCATTCACCGCAATTCCCGGAATCCTTAACACTTCCACACCCTTTTCTTCAAGCTGCACCGCCTTTGTCTCATCGGCATCTGGCAGGCAGGCTACGATAAGAGGCTGTTGCTTCGCTGTTCGTACAAGCTGAGAATCCATCGGAATCCGCAAATGGCTGTCTGCAATAATACGAACCGGGTCTCTTCCACCTTCGATACGACAGCTGAGCATCGGGTCATCAGCAAGAACTGTTCCGATTCCAGCCATAATTCCTTTATAATGATTGCGAAGTGTCTGGACATGTGCTCTGGACTCTTCTCCAGTTACCCACTTGGAATCTCCAGTATAGCAGGCAATCTTACCGTCCATAGTCATCGCATACTTCATTGCAACATAAGGCGTTCCTGTACTGATATAATGGAAAAACACATGATTCATGGCATCACATTCTTCCTTGAGGAAATGTGGGATAACTTCGATTCCTTTTTCACGAAGAAGCTTAAATCCCTTACCGGATACCAGCGGATTCGGATCATCAGAACCAACGACAACTCTTGCAATCTTCTCCTCAATAATTGCTTCTGTACAAGGAGGTGTCTTTCCGTAATGGCAGCAAGGCTCTAACGTTACATAAATGGTACTTCCCTCAATATTATTGCCTCTCTTCCTGGCATTCGCTATCGCATTACGTTCTGCATGAAGCTGTCCGTAACATTCGTGATAACCCTCTCCTATAATCTCTCCATCCTTCACAATAACGGCTCCGACTAATGGATTCGGGTTCACATGACCGCTTCCTTTTTTCGCCAGCTCTATGGCTCTTCTCATATACTTCTCTTCTGGCATATCTAAAACCTCCTGCAAGTAAAATCAGATCAGAAAGAAGCCAGTAAAAATTCGTCCATCTAAATATCAGACAGCTATATAAGCGATTCCTCTTTCTATAAGAAAATGCTTTTTACATTATATAAAAATACTTCCTGGAAATTATATAAGCTTATATAAAAGCACTTTCTTGGAAATAAAAAACGCCCTGAAATCTACGTTTATAAATTCCAGGGCTTTAATTTATCTTAATCGTTCATATACTTACATAGTCTCTTTCTTCTTCTTACATCCGGACTGTACCGTCGGCTCCGGAATCACACCGGATCATGCTATCGCTCGCGGGCTTACGCTTCCTCCTAAAACTTCAAAACGCTTACCGCCGGTCGGGAATTACACCCTGCCCTGAAGAATATTTTATTTCCATCGGTATTATATCGCATTATGCTATATTATTCAACTGTTTTTTATACATTTTCCACAATGAGATATGTACAAAAGTTCCAATCTAACCTTAAATAACGCTACTTTTTTGCAAATGTAACCCTTATTATAAATCTTGTTCAAAGTTTGTTACAAATCAAACTATTATGTTTTCAAACACGCTCTAGTTTCCGCCTGCCTGCTGTTCATATGTACTGATAAGCTGTATATTGTACTTCTCCACTTCATTCAGGCAAGAATCATCAAAGTCATTCGATGCTGTCTGTGGCACATACCAGTTCTGTCTCTGGAAATACTCCTGTAACTCCTGATCATTAAAAATTCTTCCGTGTCGCGCATAGATTTCATTCCTCGTAATCTTCAGTCCATAGGAATCAAGTACAGAAAGATTCTGTATAGTATACTTAACCGTTGTCGTATAAGACAAATGCTGTGCCTTCTCATATCGGTTTGAGCTCTTATCATCCCCTGGAATAAGGTAAATCCTGTCTTCTGTCTCACCATCTGCTTCTTCATCAGATGAAGCGTTTTCATTCTCATCAGCACTAAAGACTTCTTCCTTATTATCCGTCTCAGAGTCTGAAGCTGCCTCTTCGGATTCTCCCTTCGTTTCTGTTTCTGTGTTCGCTTCCTGCGTACCATCAGACTCCAGGTGATCTTCTATCTCCTGCCTTTTCTCTTTATCCTTATTATATTCTGTATCCGCAGCAGAAATCAGCCTGGCATCCTCATTCTTCTTAATCATACGAAAGCCTGCAATTACAATTCCAACTACAGAAAAAATGATGATCACTGTTAGAATCATCAAACCTATCGTTCCATATTTCTTTTCGTTACGTCCCATTATTCAGCCTCCTTTGGGCATTAGCCATGTCCTGTCTGAATCGCTTTTGTTAATATTATAAAAGAATTTCCATTTCTATACAAGCCCAAACGTCAATAGTTAAAACTAATTTAATATCTTACAAAATTTAATACAATTTTTCTGTCAGTTTATGCTTGATATTAATGAGAATCTAGTATAGAATAATGAATACAGAACATAAAGTTCAATTTTATCTAATCTAAAGGAGGATACTATAATGGCATATGTAATTTCTGACGATTGTATTAGTTGTGGAACTTGTGAAGGTGAATGCCCAGCAGGAGCAATCAGCGAAGGTGATGGAAAATACGAAATCGATGCTGATACATGCATGGATTGCGGTTCTTGTGCAGGTGCTTGCCCAGCAGGTGCTATCAGCCAGGAATAATTCGTTAATTTTACGGCGAACTATTATAAGAGGACATCGTGTTTGCGGTGTCTTCTTTTTCTGTTCGTAGAAAACAGGAAAAGGATTTTACCGCATAAAAGAACTGATTTTGTGACTTTTGCGTTGCGGCGTTCTGACTGTAGCCTCGCGGGCTCGTTTTTGAGCGAGACTGTTTTATCAGGCAGAACAGAGCGTTTAACGCAAGGGAACAAAACAGTTCTTTTATGCGGTAAAATCCCTTTCCTGTTTTCGTCTGTTTGTCAAATACCCTTCCGTTTATTCTTTCGGAAGAACCGACTCTTTTTCTTGAAGATTCCATCTTTGGAAACTGCGATTTCCTGTCTTGCTTTTTGGGTGCTTCGTATGGCTTCATCGAGTTTTTTGTAGCGTTCTTCTTCCCGCTGTTCCTGTTCTACCATTAGCTCGTCCACTTCGCGGAGCATTTTATTGCAAAGATGGTTTCCCATAGCATCTCCGAGGTTTTCTGCCTGTTCACGGAGGGCTTTGCCTACGATTCGTCCCATGATTTCTTCAAATTGCTGCATTTTTTCTTCGTGCTCAGCGAGGGCGGATTTTTCATTTTGGTGGATGGTTACGACTTTGCAGTTTCGGTCTTCTTTTACAGTTCCATTGCTGTTGGTACTGTTGTGATTTCTGTCAGAATTTCTATTGTTTGTCCTGCCTTTTTTGTTGTTGCCTGAACTATTTTCAAAAGTATCTCTGTCATTTTCTTCGGAAAAATATACTTTGGAATTTCTTTGTTGTTCATTTTCTTTTCCATTCTGTCTCTCTTTTCCCCGCTGCATTTCCCGTTCTGTTTGAGAATCCCTTTGCTGCTCTGCTTCTTTTTGTGCTTCTTCTAATTCCTGATTTTCAAGTTCTTCCTGTGTTGTCAGTAGTTTATGTATATCAATCAGCTTTTTTTGTTCTAAATCTGGCAGTACTTCTTTTACTGCTTTTAGCTGAAATCCTTTATTCTTTAATTCTTTAATACAGTGTAATAGCTGTATTTCCTCTTCGCGGTAATAGCGGTGTCCCAATTCATTTCTTGGTATGTTGAGTTCGAGTTCTTCTTCCCAGTAACGAAGAACATGGTTTTCCACCGATAGAAGCCTGGCCGCTTCCGAGATGGTATATTTGTTTTCTTTCATAATATAATCCGCTCCTGTTCCACAAATATTTTACCGGAATCTCATTGTAAATCACATGATGAATTTACGTGCAAAATACACTCAAACACAGTATTATGTAACAATTCAGAAACATACAAATTCTCAATTGATATACGATTGAGCCTAAATAGTTACAGCATTATGTGAATGCGTCCGGATGGTTACAGTATTATTATAACAACTTTAAGAAAACAGTCTCAACGCTATTCGTATTCTAAATTCTTCTCAATTCTTTCAAATAAAGATAAATAACGACAAAATTATTCGGATTTTATTTATGAAAATAGATGCTGGCAAAATTATTTGTATTTCATTTGAGCAAAAGCATATATCGGTAAAACAAAAAAGAAAAGAGCGAGCCACTCTACATAACCCGCTCTTTGTTTGCAAATTTCGTGTATTGTCCGAGCCATACCAGCTCGACGCTTCCGGTCGCACCATTTCTTTGTTTGGCTACAATAACTTCCGCCAGATTCTTTTTCTCTGAATCCGGATTATAATATTCATCTCTGTACAGGAACATAACAACGTCGGCATCCTGCTCGATTGCTCCTGATTCTCGAAGGTCAGAAAGCATTGGTTTGTGGTCCTGTCTTGCCTCAACCGCTCGGGAGAGCTGGGAGAGTGCAATGATCGGAACATCTAATTCTCTCGCTAAAACTTTAAGTGCTCGGGAAATTTCTGAAATTTCCTGCTGTCTTGATTCGTTTCGTCTTGATTCACTTCCACTCATAAGCTGAAGGTAATCGATTACAACAAGCTCAATTCCATAAGTTTGTTTGTACTTTCGGCATTTAGAACGAATCTCTGCCAAAGTCGTTGCTGTATCATCAATTATAAGCTTGGAGTTACCAATGAGGGCCGCTCCTTCTAAGAGCTTCTCCCAGTCGGAATCTCTTAAATCACCAGTACGCATCTGCTGGGAATCTACCATAGATTCTGATGCCATAAGTCTTGTTACGAGCTGTTCCTTTGACATCTCGAGACTGAACATCGCTACGGCATGATTATCTTTAAATGCTGCATACTGTGCAATGTTAAGGACGAATGCTGTCTTTCCCATCGCTGGTCTGGCCGCTACTAATATAAGTTCTGCCGGATGCAGTCCGGTAAGCTTGTAATCAAGTTCGGTAAAGCCGGTAGCAACTCCTGTGACTCTTCCCTTGGTCTTTGATGCTTCTTCTATGGCACTTAAAGAATTTAAAACAATCTGCTGAATCGGAACAAAGTCGGACATACGGTTTCTGTTTTGAAGAAGCCCGAAAATGTCTTTCTCTGTCTTTTCAAGAATTGTCTCTGTGTCTTCCTTGCCAAGATAACATTCATTTCCAATGTTCTCCGTCACTTTGATCAAAGCGCGGAGTGTTGCCTTATCGTGAACAATCTTTGCATACTGTCCGATATTGGCCGCCGTTGGTACAACTTCTACTAAATCACGGAAAAAGTCAAGACTCATTAGTTCTTCTGGAACTTCTTTTTCTTTTAATTTGTTTTGAAGAGTAATCAGGTCAACTGCTTTACCCTCCCGGTAAAGTTCTACCATAGCCTCAAATACGATTCCGTACTGGCGCTGGTAAAAGTCCTCTTTAGTGAGGATGTCTTCTGCCTCAACGATTGCGTCTCTGTCCATCAGCATAGAGCCTAAAACTGAACGTTCCGCCTCCTCACTGTGAGGCTGTATTCTTTTTACAAAATTCTCGTCTACTGTCGGCATTGATGATCCTTTCTAGAGCGTGTTTGAAAAATGCTTTCTGTAAAATATGCGTTACAATTTGTGGGAGATTTCGCTTGAATGAGGGCGGCGTAGCGGGCTACGGCAACTGAATGAAGGCAAAATATACCGCAAACTGGGGCGTGCAGATTGTAGGAATGATTTTTCAAATACGCTCTAAGACGGTGAGAGGATGACAGCGAGAATTGAGATTATAATCTCAATTCTCGCCTGTCTTCTACTTTAATATTACTTTTCAGTTACTTTTACTTTTAAGTCAGCAGTTACCTTAGGATGTAACTTAATCTTTACATTGTGTACGCCAAGGCTCTTGATTGGTTCGTCTACAGAGATTTTCTTTTTGTCGAGCTCGTATCCGAGCTGTTCTTTGGCTGCGGCTGCGATTTCTTTTGTGGAGATTGCTCCAAATGTACGTCCGCCTTCACCGACTTTCATTTTGAGTTCTACACTCTTGTTTTTGAGTTCTTCTGCAAGAACTTTGGCTGCGGCTAACTGTTCTGCTGCCACTTTATCTTCGTGTGCTTTCTGAAGCTTTAAGTCATTGATGTTTTTACTTGTAGCTTCTATACCAAGCTTCTTTGGAAGGATAAAGTTTCTTGCGTATCCTGCGTTCACTTCTACTAACTGACCTTTTTTTCCGAGAGACTTTACGTCTTCTAATAAAATAACTTTCATTTTAAATCCTCCTATATCGAGTCTGTTTTTAACTCTTTTTTATAGGTCATACAAAACTTCTTTCATATAACTCTATCTTTTTAAATCACTATTTTTACTCTATCTTTATCATACTAATATCTGATATTCTCTTCAGAGTGTGTTCCTGCAAATATATTTTTAAAAATCTATACTCCAGCATCCTCTGATTCTAAATAATCATATCAAGTAGGCAGCAGACGCAATTCATCTCTCACCTTAGAGGTCGGAGTCTTCTTGCTGTAAGGAGATAAATACCGTCTATATATCCCCATCTTCATGCATTTTCCGCAATGTATGTTTTAACATCTCTGCCGCATCAGAAAGGGATACGTCTTTTAGCTGTGCTGCTGCCATCGTCAGATGTCCGCCACCGCCAAACTTCTCCATAATTACCTGTACATTAAGTTCATCAATAGAGCGCGCGCTGACATATATACAATCCTGCAAAGCAGTCAGCACAAAGCTTCCTCTGATTCCCTGTATATTCAGCAATGCATTTGCCGCTTTGGCTCCGACAACAGTCGCTCCGGAGACATTTTCCCCATCAAAGGTTGAAATAGCAAATTCATCCATGTAAATTTCTGCTTTATTAATAATCGCTGTTCGTATACGGCAATGTTCCATATCTTCACGGAACATCTTTCTTACACGAGTTACATCTGCTCCTGCTCTCCGCAGGTAGGCTGCCGCCTCAAATGTTCTGACACCCGCTTTGATAACAAAGTTATCTGTATCCACCAAAATACCTGAATACATGGCATCAGCCTCAATATTCTTAAGCTTTGGTTTATCTACAATATACTGTAAAATCTCCGCTACCATCTCACAAGTCGATGATGCATACGGCTCTACATAAGAAACAACCGCATTCTTAATCGTCTCATTACTCTGCCTGTGATGGTCAAGAACAACAATTGTTGAGATGGACTTCAATAATTCCGGACATTCTGTCATTGCCGGGACATTCACATCCACAACAATAAGCATTGCCGACTTATCTTTAAGAAGCATTGCCTCCTCATTCGTTACAAAAATATCTTCCTCTTCATCTGCCCGCTCACGGTAAATGCCATCTACGATTGGCTCAATTGCCGGACAGTCTTTGTCCATAACAATATATGTGCTTTTGTTTAGTGCCTTCGACAGGCGGTATATACCAAGCGCTGCGCCTACACAGTCTGCATCTGGATTCTTATGTCCCATAACAAAAATCTTATCATGTGTCAGCATAATCTCCCGAAGTGCATGTGCCTTCACTCTGGCTTTTACTCTTGTACTCTTTTCGACTTTCTGGGTCTTACCTCCATAATAGGAAATGGCATCTCCATCTCTTACTACAGCCTGATCACCACCGCGGCCAAGAGCGAGATCCATCGCTACCCGTGCACTCTCATAATTCTCCGTGTAGCTTCCGCCATTCACACCAACACCAATACTCAGTGTCATAGATAGCTCGTTACCGATATTGATAAGCCGGACTTCATCAAGAATCGAAAACTTAGATTCCATCAGCTGTTCCAGTTTTTCTTCTTCAAATACAAAAAGAAACTTGTCCTTCTCAAATCCCTTAATGATCGCATCGAGTCCCTGCATATACTTCATGATCTTTCGCTCTACTAAAGCAAGAAGAAGGGACTGTCTTACTTCCTCCATGTTTTCAAGAACTTCTTCGTAGTTATCAATATAAATCAATCCAGCAACCAGACTCTTCTTCCTGGACTCTTCTTTGTAACCAATAAGCTGCGTCTCATCAAAAAAGTAAAATACCTGAAGAATATCTCCCTGTGTCTCTTTATCTTCCTGTATCTCTCCCTCTGTCTGTTCCAAATTCTTAAATACCATATTTCGACATTCCACATGATACTTGTGCTCCTCATGTGTGATACAGTACTCCTTCATCTGTCCATTCTGAGGGAAAACCTTCTTATAAAGTCCTGGAAAAATCTGTGTGATACTTTTCTTTGTGATCTTCTGTCCTACAATCTCTGAAAACTGTTCATTATGCCAGATAATCGTACCATCCTGGTCCGTCATTACATACGGTACTGGCAGTTCTTTAAGAATCTGCTTCTGAATCTGACTCTGCTCAAAACCAGCCGCCAGAAATTCCTTGCTAATCATCTTCTCCGTATATTCATAACATAAAACAGCCGCAATGAGATAAATAACATCTCCTACCAAGATTGTATATCCAAGACCGGGATTCACTTCTATCACACCTAAGGCCGCTACTAATATAAAGACTACCACGATAATAGGCAACCATAAATTCAGAGCGACCCTTCTTGATATATTCTTTTCTCGTTTCATTTCTTTCTCCCAATTAGGAAATATACATTGTCTATTTCTCTGAGTTTAAATTATTACAGATATAGTAAAAATTATTATAACACTGTTTCCCCTAATTTAAAAGGAAAATAATTTGAAAGCAAAAATCCGGCAGGCCAGCGGGCAACTGGTCTGCCGGATGAAAACTATGGCAATAGTTATCAACAATATTAATTATTTATTCTCATTTCTTGCCTGAAGAGCCATCTTAGCCTGTAAGTTTCTCTGGAACTGGTCAATTAATACAGCCAGAATGATTACAAGACCTTTGATTACCTTCTGCCAGAACTCGGATACACCACACATTGTCATACCATCATTGATGATACCGATTACGAATGCACCGATTACTGTACCACCGATTGTACCAACACCACCTGCCATAGATGTACCACCGAGTACAACGGCTGCAATGGCGTTCATTTCCCAAGTATCACCTGTATTTGGATGAGAAGCTGCAATCTGTGCCATTGTTACAAGACCGATCAATGCGGAACATGCACCGGAGATTGCGTATACAAGAATAATGTTTTTCTCTACTTTGATACCGGAAAGACGAGCTGCCTTTTCGTTACCACCAATAGCAAGGATATGCCATCCAAAAGGAGTTTTCTTAAGTACAAATGCTGCGATTACTGCGAGGATAAGGAAGAGGATCGCTGCGATTGGAATACCAGGAAATCCGCCAACTGCGAATACACGGCTATCAAACTGCATGATACCTACGTTTCCGAGTGCTTCCTGACCTTTGATACTTGAGAATGTATTTCCGCCGGAACGGATATTTGCAAGACCACGGCCGATGTACATTGTACCTAATGTTACGATAAAAGGTGCTAATTTACATTTTGCGATTAATGCACCGTTAACAATACCGATGATAATACCGATAATGATACAGATTACTGTGATAGCTGGAACGCTGAAGTAAAGTGTAACTCCGGCAAATTTTAAAGTAAGACCTTCCTGGATAAGACCACCGGCGATCATTCCGACTAAACCTACTACGGAACCAACGGAAAGGTCGATACCGCCGGTAATGATAACGTAGGTCATACCAATACCAAGAATACCATACTGTGCAACGTGCTTACATACTAAAAGTAATGAGTTAACTGTGCAGAAAGAATCGGCTTTAATAGAGAAGAATATAAATAAAATTATGAGTACGAATAATGTTCTTCCCTTTAAAAGTGTCATCATAAGATTCGAATTATCTTTTTTCTTATTCATTTTGATTTCTCCTTTTCCTTGTTATGTACTTCGGAAGACTTTTCCGGCTTCTGTTAAGCTGGCATAGAAAAATTCCAAAATACATTATTAGTTTTAGTGATGACCTTTGTAGGATGCTAATACCAGATTATCCTCTGTGATCTCGTCATCTGTAAATTCTGCGGTCTTAATACCGTTTGATAAAACGACAACTCGGTTGGCGATTGCCAGCATCTCCTTAAGCTCTGAACTTACACAGATAATGGAAAGTCCACGGTCTGCATACTGGTTGATAATATCAAATACCTCTGTCTTGGCACCGATATCAATACCACGGCTCGGCTCATCCATAAGAAGAATCTTAGGATCTGTCAACACACCTTTACCGATTACACATTTCTGCTGGTTACCACCGGAAAGGGATAAAATCGGAAGATGTTTATCTGCTACTTTAATATGAATATCTTTAATCTGTGCATCTACATATTCGTCTTCCTTTTGTTTGGATAAAACGAACTTATTACAGCAGGTCTTTAAGCTGGAAAGGGAAATATTCTTTTCGATATCCAGTGTCTGTACAAGACCTTCTGCCTGGCGGTCTTCAGGAACTAAGGCAAAACCATTCTTGATCTGCTCTGCAATGTTCTTAATCTTAATTTTTTTGCCGTCAACATAAACCTCTCCAGTGTGTTCTGGATGAAGTCCCATCAGACATTCAAATACTTCTGTACGTCCGGCTCCCATTAAGCCGTAAATTCCGAGAATCTCTCCTCGTTTTAACTTAAAGCTTACATGATCAAGCAGCCATCCGCCACCTTTCTTTGGAAGACAGAGGTCTTTAACTTCAAGAACAGTATCCTGTTTCTCCCAGTCAATATCTCTTTCTTTCTTAGGGTAGGATTTGTTACTACCTGTCATCTTCTGTACGATCCAAGGAACGTCAATATCTTTAACTGCTGCATCATCTACATATTTACCATCTCGAAGAATAGTAACATGGTCACCAATCTCCATAATCTCTTCAAGACGATGGGAAATATATACGATGGAAATGCCCTGGGCATTTAACTCACGCATGATCTTGAAAAGTACCTGTACCTCTGACTGACTTAAGGAAGATGTAGGCTCATCCATGATGAGAATCTTTAAGTCATCCTGAATTAAGTTACGGGCAATCTCGATCATCTGCTGCTGACCTACACGAAGGTCTCCGACTTTCGCCTCCGGATCAATCGGATACTCCAGTCTTTCAAGAACCTCTTTGGTCTTCTGTTTATGTATTTCATTATTTACAACGACACCTTTTTTCTGTTCGTTGTTCATAAAAATGTTCTGGTATACGTTTAAGTTGGGAAAAAGGGAAAGTTCCTGATGAATGATACCTACTCCCTTTGCTCTCGCCTCTGTTGTGTTTTTGAAGCTTACTTCTTCGCCGTCAAGATACATCTTTCCTGAAGAAGGCTGCTCGATTCCGGCAATCTGCTTCATTAACGTGGACTTACCTGCACCGTTCTCTCCGATTAACACGTTAACTTTTCCACGGTAAATGTTAAAGTCAACATCGTCAAGAGCCTTTGTACCAGGATAAACCTTTTCCATGTGCCGGCATTTCATTACGATATCTTTATCTTTATTCTCAGCCATCCAATTCATCCTCCTCTAACTGATTCTTACTGTGTTCTGTCTGTTATTTTACTTCAAGAACAACCGGAGTAATTACGATTGCATCATTGGAATCAGCAGTGAAACATCCAACAAGGTTTACTGTTGCTCCTTCTGCAAGGTCATCGTATACAGGTTTTACAACTGCTTCTTCAACTTTTTCAAGCATACTTGTATTTACCTGACCCCATTCTGTCTGGTTTGTAAAATCAGAGAAGTTAATGAAACTCATATCATCACGAATAGATGAATTCTTATATTTACCAATCTGACAGGTAACTACTGTCTTTCCTGTGTAGCCAGGAACTTCTAATGTTACTGTTCCGTAGAAAGAATCTTTATCTACTTTTGTAATCTTTGCACCTTCTAATTTTACTGCATAGTTATAATAAGAAGCTGCTTTTGTCTTTAAGCCATCAAATTCTTCGCCCATTTCTGTGAGCTTGCCATCATACTTTGCTAAAATGTCAGATACATCTACTGCTTTTTTCTCACATTCTGGAATTACTTCTGAATCCCAGATTGCTTCTACACTGTCACCAGGATTGAACTCTTTCTGCCCTGTAAGATCTCCCTCATGACCAATCTTTACTACCTTCACACAGCCTGTTAATAAAACGGCTGCCATTACTACTGTTAAAACAGTACTTATCAAACGTTTTGCCATGGTTTTCTTCCTTTCTCTATTCCCTGCTGTCCCTACATGTGAGAAGGGTGCCGAATAACTTATTGGCACCCCTCCACACACTGAAGAGAGCCTAACCCCCTTCAGACCTAACAGATTCAATTAAATTTATACTACGAACTTCTCTTATTCTGCGAAAACAAAGTTATCTAACTTGTCAGCGTTATCCTTTGTAATTACAACACAGTCAACTAACTGCTTCTCTTCAAGACCTGTAGTTCCGTTTGTCAGGTAATCGTTAGCCTGAGTAACTGCATTTCTTGTGATCTTATCAATCTGCTGAAGAGCTGTTGCAAGTGCTTTACCATCTTTGATGTTATCTCTCATATCGTTAGATCCGTCAACACCGATGATATATACGTCATGGTCAAGGTTTGCTGCTGCAACTGCTGCTGCTGCACCACAAGCCATAGTATCATTACCACAAACGATCGCTGTAATGTCTGGATACTGCTGTAAGATTGTTTCAGCTTTGGACTGGCCTTCTGTCTGATCCCAGTTAGCGGACTGCTGAGCAACCATCTTCATGTCTGTCTGGTCAAGAACTCTGTGGAAAGCGTTAGAACGAACCTGGCAGTTTGTATCGGACTCAAGTCCTAATAATTCTGCGTAGTCACCTTTTCCGCCTGTAGCTTCTACTAATGCTTCTGCTGCTGCCTGAGCACCCTGGTCATTGTTAGCTACGATCTGAGATACGCAAAGACCTTCTTTGTTGATCTCACGGTCAACCATGAATGTAGGGATTCCAGCATCATAAGCTTTCTGAACTGCTTCGATAGAAGCATCTGCTCCGGCGTTATCACAAACGATTGCGGATGCGCCTTCGGAAATAGCTGTATCGAATAATTCGGACTGTTTTGTAGCATCATCATCATGAGATACACATTTAACTTTGTATCCTAACTTCTCGCCTTCTTCTTTACATGCTGTCTGAACAGTACCGAAGTAAGGATTAGAAGTAGATGGTGTGATACAGTAGATCAGCTTGTTAGCTGCGTTAGTGTTAAGAACTTTTGCAGGAGCTGCTGCTGCTGCCTTATCTGATCCACTATCTTTTGTACTACTATTGCTGCTTCCACATCCAGCCATTGTAGCTACCATTGCTGCTGCAACGAAGCCAGCTAAAACTTTCTTAAACATTCTCATTTTTCATTTCCTCCTCATTTTGAAAAATATATGCTAGATAACACAGAAGCTGTTAGCCCTTCTGCGCAAATCTCAAGGATGTTTTGCGATAATACAAGTGTACTCCAATTTCTTTGTGAAATCAATACTATTTTATTAAAAAGTCTTGTATTTTTTTGTTTACTTTGCTATGAATTTAACATAGTATTGGGAATTCCCCTATACTATTTTGTTAATACGAGTCCAACACTCTCTTTCCAGCCTGTATATTTTGTGCATCTTGTCTCCGCATCCATCTCAGGGGTAAATCTGGTGCGGTTAAGACTTTCAAATAATGCAGTCTGTTCGTAAATTCCCATAGCGATTCCAGCGGCATATGCCGGGCCCATAGCAGATAATTCCTCTGCATCTGGTACCTGTACCGGAATATCTAAAATATCACTCTGGAACTGCATAAGATAACCATTCTTAGTTGGGCCGCCATCTACGCGAAGCTCATCAACCTTGATGCCAGAATCTTCTGCCATTGCATTAACTACATCGCTGATCTGATAAACGATACAGTCAAGTGCTGCTCTTACCAGCTCTGCCTTACCTGTTGTGCGGGTGATTCCGCTGACAACAGCTTTCGCTTTACTGTCCCAGTAAGGGGCGCCGAGACCTGTAAATGCTGGTACAAGATAGGTAGTATCTCCCGGATTGGCACTCTTAGCCAGTTCTTCTGTTTCCTTTGCGGAGGCAATCAGTCCGAGGTCTTTTTGCAGCCATGTGATAACTGCTCCGGTGTAATTAATATTTCCTTCAAGAACATAATTCACTTTACCGGAAAGAGACCATGCAAGGGAAGTAACAACTCCCTTGTCACTGAAAATAGGCTTCTCACCAACGTTCATCATAATAGAAGAACCTGTTCCATAAGTTGCTTTAATCATTCCTGGATTCACACATCCCTGTCCATATAAGGCTCCGTGGGAATCTCCCATCACACCATGAATCGGAATGGCTTCCTCAAGATATCCATCAAAATCTGTATAGCCATATAAGGCATTGGAATCACAGATTTCTGCTAACATTTCTTTTTTAATTCCAAATAAGGAAATTAATTCTTCATCCCAGTCAAGGGCAGACACATTAAACATCTGTGTCCGGGAGGCGTTTGAATAGTCTGTTTTAAACGCATGGTCTTTTGTAAGCTGGTATACGAGGTAACTGTCCATCGTTCCTACTGCAAGTTCTCCCTTATCTGCTGCCTCTTTTGCTTCTGGTACGTTCTGAAGTACCCATGCGATCTTTGCTGCAGAATAATATGGAGACAGCGGAATTCCGGAATGTTCCTGTACCATCTGTGCGTAACCGTCCTCTGCAATCTTGTTACAGATTGCTTCACCACGGGCACACTGCCATACAATTGCGTTGTAAACCGGTCTGCCAGTATTTTTGTTCCAGCATACTGCGGTCTCACGCTGATTACTGATACCCAGGGTAAGAATCTCTTCTTTATCAATGCCCGCCTTCTCCACAACATTCTTTACGACCTGGATAACATTTTTCATAATCTGATCCGGGTTATGTTCTACCCAGCCCTTTTCGTTGATAATCTGATCATGTGCAAGGTCGGTTCGGGCAATAATCTTACCTGAACCGTCAAAAATGATACCTTTTGTTCCCTGCGTACTCTGATCAATACCCAATACGTATTTCTTCATAATTATGCTAAAGCCTCTTTTGCTTTTGCTGCAATGCCTTCGCCGTTCATTCCGTAGTAATCAAATACTGCTTTGGAATTACCAGTGATTACTGGTGCATCTGGCAGTGCTACGTTAACTACTTTCTTAGGGCAGTTTGCGCCAACAACCTGTGCTACCATGGAGCCAAGTCCGCCAAATGGAGCATGTTCTTCTGCTGTTACAACTGCTTTGGCGTTTGTAGCTGCCTTGATGATTGCTTCTGTATCTAAAGGTTTTACGCAGTACATATCAAGAACTGTTGCGCTGATTCCCTCTTTCTCAAGGATTTCCGCTGCTTCTACGCAAGGTCTTACCATCTCGCCGCAGCCAATTAATACAACGTCTGTACCTTCTTTAATCACAGTAGCTTTGTCCATCTCAAATGGGCAGTTGTCTTCAGAGTAAATATCTTCTACCGGGTTACGTCCTGTACGGATGTAAGCTGGTTTTTCATCTTTTAATAACGCTTCGATGAGGTGTTTTGTCTGAAATCTGTCACTTGGCAGATACACTCTCATGTTAGGAATTGCGCTCATTGCTGCAATGTCCTGTGCGGAATGATGGCTCATTCCAAGTTCACCGTAGCTGATACCACCACTGATACCAACTAACTTAACGTTTGTGTTAGAGTAAGCAACGTCAACTTTTGCCTGCTCGTAACTTCTTGTAGAAATGAAACTTGCCGGAGAGAAGCAGAAAGGCTTCTTGCCGCATTTTGCCATACCAGCAGAAATACTTACTAAGTTCTGCTCTGCAATACCGATTTCTACACTATTTTCAGGATAAGCATTGAAAAATGGTGTCATGGATGCTGAACCACGAGAGTCACTACATAAAGCAACAATGCTCTTATCCTCTTTTACCTGTTCCATTAATGTCTCACAGATTACCTGACGGTTTGCAATCTTATTCATTTGCTGCGTCCCTCCTCTTTAAAAGTTCAGCGGAAATTGTCTCGTACATTTCCTGTGTAGGTACTTTGTGGTGCCAGTCAGCTTTGTTTTCCATGATCTCGCCACCGCCGTAACCTTTAATTGTATCTGCGATAATTACCGTTGGTTTTCCTTTGCAGGTCTTTGCTTCTTCAAATGCTTCATTTAAAGATTCGATGTTGTTACCCTGTGCATGAATGGAATTCCATCCAAATGCGCGGAAACGTGCATCTAAGTCATCATCAGCCATAACATCTTCTGTGTTACCGGAAATCTGAAGACGGTTTCTGTCAACTACTGCACAAAGGTTGTCTAATTTGTAATGTCCGGCTGCCATAGCACCTTCCCATACAGAACCTTCTGCCAGCTCGCCGTCACCCATAACTGTGTAAACACGGCCTGTCTTTCCATCCATCTTATTTGCAAGTGCCATACCAACACAAACTGGAAGTCCATGTCCAAGAGAACCGGAGTTCATCTCGATTCCTGGAAGTTTGTTATTTGGATGTCCGATGTATGGAGAACCAAATTTGGAGAAGTTCTTAATTACATCTTCGATATCTAGGAAGCCTTTTGCTGCAAGAACAGCATAGTATGCTTCTACAGAATGTCCTTTACTCATAACGAATAAATCCCTGTCAGGATCGTCAAGATTATCAGGACTAATATTCATCTGTTTAAAGTACAGAGTAATGAGGATATCCATTACACTGAAGTCTCCACCGATATGACCGGCTCTTCCTTCCATGATCATATCAAGGACATTTTGTCTGCATTCAAAGGATAAT
>OGOV01001342.1_pt1 | contig 22207 bp, 19 predicted proteins | sample 1552711 | NCBI WGS metagenome assembly OGOV01 (sample SAMEA2580216, study PRJEB22360) | human gut metagenome | biome: human gut; feature: human-associated habitat; material: faeces | place: Denmark | collected 2008/2010 | reverse complement strand
CTCTTCCCAAAAAATTTCGGGTGCAACCCTCATTTTTCGGGAACCCTATATTTTTCATACATTCCGTTTCGATTCCGCATTCCGCATTAATTTAAATTACGCATTCCGCATTCCGAATTGAATTAATATTGTGTTAAACCCCGATTTTCGGGCAGAGATGCTCAATCGGGCAGGTATCGCATTTCGGTGCGCGCGCCGTGCAATATGCACGTCCGTGATATACGAGGCAATGGCAAAAATCCGCCCAATCCTTTGGCGGCAACAGCTTTTGAAGGTCAAGTTCTATCTTATACGGGTCTTTTTGGTTCGTCAGACCCATTCGGTTCGAAAGCCGAGTTGCGTGTGTATCGACCACCACGCCGGGGATTCCGAAAAAGTCGCCGAGAACAAGGTTTGCGGTTTTCCGCCCGACCCCCGGCAGCTTTAAAAGGTCATCCATATTATGCGGAACTTCGCCGCCGAAATCGTCAATCAGCATCCGACAACATCCGATTATGTTCTTTGCTTTATTCCTGAAAAAACCCGTTGAGCGTATATCCTCTCTGAGTTCAAGCTCATCGGCGTTTGCAAAGGCGTATACATCGGGATATTTGGCAAAAAGCGCAGGCGTTACCATATTCACCCTCGCGTCGGTGCATTGCGCGGCGAGCTGTGTCGCAATAAGTAATTCAAGCGCGGTTTTGTACTCGAGAGTACAGTCGGCATCATCATATACCTTGCCGAAAACCTCAAAGATTTTTTCGGCTCTTTCGGACTTCTTCTTTATACTTTCACGCATTTTGTTGTCCTCCTTGCACAAAATCGCAAAAATTTACAAATAACTCTTGCAAAAAGCATTTTTTAATATTATAATATAAATCAGAACGTTTTGCAATATTTTATTTTAAAATACGGCAAAATAAATAAGATAAAATTTATGCCAAATGCGGTTAGAAATACAAATCATTTCCGCAGACGGCAGCCGAAAGGATGCAGATTATGATGTTTGAACTTGAAAGCATTAAAAAAACAGACCCACAGGTCGCCGAGGCGATTTTGAACGAACTTGGCAGACAGCGCGCAAAAATTGAGCTTATTGCGTCGGAGAACTTTGTCAGCCCTGCCGTTATGGAGGCAATGGGTACGCCGCTTACCAACAAATACGCCGAGGGTTATCCCGGCAAGCGTTATTACGGCGGCTGTGAATATGTTGACGTGGTAGAGGACTTGGCACGCGACCGTGCAAAAGAGCTGTTCGGTGCTGAATTTGCGAACGTACAGCCGCATTCGGGCGCAACGGCAAACCTTGCCGCATTTTTCGCGCTTATGGAACCGGGTGACACTTACCTTGGTATGAATCTGGCGCACGGCGGTCATCTGAGCCACGGCTCGCCCGTAAACATCTCGGGTAAGTACTTTAATGTCGTACCATACGGCGTTGACGATGTTACGCACAGAATAGATTATGATAAGGTAAGAGAACTCGCGCATGAGCATAAACCCAAGATGATTCTTGCCGGTGCAAGCGCATACGCTCGTGAGATTGATTTTGCGAAATTCCGTGAGATTGCCGATGAAGTCGGCGCATATCTTATGGTTGATATGGCGCACATTGCGGGACTTGTTGCGGCAGGTCTGCACCAAAGCCCCGTACCGTATGCGGATGTTGTAACCACCACAACACACAAGACCTTGCGCGGACCTCGCGGCGGTCTTATCCTTTGCAAAGAGGAACTCGGCGCAAAGATAAACAAAGCCGTATTTCCCGGCTGTCAGGGCGGACCGCTTATGCACGTTATCGCCGCTAAAGCAGTATGCCTCAAAGAGGCTCTCTCTCCCGAGTTTAAAGCGTATCAGCTTCAAGTTAAAAATAACGCGGCAAAGCTGGCACAAGAGCTTATGGCAAGGGATTTGGATATTGTGTCGGGCGGAACGGACAACCACCTTATGCTTGTTTCGCTGCTTAAACAGGACAAGACGGGTAAAGAAGTCGAGCATAACCTTGACGAGGTTGGTATCACCTGTAATAAGAACACAATTCCGAACGACCCCAAGAGCCCGTTTGTTACAAGCGGCATAAGACTCGGAACCCCTGCCGTTACGACAAGAGGATTCAAAGAGGAAGATATGACCGAGGTTGCACAGCTCATATCAATGGTGGTTGACAACTTTGAAAAGAACCGCTCTGAGGTTGCCGAAAGAGTAAAGGCTCTTTGCGCAAAGCACCCTCTTTATGAATAATAAAGATGAGTAATATAATGAACAAACCGCTTGCGGATAAGATTCGTCCCAAAACCTTGGACGATGTTGTCGGACAGCGGCACATTCTCGGCAAGGGGCGGATTTTGAGAAACATAATCGAGAGCGGCGAGATTCCGAGTATGATATTCTACGGTCCGTCCGGCACGGGAAAGACCACCGTTGCCAATATTGCCGCCGAAATTTCGAACAAGCCGCTCTATCGGCTCAACGCCACAAATGCGTCCGTTTCGGACATAAAGGCAATCGTCAAAGAAAGCGAGGGATTGCTCGGGACTGACGGGGTATTATTATACCTCGATGAGATACAAAACTTTAATAAAAAGCAACAGCAATCCCTGCTTGAATATACCGAAAACGGTAAGATTACGCTCATTGCAAGCACGACCGAGAACCCGTATTTTTATGTGTATAACGCAATCCTCAGCCGCAGCACGGTCTTTGAGTTCCGACCGCTGACCGCCGCGGATATTGAGGCGGCGCTGAGCCGTGCAATGCGGATTATCGCCGATGAATCGGACGGCGCAATAGCGGAGGATGACGGGTTTTTGAATATGCTTGCCGAAAAATCGGGCGGAGATGTAAGGCGTGCGTTGAACTCTCTTGAACTTGCGGTGAGGTATACGCCGCCGCAAAGTGACGGAGTCGTACATCTGACGCGCGACACGGCGGAGCAATGCACGCAAAAAAAGGTAATGCAATATGACAAAATGGGCGACAGCCACTATGACATATTGAGCGCCTTTCAAAAATCCATAAGGGGCAGCGACCCCGACGCGGCGGTTCACTATCTCGCAAGGCTTGTCGAGGCGGACGACATAGCATCGATTTGCCGGCGGCTTATGGTGATTGCGTGCGAGGACATCGGACTCGCTTATCCGACCGCGATAACGATAGTGAAAGCGTGCGTAGACAGTGCGCTTATGCTCGGCTTTCCCGAGGCGCGGATTCCGCTCGCACAGGCGGTGATTTTGCTTGCAACCGCTCCGAAATCCAATTCGGCGATTATGGCGGTTGATGCCGCGATTGCGGATATTCAAAACGGCGACACGGGGAATATTCCGCGGCAGCTACAAAACAAGCACTGTGACGGAGAGGGCGACCTGCCGAAAGGACAGAATTATCTTTATCCGCACAGCTATCCGAATCATTATGTCAAACAGCAATACCTGCCCGATAAGATTAAAGACAGAAAGTATTATCAATTCGGCGACAACAAGACCGAACAGGCGGCAAGGGAATATTGGGCGCGGATAATCGGAAATTAAATCAATTCGGGATGCGGAATGCGTAATTCGGAATTTAAATTAATGCGGAATGCGGGATGCGTAATTCGAAATTCGGGCGAACTTACGAACGAAATATTAACAAACCATAACATTTCGGTAAACTCGGCAGCGCAAATGTTGACAAAATTCTATCTTTTGTGTTATATTATATAATGCTGAATTTGTTTTTTGAGAATTGATTCGCATATTTTGATTAAATCGGCGGAAAATATTACTTGAATTCCGAATAATGGACAAATGAGCGAATATAATGATAAATCAGAGATTGGAATGATAAAATGAACAAGGGTTTTAAAATGATTGTTGTTTTGATAACGGTGGCTGCTTCGCTTATGGCGGCAATGTTAGGCGTGTATGCAATGCATCACGTTGCCGGAATGTCGGTCGGAAACACCGTAATTTTGAACGGTCTTGATGAAGAAACCGAAAATGTCGGAATGGTAAACGTTTTATTGATAGGCGTTGACGAGGACGGCACGCGAAGCGATACGATTATGCTTGTTTCGATTGACGGATATTCAAACCGTGTAAGCATAATTTCGATTCCGCGTGACACAATGGTAAAACCCGAGGGCTATGGCTATCAAAAGATTAACGCCCTTATCGGCATCGGACAGGCGGCGGTCAAAAAAGGTACGGCGAACGAACCCGAAGAGATTCTTGTTCAAAAAGTAAAAGATGTTACCGGGCTTCCGATAAACTACTTTGTTTCGGTTGATTTTGACGGATTCAAGGACATTATTGACGCGGTTGACGGCGTTGATTTTAACGTACCCTATGATATGAATTATGACGACCCTGCTCAGAACCTGCATATTCATCTCAAGGCAGGTCAACAGCACCTTGACGGACAGGCGGCACACGATTTCGTCAGATTCCGCCACAACAACGGCGGTTCCGCGCCCGGTGAATACGCAATGGGTGACGAGGGCAGAGAATACTGGCAGCAAGAGTTTATAAAAGAGCTTGTCAAACAAAAGATGAAACCTCAATATCTCACAAAGATTGACGATATTTTCGAGGTGGTAAGCAAGAATGTCAGAACAAATTATAAAATGCAGGATTTGCTGAGCCATCTCGACCTTATCCAAAAGGTGGATATAACCTGTATCGGTTCGTACCAGCTCCCCGGTGAGTCAAAGTATTTCCGCGCGGACGGACAGGCGGACACTCTTTGGTGGTATCTCTATGATGAGGAAGAAACCCGAAATCTTATAAACAGCGTTTTCCTGCCCAAGACCGAACAGGAGTGGGAGGCATACAAAACCGAACACGGTGAGGAGATTGCGAGCGGTGATGCCGGGTTCGGAACTATCTCGGAGATGCACAGAAACAGCAAGTCAAACCAAAGCTCGACCAAGGCAGAGGGGGTTGAGGATATGAGCGGCACAAGCCAATCATCGTCAAAATCTTCATCTTCCGCAACGGTCATTGACGAGGGATGATATTTTTAAGAAAATATTTACGCGAAAACACCTTGTGAAAACGGGTGTTTTCCGCTTTTTACGATATTTGTTTACAAAAAATGCAGTTTTCGGGCAAAGTTCAAGTAAAATTTTATGAAAATTTGTCGAAGAATTATCTAATAAATCTGTTGACATACCAAAAAAAGTATGTTATACTTATTTGGTTAATACCAATGGGTAAAGTGAGGGATAGGCAAATATGGAAAAGCTGAATACTCATAAAAGGGTTGCCGGGATTAAACAAACCCGTAATGCAATTCTGTCGGGAAAGGCGGAATCTGTTTATGTTGCCGCCGATGCACAGCCGTTCGCTGTTGCGCAAATCCTTGAACTTTGCCGCGACAGAGGTATTTCGCCCGTGACGGAATATTCCGCTCACGATATTGGCAGAACTTGCGGAATTGACGTTCCCTGTGCTGCTGCGGCTGTTTATTCCGCCGAAAATTAATTCGTTAAAAACATTTTTATGTTTTTATATATATTCTATATGTATGGAGGTGAACATATTGCCAACATTTAACCAGTTAGTCAGAAAGGGCAGATCGACCGTTGAAAAGAAATCAACAGCTCCTGCGCTCTTGAAAGGCTTGAATACCAAAAAGAGTCAGCTTACCGACCAGGCTTCTCCGCAAAAGAGAGGTGTTTGTACTTCGGTTAGAACAATGACCCCCAAAAAGCCTAACTCGGCTCTCCGTAAGGTTGCCAGAGTTAAGCTTACAAACGGAATAGAGGTTACCGCTTACATTCCGGGTATCGGTCATAACCTTCAGGAACACAGCGTTGTTATGATTAGAGGCGGAAGAATTAAGGACCTGCCGGGTGTACGTTATCATATTATCCGCGGTACTCTCGATACTTCGGGTGTGGACAAGCGTATGCAGAGCCGTTCAAAGTACGGCGCAAAGCGTCCTAAATAAGACTGACACAATTACAAGTTAAAATGTAAGTGCATATATGTTTACTATAAATATTACGGCCTATATGCACGACAGCGGATTTTTACATCCGTTGAGTACCTTAATGGTGAATAAACCTAGAGAAGGAGGGGAAGAAAAGTGCCAAGAAGAGGTCATATTGCCCGCCATGATGTTTTGCCTGATCCTATGTACAACAGCAAAACTGTTACAAGACTTATCAACAACATCATGTTAGACGGCAAAAAGGGCGTTGCCCAAAGAATAGTTTATGATGCTTTCGATATAATCAAAGAAAAGACAGGCAAAGATCCCGTTGAAGTATTTGAGGAAGCAATGAACAGCGTTATGCCTGTTTTAGAGGTTAAGGCTCGCCGTGTCGGCGGTGCCAACTATCAGGTTCCGATTGAGGTTAGACCTGACAGACGTGAAACACTCGGTCTGCGCTGGATTACATTGTTCGCAAGAAAGAGATCCGAAAGAACAATGGCTGAACGTCTTGCTAACGAGCTTATGGATGCCACAAACAGCACCGGCGGCGCGTTCAAGAAGAAAGAGGATACTCACAAGATGGCTGAAGCGAATAAGGCATTCGCTCACTATCGCTGGTAATTTTTACTTGAAAAATTTGTTTCCTTTGTCCGCTTGGTCAATTTCGCATATCTCGATATAGCTCATTGACCGTCACGAACAAATTAAACTAAATTTTTCGGCGTAAAACCCGAACGGTTGGTTTGTATGATTCGTCTAATGCATATCTCGATACAGTTCGATGATTTGCACGAACCGATTAGGTGTTTACGCGGTACACAGCGAAAGCTATCAAAAAAATACAGAATACGGCAAAGCCGTAAATATGCAGCGCATACGCACTGCGAAAGGAGTTACTATGGGTAGAGCGTTTTCTCTGGAGAAAACCAGAAATATAGGTATCATGGCTCATATTGATGCCGGTAAGACTACTACCACCGAGCGTATCTTGTTCTACACCGGTCGTATTCACAAAATCGGTGAAACCCACGAGGGTGCTTCACAGATGGACTGGATGGAACAGGAAGCGGAGCGTGGTATTACCATTACCTCTGCCGCAACAACTGCACAGTGGAAGAAACACAGAATCAACATTATCGATACACCGGGACACGTTGACTTTACCGTTGAGGTTGAGCGTTCACTTCGTGTTTTGGACGGAAGTGTTACGGTTCTTTGTGCAAAGGGCGGCGTTGAGCCTCAGTCCGAAACCGTTTGGCGTCAGGCTGATAAATATCATGTACCGAGAATGGTATATGTAAACAAGATGGACATTATGGGCGCTGACTTTTACAATGTTATCGCTATGATGAAAGACCGTTTGAAATGTAACGCTGTTCCGATTCAGCTGCCTATCGGTGCTGAAGACGACTTTAAGGGTCTTATCGACCTCATTCAGATGAAGGCTTATGTTTATTATGATGAGCTCGGTCAGGATGAGAGAATCGAGGAAATTCCCGATGATATGAAAGCGAAAGCTGAGGAATATCGTCAGGCATTGCTCGAGGCTGTTGCTGAAACAGATGAAGAGTTAATGGAAAAATTCTTTGATACGGGTGACCTCAGCGAGGATGAAATCAAAAAGGCTATCCGTAAGGCAACCATCGCAAACGAGATGGTTCCGGTTCTGTGCGGTTCTTCTTATAAGAACAAGGGTGTACAGAATATGCTGGACGCGGTTATTGACTTTATGCCGTCTCCGTTGGATATTCCCCCGATTAAGGGTGTTATTCCGAGAACGGAGGAAGAGGACGTTCGTCACGCATCCGATGACGAGCCTTTCTCGGCTTTGGCATTTAAGATTATGACCGACCCGTTCGTAGGTAAGCTTGCGTTCTTCCGTGTATACTCGGGTACGCTCAACAGCGGTTCTCACGTTTATAATTCAACAAAGGATAATAAAGAGAGAATCGGTCGTATCCTTCAGATGCACGCGAACCACAGAGAGGACATCGAAACCGTTTATTCGGGCGATATTGCCGCTGCTGTCGGTTTAAAGAATACAACAACAGGTGACACGCTTTGTGACGAAAAACATCCGATTATTCTTGAATCAATGGAATTCCCGGAACCCGTTATCCGTGTCGCTATCGAGCCTAAAACAAAGGCAGGTCAGGAAAAAATGGGTATTGCTCTTTCGAAACTTGCGGAAGAAGACCCTACTTTCAGAACATATACAGATGATGAAACAGGTCAGACAATTATCGCCGGAATGGGCGAGCTGCACCTCGAAATCATCGTTGACCGTCTGCTTCGTGAATTTAAGGTTGAGGCAAATGTAGGTAATCCTCAGGTATCTTACCGTGAGACTATCCGCAAGCCGGCACACGTTAATCACAAGTATGTAAGACAGTCGGGTGGTAAAGGTCAGTACGGACACGTTGTCCTCGACATCGAGCCTCTTGAGGCAGGTGCGGGCTATGTGTTCGAGAACAAGATTGTCGGCGGTGCTATCCCCAAGGAATATATCCCCGCGGTTGACGCAGGTATCCAGGGCGCAATGCAAACAGGTGTTCTCGCCGGCTATCCCGTTGTTGATGTTAAGTGTACTTTGGTTGACGGTTCGTATCACGAAGTCGATTCATCCGAAATGGCGTTTAAGATTGCCGGTTCAATGGCGTTTAAAGAAGGCTGTCGCCAGGGTAATCCCGTTATTATGGAGCCTATAATGAAGGTTGTTGTTAATGTCCCCGAGGAATACATGGGCGACGTTATGGGCGATTTGAACTCACGCCGCGGTCAGATTCAGGGTATGGAGGCAAGAACCGGTGCTCAGGAAATTACCGCAAACGTTCCGCTTTCCGAGATGTTCGGTTACGCAACAGAGTTGCGTTCGAGAACACAAGGCCGCGGTCAGTATTCTATGGAGCCGAGCCACTTTGAAGAACTTCCCAAGAGCATTGCGGATAAGATTATCAAAGAGCGCAGCAAATCCGAGGAATAATAAAGTTTTTTAAAAAAACTATTGAAATTTATTTAGTTTAATGCTATAATAAATAATACAATCTAATTTATGAAATAATTAAAAGATTTTCTATAATTTTTAGGAGGAATAAAAATGGCAAAGGAAAAGTTTGAAAGAAACAAACCCCATGTTAACATTGGTACAATCGGCCACGTTGACCATGGTAAAACAACTCTTACCGCTGCAATCACAAAGGTGCTTGCTATGAACGGTAAGGCACAGTACGAGGCTTATGACATGATCGATAAGGCTCCGGAGGAAAGAGAAAGAGGTATCACAATCTCAACAGCTCACGTTGAGTACGAGACAGACAACCGTCACTATGCACACGTTGACTGCCCGGGACACGCTGACTATGTTAAGAACATGATTACCGGTGCTGCTCAGATGGACGGTGCTATTCTCGTTGTATCGGCTGCTGACGGTCCTATGCCCCAGACAAGAGAGCACATCCTGCTTTCACGTCAGGTTGGCGTACCTTATATCGTTGTATTTATGAATAAGGTTGACCAGGTTGATGACCCCGAGCTTCTCGAGTTGGTTGAGATGGAAATCAGAGACCTTCTTACAGAGTATGAGTTCCCCGGAGACGACATCCCCATCATCAAGGGTTCGGCTCTTCAGGTTCTCGAAAGCACATCAACAGACCCCAACGCTCCCGAATACGCTTGCATTCATGAGCTTATGGACGCTATCGACAGCTACATCCCGACACCGGAAAGAAAGAGCGATCTGCCCTTCCTTATGCCTGTCGAGGACGTATTCTCAATCACAGGCCGTGGTACAGTTGCTACCGGTCGTGTTGAGAGAGGTCAGCTGAATATGTCTGACGAAGTTGAAATCGTTGGTCTGTCAGATGAATCAAGAAAGACCGTTGTAACAGGTATCGAAATGTTCAGAAAGCTTCTTGACTATGCAGAAGCAGGCGACAACATCGGTGCTCTTCTCCGTGGTATTTCGAGAGACGAAATCAAGAGAGGTCAGGTTCTTGCTAAACCCGGCACAATCACACCGCACACCGAATTCAAAGGTGAGGTTTATGTATTGACAAAGGAAGAAGGCGGACGTCATACTCCGTTCTTCACAAACTACAGACCTCAGTTCTATTTCAGAACAACTGACGTTACCGGCGAAGTTAATCTGCCCGAGGGTACAGAAATGTGTATGCCCGGCGATAACGTAACAATGGACGTTAAGCTGAACACAACAATCGCTATCGAAACAGGTCTCCGTTTCGCTATTCGTGAAGGCGGAAGAACAGTAGGTTCGGGCGTTGTTACAGAAATCGTTAAATAATAAAATTATTTAATAAATCAGACGTACAGAGAGCGGAGACGCTCATCTGTACGTCTTTTTTTGTGCGAATCTGACCGCACGAACGAATGGCGCAAAATCAATGCGGAATGCGGAATTCGGAATTTAAATCAATGCGGAATTCGGAATTACAACTAAACGCAACGTATGCCACCAATCCCGTAGGGGACGGTTCTCGTCTGCCGACTCGGTCAAATCGCAAAACGATTACCACCGGCAATCTGCGACCCCGACGTCCTACGCCAACGAACACAACAAAATTTCACAGATGATTACAAAAAACATAACACCAATTTTAGGCGCAATAAAAGGGATTGCGCTTGCAATCCCCTGTTTGGGTATTTGGCAGGCGTACACTTCTCCTGCGTCCCTCAGGGTTTCCCCTTGTCGTTACCATCGGCGTGTGGATTGTACGAATTCCTCCACCTCAAATACCCTATCTTTATTGTATATTTATTATATCACATTTATTCTGATTTGTAAAGTATTTTTTTATTTTTTATTACTCTTTTCCATTCTTTATCATCAATTTTCATAAAAGTTATAATTGAGTTTTTATACTCGGGATTATCAGCCGATGTTGATAATCTTAAAATTGTCTTAAAACATTCGCTTTCACTTTGAATCTCCTTTAAAATTAATGCTGTATTTTCTCTGTTAGCCTCAATGATATAATCGGGATTGGCTACTATATCAGCAAAATATTTGTTATACCTCTCATAATCATTTGGGTGCCTGTCTTTTATATGCTGTATCTGCACATCGGTTATTATAACCTCATCTGTTCGTATATCCTTAGTAATACAACCGTATATTCTTTTATCTATCTTACCTATGTAATGCAAATTTGATACTCCTGTGTTCGTTTAATATATTTATTATATCACATTTGCGTAAATTGTCAATATGTTTCGGGGCGGCAAGCGTGCCGCTTGACCAACCCCGAGCAAGTTTTACGAACATTACCGCCGAGCCGTATAAAATTCCAACAAGCAAAGCGAGCGTTGACGAGGCACGTTATGACACTTTAAATCGTGATAAACTTAAAGAAAAACAAAAATAGGAGCTGATAAAATATGGCAGAGCGAAGAATGTTTGCAAAAACAATAATCGATTCGGATAAATTCATCGATATGCCGATGAGCGCAAGACTTTTGTATTACGATTTGGCAATGCGTGCCGATGATGACGGTTTTGTAAACAGCCCGAAAAAGATAATGCGGTTTGTCGGGGCAAGTATGGACGATATGAACGTCTTAATCGCAAAGCAATTTATAATTCCGTTCGAGAGCGGTGTTGTAGTTATCAAACATTGGCGCATACATAACTACATACGCAAAGATACATACAAAGAAACACCGTACAAAGACGAAAAAGCGTTGCTGTACCTCGATAAAAACAACGGTTACAGGCTCGAAAATGAGTGTCCGTCAACGAACCGTCAACGAACCGTCAACGAACCGTCGACACAGGTTAGGTTAGGTAAGGTTAGGTTAGGTAAGGATAGGATAGAGTTAGGTAAGGATAGAGTAAGAGATAGAGATAGGCAAGAGTTAGAGAGTGCGCACGCGCCCGAAAATCTCCCCCTCGAAATTGCCGAAAATAAAAATAATAAAAATAACGAGAATGACTTTAATAATTCCGATAATAAAAAGCCGACACGTCACAAATACGGGACTTATAAAAACGTTTTGCTCACCGATGAGGATATGGAAAAATTAAAATCTGAGTTCCCCGATGATTGGCAAAACAGAATTGAGCGACTGAGTGAGTATATCGCAAGCTCGGGAAAGACATATAAAAATCATCTTGCCACCATTCGGGTATGGGCTAAAAAGGATAAAGAACGCGAAGTACTCAAAAATGGGTCTGAAAACGGCAAATGGTGTATGGATAAGGAAAGTATATCCCTTGATGAATTATATGGATTCGGGGTGACAAAATGAGTGTGATAGAGGTATTGATAAATGCAGAGCAAGCCGCAAAAGGCAAGTTTAAGATAAACGAGGGCGATTATCTCGATGATGAGGGTCTTTATCATTGCGGAGTATGCCACAGAAGAAAGCAGACGATTATTGCTATCGGCAACAGAACAAGAAAAGTCCCGTGTATATGCGATTGCCGAGAGCGTGAAATAGCCGCCGAGAAAGCCGAAAAAGAGGATAACGAACGCCGAGAACGCATAAAGGCAATGCGTAGGAGCTGTTTCGGCGAGGAAAAGCTATACAATTGGACTTTCGCCAACGATAGGGGCAACAATCCCAAACAGACCGCCGCAGTGAAGAAATACGCCGACAATTTTGACGAGTTCAAAAAGGACGGTATCGGGTTGCTGTTATGGGGGAGCTGCGGAACAGGCAAAACCTACGCCGCTTGTGCGGTTGCCAATGCACTTATCGACAAGGGCGTATCGGCAAAGGTGACGAATTTCGGGCGCATTTTGAACGAGCTGCAAGGCACGTTTGATAAACAGCCGTATCTGGACGAATTGAACCGTTATTCACTGCTTGTGATTGATGATTTGGGTATCGAACGAACGTCCGAATTTTCAGCCGAACAGATGTACGGCGTGATAGATAACCGCTATAAATCGGGGTTGCCGCTTATCATCACGACAAACCTTGACTTGCACGAGATGTCACGGATTGAGGATATACGATACAAGCGCATATATGAGCGGATTTTAGAGGTATGTCACCCGATAGAGTTTAAGGGCGTGAATTACCGCCGCAAGAACATCATCGCAAGTTATGACGATATAAACAAAAAACTGGGTCTGTGACGTGCAAACGGCGCAATATCAATGCGGAATTCGGAATGCGTAATTCGGAATTACGAACAAACATTATGTATGCCACCAATCCCGTAGGGGACGGCGTCCTCGACGTCCCGAACATACCAACAAACGGCGCAATATTAATGCGGAATGCGGAATGCGGAATTACGAACGAATGGCACAAATTATATTGATAACCGTGTAATTTGATGAACATCTCACGGGACGTCGAGGACGCCGTCCCCTACGATATTTCGCATACATTCCGTTTGGTTGTAGGGGAGGCGACCCCGACGTCCCGAACATACTTGTGACACCTTCTTTAACTACCGTACATAAACAAAAAAGCCTGTAATCATCGCGATTACGGGCTTTTTCGTGGAGCTGCCCAGCGGATTCGAACCGCCGACCTCTTCCTTACCAAGGAAGTGCTCTGCCTACTGAGCTAGGGCAGCAAATTTGGCGATCCGGATGGGGTTCGAACCCACGACCTCCAGCGTGACAGGCTGGCATTCTAACCAACTGAACTACCGGACCGCATTTAAAACGACCTAATTATTATAACACAGGCGCGCCGCTCTTGTCAAGGCTTTTTTCGAAAAAATTCGTGTTTTTTGAATTTTAGTTAATTCTCAAAGTAAATGCAGCAATAGAATTTACTTTGAGAAGGATTATGCGATAGCATTTAGCCTGAGAAAATTAGGTCTCGGATAATGATTAACAAAACAAAAACAAACATATGACTTTAGATGATAGGATTGAAATCCAAGAACGCCTGCTAAGTCACCGGTGAAAGTCCCGATAATATCAATGTGAATCGGGGTTGCCCGCTTTTTGCTCCGCAGTATACGAAACTCCGCAATCGGCGGATACAGAGCTGTTTTGAAACGATTTCAAAACAGCTCTGCAGAGATGACTTTGTTTGGCTTGAATTATTTATACAAAACAAGGTATCCGCCGTCAGAGAGCGTAACAACGTTATTATCAATGATGTTTCTTGCCGATAATAATGTTTGATAATCGCTCAAATTTTCGCCGTTCAATGAGACAGTCTGAATATCCTTTGTCATATTTGCAATAACCAAAACTTCTCGGTCGCCGTGCGTCTTTTTATAAGCGGTAAAATCTGCGCTTTCGGTCAAGACCTCGATGTCACCAATGTTTATCGCCGAAATATTGTGATATATTTTTATCAGAGACTTAACAAGCGCGGTTCTGTTCTTTCCGTCTTTGGTGAGTGCCTCTGACCAGTCAACGCAAAGATTCTTGCCGTAAAAACGGTTGTTCCATAAGCTGTGGCGACAGCTGTCCGCGATTTCGTTACCGTTATAGATGAACGGAACACAGCCGCAAGTAAAGGTGACAACCAGCATTGCGTCACAAACGTTTTTACCGAACTTGCGTTCATATCTGTTTTCGTATTCATCGGATGCAGTATCGTGGTTTTCAAAGCACATCGTCTGTTTATTGATATGCTTGATGGCTTTTAGGTTTTTGTTTATATTCTTTTCACCTAAATCAAATATTTGTTTAAAACCCCAATAACAGTAATTCGCGTCAAAAACTCCGCTTTCAATCCATTCGTCTTTGCGGCCTTCGTTAAGCATTATAAAATCGGGTTTTATATCTTTAACGCGCCTTACACCTTCGCGCCAGAACTCCAGCGGAACGTGGTCGCCGACATCACAGCGATAGCCGTCAATGTCAAAGTTTTTAACCCAATATTCCATATTTCCCCAAAGGTATTCGCAAAGCTCGGGACAATCGAAATTCAGCTTGGGAAAGTGCCAATCTCCGTTGTCGGGCGTTCCGTCGGGAAGGCGTTTGATAAAGTCTTTGTTGATGTCGATGAGTTTTGCCCGAGGTCCGCAATGAAAGTATACTAAATCAAACATAACTTTAAGACCGAGTTTGTGTGCCTCATAAACAAAGTCTTTTAAATCCTCGTCCGTTCCGTATTCTTCGTCAAGTTTAAAATAGTCATTCATTCGATAGGGGTTTTTGGGGTTGCCCAAACCGCTTGCCTTTTGACGGTCGCTCCAGAATTCTTCGCGCGGGTCATCGTCCATTTCATAAAAAGGAGACAAATATACAATGTCAACATCCAAATCCGCAATGTGGTCAAGCAGCTTTGTTGCCGCCTTTATCGTGCCGTCTTTTGTGGCTGTTCTCGGGAAAATCTGATAGATTATACTGTTGTTTTTCATAATTGGTATACCTTTCTTTATTTATAGATTTGATTTTGTTAAAGTGCCGATTGTGTATCGTTCGGGTCGCCGTTGATTGCAAGGTCGTATTCTTCCGTCCAGTCAAGTCCGCGGTATTCCGCCGCGCGGTCATCTGTCTTTATAAATTCCAAAAGCAGGTCAAGCATTTCTTTTGTCCATGTGTTTTTGTCTATCTGTGCCGTGGTGAATTTGTTTTGTGCAATCATCTCAAATCCGAAAAGGTCTTTGACCTGTGTCTTTGCCGCGCCGCCGACAACCTCGGCGACAAGATGACTCGGTATAAACAGAACGCCGCCGCCCGCGCCGAATACAACGTCACCCGGAAGGCATATTGCGTTGCCTATTCTGGTCGGTGTGTTGTATGCCGTCATGATGAAATCGCGAATAGGTGTCGGGTCGATTCCGCGGTAATAAACTTGAGTGTTCTCAACCTTGTTCATCTGTTCGGTGTCTCTGATTCCGCCCCAGATAACCGCGCCGCCGTTCTCGTTCTTGGTTTTGTTTTTGAGTGCGGTCGTGAGGTTTCCGCCGAGAAATGTTCCCTTATAGATTTTATCATACATATCGATAACGGGAACGTCTCCCTCCATGAGATTGTCTATTACCCATTGATTATATGTACCCGTTCTGCCCTCGCTGCGTCCTATATCCTTGACAACCTCATCGAGGTCGGGGCGATAGGGGCAATATGTTGCCGTTACCGCTCTGCCGATAAGTTTTCTTCCGTCATTGTGCAGGGTGCGCAATCTGCCCTCAAACTGGCTTTCGTAACCCTTGACAAAAATCGGTTTCCATACTTCTTCAAGGGTCAGATTTTTCAATGCCTTTAAGTATTTATCCTCAACTTTCGGTCTGCCATCGGGCAGGCGTTCGCCTTTCCATTGCGGTGTCAGTGCTATTATTTCATCTCTGTCATTAAAATTCATGGTTGTATCCTCCTATGTATTTTACATTTCAATTTCAATTTCGTTTTCAATATCGCGTTTTAGCTTTATAATCTCATACCGCCGTCAATGACCGTTTCGCTGCCCGTTATATAACTTCCAGCATTGCCGCAAAGCATAAGAACCGCACCGTTCATATCCTTTGGATCACCGATATATCCAATAGGGATTGAGTCTGTAACCTTTTGATTAAACTCGGGGTCTGAAAGTGCCTGTGCGTTTCTCGGTGTGCTTATCGCACCCGGGGCGATGTTGTTGACGGTTATTCCGTATGGTGCAAGAGCCTTTGCCGTGCTTTGAACGAGTTTCATCTGTGCTGCCTTTGTCGCGCCGTAAAGCGATAATTCGGGGTGGTTGTTATACTGATTCACACTGCCCAATGTGATGATGCGTCCCCATTTTTTATTTTTCATATCGGGGGTGTATTTTTTCATCATATAATACGATGATGTGAGGTTGCATTGAATCTGATTATACACTTCGCCATCGGAATACTCGTCCCATTGCCTTTTGTACTGTATCGATGCGTTCAATATAAGAATATCGACCGCACCCGTCTGTGCATAGAGAGTGTCCGCCGCGGACTTGTCGGTCAGGTCGGCTGTTGCGATTTTGTCCGTTCCGATATAGTCCGCCGCCGCGGTCAGCTTTTCCGACATCCTCGACCCGTGCGCCCATACCGTTGCGCCGCAATCGGCAAGTATCTTGGCAATCTCTTTGCCCATTCCCTGTGATGAACCGGTGACAAGGGCGGTTTTGCCCTCGACACCGAATAATGTTTCAAAATTAAAATTATTCATAGTCAATCACCTTAAATATATTAGCTCCATTCCCTATCATTTGCCCATTCATTATCCCACTCGGTTGTCGGCTCCCAAATTCCGGGGTATTTGTCGTGCATATGTTCGGCGATAAGCTCTTCGTTGAGACTGTCGATGCCGAGACCGGGCTTGTTCGGAACGTCCACAAATCCGTCTTTGAACAGAGGATTATCAATGCCGATTGCGAGGTCATTCCACCAAGGAATATCAACCGAATGGAATTCAACCGCGAGAATGTTTTGAACAGCCGCCGCAGCATGAATTGCCGCCATACAAGCAATGGGGCTTTCCGCCATATGTATCGCCATCGCAACACCGTATTTATCGCACATATTGCCGAGCTTTTTCATCTCAAGTGCGCCGCCGACCGTTAATATATCGGGGTGTACAACCGAAACGCCGCCGTTTTGCATAAGCGGTTCAAAATTCTCGGCAAGGTATATATCTTCGCCCGTACAAATCGGAACATTGACCGCGTGAGAAATTTTTTCAAAGTGCTTTGTATAATGCCAGGGTGCAATATCCTCAATCCACGCAATGTTATATTTCTCGAGACGTTTTGCAAACATAATGCAATCCTCGATACATATGTGTCCGAAATGGTCGATTGCAAGAGGAACCTCATAACCTATTACATCTCTGACCTGTTTAACATAGTCCTCGAGATAGTCCATACCCTTTTGCGTCAGATGAATACCCGTTGCGTGGTGAGGTATGGTGAATACCTCGTAATTCTTTCCGAGCATCATATCCATATCGATTGAGCCGCTCTGGTGATTTATCGCCTTCATCGAATATTTTTTAATATTCTCTAAAAATCCAATCGGCGCATTAAGACAACCCGGTTCATCGAGCATAAGCTCTATACCCAAATCCATTTTTAAGAATGTAAAGCCTTGTTCCATTCTTGCTTTTAAGGCGTGACCCATATCCGTTCCGGTATGCTTGCCGTCAACATCGGTGTCACAATACATTCTGACTTTATCGCGGAACTTTCCGCCGAGCATTTGCCAAAGCGGAACGCCCCATGCCTTTCCGGCCAAATCCCACATTGCGATTTCAAGACCCGAAACGCCGCCGCCCTGTCTTGAATGACCGCCGAATTGTTTTATACGTCTGAAAATCTTATCGACATTGCACGGGTTTTCGCCGACAAGTCTTGATTTAAGCATCAAGGCGTATGTTGCGCTCGACGCGTCTCTGACCTCGCCGTATCCGACAATGCCCTGGTTTGTATAAACCTTTATCAGCGGACAATGCTTTGGCGCGCCGTTGATATTCGCAACGCGGATGTCCGTTATTTTAAGTTCCGACGGTGACGAGCAGGTATTAATGTTTCCCGCTATTATTTCTTTGGTTGATGTACTGTTCATTTAACAGTCCCCCTTAATAATTTAGATGAATACATATAAAATCCTTTTAAATGTTCGAAAATTAGATTATTTTGAACTTTTTTTACTTGACAATTATATGTATCTGTTTTATACTTTAGCTATACTATAACATAAACCGTATCGGATTTCATTCACTATATTTTGAAATTTGTCCACTATTTTACGATTGAGGAAGAAGGGGCGGCTATGAAATACAACGAAAACACACTTGTCGGTCAAAACGGCGAGGCTCTTATAAAGTCATTTTTTTCAACCGTTCGCGCAGGCAGGCGTGAGTATCGAGAACACCACCATGCCGAATGTGAGCTTTCGACATTCTTGTCGGGCAGCGGAACATATTCGGTCAAGAATCGTGAATATGAATTCAAAAGCGGTGATGTGTTTTTGTTCAGCGGTGACGAATCACATTGTATAACAAATATAAATTCGGAATTTGAACTTTTGAATCTGCATTTTCAGCCGCGTGTTCTCTGGAATGACCCCGATGATTTTACCGCAATGAAAATTTTGTTTGCGCGCGGTAAAGCCTTTGAAAACCGAATCGAGCGGACAAACCCGTCAACCCGAGTTATCCGCGATAATATTATAAGGCTGGAAGACGAGTTGCGCGAAAAGCGTTCGGGGTATCGCGCCGTTGCAAAGCACCTGTTATGCGACAGCCTTATTGCGCTTGTTCGGGATTTCGGATATACGGATGACAATGTTGAATACGAAAGCGTGTCAAACGCCGTTCCGCTTATGGAAGAAACTCTTGTATTTATTAACGAGAACCTCGACAAGCCTTTGACTCTTGACGAAATTGCGGAACGCGCGGCGCTCAGCCCATCATATTTTTCAAGTATATTCAAAAAGATGAACGGTATTTCACCGTGGGAGTATATAACCATAAAACGTGTGGAAAAGGCAATCGGACTTTTAAAGACAACAAACGATACAAAACTTAATATCGCAATGCAGTGCGGTTTTAACAGCTCATCGAATTTTTATAAAGCATTCTTTCGCATAACGGGTAAAAAACCGGGAAGCTATCAGTCGGGCATATCACAGAGTGCAGAAACCGAGCAGAGAAGGCGGTGAAAGCTGCACCGGTAATTACGTTTATCCGCAATATTCGGCGCATAACACATCTCGTTTTGCGGACGGCTCGTTATATGTCAGCCGCCAAATCCCTTATAAATATATCAAAATACACCCGTGGCAAAGATGTTCAACCACGGGTGTATTCTTGTTCGGGTTATTTAAACAATAACCTCAAATTCGTTATTTCTTTTTGATGAAATAGGCATTGTAACAGTTTTTGCCATACCGTTGCATATGATTTCGGCGTCATATTCGCCGTAGAATCCGCGGAGCTTTGCAACGCCGCCGTCATCGGTTGCGCTTTCCGTTTCGGTGTGCCATACGTTTTGGAAAAGGTTTTTGAGAACCTTTGACGCAGGCTTTTCAGAAAGGTCAAAACGTCTTACGCCGCCATAAAATTTGTTCTCGCCGTTTTGCATATCTCCCTGCGGTGCAAACGCCGCATATCCGTCAACCATGTTCCAGTATATTGCGGCCTCCATTGACGGGTGACTGAAGAATACCTTGTAGACATTCTCAATCAATTCAGCCTGAACAGCCTCATCCTCGTCCGAATTCGAATACGCGGGAATTGTCATTTCGGTTATCTGTAATTTCTTGCCGAGTTTGGCATATGTATTGAATACCTCATACAGATATACGGGGTTGTATCTCGTCTTTGCCATTTCTTCCTCGCGTTCCTGAGGGAAAAAGCTGTGGAACTGGATTCCGACCGAATCGAGATGGGCGATGCCGTTTCTTAAAAGACGCTCAATTTGCATATAATATCTGCTGCGGTTTTCTACATAATTACCTTCAAATACGGCGTAGTCATTTATTATGAGGCGGTTATTGGGAAAGTATCTGTCTGCCATACGAAAGCTCCATTCAACAAAATCGTCCTCTTTATAGAATTTTGTCTGATACTCTCTTGCGGTCGGCTCACGAAATGTTTCATTTGTTACCTCCCACGTCGGGATAATATCCGCATAATGCTCGGCAAGCTCTCTAAAGCGTTTTTCCAACGCTCTTTTGTGGGTGTCAACATCTGCGTCTTTAAGCCACGCGGGAATGAAAAAATCATAGTTCAAACAGTGGCATTTCGGCTCAATACCCTTTTCAAGACAATAATTCACGCATAAATCCGAGGGCGGACGGCGATAAATCTTTTCGCTGTCGGCGGCAAACCGCGGCTTTCCTTCTTCGGGTCCAAACGCATCCCAATAGAACGGGATTGTTGCCAAGTTAAAAGTTTTTGCGAATTCATCGCGATAAATTTTGTTTTTTTCAGCGGTTTCAAGCTCGTCAAGCATAAAAATGTTCGCACCGTAGCGGAATTCGTGATTTTTTTGCTTAATCTTGATTTTTGCGCCCGAAACGGGCTTGCCGTCCTTGTCCTTGACCGAAACTTTGACCGTGCCCTTTCTGTTCTGTTCAATCTGCGCATTGACATACGATTCCATAAAATCGCGGTTTTCGTCAAAATAGCGCAAAGCGGTATTTCGCCTGTTCATAAATATAACCTCCGTTTTTGCTTTGGGTTTTTAGCAAAGCTTAATTTGAGTATATTATATACCCAACAGATAAAAAAAGATATACCAAAATCGAAACAAAATGTTGAAAAATCGATACAAATATGGTATAATTCTTAATAAATGAGGTGAAAATGTATGTTTTTTGAACAAGAAAACATCGGGTTTATGATTCTTGACGTTATGGAGCTGAATTACGGAAAGGCTATGACGTATAACGCCGACAGAAATTATCACGCGTTGTCTTTTCGGTTTAAAGCCAATACGGAAATCGAATATTTTTCGGATAAAGATAAACGCGGATATTCGTATCATCTGACGGATAATTCGCTCGCTTATGTTCCGGCAAATACGCCTTATACGAGAAGGGCCGAATATGATAGGATGATTGTCGTACACTTTTCGTGTTTTGGGTACGAATACAAGGATATTGAATATTTTTATCCCAAAGAGCCGCTTTGCTATGCCGAGAATTTCAAAAAAATTCTTGAAATATGGCAGGGTCGAGAACCGTCTTATAAAATGCGTGCCGCATCGGTTCTGTACGAAATTTTGGCGGATGCGCACGCCGAAAACCGCCCGACAATCACAAGAAATCCGCTTATAAACGATTCGGTTGAATATATGCTGAATAATTTCAGCGACCCGAATATTTCGGTTGCTTATCTTGCAAAAACCGCGCATATAAGCGAGGCGTATTTTCGGCGCCTTTTCAAGGCGGAATATAATACTTCGCCGAAAAAATATATATCAAAGCTCAGAATTAAATATGCGTCAGAACTTATCGCAACGGGGTATTATACCTTGCCGCAGGTTGCCGAAATGTCGGGGTTTTCGGATTACCGATATTTTTCGGTCGAATTTAAACGCCATATGGGATGTTCGCCGTCAAAATACAGATATGTGGGCGTGCCGTTTGAACGTTAAAATAATTTTACGGTATGGCAACCGAATAAAACGGTATGATTTTTGCACGGTTTTTTGAATGAGTTAATTTTTTTGTGAATTCAGCATAAACCTGTAGGGGCGGTCTCCGCTGCCGCTGCGGTCGGCGATAAGCGGTTGTCGCCGGCAACCATCGCCCCCGTGTGGTCGCCCGAGCATACAAGCAAATGCCATAAATTTATATGGATACTCATATATTTGGATGAACATATTACGGGCGACCCCATGTGGTCGCCCCAGATTACTGACAAACCCACCATTTTCAGGTGGGTTTTTGTCATACATATTAAAT
>OGOV01001336.1_pt1 | contig 22264 bp, 18 predicted proteins | sample 1552711 | NCBI WGS metagenome assembly OGOV01 (sample SAMEA2580216, study PRJEB22360) | human gut metagenome | biome: human gut; feature: human-associated habitat; material: faeces | place: Denmark | collected 2008/2010 | reverse complement strand
CTCGAACCTATGACCCTCTGCTTGTAAGGCAGATGCTCTCCCAGCTGAGCTAAGCGCCCTTACTTTTCGCTCTATCAAAGCGACAACAAAAGAGATTATACTACTTTTTAATCAAAATGTCAAGAAACACGCACGCGATTACACGCGTTTATATTCATAAAACAGTATTATTTCTCTTAAATGCTTTTAATTTTCGCCATTTTTCTCGGTTTTTGCTTTTTCCGATTTATCCTTTGCCGCCGCACTCATCATTTCAAGCTCATCCGCATCGAATTTATACGCCGTGTTACAAAAGCTGCACACAATCTCGGCTTCGCCCTGTTCTTTTATGATAGAATCGATTTCGCTTTTGCCGAGAGAAGTTATTGCCCTTGCCATTCTTTCGCGGCTGCAATCGCAATGATACCCGACATCGGTGCTGCCGAGCATATCAATATCAAAGCCGAGCATAACATACTTTATTATTTCTTCGCCGTTCATCCCGTGAGAGAGCATATCCGTTACACTCATAAGACCGCCGATGCTGTTTTCAAGGCGTGTAAGGCTCTCGTCATCGCATTCGGGCATTACCTGAATGATAAAACCGCCCGAATATTTCACGCTGTAATCGCGGTCAACAAGCACACCGAGAGCAACAACGCTCGGCACCTGTTCGGACTGCATAAAATAATAAGCCAAATCCTCGGCAATCTCGCCCGTTTGAATTTGCACCTGACCGACATACGGCTCTTTCAGGCAAAGGTCCTTTATAACCGACAAAACGCCCTTGCCGACAGCCCCTCCGACATCGAGCTTTCCGTTCTCTTTAAGCGGAAGGTCAATTTGAGGATTTGACGCATATCCTTTTACCTCTCCGTGAGAGTTCGCCGATACGACAAGCATGCCGAGAGGTCCGTCACCGCTGATTTGCAAGGTGAGCTTTGCCTTGTCCTCTTTCAGCTCTCCGCCCATCAAAAGCCCTGCCGATAACAGCCTTCCGAGAGCCGCCGTTGCCACAGGCGAGGAGTTGTGGTATTTTCGTGCGGTCTCTGCCGTTTCGGTCGAAACAACCGCGCTTATCTTAAAAAATCCGTCTTTTGTTATTGCTCTTGTAAGTTTATCAGACATATTCAGATTTCCTTTCGTGTCTTAAAATAATTTTCTTTGGTTCATTCATTTATTATCCGCCATGCGCTGACAAGCCGCTCAATGCTCCACGCAGCGTTTGCCGGTGAAGTGGACGGCAGACATACCGCCGCACGTCCGAGTTTGTCTTTTGTATATTTGTTATAGTATTTTTCCGCCGTTTTGCCGTTGACAAAAATACGTTTGACTTTGCTGTTTTTAATTATCGCGTCAAGGTCGTTCGGCACAACGTTTTTTATCGTGCTGTCCGCGCTGCCCTCGATGTCGCAAGACGCAATCACATCCCAAAGCGCAATATGATTTTTGTGCAAAAACGCCTTTTTATCCTCAATCGATTTCGGAACGTCATCTCCGAATACTGCGGCGGTCACTTTCCAGAATCGGTTTTGGTGATGTCCGTAAAAGAACAATTGTTCGCGCGATTTTACGGACGGAAAGCTCCCCAAAACGAGAATTTTGGAATCCTTGTCATAAAGCGGCGGAAAAGAATGCTTAATCATAGCGTCCGCCCCCTTTATTTCAGATATTTTTTAAGGTATTGACCCGTATACGATTTTTTGTTTTTCGCAACTTTTTCGGGTGTTCCGCACGCAACGATTTCGCCGCCGCCGTCACCGCCCTCGGGTCCCAAATCGATGATATAATCCGCGGTTTTTATCATATCGAGGTTGTGTTCTATCACAACAATCGTATTTCCGCCATCAACGAGTTTTTGCAGCACCTCGGTCAGTTTATGAACATCCGCGGCGTGCAGCCCCGTTGTCGGCTCGTCAAGGACATATATTGTCTTGCCCGTACTGCGTTTCGAAAGTTCGGTCGCAAGCTTAACGCGCTGCGCTTCGCCGCCCGAAAGGGTTGTGGACGGCTGACCTATCTTGATATATCCGAGTCCGACATCAAAAAGCGTCTGAAGCTTTCGTTGAATCTTGGGAATGTTGGCGAAAAATTCACAGCCTTCTTCAACCGTCATTTCCAGAACCTCGTAAATATTCTTGCCCTTATACCGAACCTCAAGGGTTTCGCGGTTATAACGCTTGCCCTCGCACACTTCGCACGGAACATATACATCGGGCAAAAAGTGCATCTCTATCTTTATTATTCCGTCACCGCAGCACGCCTCGCATCGTCCGCCCTTGACATTAAAGCTGAAACGTCCTGCGCCATAGCCGCGCGCTTTTGCCTCTGCGGTCATGGCAAAAAGCGTGCGTATATCGCCGAAAAGTCCCGTATAGGTTGCCGGGTTGCTTCGCGGAGTTCTGCCTATCGGTGATTGGTCAATGGCAATAATCTTATCGAGATTTTCCGTGCCGACAATCTTTTTATACTTCCCCGGAATTTTCTTTGCGTTGTTAAGCTCGTTCGCCAATGCCTTGTACAAAATCTCGTTTACGAGAGAGCTTTTACCGCTTCCCGATACGCCCGTAACACAGGTAAACGTTCCGAGAGGAATTTTTACATTGACATTTTTAAGGTTGTTCTCCGCCGCACCCTTTATCTCCAAAAAGCTGCCGTTGCCGCTCCTCCGTTCGGACGGAACGGGAATTTTGAGTTCGCCGCTCAGGTATTTTCCCGTTATCGAGTTGGGGTTGTTCATAATATCCTGCGCCGTTCCCTCGGCGACAACCTCGCCGCCGTGAACACCTGCGCCCGGTCCGATGTCGACGATATGATCGGCAGCAAGCATAGTGTCCTCATCATGTTCGACAACCAAAAGTGTATTACCCATATCGCGCAGGTGTTTGAGCGTTGCTATGAGCTTGTCGTTGTCACGCTGGTGCAGACCGATACTCGGCTCGTCAAGGATATATATAACGCCCATAAGGCTCGAACCGATTTGGGTTGCAAGCCGTATTCTCTGCGCCTCGCCGCCCGAAAGCGTTCCGGCGCTGCGCGACAGGGTGAGATAGTCAAGTCCGACATCGGACAGGAATTTTAACCGTCCGACTATTTCTTTTAATATATTTTTCGCAATCACGGTTTCTTTCGGCGTGAGTTTGTCCGACAACTGTGTGAAAAATTCAAGCGCCTGTGTGACCGACATATTCGTAAGCTCGTTTATGTTTATTCCGTCAACCGTAACGGCAAGGGTTTCGGGCTTTAGCCTTGTTCCGCCGCACTCGGGGCATTTCATACTTATCATAAACGTTTCGAGGTCGGCTTTTGACCATTCCGAAGTCGTTTCTTCGTGTCTGCGTTCTATATTGGGGATAACGCCCTCAAATCTCGCGTATTGAACGCCCTTTGCGTATTTTCGGTCATAGGTAAGCTTTAATTTTTCGCCCTTTGTACCATAGAGAATTATGTCAAGAATATGTTTCGGCAAATCCTCTATCGGGGTGTCAAGGCTGAAATCATAACGTTCAGCCATGGCAGTATAGTACATACGCGATATGCTGTTCGGCTCGGTTCCCGACCAGCCCGAGGCGCATATGGCACCTTGGTTGATACTCAAACTTTTATCGGGAATAACCAAGTCGGGCGATACCATTGTTATCGTGCCGATACCCATACATTTCGGACACGCGCCGTAGGGGGTGTTGAACGAAAACATTCTCGGCGTAAGCTCGGGAATACTTATTCCGCAATCGTCACAGGCATAGTTACGGCTGAACATCATATCTTCGCCGTCAATTATGCTGATTATGACAATGCCGTCAGCCATATCAAGAGCCGTTTCAATCGAGTCGGCAAGACGGCTTTCCATTCCGTCACGCTTGATAAGTCGGTCAACCACGATGTCTATATTGTGCTTTTTCTGTTTGTCGAGTTTTATCGGCTCACCGGTCAGCTCATACATCTCTCCGTCAACTCTGACGCGGACAAAACCGTTCTTTCTTGCCTTTTCAAAGGTTTTTACATATTCACCCTTTCTGCCGCGCGCAACAGGCGCCATAACCTGAAATTTCGTGCGGTCGGGCAGAGCAATAACCGCGTCCGTTATCTGGTCAACAGAGGACGGTTTTATCTCCTTTCCGCATTTGGGACAGTGCGGAATACCGATGTTTGCATATAAAAGCCGTATATAATCGTATACCTCGGTCACTGTTCCGACCGTTGAACGCGGATTTTTGCTCGTTGTTTTTTGGTCAATCGAGATAGCCGGTGACAAGCCCTCGATGACATCAACATCGGGCTTGTCCATTTGTCCTAAGAACTGTCGCGCATACGCCGACAAAGATTCGACATAGCGGCGCTGTCCTTCGGCATATATCGTCTCAAACGCAAGTGATGACTTTCCGCTTCCGCTGAGACCCGTCATAACAACAAGCTTATCCCTCGGAATTTTAAGCGATATATCCTTGAGGTTGTTTTCTCGTGCGCCTTTAATTATAATATCTTTATTCATTCCAAATTCCCCGTTTCAAGTTGTTCTTCAAGTCTTTTTATCTCATCGCGCAGCTGTGCCGCAAGCTCAAATTGCAACAGCTCGGCCGCTTTGCGCATTTCCGCCGTAAGCTCGGTAATGGTTCGGCGAACGGTTTCTGCACTCTGTTTTTGTTTTTCTATCTTTGTATCGGATACCGACTTGGTTGCCTCGATTACCTCGCTTACCGACTTTTTGATTGTCTTCGGAATAATTCCGTGTTGGGTGTTATATTTTTGCTGTATCTCGCGGCGGCGGTTTGTTTCGTCAATAGCGCGGCGCATCGACCCCGTTATTGTGTCTGCGTACATAATGACGGTTCCGTCCGCATTTCGCGCCGCTCTGCCTACCGTCTGAATAAGAGATGTTTCGCTGCGCAAAAAACCCTCTTTGTCCGCATCGAGAATAGCGACCAAAGATACTTCGGGAATATCCAAACCCTCACGCAAAAGGTTTATTCCGACAAGGACATCAAATAATCCGAGCCTTAAATCGCGGATAATCTCCATTCTTTCGATGGCGTGAATGTCGGAATGCAAATATCGCACCCGAACACCCATATCTTCGAGATATTCCGTCAGGCGCTCTGCCATCTTTTTTGTAAGGGTGGTGACGAGGACGCGCTCGTCCTTTGCCGCACGCGCGGCTATTTCGCCGAATAAATCGTCAATCTGACCCTCTATCGGTCTGACCTCTATCTTGGGGTCGAGCAAGCCCGTTGGGCGGATTACCTGTTCGGCTATCCGCGTTGAATGTTCTTTTTCGAATTCCGCCGGGGTCGCCGAAACAAACACAACGCTTTTGAGCTTGGAATAAAATTCATCAAACGTGAGAGGTCTGTTATCGAATGCCGACGGCAGACGAAATCCGTATTTTACAAGATTTTCCTTTCGGCTGCGGTCGCCGGCATACATCGCACCGACCTGGGGCAATGTGACGTGTGACTCGTCCACGAACAGAACAAAATCTTTCGGCAGGTAATCCATAAGTGTGAACGGCGGACTGCCGGGGGCGCGGCCGCTTATGTGGCGAGAATAGTTCTCGATTCCGCTGCAAAATCCCGTTTCGCGCATCATTTCTATATCATAATTCGTGCGCTGTTCAAGCCTTTGCGCCTCAATTAATTTATTTTCGGCTTTAAGCTCAGCGAGACGCTCGGCAAGCTCGGCTTGTATGCTGCCGATTGCCGCCTCACGTTTTTCCATTGTGGTGACATAGTGCGACGCGGGATATATCGCAACATGATTTCTTTCCGCCACAAGCTCGCCCGTTATCGGATTAAAATCGCATATGCGCTCTATTTCATCGCCGAAAAACTCAATCCTTACCGCGTGTGTTGACGAATCGGACGGAAAGACATCCAGAACATCGCCGCGGATGCGGAACTTGTTTCGGGCAAAGCCAATATCGTTGCGTTCGTATTGAATCTCAACCAGCTTTGCGGCGATTTCGTCACGGTCTTTTATCATTCCGGGTCTTAGGGAAACAACCATATTGTTATAGTCGATAGGATCGCCCAGGCCGTATATGCAAGATACGCTCGCAACAATAATGACATCACGCCGCTCAAAAAGCGCGGCGGTCGCGCTGTGGCGCAGCTTGTCGATTTCTTCGTTGGTTGACGCGTCTTTTTCTATATATGTGTCCGAACCGGGAATATACGCCTCGGGCTGGTAATAGTCATAGTATGAGACGAAATATTCCACCGCATTCTCGGGAAAAATTTCTTTAAACTCGCTGCACAGCTGTGCGGCAAGAGTCTTATTGTGAGCAAGAACAAGAGTCGGTCGGTTTATCTCGGCAATAATGTTTGCCATTGTAAAGGTTTTACCGCTTCCGGTTACGCCGAGAAGGGTCTGAAACCTGTCGCCCGCCTTTATTCCGTCCGCAAGTTTTTTTATTGCCTGCGGCTGGTCGCCGCTCGGCTTATATTTTGAAACAATTTTAAAATCCATTGATTTCACCTCTGATTTTTGCCGTTTCGCGGCAATCGGAATAATCAAAAAATTAGTATGTGTATCAAAGATAAATTATAACACATTTATATCTATCTTGCAAGTGTAAAATTTGGCTGTTTCACGGTTTTTGGTCCGAAACAGCGACAACGACCGTCAATCGTTCACGTTGATGTGACGATTGACGGTCGTTTTGATTTTCGGCTGTCCGCTTTTTATACGTCTTTTGAAATTTTAAACCTGTCCTGCAGCCTTTTAAGCTTGGCTTTGGCGTCGTTCACAGCCGCCGCGGCATCACTTGCAAGCTTTTCTTTATTAATATTCTTTAATGCGACATTTTTAACCGAGATACGCCGCATAACACGCTTTTTGTTTCGTCTTGCCGAACGGTATTGCGCAAGCGCCGCCTTATACTCCTGCATAACCGCTCTCGGGCGCGCCTGCATATTGCCGAACGCCTCGTGTATTCTGCGCATAAACACATTTTTGTTCTTTAAAATGGCGTGTATCTTTTTGCTTATCTCTTCGGTATTGTCACCGTCCTGTTCCTCTATCGCGTTTCTGACCTCGTTCATAAGGAAGTGCGAAATTATAGAATCCGCAAGCATTATCGCCGATATTGCCCCTGCCAAAACATAGAGCGCAACGGCCGGAATCTTTGACACAGCGCCAAAGAACAGAGGGTCGATAAAATCGACTATTATGACACAGGCTGTCCCAAACAGTATCAGGTTGCCTATCCATATCCGTCCGTGCAGGTTCATTGGTTTTGCGCTGTAATCCCACCATCTAGCATGGAACATTTTTTCCATATACCAGCTTGTGAAATATTCAAGCGCGCCGCACATCACCATTCCGGCAAAAAACACCTCGCCGAGCGTTCCGTGACGTCCGACCATACCGCCCACGACAACCGTTACCGCAACCACGCCAAAGCCGTATATCGGACAATACGGACCTATTAAAAATCCGCGGTTTATGAATCGGTGAAATTCAAAGTATTTCAGCACAACCTCCATAATCCACCCTGCGCACGAAAACACAAAAAACATTAATATTAATGTACAAACCGTATCTAACATTTTAATCTCCGACTTTCAGATTTTATTCCGCGTCCTGCGGTTTGATTTCTTCGAGCATACTCATAAATTCCTCGCCCGTGATTGTCTCTTTTTGATAAAGGAAGTTCGCAAGCGAATTCAATTGCCGAATGTTATCCGTGAGCAGCTTCTTTGCCTTTTCGTGCTGTTGCGACACGATTTCAACAACTTTTTTGTCAATCATACGCAGCGTTTCGGGCGAACAATCCGCCGTTGAGCCGCCGCCGAGGTATTTGTTTCCCTCTGTTTCAAACGCAACCATACCGAATTCATCCGTCATTCCGTAACGGCTTACCATTGCTTTCGCAAGCTTGGTTGCCTGTTCTATATCATTTGATGCGCCCGTGGTAACCGAACCGAATATTACTTCCTCTGCCGCTCTGCCGCCCGTAAGCGTACAGATTTTATTTTCTATCTCCTCTTTGCTCATAAGGAAGTGTTCGCCCTCGTCAACCTGGAGAGTATAACCCAGAGCGCCCGAAGTTCGCGGAATAATCGTTATTTTTTGAACCGGCGCGGAATTCGTCTGTAATTCGGCAACGAGTGCATGACCTATTTCGTGGAACGCAACTATGCGCTTTTCTTTGTCGCTTAAAACGCGGCTCTTTTTCTGATAGCCTGCGATTACCGTTTCCACGCTTTCCATAAAGTCCTCTTGCTTTGCCGCATTTCTGCCGCTGCGAACCGCACGCAATGCCGCTTCATTCACTATATTCGCAAGTTCGGCACCCGATGCGCCGGCTGCGGTCTTGGCTATTGCCGCATAATCGATATTGCCGTCAAGCTTAACCTTTTTGGCGTGAACCTTTAAAATCTCTATTCTGCCGTTTAAGTCGGGCAGCTCAACGGGTATCCTTCGGTCAAAACGTCCCGGGCGCAAAAGTGCCGGGTCGAGTGACTCGGGGCGGTTTGTTGCGGCAAGCACAACAACTCCCTTTGAACCGTCAAATCCGTCCATCTCGGTCAAAAGCTGGTTCAATGTTTGTTCGCGTTCGTCATTGCCGCCGATTTGACCGTCACGCTTTTTGCCGATTGTGTCAATCTCATCGATAAAAACTATACACGGCGCTTTTTCGTTCGCCTGTTTAAAGAGGTCACGCACCTTTGCCGCACCTCTACCGACAAACATTTCCACAAATTCCGATCCCGAAATAGAAAAAAACGGAACCTCTGCCTCACCGGCAACCGCTTTTGCGAGCAGGGTCTTACCCGTTCCCGGAGGGCCGACAAGCAACGCGCCTTTCGGCAGCTTTGCACCTATTTCACTATACTTTTTGGGCGAATGCAGAAAATCGACTATCTCGGACAACAAATCCTTTGCCTCGTCCTCACCGGCAACATCCGCAAAGCGAATGCTTGTCGATGATTGAACATAAACCTTTGCGCCCGAGCCGCCGCCGAGTCCGAACATCATTCCGTCGCCGCCCGACATATTTTTAAGCCGTCTGTTCATAAACCATCCAATCAATATGAACGGCAAAAGCGGCAGAACCCACGTCATCAAAATACTTGACAACAATGACGGCTGGGTATCTATCTGGCTGAACTTTACACCGGCTTTATAAAGCCGCTCGGTTCTTGCGGAATCCTCTGTTGCCGTTGTTTTATAAATCTTGTCGTCCGTACCTTTAAATACAATTTCATCGTCTTTAATTTCCGCCTCGGAAATTTGTTTGTTCTCGGTCATTGACATAAACGTGTCATAACTTACCTCATTTACCGTCTTGTTCATCATCATTGGGAACAATGTTGAGTTAAGCACAAGCATTATCAGCATTGTTATAAGACAATAAAACAACATCGGTTTTCTTGACGGGTCTTTCATCTCTTGCATATTATTTGTCCTTTCCGAATTCAGCAATATTCAGCAATTCGATACAAAATTTATTAATATAGATTATATCACAATAAAAAATTTTTTCAAGAATAATATCTACAGTTTACAAAATATTAACAAGAACGCCGCCGATAAGGTTTTTAAATCGGAGCAACGCTCTGCTTTGCTTGCAAGGAGCAAAGCTTGCGACAGATTGCAAACAAGCGCAGGGAGCGTTAGCTACTCAGGGTTTCAGTGGGAATTTTAATCTCCCACTGAAACCCTGAAATGGAACCCGCCGCCTTAGAGGCGGGGGACATCTGCGTGCAGGTTATATCATTCACCGCTCGTCATACTTTTTAAGAACATTTCAAGCGCATTGAGCTGTTTGTCATTTAACTTTTTCAAATATTCATTTATTTTATTGAGTTTTTCTGGATTTTTTAAATCAAAATCAAAAAATTGGCTCGGGGTAATACCCAGATATTCACATATATAAAATATTCCCGATAACGAAGGCGTTCCCTGACCCGATTCAATGTGATTTATATACCCTTGGTTTTGCCCGATTGATAAACTCATCTCACGAGCCGATACATTTTTCTTTGTACGAAGTTTAGCCAACCTCATTGAAAAATCCTTTTCATCCATTATCATTCACCGCTCGTATTATTTATTCATACTCTTAACAACATTTAAAACGCTTTCCAACGAACTCTTATCAAGCTTTTTACATTCGGATAAAAGTTCATTTATTAACACAGGATATTCAGTACCCTCATCAAAAAAATCTTTTGGGGTGATTTTAAAATAATCGCAGATATACAAAAACATACTCATTGACGGAAGTGATTTTCCGTTTTCTATTGTATTTATATATCCGGTGGATTGCCCCAAAGCCAGACTCAGTTCACGCGCCGATATGTTTCTGTCCGTTCTCAGTTTGGCAATCTTTAATTTTATATACTTTTCGTCCATTATAATCGCTCACTTTCTGTTATATTATATAATAAAAATTTTTTAAAATGATTGATTATAGTTTTTATTTATGATATAATGAATATTATAATTATATACAGTTACAAATATATCTTTTCAGGAGTGACCAAAATGAAAAAGAAACAAATCCTATCGATGATTATTTGCATAAGTATGATTTTTATGCTATGCTCATGCTCAAACAAAGCCGACCCACAACCCACAAATGAAACATCATCTCAAACGAGTGCAAGTATTCAAACAAACGAAAATTCGAATTCTGAAAAAGAGCAAACACAATCTCAATCCGAAAATGAAATATATAACTCAAAAAGTACGAATGAGAATACAAAAAGCTATACGTATATAGCGAACAATCATACGTTAAAATTTCATCGTCCGAATTGCCGAAGCGTTAAACAGATGAACGATGAAAACAAAATATATCTGAACTGCACAAGGGCGGATGCAATAAACCGCGGATATGAACCTTGTAAGCACTGTATTGGAAAGTAATAGATTATGTAAAGTCTACCTCATATTCATAGGCATTTAGCTGAAATAGTTGTAGTTTTCTTTACATAATATTTTCGTTCAGTTAAACTTAGAGTATATCAATTCTAAGGAGGGTTCACTATGAACGAAAATTGTTTACAGTTCATAAATCGATTTTCAAATGAACTGAAAAAAATCTACAGTACTTCAACACTAAATGCATATCAAAGCATCATAAATGATTTTTTGATATACTGCGAAAAAGAAAACATTTTATCTTTTTCACGCCAAATAGCTGATAAATACATCAGCAAAATAAGTGAATGCGATATGCCGAGCAATTTTAATAGTTATGTTCGCATCGTTAATATGCTTGTGTATTTTGAAAAGTTCGACAAAATACCATATCGCTCCCGTTTGGTCGAACTGAATTGGCCAGGTTGGTTTTATCCTACATATCTGGATTTTGTCGAAGATAGAAAATACAGAAACATTACAGAACGTACAATAACAAAACAACACATAAAATTTGAGAAATTCAGCAACTATCTTGATATGAATGGAATAAGCTCTTTTTCACAAATAACCTTAAAAAATATTCAACAATATCTTGAGTACAATGCTGATTTAACACTTTCACAGCGGTATCATATTGTTTCTTGTTTAAAAGTATTCTTTCAATTTCTGTATGACAAAAATTATGTTAGTACAAATTTTAAGGAATTGATTCCAAGAGTAAATTATTCACATAAAGCTCACATCCCTTCTGCATATGCACCTGAAGAAATCGAATCTCTGTTGGCGGTTGTTGACAGAGCAAACCCCATAGGTAAAAGGGATTATACAATATTGCTTTTAGCTACAAGACTTGGTCTGCGAGCTTCTGATATATGCGGTCTTTGTTTTGATGATGTCGATTGGACTAACAATCAAATAAATATAATTATGCAAAAAACAAATGAGCCACTTCAACTTCCGCTAACAGCGGAAGTTGGAAATGCAATCATTGATTACATCCGCAACGGTAGGCCAAAATCAGAATATCGTAATATTTTTTTGCGTCATATCCATCCAATAGAACCGATGTACAGCTCCAGCCTACATGGGATGATTCAAAGGTATTTTTACGATGCAGGAATAGATATAAAGAATCGCAAACACGGACCACATGCATTACGACATTCGCTTGCTTCAAATATGTTAAGCAATAACACTCCATTGCCTACAATTTCTAATGTATTAGGTCATAAATCAACGGCAACAACTCAAATATATTTAAAAATTGATATAAATAATTTGGCAAAATGTGCACTACCATTGTTTGGGGGTGATATTTAATGATTACATCAATTCCTATTCAATTTGAAGGCTGTTTTTCAGATGTTATGAAGACATTTATACAATATAAACGAAGTTTAGGACTGCAATATGACAGACCGGAATATGACCTTGTGCGGTTTTCGAGATTTCTTGTAGAAAACAATGTAACTGATCTTTGTATAACACAAGAAATCGCAGAAAAATGGTGTTGCAAAAGAGAAAGTGAAAGCAATAAATGTTGGACTAATCGTATTAGTATATATAATCAATTTGCAGTGTATTTGAACTCAGTCGGATATTCAGCATATATTTTACCTAAACCCAAGAACCGATACAATGAATATGTACCACATATTTTCACGGAAGAGGAAATTAAGCGGATATATTATGCTGCAGATACAATAAATGCAAAACGACTCAATAGCTATCAACGTATTATGCCAGTATTAGTTCGTCTTTTGTTTTCAACAGGACTACGAATATCAGAAGCAATAAACCTAAAATGTTCTGATATAAATTTCACGACTAGTATTTTGTATTTGTACGATTGTAAAAATGGCGAAGATAGAATTGTACCTATGCACCAAACGTTATTAGAGTATCTGAAAGAATATGCAAACGAATATATTCATGATAACGAATATTTTTTTGAAACAATCCATCACACTCAAATTACTGCTGCAACTTGCTATAAAAAATTTAGAGATATTCTTTTTTCGGCTGGTATTCCACATGGCGGCAGAGGTAAAGGACCTCGTCTCCATGATACACGCCACAGTTTTGCAGTACATTCCTTGCGTCACATGATTAATCAAGGGATGGACATATATGTATCACTTCCTTATCTATCTGTGTATTTAGGTCATAAGTCGATTGAAGCAACGGAAAATTACATCCGTTTAACTGCTGAAGCTTACCCTGAGCTTGCCGCACTTGTTAACCAATACACTGGTCATGTAATTCCGGAGGTGTGATTATGCAATATACAACGAATTTAGCATATCATATAAAAAGATATATACAGATTTATTTGCCCAACATAAAAGGGTTGAGTCAAAATACGATATATTCTTATCGTGATAATCTTACTATCTTCTTGCGTTACTGCGAAAGTGCAAAAAATATAAAAATTGAAAAGATGTCTTTAGAACAGATTACACCTGAACTAATAACAGATTTTTTGGATTATTTGGAATCCACAATGAAGTATTCGGCATCTTCCAGAAATCAGCGACTTGCTGCATTACGCACTTTTTTTCGGTATTTAATGCATGATGATGTTACATACATATCACTAACTCAAGATGTTTTAAGCATACCTATGAAAAAGACAAAAAATACGATTCCTGAACATCTTTCGCTTTCAGGTATTGAGCTTTTATTGAAACAGCCTGACACAAATAATGAGCATGAATTCCGAGATTTAGTATTAATGGCTTTTATGTATGATACAGGAGCACGAGTGCAGGAGTGCATTGACTTAACAATAGGCGATATAAAGTTAATGTCGCCTGCCACAGTAATTCTTCACGGAAAAGGAAATAAAACTCGTATTGTACCTCTTATGGAAAATACAAAAAAATTGCTTAATTCATATTTAAACCCTGTTTTATCATTAACTGAGAAAAAATGTCAACCAGCTTTTGTAAATAAATATGGAGATAAGCTAACACGTGCAGGGATTTCATATATTCTCAATAAATATGCAACAAAAGCACATCAGGAAAACTATGACATTATGCCTAATCACATACATCCGCATGTTTTGCGTCATTCAAGAGCTATGCACTTACTACAATCGGGGGTTAATCTTGTGTATATTCGGGATCTCCTTGGACACTCTTCGATTACCACAACAGAAATATATGCCAGAGCAGATACTGAAATTAAAAGGAAAGCAATAGAAAATGCATCACCTATTATACAAACCAATGTCGCAGGCGAATGGGAAAATAATAAAAAATTGCTTGATTGGTTGAAATCATTATAAAATGTTATGTAAAGATATTTTCCTGTAAATAGTGTATTTTTCGCATTTGCAGGAAGTGTCTTTACATAATCTATTACTTTCCAATACACCGCTTATGTAAAGCTTTACATAAGCACTGTGAACCTTAAATTTAAAAACGACGCAATCGTGTTTGATTGCGCCGTTTTTGTTTTTAATATCTGTATCCGATAATCGAATATTATTCAGCAATAGCCGCCTGTGCCGCTGCAAGTCTTGCAATCGGAACACGATACGGTGAGCAGGATACATAATCCAAACCAATCTTGTGGCAGAACTCAACGCTTGTCGGGTCACCGCCGTGCTCACCGCAGATACCGCAGTGAAGGTCGGGGCGAACACCCTTACCGAGTTTAATAGCTATTTCCATCAGCTTGCCTACGCCTGTCTGGTCGAGTTTAGCAAACGGGTCATTCTCGAAAATCTTTGCATCATAGTATGCATCGAGGAACTTGCCTGCGTCATCTCTCGAGAAGCCGTATGTCATCTGTGTCAAGTCGTTTGTACCAAAGCAGAAGAACTCAGCGTCTTTTGCGATTGCGTCAGCCGTAAGAGCAGCTCTCGGAATCTCAATCATTGTACCTACTTCGTATTTGAGGTCGATTCCAGCAGCAGCGATTTCTTCATCAGCCGTTTCAACAACGAACTTCTTAACATATCTCAACTCTTTCTCATCACCGATAAGAGGAATCATAATTTCGGGTTCAACACTCCAGTCGGGGTGAGCCTTTTTAACGTTGATAGCAGCACGGATAACCGCTCTTGTCTGCATCTTTGCAATCTCGGGGTATGTTACCGCAAGACGGCAGCCACGGTGACCCATCATCGGGTTGAACTCGTGCAATGAGTTGATGATATTCTTAATATCCTCAACCGACTTACCCTTTGTAGCAGCCAAAGCCTCTATATCAGCCTCGTCTGTCGGAACGAATTCGTGAAGCGGCGGATCCAAGAATCTGATTGTAACGGGGTTACCTTCGAGAGCCTCATAAAGCTTTTCGAAATCGCCCTGCTGCATCGGAAGAATCTTGTCAAGAGCAGCCTCTCTCTCTTCTACCGTGTCGGAACAAATCATTTCACGGAAAGCGTCAATTCTGTTGCCCTCAAAGAACATATGCTCTGTGCGGCAAAGACCGATACCCTCTGCGCCGAGTTCTCTTGCTTTCTTTGCGTCAGCCGGAGTATCAGCGTTTGTTCTAACGTGGAGCTTTCTGTATTTATCAGCCCAACCCATAATTCTGCCGAAGTCACCGCCGATAGATGCGTCAACCGTCGGGATAATACCTGCATAGATATTACCTGTTGAACCGTCAAGCGAAATCTCATCGCCCTCAACATATGTCTTGCCTGCGAGAGTGAACTTTTTGTTTTCTTCGTCCATAGCGATGTCGCCACAGCCCGATACACAGCAAGTACCCATACCGCGAGCAACAACCGCTGCGTGAGATGTCATACCGCCGCGAACAGTCAGTATACCCTGAGCCGCTTTCATACCTTCTATATCCTCAGGTGATGTTTCGAGTCTTACCAAAACAACCTTTTTGCCTGCTTCGTTCCAATCCTTTGCATCCTCAGCCGTGAACACAATCTGTCCGCAAGCAGCACCCGGAGACGCACCCAAAGCCTTTGCGATAGGTGTAGCCGCCTTTAATGCTTTTGCGTCAAACTGAGGATGAAGCAATGTATCAAGGTTTCTCGGGTCAATCATAGCAACCGCTTTCTTCTCATCAATCATTCCCTCGTCAACCAAGTCACAAGCTATCTTTAAAGCAGCCTGAGCAGTTCTCTTACCGTTTCTTGTCTGAAGCATATAGAGCTTTTCGTTCTCAACGGTGAACTCCATATCCTGCATATCTCTATAGTGGTCTTCAAGAGTTTTGCAAACCTCAACGAACTGATTGTAAGCAGCCGGGAACTTTTCAGCCATCTGAGCGATAGGCATCGGTGTACGAACACCTGCAACAACGTCCTCGCCCTGTGCGTTTGTCAGGAACTCACCCATAAGCTTTTTCTCACCTGTTGCCGGGTCTCTTGTGAATGCAACACCCGTACCACAGTCATCGCCCATATTACCAAAAGCCATCATCTGTACGTTTACGGCTGTACCCCATGAATAAGGAATATCGTTGTCACGGCGATAAACGTTTGCTCTCGGGTTATCCCATGAACGGAATACGGCTTTGATTGCGCCCATAAGCTGTTCTTTCGGGTCTGTCGGGAAGTCCTCGCCGATTTTTTCTTTGTATTCGGCTTTGAACTGACCTGCAAGTTCTTTGAGGTCATCGGCGGTAAGCTCAACATCCTGAGTTACGCCTCTCTTTTCTTTCATCGCATCGATGAGCTGTTCAAAGTATTTTTTGCCGACTTCCATAACAACGTCGGAATACATCTGAATGAATCTTCTGTAACAATCCCAAGCCCAACGGGGGTTGTTTGACTTCTTTGAAATAGCCTCTACAACGTCTTCGTTAAGACCAAGGTTTAAGATTGTATCCATCATACCGGGCATAGATGCTCTTGCACCCGAACGAACCGATACGAGAAGGGGGTTTTCCATATCTCCGAACTTTTTGCCGCAGATTTCCTCCATCTTTTCGATGTTTTCCATGATTTCAGCCTGGATTTCATCGTTTATTTTTCTGCCGTCCTCATAATACTGAGTACAAGCCTCTGTTGAAACGGTGAATCCCTGGGGAACAGGAAGACCCATGCTTGTCATCTCGGCAAGGTTTGCACCTTTACCGCCGAGAAGCTCTCTCATTGTTGCGTTACCTTCGCTAAAAAGATAAACATACTTTTTTGACATTAATTGTACCTCCAAATATATTTAAGTAAATTTAATTATTTGCAAATTATTGCCGTAATATTAATTATGCGCGAATCCTTTTATCGAGGATTCGCCGGCTTGTCCGCCTTGCGAGCCGCCATCTCTGACCGATTTAAAAAAATCCGTCAATACCTTTGTGCACTGTTCCTCCATTATTCCGCAATAATATTCAACTTTAAAAAGCGGAGACGGTTTATCGAAACAATGTATATTTGATACGACCGCGCCTGCGCGGCGGTCATACGCCCCGAAATAGAGTCTGTTCAGCCGTGCATGCGAAATCGCCCCACAGCACATAACGCACGGTTCAAGAGTGACATACATATCGCACCCGTCAAGCCGCATATCGCCAAGGACGTTCATCGCCCGTTCGATTGCAAGAATTTCGGCGTGCAAAAGCGGATTATTATTTCTCTCGCACAGATTATGTGCGGAGGATATAATCCTGTCGCCTTTAACAACAACCGCACCGACCGGAACCTCGCCGACGTTTGCGGCAAGATAAGCCTGTTCCATTGCTGTTATCATAAACTTATTTGTCCATATGTCATTGTGCGTCATATTTCACCACCGCAGGGTTATTAAAGCCGAACCGCCGTATCGCGGACGACCGAAATCCAGACACGACAAATCCCCACATAGGATGTATGCAGGGATTAGGCACCAATGTCTATTTCTGGATAAACGGAGCCAGCTCTTCCAGCAGGCTCGTGCAGTCCGCGCCGTGCGCCTCTACCTTAATCGGCTTTGTGAGGTCAAGGCTGAAAATCCCCATAATGGATTTTGCATCAACCACATAACGTCCGGATGTGAGATCAATCTCATAATCATACTTTGTAACCACATTAACAAAGTTCTTTACATCATTGATTGAACCCAATACTACTGTAAACTCTTTCATTGTAACTAACCTCCTAAAAAAATTTGACAATCCGTCTATTAAATTATATAATTTTTTCTTGCATTAGTCAATCAAAAATTATATAATTATTATACAATTTTATTTTAAAAAATTTATGCAAAACTTCTAATTTGTGCGAAAAGAGTGAAATTTATGTTGAATTTTGCCCCCAAAAAGTATTAAAATATAGTTCATACATATTTTTTTCGCCGAAAGGGGCAAAAAAACTCAACCAAAAAAATATGAGGTGAGAACCATTACCGTAAGATTTATAACACTTGGCTGTAAGACCAATATTTACGAAAGCGAAGCAATGGCACAGCTTTTTGAAAAATCGGGTCACACCGTTGTTCCGAACGGCTGTGCGGACATAATCGTTGTCAACACCTGTACCGTAACGGGAACGGGTGCGTCAAAAAGCATCAAACTGATACGCCGCGCAAGGCGCGAGAACCCGAACGCGGTACTCGCGGTCACGGGCTGTCTTGCACAGACCGAGGCGGACAGGCTCAGAGCGGCGGAGAACATAGACGTTCTTATCGGAACATCGGGCAGGCGTGAAATCGTCAAGCTTTGTGAGGACGCCGCCGCAGGCAAAAAAACCGATTCGGTGGGCGACATCCTGTGCGAGACGAGTTTTGAAGAACTGGGAATTGTCAGAGGTCAGCACCGAATCCGTGCCGAAATAAAGATTGAGGACGGCTGTAACAACTTTTGTTCATATTGTAAGATTCCATATGCAAGAGGTCCCGTCCGTTCGAGAGATATAAAAAATATCGCAGACGAGGCAACGGCTATTGCCGATGACGGCTATCGCGAAATCGTTCTCACGGGAATACACATAGGCTCATACGGAAAGGACTTGTCGGACGGCACGGGGCTTATAGACGTTATGGAAACGGTGCATCGCTGCGCCCCCGATTTGAGATTGCGTTTGGGTTCGATAGAACCTGTTATGATAACCGAAAGCTTTACCAAACGCGCGGCGGCTCTCGATAATCTTTGTCCACAGTTTCATCTGTCGCTTCAGAGCGGCTGTGACAAAACCCTTGCCGCCATGCGGCGGCATTATACAACCGCGGATTTCAGAACCGCCGTTCAAAACCTGCGCGCCGCCTTTGACAACGCGGCGATTACCACCGACCTTATTGTCGGATTCCCGGGTGAGAGTGATGAAGATTTTGAACAGTCAAAAGCGTTTTGTGAAGAGATGCACTTTTCGCAAATGCACATCTTTCCTTATTCAAAAAGGGAAGGAACTCTTGCCGCAAAACTTTCGAATCACATCGGTGATGAGATAAAGACGCATCGGACGCATATTATGCTCGGCGTTGCCGCGGCGATGAAATCCGAATTTTGCAAAAGACGCATCGGCAAATGCGAAGATGTTTTGTTCGAACAGATTCGCGGCGGCCTGTGGAGCGGCAGAACCAAAAATTATATTGAGGTTCGCTGTGAATGCAATGATGATTTAAAGGGAATGATAAAACCGATAAAGCTTGTCGAATACATTCCCGACGGCGAATATATGCTCGGCGAAATCATCGAATAGCTTTAAACCGAAAAAAATTAAATAAAAATACAAAATTTCAAAAGTAAAGGATTTGATTCAATGAAGAACCAGGTAACGGAAAACCCTGTAAAAAACCGTGTTAATTCCATAGGTGTAACGCACGTTGCAGGACAGGTAAAGGATATGCCGCTCATAGTGGTGGCTGCATTTTTGATTACGCTCTATATCGCATCAAACGTGATGGCGGTAAGGGTAATATCAATCGGAGATTTGGCGTTGTTTGACGCGGGAACAATCACTTTCCCGGCGGCATATATGCTCGGTGATGTCTTAACCGAAATATGGGGGTTTAAAACCACCCGTAAAATAATATTCATTACGTTCTTATGCAATATTCTGTTTGTGCTTTGTACGGCTTTGGGCGGTCTTATGCCCTATCCGGACTATATGCAGGAAACCGTCAATGCATACGGCGTCATTTTCGGATATGTTCCGCGTATAGTTATTGCGTCGCTGCTCGGATTTTTATGCGGCGAACTCGCAAACGCAAAGTTTATGGAACTTATCAAAGCAAAAACGGGCGAAAAGCATCTGTGGATGAGAACTATCGGAAGCTCAATGGTCGGATATATATTCGACACGGTATTGTTCGTTATCGCCGCTTTCGGCGGAACCGCACCGGCGTGGGATTTGTTCACCATGATTGCCATTCAGTATGTTGCAAAGCTTTTGATAGAGGCTTTGAGCGGTACGCCTTTGGCTTATGCCGCAATATATAAACTTAAAAAATACTACAACAAAACGGAAAATAAAACTGAACTTAAAAATTGATGTAACTATACGGAGATGACTATATGAAAGACGGATTTATCAAGGTCGCGGCGGCAACCCCCGAGGTTAGGGTTGCCGATGTGGAATTTAACACAGATACCGCAATCGAATATATAAAAACAGCCGAAAGACACGGCGCAAAACTTATCGTCCTGCCCGAACTCGGTCTGACCGCTTATACCTGCGGCGACCTGTTTTTACAGACGGATTTGATAAGACGTGCCGAACAGGGCTTGCTCAGTATTGCGGCAGAAACCGCCGAATATGACATTCTTGCGGTTGTAGGTCTGCCCGTTTCAAAAAACGGAAAGCTGTATAACTGTTCCGCATTTTTAAAAGACGGCGAAATACTCGGCTTTGTGCCGAAAACATATATACCGAATTACGGGGAATTTTATGAGCGCCGACACTTTAACACCCTCGGGTGCAACACAACGGTATTCTTCGGCGGCAAAGATGTTCCAATCGGAAACAAGCTGATTTTTGCCGCTCGGAATATGCCCGAATTCTCTGTTGCGGCGGAGATATGCGAGGACGTATGGGCGGCTGTTCCGCCGAGCTGTTCTCATACCGAAAACGGTGCGGCAATCATCGTCAACCAATCCGCAAGCGATGAGGTCATCGGCAAGAGTAGCTGGCGCAGAACCCTTATCGAGGTTCAGTCATCAAAGGCGGCTTGCGCATATATTTATTCGGATGCCGGCGAGGGCGAATCTACAACCGATATGGTCTTTTCGGGACATAATATGATTTTTGAACTCGGAACGGCTCTTGCCGAATCAAAAATCTTTTCCGAGGGAATCATTTATGCCGATGTTGACGTTGAAAAGATTATGCAAGAGCGCAAGCGCGTCACAACTTTCAGCGGAAAGTGTGACGGCGAGTATCGCATTATCGGCTTTGACACCGAGATTTCAAAAACCGAGCTTGAACGAAATTTCGAGATGCGGCCTTTTGTTCCGTCCGATGAGGGCGACCTGACAAAACGCTGTGAAGAGATTTTCGCCATACAGTATCACGGGTTGAAAAAAAGGCTCAAACACATCGGCATAAAAACCGTCACAATCGGCATTTCGGGCGGTCTTGACTCTACGCTTGCCCTGCTTGTCACCGCGAGAGCGTTTGACGATTTGGGTCTTGACAAAAGCGGAATCGTTGCGGTTACCATGCCGTGTTTCGGCACGACCGACAGGACATATAACAATGCGGTCAGTATGATAAAATCAATCGGCGCAACCCTGCGCGAGATAAATATAAAAGAATCGGTAACATTACATTTATCGGACATCGGCGCGGACATAAATTGTCACGATGTGACATACGAAAACGCACAGGCGAGAGAGAGAACACAGATTCTTATGGACATTGCCAACAAGACGGGCGGAATCGTAATAGGCACGGGTGATTTATCCGAGCTTGCCCTCGGTTTTGCCACCTATAACGGCGACCATATGTCGATGTACGGCGTAAACGCGTCAATTCCCAAAACCCTTGTGCGCTATCTTGTAAAGTATGTTGCCGACACAAGCGAAAGCACTCTCAAGGCAACCCTCTATGACGTGCTTGACACGCCCGTAAGTCCCGAGCTGCTTCCCCCCGAGGAGGACGGCACGATTGCACAGCAAACCGAAGAAATTGTCGGTCCGTATGAGCTGCACGATTTCTTTCTGTATAATATGATTCGGTGGGGCTTTTCGAGAAACAAGATTTTCAGAATGGCACAGCACGCATTTGACGGCGTATACGACAGCGATACAATTGATAAATGGCTGTGCACGTTTATGCGCAGGTTCTATAACAGCCAGTTCAAACGCTCGTGTCTGCCCGATGGAGTAAAGGTCGGAAGCGTAACGCTTTCGCCGCGCGGCGATTGGCGTATGCCGTCCGATGCGGTTCGTCCCCCGATGTGAGGGTCTGATACAGTATAAAAGTTTAATGAAAATTAACTTTTATCAAATTTCTCAAAAGTTTTGATAGGCTCTTTTCTTTTTACCGTGAAAGTGGTATAATAATAGCGGTGATGAAAATGAC
>OGOV01001323.1_pt1 | contig 22438 bp, 20 predicted proteins | sample 1552711 | NCBI WGS metagenome assembly OGOV01 (sample SAMEA2580216, study PRJEB22360) | human gut metagenome | biome: human gut; feature: human-associated habitat; material: faeces | place: Denmark | collected 2008/2010 | reverse complement strand
GGTATACAATGAAAAACGACAAACGCATGAGTCCTAATAAAATTTATGACGTTGCGGGGGCAGCTGGAGTTTCTTTAGCTACTGTTTCAAGAGTATTAAATCACCCAGAAAAAGTAAAACCCGCAACACGTGAACGTATTGAGAAAATCATTAAAGAATTAGGTTATAAACCCAATTTAAATGCAAAAGGTTTAGCAAGTTCTAGATCAACTACTGTCGCAGTAGTAGTTCCCGAACTTACAAGAAGTTCAATTGCTGGAATGGTTGATGGTATTGCCGCAACCGCAGTTCGTAGAGGATATTTACTTAGATTATTTGTTAACGATAGTAGTAAAGCAGAAGATCCTGTTCAACAAGAACGTGAATTATGGCGCACAGTCATTTCTTCAGGGGTAGATGGTATTTTATATATCAACGATGAAATCGATAATGATTATTTAGAGATTATTAAAGAATCAAATGTTAGTGTAGTATTAACTAATACAGTTTGTAGCGATTCGGAAATACCTCACGTTGCTATTGATTATCGTAAAGCAGCTTATGAAATGACAAAAGAAATGATTAAACGTGGTAACAAAAATATTTGGATTATATCAACAATAAAAAAATATGCGGTTAATGATTTGAAAGTTCAAGGATATGAAGAAGCAATGATTGAGGCAGGGTTAGAACCTAGAGTAATTAATGTATCGGGTAAAACCTATTTAAACGAAGTATCATATAAAGAAATACTTGAAAAAGAACATCCTGATGTAGCTATTGTAGTTCGTGATTCAATGGCTGTTTCATTTATCAATGTTGCTAGAAATTTACATATTTCTATACCATATGAATTACAAGTAATTGGTTTTCAAAACACTAAATATGCCGAATTATCAAGACCAACATTAACATGTATTAATACACCTATTTATGAAATTGGTGAAGTTGCAATGGACTTATTAACTGATTTAATGCATCAAGCAGAGTTAGAAGATGAATACTATGATGATGAATTAGAGAAAGTTGAGGATAAAGATATTGAGATCAATAAAGACGTTGACTATAGTATAGTATGGCGTCAATCAACAAAATAGAAGGAATAAAATCCTAGTAGGTTATTTTATGGCAATGTAGAGAGTTATCCGGTTGCTGAAAGGATAAACAAGTAAATAACTGAAGTACCTACATATCAAACGTATTCGTTTGACCATATTTCGCGAGTGTAAAAGAATTATCTTTTAAATTAAGGTGGTACCGCGGAACTAAAAGTTTCGTCCTTAAGCAATTAGTAGTAATATTACTAATTACTTAGGGACTTTTTTTATTAACTAATTAAAAAGGAAGAAGGAAAAAATATGACATTATTTGAAGAATTAAAATGGCGTGGATTAATCCACAATATTACTGATGAAGCAGTAATAGATAAAATTAATAAAGGTGGTTTAACTTTCTATGTTGGAACTGACCCAACTGGTGATAGTCTTCACGTAGGGCATCTTTTAGTATTTATTTTTGCTAAGAGATTAGAACAAGCAGGACATCATCCACTAATATTAATTGGTGGGGCAACAGGATGCATTGGTGATCCTAAACCTACCGCTGAAAGAAAATTATTAACAAAAGAACAAACTGATCACAATGCAAAATGCTTATATGAACAAGCTAAACGTTTATTTAATTGTGAAATGGTTAATAACTATGATTGGACTCACAATATCGATATTTTAACTTTCTTAAGAACATATGGAAAATTCTTTAATGTAAATTACATGATTAATAAAGAAACGGTAAAATCTCGTTTAGATAGTGGTATATCTTACACAGAATTTTCTTACCAAATACTACAAGCACTTGATTTTGAACATCTATTTAAAACAAAAAATTGTCAATTACAAATAGGTGGACAAGATCAATGGGGAAATATCACTTCTGGTTTGGAATTGATTCGTAAAAAATGTGGTGCCGATGTAAAATGTTATGGCTTAACAATGCCACTCATCACAAAGGCAGATGGAACTAAATTTGGTAAGAGTGAAACAGGAACGGTTTGGTTGGATCCTAAAAAGACATCTCCTTATGAACTATACCAATTCTTGTTTAATACAGATGATTCAAAGGTTATTGAATATTTAAAGAAATTAACATTCTTAACAAAAGAAGAAATTGATGCTTTAGAAGTATCTTTAAAGGAAGATGCTGGAAGACGTGAAGCACAAAAGAAATTGGCAGAAGAAGTGGTTCGTGATTTACATGGTGAAGAAGGTTTAGAATCGGCTTTAAAAATCACAAATGCCTTATTTAGAGGTCAATTAAATGATTTGGATGAACAACAACGTTTAGATGCGGTTAAAAACATGGACAAAGTAGATCAAGAAGCTGGAAAGACTTTAATCGATGTTTTAGTGGAGGCTAAGATTGCTTCGAGTCGTCGTGAAGCTAGAGAATGGATCAAAGGAAATTCCATTAGCTTAAATGGTGTCAAAGTTAATGATGAAACATTAGTTATTGATTCTACGCAAGCCTATGTATCAAACTATGTAATCATTCGTCGTGGTAAGAAAAGATATTATTGTTTAAATTTGAAATAAAAATAAAAATACGTGGTTAGACATTTTTGCCTTGCCACGTATTTTTTTTTACCATCAACTTATCAATTTCATTTGTCACAATCGTTTTTTTGATTGTCCATTTTGGTTCAATCAAATCTTTCGCAATACCATCACCTGTTAATCGTTCAATGATAACTTCTTGTGGTAATAATTCCAATTGATCCACTACAATATCGACATACTCTTCTAAAGTTAGAATATGAAATGGATGTTCTTTATATTCTTTTGCCATTTGTGTGCCCTCGATTAAATGCAGCATATGGATCTTAATCGCATCTATAGGATGTTTAGAAATCTGTTTAACCGTTTCTAACATATCGGATTTGGATTCATTTGGTAAACCATTTATAATATGTACACATGTTTTGATGTTTGTCGATTTTAATTTGTCTAACCAATCAAACACAATTTTTGTACTATGTTTACGATTACACTTTTCCATTGTGTCTTCATGTACACTTTGAAGGCCGAGTTCTAGCCAGACTTCTTTATTTTGACTATTTAAATAGTCTATGATTTCATCACTTAAACAATCGGCACGAGTCGCAATCGCAACTCCAGGAATATCTGGATTTTTAAAGAATGGATCATATACTTTTTTTAAGGTTTCAAGTGGGGCATATGTATTGGAATAGCTTTGAAAGTAGGCAAATCCAATACAATCAGGCCACTTATTTTGCATGCGCTTTAAGCCTTCTTGATATTGTTTCTGTAAAGAATCATCAAAACATAAAATACTATCACCGGAGCCCATACTTGAACAGAAAGTGCATCCTCCTCTTCCTTTTGTTCCATCGCGATTTGGACAGGTAAAACCTGCATTCAATGGAATCTTAGCCACTTTTTGATGGTATGTATTACGAAAATAGTAATTGATTGTTTGGTATCTTTTATTGTCATTTGAATAAGGATAAGGATTGTTCATTATATCACCCAAAGCATTGTAACATAAAAAGAAACTGCGTGTGCAGTTTCTTATAGTTCTCTACCAACTACTTTGGCGATAGCTTTTCCTTTTTCAACTAGATTAGCATAGCGTTTTGGCTTTAAACTTTGCGCTCCATCACTCCATGCATTTTCTGGATCATCATGCACTTCAATGATCAATCCATCTGCTCCAGCTGCAATAGCGGCTAAAGATAAAGACTCAATTAATTTATAATCTCCAGCTGCATGACTTGGATCAATGATAATAGGTAAGTGGGTTCTTTCTTTAATGATTGGTACAACACTTAAATCTAATGTATTACGTGTGTATGTTTCAAAAGTACGAATACCACGTTCACAGAAGATGACATTTGGATTTCCTTCGGACATAATATATTCAGCTGCCATGATCCATTCTTGAATCGTAGCACTCATACCGCGCTTTAATAAGATTGGTTTTTTTGTTTTTCCTACAGCTTTTAATAAGTCAAAGTTTTGCATATTACGAGCACCAATCTGAATGATATCTACGTTTTCAACGAATTCATCCAAATGTTCTGCACTCATAAGTTCAGATACAATAGGAAGTTTTGTTTCTTGTCTAGCTTTTACCATGGCCATGATTCCAGCTGTACCCATACCTTGGAAAGCGTATGGACTTGTTCTTGGTTTATAAGCGCCACCTCTTAACATATCGGCTCCTGCTTGTTTAACTTCTTTGGCAATACGACAGATTTGATCTTCACCCTCTACGGAACATGGGCCTGCAATCATGGTGATTTTTTTACCACCGATTTTAATTCCATTTACATCTACAATGGTATCTTCTGGATGGAACATACGATTGGCTAATTTATAAGGCTGGGCAACACGTTGTACGTTATATACAATGGGATTTGCCATAACGCTTTTTTCATCTACGATACTTGTATCTCCAACTAAACCAAAGACATTATAGTTATCGCCTTGGATCATTGTGACTTGAAGATTCATTCCTTCGAATTTGTGAATTAATTTGTCGACATCGTGCTTTGGTGCATTTTTCTTTAATGTAATAATCATAGTAATATCCTTCTTTCCATTTGTGAGTAACAAAAAAGCATTAACCGTTCGAATTGTTAATGCTTAAAAACCCTAATAAAAATACCATTCTGTTTGGATTGGTTTTATTAGGGCTATCTAAAGTAAAAGTAAAAATATGTAGATTGAATGTTCATGTTAATCACCTGTGTATACTATAACTTAATCTTTGAAAATGTGCAAGTTATTTTCTGAAAATAGTTACATTTTACTTGTCAACCTCCTTGGCAAAGTTGGTTATATTTTTGTCATTTCTTGTCGAAAAGTGTAAAACAAAATAAAAGTGTTATAATCTAAGTAGCAATAGAAATCATATAGGAGGTACATAATATGAAAGTCAATATTGTAGGAAAAAACATCACAGTCACTGAAGGAATCTCAGATAAGATCCATAAAAAATTAGATGTTTTAACAAAGTACTTCATTATTAGTGAGGATGATGTAGCTAACGTTTTAGTTCGTACATATCCTACAAAACAAAAAATTGAAGTTACAATCCCAACGCGTTATGCGATTCTTCGTGCGGAGGTTGTAGACGATGATTTATATGCAGCTATCGATCTTGCTGTAGATAAATTGGAAGATCAAATTCGTAGAACAAAAACACGTTTAACACGTAAAAATAAAGAATCACTTGCCGAAGCTTTCTTAGATCATGAATTATTCAATGATGAAGAAGTAGATGATGATGAAGTTGTTCGTACTAAATCAATCGTTCCAAAAGAAATGAGCTTGGATGAAGCTATTATGAAGATGGAATTATTAGGACATGATTTCTTCATTTATACAGATGATGAAACAAACAAAATTGCCGTTTGCTACAAACGTCATGATGGTGGATACGGATTAATTGAAACTGAATAATATGTAAAAAGGCATGTCAAATTGGCATGTCTTTTAATTGGAAATAAAAAAAAGAATATAAGTTTGAATAAGTTATTCTTTGTGCTATAATTATGTTCGTTAAGGAGGTTTTTCCCATGGGATTTATGGATAAAGTAAAAGACTTCGTTGCTCCAATCGAAGAAGATGATGATTATCAAGAAGCACCACAAGCTGAAAAGGTAGAAGAAGTAGAACCTCAAAGTCGTTATGAGAGACCAAAAGCTCGTACGAACGCAACTTCTTTGAATTCGAATACAAAAATGGTATTGTTTGAACCAAGAAGCTTTGGAGAAGCTGAAGAAGTAGGACAACGTTTAAAAGAAGGTCGTGCTGTAGTAGTTAACTTACACAAGCTAGATCGTGATTATGCACAACGTACAATTGATTTCTTAACAGGTGTTGTTTATGCGCTTGATGGAAAGATTCAGAAAATCGGTCAGAACGTAATTTTATGTTCTCCAGCTGAAATTGGTGTACAAGGAACTATTTCATTAGGAAGTCCTGATGACTTCGAAGATGAAGATTAATAATTACTTTTAATGAGCTCATTTATGGTAGGTCATGAGGTGTTTATTCCGCAGATGAAAGATCAAATTCGTATCTTTCAAAAACAAAATAGGCTAATCATGACCTATTTTTTAACGATTTCTGAACAAGCCATTCTTCAAAACATGGTTCCTAAAAATATATGTGTCGTTTTTGATGGTGGGTACGAGAATGCAGAAAGAAAGATCGCATGTTTTATACCGGAAGGCTATGAAGGTTTTAGTGATTGTGTCTGTCTTCATGCCACATACAATTCAAAATTCAAAACATTGACACATTCTGATTTATTAGGTTGTTTAATGCATTCGGGTATTGAAAGAAGTGTCATCGGAGATTTGATTGTACAAGAAGATGATCTGTATATATTTTGTAAGGAAAAGATTTCAAAATATATTATCGATAATTGTACGCAGATTGGTAAGTGTACAGTTCATTTTGAAGTATGTTTGGATTATGAAATCATAAAAAATAATAAACAAGAAATACGTGTTATGTGCAGCAGTTTACGTTTAGATAGTGTTGTTGCGCAATTGTCACATTGTTCTAGAAGTGAAGCATTAAAAAAGATTCATGCAGGATTTGTGAAAGTTAATGATGTGGTACTTGAACAAAATTTACAATTGTGCAATAATGATTTCGTGTCAATCAGAAAAACGGGTCGATTTCAGTTTAAAGAGGTTGTTTCAACCACAAAAAAGGGAAGACTTGTTTTGAACTTTGATCAATATATCTAGCTAAGATAAAGACACGCCTTTATTCGTTATGATTGTAGAGAGCAATGAAGTTTTTGGTGAAACATTGTATGAATAAGAATTTAGGTATCCCTTTTGAGCTGATCTTACGAAATTACAGTAGTTTGATCCGGGTGAACCGTTATCTCATGAAAGTGCATAGTGAAAACTATGAAGTAAGGTGGTACCGCGTGTTTATTACGTCCTTTTTTAAGGGCGTTTTTTTATTTTGAAAAGGAGATAAAGTATGGACTACAAAGAAACTCTTCATATGCCTAAAACGGCATTTGAAATGCGTGGAAATTTGACTAAAAAAGAGCCTGGTTTCCAAAAACGCTGGCAAGATGAAAAATTGTATGAAAAGATGTTAGAAAGAAGAGAAGGAGCAGAATCATTTGTACTACATGATGGTCCTCCTTATGCCAATGGGGATATCCACTTAGGACATGCCTTAAATAAAGTGTTAAAAGATGTCATTATAAAATCTCACTTTATGGAAGGATACAAAACACCATATATTCCTGGATGGGATACTCATGGTTTACCAATTGAAACTGCGGTTACTAAATTGGGTTATGACCGTAAGAAAATGGGAATTGCTGAATTTAGAAAAATCTGTTATGACTATGCTTTAAAGCAAGTAGCTAATCAAAAAGCTGGATTCTTAAGCTTAGGATCAATTGGAGATTATGATCATCCTTACATCACTCTTCAAAAGGGTTTTGAAAAACACCAAATCGAAATCTTTGGAAAGATGGCTATGAAAGGTTTGATCTACAAAGGATTAAAACCGGTTTATTGGTCACCAAGTAGTGAATCGGCTTTAGCGGAGGCAGAAGTTGAATATAAAGATGTTAAGAGTCCAACAATTTATGTTAAATTTGCCGTTAAAGACGGAAAAGGCGTATTAGATACAGATTGCAACTTTGTCATTTGGACAACAACACCTTGGACTATTCCTGCAAACTTAGGAATCAGTGTGAACCCTGATTTTGATTATTCATTAGTGGATACAGAAAAGGGTAAATTGATTATGCTTTCAAGCATGGTTGATGAATTGTGTGATAAGTTTGAAGTTGAAAAACGTGATGTTTTAAAAACTTTCAAAGGTAAAGAATTCGAATATATTACTTGTACTCACCCATTATATCCAGAAAGAGAAAGTTTATTGATGTGTGGAGATCATGTAACAGCCGATGCTGGTACTGGTTGTGTTCATACAGCACCTGGATTTGGTGTAGATGACTTTAATATTGGTATGAAATATGGTTTACCAGTATATTGTAACGTGGATGCACAAGGATGCATGATGGATGATGTTGGCGAATGGCTTGCTGGTCAATATGTGGAAGATGCCAACAAAACAGTCACTCAAAAATTAGATGAATTGGGTGTATTATTAAAACTTCAATTCATCACGCACTCATACCCACATGACTGGCGTACTAAAAAGCCAATTATTTTCCGTGCTACAACACAATGGTTTGCGTCAATTGATCAAATTCGTGATGAATTATTAGAACAAATTCACTCTGTATCTTGGGTACCTGCTTGGGGTGAACAACGTATGCACAATATGATTGCCGATCGTAATGACTGGTGTATTTCTCGTCAACGTGCTTGGGGTGTTCCAATTCCAATTATTTATGGAGAAGATGATACTCCAATCATGGATCAAGCAATCTTTGATCATGTTGCCAAATTAGTTGGTGAATATGGATCCAATGTTTGGTTTGAAAGAGATGTTAAAGATTTATTACCAGAAGGATATACAAATGAACATTCTCCAAATGGTATCTTCCGTAAAGAAACGGATACTATGGATGTTTGGTTTGACTCAGGATCAAGTCATACTGGAGCTATGATGGATCGTGGCTTAGGTTATCCTGCAGATTTATATTTTGAAGGTAGTGACCAATATCGTGGATGGTTCAACTCTAGTTTGATTGTTGGTACTGCCGTTCATGGTAAAGCTCCATATAAACAAGTTTTATCACATGGTTTCGTTATGGATGAAAAGGGCGTTAAGATGTCTAAATCACAATGGAATGCCGTTGCACCTAGTGAAATCACTAAAAAATATGGTGCAGATATCTTACGTTTATGGGCTTGTAGTGTCGATTATCAAGCGGATGTTTCAATGGGTCAAAAGATCTTGAAACAAGTAAGTGAAAACTATCGTAAGGTACGTAATACATTGCGTTTCTTAATGGCAAACTTAGATGATCAAAAATTTACTGCCAAAGATTGTGTAAACTTCAATGAATTGAGTGAATTGGATCAATATATTTTAACCGAATTAAAGGATGCTGTAGATTTCTGTAGAAAAGCTTATAATGAATATCGTTTCTCTGATGTTGTTACATATTTGACAAACTTAATGACAAACGAATTATCAGCTTACTACTTAGATTACACGAAGGATATTCTTTATATTGAAAAAGAAGATGCACCAGTTCGTCGTCAAGTTCAAACTGTACTTTATAATGCCGTTGAAGTGATGACTAAATTGTGGGCTCCAATCTTGGCTCATACTTGTGAAGAAGTAAATGACTACATGCACTTTGATGCAGAAAGTATCCACTTAACTACATTCAAAGATCTAGAATTGGATTTTGATGTTGAAAAGATCAAAGCGGATATGGAAGAATTATTCAAAGTTCGTAAGGATGTCTTCAAAGCATTAGAAAATGCACGTGCTCAAGGTTTAATTGGTAAATCATTAGAAGCGCATGTCGTATTACATGTAAGTGATGCACAAAAAGAAATTATGGATCGTGTATTAAGTAATGCAGCACAATGGTTTATTGTATCTAAAGTAACATTCACAACGGATGAATTAGAACAATTTGAAGTTTGTCAGGTTAAAGTAGAAAAGGCTACAGGCCATGTATGTCCTCGTTGCTGGAACTACACTGAATCTGATAATGAAGATGGATTGTGTGATCGTTGTAACCACGTATTACATGACTAATATGTAAATGAAAAGAGTAACTCTAATCGGCAAGAGTTACTCTGTTTTTTATTTTATCGGTTGTGATGATTTTATAATCTTTTGTTTCTAAATCCGATGAAACATCACTATCTTTATCTACGATCCATATCGCTTGTACATCATAATCAAGAGTCGATAGATATTTCTTTCCATCTTCTACACTCATGCAGAATAATGTTGTACTTAAGGCATCGGCTTTGCCTGAATCGTTTGTGATGACGGTTACACTATGAACATAGTTTGCAGGATAACCGGTTTTAGGATCAATAATATGGGAATACTTTTTATGTTTATATGTAAAATATCTTTGGTAATCTCCACTTGTGACTAAACATGTGGCTTTTTTTGTTTCATATTGAACTAGAGCATCACTAGAATCTGGACTTTGAATACCAATCTTCCAATTGGATCCATCTTCTTTTTCGCCAAGTAAGACAACGTTACCACCGGCATTGATATAGCCATTTTTTAATCCGGCTTTATTTAATGCTTCTTTGGCAAGTTGGGCTGTATAGCCTTTGGCAATCGCACCTAGATCAATGGATAATTCAGAATCTAAATAAGATACTTCATGACCGTTTATTTGAATATTATTTAGATCAATATGTTTTAAGGCTTCTTGAATCTTGTCATCACTTGGTGGCACTTGTGTATTTTCTCTTGCATCATGCCATAAATTTAATAGGGCCCCTTGACTGATGTCAAATTGTGAGTTTTTCGATTGCATCTTCATGGCTAGTTTTAAACAATCTATAAAGGTTTCATCCATTTGAATCGGATGATCATAAGCTTCATGATTCAAAGTATATAGGTTATTCATATTTTTATAGGCATGGTATTGGTCGAATCGTTTGTTGTTTTCTTTAAATGTCTTTCGTAAGATCTTTGTATATTTCGCAAAATCTGCTTGTGAACATGAGCAATTTAGAGTGATGGGCGTGTCAAAACCAACATCTGTTAATGTAACATTGAGGTTTTCTGTTGTTTCATTGTCTTTGTTTTGAACGAAGAATATGACAGAACTTATAAAGATTAGAAAACAAATCGATAAGACAAGCCATGATAATATAGATTTATTTTTTTGCATAAAAATATTATATGATGAATTGAGTTTAATGTAAATGTAAGTACTTACCTGAATTATGGGAAATTGTCAAAAAAATCTTGAACTTGTGAAAAAAAAGGCCTATGATTAGAAAGTATAAATGGGAGGTAGGATTTATATGTCACTATTTTTAGGACCGATGAGACAGCATATCCCTGGTAAAAAAGAATTGACAGAAAAGTCTGAATTATTACATCTTATGCCTAAAAAGGAAGTTTATATTCCTTTAGTAGCAGGACGTACTTTAGATTTTGATATTCTTGTTCAAGAGGGAGATACTGTATCCGTTGGAACAAAACTGGCTGAAACAAAGTCAGGTTTTTATGTGCCAATTTATTCAAGTGTTTCTGGAACTTATAAAGGAATTGTTAAACGTATGCACAATTCTTTGCGTCCACAAAATCACATGGTGATTGAATGCGATTTTAAACAAACCAAAGTTCAATCATTCGCACCATTAGACTGGCAAAGTGCTACAAGAGAAGATTGTGTTGATTTTGTAAAAAATGCAGGTATTGTTGGTTTAGGTGGAGCTGGTTTCCCAACCTATGTAAAATATATGAAACCAGATGGAGTTGATTATGTATTGATCAATGCCGTAGAATGTGAGCCTTATATTACAGCCGATTACCGCTCTGTTATGGATGATGCCCAAGATTTAGTTACAGGTGCTAAAATCATGAAGAAGATGGCTGAAGCTAAAACGGTTTACATTTGTATCAAAGAATCTCACCCGGATTTAATTGAAGAAGTGAAATCTGCATTGACAGATGCGGCTGGTGTTGAGGTATATCCAGTCCCTGATGTTTACCCAATGGGTTGGGAACGTGTTTTAGTACGTGAAGTATTACATAAAGAATATGGTGGATTACCTGCTGAAGCTGGTGCTATCATTGGGAATGCTTCAAGTGCCATTGCGATTGCGAAAGCCTTTGAAAAAGGGGAAGCCATCACACAAAAGAATTTAACAGTGAGTGGTGAATGTGTAAAAGATCCACACAATGTATGTGTACCAGTTGGTATGCCTGTAAGTGAGATCATTGAAGCTTGTGGTGGATATACACAAGATACAGTTCGCTTGATTTCTGGTGGACCTATGATGGGAAAAACCATTGTCAATGATATGTTTGTCGTTGATCGTGCTATGAATGCATTAACTGTACTTCCAGCTGCAAATGATGATGCGATCGCCTGTTTACGTTGTGGTAAATGTAGTGATCATTGTCCAAGTGGTTTACAGCCTGTAAGAATTACAGCTGCATTGAAGGCAAATGACGTGGACGAAATGTCAAAACGTGGTGTTATGAGTTGTATCGAATGTGGAATGTGTACTTATATTTGTCCTTCTCATATCGATGTAACTGAAAATGTTCGTAAGGCAAAACGTATTGTTATGCTTAAGAAAAAGTAGGGAGGATTCAAATGAAATTTACTTTTCATGTAAGTCCAAGCATTAAGAATAACTTGTCAACACAACGTATCATGAAAGAATTATCTTTAAGTTTATTAGTTGTGTTTGTAGCAGCCGTAATTTACTATGCATCTGCATGGGGTACTGATGCTGCTTTACATTGTGTTCTTTTATTAGCTTGTTCTTTAATTACTACATTTGTTTGCGAATCCATCTTCGCAAAGATTATGAAGAAAGATATTAAAACTTTCTTAAAGAGCTCATTTGGATGGGTAACAGCTATCATTTTAACTTTGATGGTACCTGTTAACATGTCTTGTTATGCAGTTATTATTGCGACAGTATTCGCAATTGTACTTGCAAAATTATTATTTGGTGGTTTTGGACAAAATATCTTTAACCCTGCAGCTGTAGGTCGTGCTGTTATTTTACAGGCGTTTACAGGTGTGAGTGTTGGACTTATTTCACAAGCAACACCAACTACTGTGATTGCGAGTGCTTATCATTGGCTACCAGCAAATGCTACTGTATTAGATTCATTTTTATCACAATATGGAGGATTTGCAGGTCTAGCTTTAGGAACATATCCTGGTTCTATTGGTGAAACATTCTCTATCTTGATTTTGATTATTGGTGTTGTGCTTGCGGTTCGTCAAATCATTGACTGGAGAGTTCCAGTTGTCTATTTAGGAACGATTTTTGTACTAACGGCTGTTGTAGCTTTGATTACAGGAATTGATTCATACAATGGTATTCCGGCCTTTATTTGGTATCCATTATTACACTTGTTAACGGGTGGTGTTATTTTTGGTGCTGTATTTATGTTAACCGATCCAGTAACAAGTCCAACAAGTGCAAGTGGACGTGTTGTATTTGCGATGGGTGCAGCTATTATAACTACATTGATTCGTTTAAAAGCCAATCTTCCAGAAGGATGTTTATATTCCATCTTATTGATGAATATGTTTACTCCATGGATCGAGTCATGTTTCGATGGTAAACAATTAGAATTGGTTAAGAAATCTAGAATTGTTTGTGCTTGTTTAGCATTGATTGGTTTAGCTATTAGTTTCTATGCAGCTAGCTCTATTCAAAAGGTAGATACTATCCCTGAAACAGCGACTGTTGTTGAAACGATGGAGGTAACTCTATGAACAAGATTGTACATTTAGGTTTATTCTTGGCTATTGTAAGTGCTGTTGCTGGTGGCGCTTTAGCATTCGCAAATCAAATGACAGCTCCAGTTATTGCTGAAAATAACGAAAGACAAGAAAAAGAATCATTATTAGCTATGTATCCAGATGCAAATTCAAATGATTTTAAATTAGTGAATAAAACTTTGGATTCAAAAACCGTTCAAAAGGTTTATGAATATAAAAATGTTTATATTTTTAACATGAGTGTTAGTGGATATAAGGATGGAACTGTATTCTTAGTATCTATTGATAAAGATTCAAAGAAAATTGATAAATACAATGCCATTAGTAATGGAGATACAAAAGGTCTAGGATCTCAAGTAACGGAAGCTCCATTTAAGAAATCTTTAGAGGGAAAAGATGCAACTGGACAATTGGATACAATTTCTGGTGCAACTGTTTCTTCAGGACCTGTTGTTAGTGGTATTCATGAAGCGGCAAAACTTGTCGATCAATTAAAGTAAGGAGGTTATCTAGATGAATCGTTTTGAAAACTTTAAAGCGGGTTTAATTAAAGATAACCCAGTATTCTCATTATTCTTAGGAATTTGTTCGACACTAGCTATTACTACAACTGTAAATAATGCGATTGGTATGGGTGTTAGTGTTATTATCGTTTTGATCATGTCAAACGTAATCATTTCATGTGTTCGTAAAATTACGCCAGATGAAATTCGTATTCCAGTTTATATTGTTATTATCGCAACTTTGGTTAAGATCATTCAAATGTTGATTCAAGCTTATGCGCCTAGTTTAAATACAAGCTTAGGTGTATTTATTCCATTGATCGTAGTTAACTGTATCATCTTGGGTCGTGCGGAAGCTTTCGCTAGTAAAAATGGAATTTTGGATTCAGCTCTTGATGGTTTAGGAATGGGTCTTGGATATACTTTGGCAGTACTTGCGATGTCATTTATTCGTGAATTGATTTCGACAGGTGGAATTAAAGTGGTAAACCCATTTAATGAAGCGCAAGTTTGGTTGAACTTACACATTATTCCTGAAAACTTCACAATTAGTATCTTTGGATCTAGTGTTGGAGCTTTCATTACATTTGCGGTTTTAGCAGCCGCTGTTGGTGCTTATAAACAACATGTAACAGCAAAGGAAGAAGCTGCAACAAAGGAGGAAAAGTAAGATGGGTGAATTAATGGCACTTTTAGTAACGAGTGTATTAGTAAATAACGTTATCTTAACTCAATTCTTAGGTATGTGTCCATTCATGGGTGTTTCTAAAAAGAAAAGCTCAGCAATTGGTATGGGTGTGGCCGTTGTCTTCGTTATCGTTGTTGCTGCATTGGTTACATATGCACTTTATTATTTAGTACTTGTACCTTTACAACTTGAATTTATGGATTTGATTACATTTATCTTAGTAATTGCCTCTTTAGTTCAGTTGACAGAAATGTTTATTAAAAAGACAAGTCCTGCTCTTTATAAATCTTTAGGTGTTTACTTACCTTTGATCACAACAAACTGTGTTGTATTAAATGTATGTTTAGTAAATATCTCAAATAGTTATAATTTTGCACAAATGTTAGTATACTCAATTGGTACTCCATTAGGATTTGCCCTTGTATTATTCATTTTCTCAACAATTCGTGAAAGATTAGAGCAAAGTGAAGTTCCAAATGCCTTCGTTGGTAATCCAATCGCCTTGATTGTAGCTGCCATCATGGCTATGGCATTCTCTTGCTTTACAGGAATTGTATAATGAGATATTTATTGGCAATATTGTTTTTTGGCGCATTAGTCGCTATCTATATTGTTTTGTATTTAATGAATAAAAAAACACCCAAACCAGAGGGGTGTGAAGATTTAAAAGCGGATTGTGATGGATGTAAGGATTATGCCTGCACAAACAATCCAGCTCACAATCAAGTGAAGGGAGAATAAATATGGTAATCGTAGCCGTAATTATGATGCTTGTACTTGGTGCAGTGCTTGGCTTAGGTCTAGGTGTTGCCGACAAATATTTAAAAGTAGAAGCAGATGTACGTGTTGAAAAAGTAACATCATTACTACCTGGTTATAACTGTGGTGGTTGTGGATTCCCTGGATGTAGTGGTATGGCTGAAGCCTTGGTTTCAAAAGATATGGATCATATTGCTTGTAAACCTTGTAAAGCTGACAAACGTCAAGAAATCATTGATTACTTGAAAAACACACCAGGACCGGATGGTTCTACTATTGAAGTAAAAGGATAAAAGAAAGAGATGGAATTTTCCATCTCTTTTACTTTACTTGATGATTTTTAATGATTTCTAATAAATAAGTTTCATCTGGATCTATATAGATTGTTTTATTGGATTTCATGGTCACAAAACCAATTTTAGAGCCAGGTACTTTCTTGATTTGCGAAATCAAACAATAGTCAACCGGTACAGAACTTGAATCTTTACCTTTGGAGTAGTAGGCTGCTAACATTGCACATAATCGAATTTGTGTTTCTGTAAAGTCATCACTCTTTAATAGAACGTGAGATCCATGATAGTCTTTTACATGAAACCATAAATCGTTTTTTCTTGAGACTTGGTGTGTTACATAATTATTTTGAATGTTGTTTTTACCGACATAGATTTCACAATCATCAAAAACAAGATGAAGAACGTTGGGTTTATCGTTCTTCTTTTTTCTTTTATTTTCTTTTTTTACTTCTTTATGAGTTTCTTCTTCGTATTCATCTTCAACGTCTTCTTCATCATAAAAGAAATTTTTAACTTTATCAAGTAATCCCATATTTATCCTCCTATTCATTCGTAGAAGTAATTTCATCTTGTTCTATTAAACTTTCTAAAGATGAAATAATAAAATATACCTCTTTAATTAAAGATTCTTCTTTAGAACTTAAAAACTGTGCTAATTGTAAAAATATTATGGAATGTAAAAATTCTGTTGTTGGTCATGTCTACTATCCTGAAGCACAAGAAGAAAATATAGTATTTTCCTATGTACCTTGTAAATATAAGAAAAAACTTGATAAAGATACAGAATATCAAAATAATATTAGTTTGTTTGATATGCCAAAGGCTATTCTTGAGGCTTCAATGAAGAATATTTATACTGATGATAAGAATAGACTTGATGCTATTAAATGGCTTACAACTTTTATTAAAAAATATGAAAATAATGAGAATTGTAAAGGTTTATATTTAGCAGGTAACTTTGGATGTGGTAAAACTTATTTGATTAGTGCTATGTTTAATGAACTGGCCAAAAAAGGTGTTAAATCAGTTACTGTTTATTATCCAGAGTTTTTAAGAGAATTAAAGGGAAGATTTGGAGAGGATTATAACGAAGTATTCAATAAAGTTAGAAAGGCTCCTTTACTTCTTTTAGATGATATTGGAGCAGAAACAGTTACTAATTGGAATAGAGATGAAATACTAGGTAGCCTCCTGCAATATAGAATGCAAGAAGGACTGCCAACATTCTTTACTTCAAATAACACAATTAAAGAACTTGAAGAACATCTTATTGGAAGCGATAGTGAAGGTAGAGTAAAATCTAGAAGAATAATTGAAAGAATAAAATATTTAACTGATGAAATAATAATGGTAGCGGAAAATAGAAGAAAGTGAGGATAATGTATGGAAGGTAATAATTATGGATTTAAATTTGATTCAAATAAAATTGAAAAAAGTTTTGATAATGGAAGCAAGTTAAGTATTGAAAATGATGGTGGAGAATTAAATATGTCTCCAGATAGAAGATATGTTACTGCGAATAATCCAAATAAAAAGGAAAGTAATAAAAAATTAGTTAGAGTACTAAAGAAAAATGTTACTACTGATGATAGACTTGGACCTGAAGTAGTTAGTCCTGGCAATAAGGGATTTGCTAGTGTTATTGGGCTTGCTGCTTTAATTGCAGTTGCTGGTGTTATAATTGCATTTATTACACTAAAATACTAAATTACAAATAATTAGGGAGGGATAGTCATGTTATATGCTTTAGATGTTAAAACTAGTTATTCTATGTTAAGTAGTTTAATTAAAATAGATGATTTAACAGAAAAGGCTAAAGAACTTGGCTATTTTTCTTTAGCCATAACTGATACAAATAATATGTTTGGAACTTATGAATTTTATTTATCATGCATAAAGAAAGGCATTAAACCTATTATTGGTATTAAATTAGAATACAATGAAAATAAATTTATTTTACTGGCTAAAAATAATGATGGATATAGGAATCTAATTAAAATATCAACACTCATCTCAGAGGGTAATATTGATAATGATATTTTAATTAAGTATGCTGATAATTTAATATTAATTATGCCTTATAGTAGTTATAATAGTGAAATTATTTCTATATATAAAGAATATTTTGTGGGTTACTCTAATATAGAAGAGCGAAATAATATTAAAGATAAAGCTGTATTTGTTAATGATGTTAGTTATTTGGAGAAAGATGATTATAAATACTTAGACTACCTTATAATGATTAAAGAAGAAAAGAAGTTAGGTGAATTTGAACTTAATACATTTAAAGGTAAATATTTATTTGATAAAAATGAATTTGAACTTATTACTGATGATGTGGTTAGAAATAATATGAAGTATATTAGTAACTCTTGTAATGTTACTTTAGAATATACTCCTGATTTACTTCCTATATATGACAAAGATATAAATCCTAATGAATTTCTTAGAAATTTAGCATATAAAGGTATTAAAAGGAGACTTAATGATGATGTCATTGATAAATATATAGAAAGATTAGATTATGAACTATCCGTTATTGAAAAGATGGGATTTAGTGATTACTTCTTAGTTGTATGGGATTATGTTAAGTATGCTAAATTTAATAATATTTTAGTAGGTCCCGGAAGAGGTAGTGCTGCGGGTAGCTTAGTATCTTATGCTATTGGTATTACTGATGTCGATCCTATTAAATATGATTTGTTATTTGAAAGATTTTTAAATCCAGAAAGAGTTACTATGCCCGATATTGATGTTGATTTTGATAGCGAAAAAAGAAATTTAGTTACTGAATATGTTACTAAAAAGTATGGTGAAAAACACGCTATTGGAATTATTACTTTTAATACATTAGGTGCGAAACAAGTAATTAGAGATTTGGCTAGATGTATGGATATTAGTCTTCCAATTACTGATGATATCTGTAAATCTATTACTAGTAAAGATTTATTAAGTTCTTATATCGAAGGTAGTAAATTTCATAGATTAATCAATTCAAAAAGAGAATTTAAGATGTTATATGAAATAGGCAAACATTTAGAAGGACTACCTAGACATATATCTATTCATGCTGCAGGTATTGTAATGAGTAGAAGACCAATAGATGAAATTATTCCTTTATATAAAAACCCTGTTGGTATATATACGACAGCCTATTCTAAAGATTACTTGGAACCTTTAGGCCTACTTAAAATGGACTTTCTTGGTATTGATAATTTAACTTTAATAAGTAATGTTATTGATGAAATAAGAGAAAAGGAAAAGATTAATATTACTTTTGAAAGAATACCCGATAATGATAAAAAGGCTCTTGATATCTTTTATAATGTTGATACTGATGGTATATTTCAGTTTGAATCTCCTGGTATGAAGAGATTCTTAGAAAAGTTAAAGATAACTTCTTTTGATGATATTGTACTTGCCCTTGCTTTGTATAGACCTGGTCCTATGGATAATATTGATACTTTTATCAGAAGAAGAAATAATGAAGAAAAAATTACTTATATTCATCCTGACTTAGAGCCTATATTAAAAGGAACTTATGGTATTATAGTATATCAAGAGCAAATAATGCAGATAGCAAGATTAATGGCGGGTTATTCTTTTGGCGAAGCCGATATCTTAAGAAGAGCTATGTCTAAAAAGAAGGAAGAAATTCTTTTAAAGGAAAAACCAAAATTTATAAATGGATGTTTAAACAATGGATATGATGAGAATGTAGCTTCTTCGGTATATGATTTGATACTTAAATTTGCTAATTATGGATTTAATAAATCACACTCAGTAGCATACGCTATTACCTCCTATAGAATGGCTTTTATAAAAGCATACTTTCCTAAATATTTTATAAGTGCAATATTATCTAACTCTATTGGTAATGATATTAAAACTAATATTTATATTAATAGAGCAAGAAAATCAAATATTAAGATATTACCACCAGATATTAATTTAAGTGCTAGTAAATACTATGTTGATGGTAATAATATAAGATGTCCTTTATCAATTATTAAAAGTGTTGGTACCGTAAGTAGTAATGATATAATTAAAGAAAGAGAAAAAGGACAGTTTACTGATTTTAGTGACTTTGTACTTAGAATGAATGGTACTTCAGTTAATACAAGAGTTATAACTAACTTAATTAATGCTGGAGCAATTAACTTAGGATATAATAGAAGAACTTTAATAGAAAACTTAGATAATGTTTTAAATTATGCAGATATTGCAAAAGACTCTGGAATGATTGAGGTTGAAAAACCATATATTTTAGAATATGATGAATATTCCAAGAAAGATATTATGGATAATGAGTTAAAAACTATCGGATTTTATTTAACTGAACATCCAACTTCAAAATATCGTGAAGAAAGTAGTATTAGTTCTCTTAATATCAATAATTACTTTGATAAAAATATTAATATCATTATTTTAATAAAAAGAATAAGAGAAACCACTACAAAAAATAATGATGTTATGGCCTTTATCACAGGTGAAGACGAATTTGGTGAAATTCCTTTAACTATATTTCCTACTACATATAAAAGATTTAATAATATAGAAGAAGGTAATATTGTCAAGGTATTTGGTAGAGTAGAAAGAAGATTTGATAAATACCAAGTTATTGTTAATAATATACAAATAATAGAATAGGAGGATAATGTTATGAAAGGTAAATTTATAGTTATATCAGGTCCTGGTGGTGTTGGTAAAGATACTATTGCTAAAGAATTAGTAAATAAAGGAATTGCCATCTATTCAGTATCTATGACTACGAGAAAGAAAAGAAGTAATGAAATAGATGGTAAAGATTATTTCTTCGTAGACATTAATACTTTTGAAAATAATATTAAAGATGGTAAAATACTAGAATATACTTTATTTAATGGTAATTATTATGGTACTCCTAGTGAATTTATATTTAATAATCTTGAAAAAGGTACTAATGTAATCGGAGTACTAGATATTAAAGGTGTATTAAATGTAGAAAAAATATATCCTGAAGCTATTAGTATATTTATTATGCCACCATCTTTTGAAGAACTAGAAAAGAGAATTAGAAATAGAAATACTGATTCTGAAGAAGTTATTAAAGAAAGATTAGAGATAGCTAAAGATGAAATTAAATGCAAAGATAAATATGATTATGTAGTTATCAACAATACTGTGGATAAAGCAGTAGAGGAAATAATTCAAATTATTAAAAATGAAAAAAATATATGCAATTAATAAAGATTATTAAAACTATATTTAGGAGATGATTCACTATGAAAAATATATATTATCATATCACTTCAATTAACAAATTACATACAGGTGATGTTATTGAATTTGGGAAAGAATATAATAACTTCTATAAAGAAATGGTTAATATTAAACATTATAATAGTTCTGGAAAAGACGCTAATGATGTTTTGCTAGATTTATTTAATAATAAAAGTCTGGTTTTTAAATCAATTAATGACTTGAAGACTGTTCTAAACACTGTAAATGATGATGCTTTTATATTAAGAGAACTTGTTTTTGAACATATAAGAAAATGCTATTTTCCTGAATGTCCCTCTAGATTTAAATGTATGTATGTCTTAAAAGACAAAGATGAAGTAAATGGTTGGTTAGAAATTTTTAAAAGAATTAATAGAAAACCTCTTCAAATTGTTAAATTAGAACTTGAAGGTGATGTTTTTGAAGGAAATGCTAGTTTAATTCTTAGACAAAGTAATTCCATCAATGATAAAATTATACAGGCTAAAAATTATTGGTCTGGGGATAAAACAAACCTTATATCAGAATATTTATTTGTTGGGAAAGCAAAAGTTCTTGAGGTTACTGATATAAATGAATAAACTTTACTTTAGAGACTTAATGGCTCTAAAGTATTTTTTTAGACTACAGGCTAAAAAAACATCGAGCAACGAAGTGTGAGATGAAATAAATACCATAAATTTACTTGAAAAATATAGTATTTTAGTATATACTTATATTAACTTTATGAAGTGGGAGGAATATTATGAAAAGTAGTAGAATAATGAAGATATTTGAACAATATGTTAGAAAGTATGATATGAATAATATTAATATTAAAGCAAGATATTTTCACTCATTAAAAGTTATGGAAATAGTTAAAGATTTAGCTACTGAACTTGGTATATTTACCGAAGAAGAGATAGCGGTCTGTGAACTTATTGGTCTATTCCATGAAATAGGTAATTTTTCTAGTACTCCTAATTATCATATAGATGAAGACAATGAAGATTCTAGTAATAAAGCTATTGATGTGCTATTTAATAAAGGACTAATCAGAGAAATAAGTAAAGATAAGACTTATGATAATGTCATTAAAATAGCATTATTTGCTTATGATAAAAATGGTTTTCCTGATAATATAGATGAGAAAACTAAACATGTATGCGCTATTATTAAAGATGCTCATAACTTGGATTCTTTTAGATTATTTGTTAATTATCCTTATGTTGATACAAGAATTAGTAGTTATCCTAATAATTTGGTATATGAAGATTTTACTAAATTTAAAACTATTAGTCCTAGAGTTACTGATAATGCTTCAGATACTGTTCTTATGGTATTATCAAAAATGTACGCTTTTAATTACAAATATTCCTATTACTTATTAAAAGAAAATAATTATGTTGCTAAACTATTTGATAGTCTTACTTTTGATAATAAAGAAATTGAAGACTTTTATAAAAAAATATTTATGGTACTTAATAATTATATAGATAAAAGGATTGGTGTTTATAATGCTT
>OGOV01001322.1_pt1 | contig 22446 bp, 19 predicted proteins | sample 1552711 | NCBI WGS metagenome assembly OGOV01 (sample SAMEA2580216, study PRJEB22360) | human gut metagenome | biome: human gut; feature: human-associated habitat; material: faeces | place: Denmark | collected 2008/2010 | reverse complement strand
GGTCTGTTGCAGGGAGCCTTGATCCTGATCACGATGGCGGCACCTTCATTTGCAGAGACAGGAACTTATGAAGTGCTGAACTTCATGTCATGGACGCCATTTACATTTTTACCAATCTTCATTGCGATCACTGTATCAAAGCATTTTAAATGTAATACATACATTGCAATCTTATGCTGCTGTGCACTGGTTAACCAGTCATGGGCAGATATCGCAGCAAGAATCGCAGATGGTGATGTGGTAAGATTCTTAGGTGTGAAGTTATCAGAGACAACTTATACATCTACCGTACTTCCACCACTGCTTCTGGTATGGGTACTTTCTTATCTGGAGCATTTTATCGAAAAGAAACTTCCGGATGCAGCCAAGCCGCTTTTGACACCACTGATCTGTTTTGTGGTCATGGTTCCGGCAACGATCATGGTAATCGGACCTGCATCTGCGATTACAGCAAATGCAATTGCGAATGGTTACAATGCATTAGTAGCTTTTGCACCGGCACTGGCAGGAACAGAAGATGCGCTGGACTCCATCATGAGCGCCATCAAGGCTGCCGGCTACGAACCGGGCAAGGATGTGAAAATCGGTATGGACTGTGCCTCATCCGAGTTCTTTAAGAACGGTATCTATGACTACTCCATCTTTGAAGGCGAAAATGGTAAAAAACGTACTGCCGACGAACAAATAGCTTACTTGGAAGATTTGATTAATAACTACCCGATTGACTCCATCGAGGATGGCATGAGCGAAAACGACTGGGAAGGCTGGAAGAAGTTGACCGAACGCATCGGCAACCGTTGCCAGCTGGTTGGCGACGACCTGTTCGTGACTAACGTGGAATTCCTTGAAAAAGGTATTGCCATGGGCTGCGCCAATTCCATCCTTATCAAAGTCAATCAAATCGGTTCACTCAGTGAAACGCTGGATGCTATCGAAATGGCACACCGCCACGGTTATACCACAGTGACTTCTCACCGTTCCGGCGAAACCGAGGACGCCACCATTGCAGACATTGCCGTTGCCACCAACAGCGGACAAATCAAGACCGGTTCTCTGAGCCGCTCCGACCGCATGGCGAAGTACAACCAACTATTGCGCATCGAAGAAGAACTGGGTAACCTTGCTGTCTATGGCTACAAAAGAATAAAATAACCCTTTGTAGTGAATAAGTCATAAAGAGGGAATAGCGTCTTTGGGAAAAGGCGCTATTTTTATTAAAGAATCGTCTATATCTTTGCAAAAGTCATCCCCTACTATCCTCTATAGGAAAGATTCTTTCCAAGATGGTAGCAGGTTAATGTTTCATTGACTAAAGACTATTCGTCCGACAGTCGTTACATTATCGTCCGACATATGTTTAATTATCGTCCGATAGCTGTTGGACGATAATTAAACATATGTCGGACGAATAGTTTTTAGTAAGCAAGAATATAAAATATAGCGGCGCAACAATCATTTGCTCCCAAAGCCTCCCTTTATTATTTACGGAGGCCTTCAAAAACAGTCCTCATTCACGGTTCATCAAACGATGCTCTGCCATCTGCTCGAACTTCGTGCCGGGACGTCCGTAATTGGCATACGGATAAATGGAGATGCCTCCGCGCGGGGTGAAGATACCCGTCACCTCAATATACTTAGGGTTCATCAAATGAATGAGGTCTTTCATTATGATGTTCACGCAATCCTCGTGGAAAGCACCATGATTGCGGAAGCTGAACAAGTAGAGTTTCAAACTCTTGCTCTCTACCATCTTGACATCGGGGATATAGCAAATACGGATTTCTGCAAAGTCCGGTTGCCCCGTGATGGGACAGAGGCTGGTGAATTCGGGGCAGTTGAAACGCACCCAGTAGTCATTGCCGGGATGCTTGTTATCAAATGCCTCCAATACTTCGGGGGCATAGTCCTGACGGTATTCTGTCTTTCTCCCCAAAAGGGAAAGTTGGTCTTTCAATTCTGTCATAGCCATATATTTTTAGTGATACAAGTGTGCCTCATTTAGTAGAAGCCAAAAACTTTTCCAATCCTTCTCTGCGCAACGTGCATGCCGGGCAGTGTCCACAACCATCTCCCGGGATACCGTTATAACAAGTCAGCGTTTCGTGACGTATAAGTTCGAGCACTCCAAGCTCGTCTGCCAGCGCCCAGGTCTCCGCTTTGTCAATCCACATCAGTGGTGTGTGCAGTACGAATTGCTCGTCCATAGCCAGGTTCAGCGTCACGTTAAGCGACTTGATGAAAGCATCCCGGCAATCGGGATAACCGCTGAAATCGGTCTGCGACACCCCCGTCACAATATGATTAATCCCCCGCTCGCGGGCGTAGACGGCGGCTATACTCAGGAAAAACAGATTGCGTCCCGGCACAAAAGTATTCGGAAAGCTGTCTGCCGGCTTCTCCTGGTCCATCTCCATGCCGGCATCTGTCAATGAGTTATGTCCCAGCCGGCCGATAAAGGAAACATCCATTACTTCGAACTCCACACCTGCCTTACGGGCAATGGCCCTCGCCAAGTCCACTTCCTTCTGATGTTTCTGTCCATACAGAAAACTCAGCGCATACACTTTCTTAAATTCACGTTTTGCCCAAAAGAGGCAAGTGGTCGAGTCCTGCCCGCCACTGAATACCACCAAAGCAGTGTCCCTATTCATCTTGTTAAAAGCCTCTCCCCTTGCCCTCCCCCGTAGGGAGGGAAACAGAGAGGGCATTGCTAATTATTTGTTTGACATAATAACTGATTTCCCCTCACTACGGGTAAGGGGCTTTAAATATCGCCTATTTTCCATACTTTATAGGAGATGCCTTCATCATAGACATCACTACCGTCTATCCGCTTAATAGCTTTTACCACACGGATAGTCACAGGCAGTATCAATACCTCGTACATGGACTTCAGCAGAATCTGGATACACATCATCACCAGCAACTCCCGCCATGCAATGATTCCTCCGAACGCCACCGGAAAGAAAATCAACGAGTCTGCCGTCTCACCAACCACCGTCGACCAAATGGCACGTGCGGAGAAATTACGCCCGTTGCTTGCCAGTTTCATGCGGCTCATTACGTAGGCATTCAGAAAAGAGCCCGCCAAGAATGCCGTCAGACTGGCTATGACAATACGGGGCGCCATTCCAAAAACGAAATTGAAATGCGCGGCACCATCCCAGAAAGGGGCGGCAGGCAACGCCACGGCTATCAGTCCCAGCATTACCACAAAAAAGTTCATGGCAAAACCGCTCCAGATAATCAGGCGGGCTTTACGAAAGCCCCAAACCTCGGCTATGCAATCGTTGATAATATAAGAAATCGGGAAGACCAGCAATCCGGCTGTTACGGTAATACCAAAAACCTGGATAACTTTAGTCTCAAGAAGATTGGCTGCAATCAAGCATACATTGAACAGAATGCCCAGCAACATAAAAGGTACAGATACTTTTTGTTTCATACTCCTGTTTTTTACGTGGTGTTCTAGAATACACGACCGCTATTCACGGCATCATACATTTTAAATCCGGTTGCAAAGGTACAACAAGTTTTGCAAATGAACAAACAACATATATTTTAACTAAAACCCAAGCAAGACAAAGCTCCTTTTTTTTATTCGAAGTAATTACAGACAGTGCATATTTAGTTAACGAGACTTAAATAAGATTTTCCAAACCAAGAATATTATTTACAATAGTTTTAAAAAACACAAACCAACAGCATAAAAATCAATATATTAACTGATTTTAGCACAAAATCAAAAACATGCAACCAAGTTTGCTCTCAAACAAGATTTCATTCACGCAAATTTCTTAAGCAAATAAAATAATTGACAACATATTTTAATACATACGATTCTATATTTTAAATAATGAAAATTAGGATTATATTTGATAACAACAATCCGGAAGCTCTGGAAAGCACATTGATATTAACCAAGAATATACCATATTATATATAGTAACCTTAGAAAAACAATGAATGCCTATGATTTACCCGAAAGCCCCAAGACACTATTAGTGTCATCTTCTATTCAACCTATTTATTTTGAGATCCATTAGCTTAAACAAAAAACATCTATTATGAATGAAAATCGTAAACGAGGAACATCGAACAACAAAATCCTCACAGCAATTGCCATCGCCTCCCTATTTATAGGAAGCAGCAAAATCATGGCAATAGAGACCTACTCGGAAAATTCATTCGGAGTGACAGAACAGATGCAGGCACAAACAGCCCGCGGTATCATTGTCGACCAGAATGGAGAGCCTATCATCGGAGCAAGTATCTTGGAAAAAGGTACTACCAATGGAGTTACCACCGACTTATACGGTAAATTCTCGCTAAACGTAAAAAGAGGTGCCACCCTGGTCATTTCCTACATCGGTTATAAGACGCAGGAAGCCAAAGCAGATGCCAACATGAAAATCACCCTTACAGAAGATTCCGAACTACTGGATGAAGTAGTTGTTGTCGGTTACGGTGTACAGAAAAAGAAACTTGTCACCGGCGCCACTGTACAAGTAAAAGGAGAAGACATAGCCAAGCTGAACACTGTGGATGCCCTGGGCGCTTTGCAGAGCCAGTCACCGGGTGTCAACATCACGCAGAACAACGGCTTCCTGGGTTCGGGCTTTAAGGTGAATATCCGCGGTATCGGTACTACCGGAACCTTCTCCCCGCTTTATGTGGTAGATGGAGTTGCCAACGGTAGCATCGACGGACTGAACCCGAGTGACATTGAATCTTTGGACGTCTTGAAGGATGCCGCTTCTGCCGCCATCTATGGTGCGCGTGCTGCCAACGGCGTTATCCTGATTACCACCAAACGAGGTAAAACCGGCGTTGCCGAAGTCAGTTACGACGGCTATGTCGGCGTGCAGAACCTTTACAAAATCCCTACTATCCTCAATGCCCAAGAGTACATGATGATGCAGGATGAAGGCCGTGTAATGGACGGATTGAGTCCGTACAACTGGGCGACCTATATTCCGGAAAGGGATTTGCAGGCCATACAGAACGGAACATGGAAAGGGACAAACTGGCTGAAGGAAGTGCTGAATGAAGATGCATTGGTACAGAACCACGCAGTCAACATCACCGGAGGAACAGACCGTTCCAGATATGCCATAGGTATTTCATACACCAACCAAGAAGCCACCATGGGAGTTCCCGGCGAATTTCCAGAAATGAACCGCTACAACTTCCGTGTCAACTCGGACCACGTAGTCATGAAAAAAGGCAATCTTGACTTCTTGAAAGTGGGCGAAACCATCAACTACAAATATTCGCAAACGCAAGGTTCATTCGGAACCGGCGGCATTTATTGGAACGGAGTGCACAATATGCTCATCATGAGCCCGTTGATGCACCCTTACAATTCAGACGGGGGCTACTACCTCTATGCAGACCAGGAAAAGGATAACTACAAATGGGATATCTCCAACGGAGCCAATAAAAACCCGATAGCTTATCTGGACTACTATATGAACCAGAACCTAAGCAAGTCCCATTACATGCAGAGCAGCTTCTATGCAGAACTGCAACCCATCAAGAACCTGCGTATCAAGAGCCAGTTCGGTTACATCATGGGAGCCTCCAGTTATCGTTCCTATTTGCCGAGATTCGATTATCTGAGTGCGTCACTCAACAACGCAGAAGACAAGGTTACCCAATCCATGTCTATGTATAACCGTTGGTCATGGGACAATACAGCCAACTACATCTTCAATATCGATGACCACAACATCGACGTCCTGGTAGGTCAGAGTATTGAAAAATGGGGTATGGGAGAAGAAATGAGCGGTTCAGCCATAGGCTCAAACTTCTATGATTTCAAGCACGCTTATTTGTCCAATGTTCCATTGACCGCCAACAGTGTGTCCTCCTTGACTGGCAAGCCTAACGGGGAAGGTTCCATCGCCTCCTTCTTCGGACGTGTCAACTACAACTATCAGGAGAAATACATGGCTTCTGTCATCATGCGTGCGGACGGTTCCTCCACTTTTGCCCGCGGACACCGCTGGGGATACTTCCCTTCAGTATCCGCAGGATGGGTTATCAGCAACGAGTCCTTCATGTCAGGAATCAAATGGCTGGACTTCTTAAAGCTACGCGCTTCCTGGGGGCAAAACGGTAACTGTAATGTATCTACTTTCCAATATCTTTCACTGATAACTTCCAACAACGGATATGGCGGTTATACGTTCGGCGACTCCATGGACCTCATCAGTACCGGTTCATACGCCTACCGACTGACCAACCCGGACCTTACCTGGGAAACACAGGAGCAATTGAATTTCGGTATCGATGCACGCTTCTTGAACAACCGCCTGGGCTTTGAATTCGACTGGTATAACAAAAATACCAGAGACTGGCTGGTTACGGCTCCGGTACTCTCTTCCTTCGGTGCCAATGCAGTGTCCGTCAATGGCGGTAATGTAAAAAACACGGGTATTGAAGTAGGACTCCACTGGAACGACAACATCGGAAAGGATTTCCAATATGGAGCCAACCTGACCCTTGCTCACAACAAGAATGAAGTGACCAAGATTGCCAACAAAGACGGAATCATCCACGGTAGCGGCAGCGTTCTGTGGGAAGGATCCGAAGAGTGCTTCCGTGCTGAAGTAGGCAAACCCATCGGCTACTTCTACGGCTACAAGAGTAACGGCATATTCCAGAACCAGGAACAGATAGACAACTACAAAGGTCCGAAACTGAACGGCGACAAGACACAGCCGGGTGACGTAATCTGGGCAGACACCGACAATAGCGGTACGCTCGATGCCAATGACCGTACTATGATAGGTAACCCGAATCCCGACCTGACAATGGGACTTTCCCTGAATGCCAGCTGGAAGGCCATTGACTTCTCAATCACTACTTACGGCGCATTCGGCCAGCAGATTCTGAAGTGTTATCGTGACTTCTCCTCCTCACCCTTGAATAACTATACAGCAGAGATATTCCAACGCTGGCACGGCGAAGGTACGTCCAACAAGTTCCCGAGACTGTCCAGCGCTTCCAGCTCCAACTGGAACAGAGTATCAGACATTTACATCGAAGATGGAGACTATCTCAAGATAAAGAACATCACTGTGGGATTCGACTTCAAGAAAGCATTCAAGAAGTTACCGGTACAACAGCTGCGCCTGTATCTGACCGCACAGAACCTCTTTACCTTCACCAGCTATTCCGGTATGGACCCGGAAATCGGTTACGGTGGCGACGATTATGGTTGGGCATCAGGCATCGACCTGGGCTACTACCCCAGTGCACGTACCTATATGATAGGCTTAAATGTAAAATTCTAATTAACCGAAGAAATTATGAAAAAGATATTATTCATAGCATCAGCAATACTGATTCTTCTTTCAGGATGCGAAAACTTCCTCGATTCGGAACTTTTGACCGAAAAGACAACCGCCAACTTCCCGGAGACAGAAAAGGATGCCCAAGAGATGGTGACGGCCATATACGCCCATCTGTTGTTTGAAAGTCCTGAAACCTCTTCCCAGTATTACATTGCCCAGTTGGCAGGTGACGACTGTCTGGGAGGCAACCTCTCCTACTCCAACAACTGTGCCACCAACTTCCTTATGTACAGTGGCAATCTGAATACATTTGCCGGTATCTGGGACCGTTGCTACACCCTTATCAACCGTGCCAACAATGCCATCAACACAATGGAGAATGTGAAATCATGGTCCAGCGAGAGCGAACGTAACCGACTTTTCGGTGAGTCCTACTTCCTACGTGCCATGGCTTATTATGAGCTGGCACAAGTCTTTGGCGGAGTTCCTTTACGCACCACACTGGAAAGTACCAACCTGCCGCGTGCATCCGTAGACGAAATCTACACCCAGATTGCAGCCGACTTGAAAAACGCTATCGAAATGATGCCGGCAAAGATTTATCCGAAAGGCTCAGACATGACCGGACACGCTACAAAATATGCTGCCGAAGCCATGATGGCACGTGTATTCCTTTTCTATACCGGACGCTACGAAAAAAACGAGCTCCCCAACGGAACTACCAAAGAGGAGGTCATCTCTTGGATAGATGACTGTGTAAACAACTCCGGTCATAAACTGGTGTCCGACCAACGCAACATCTGGGCCTACACCAACGATGCTACCGAAGACAATACCGAAGGGTTCCGTTACCAATACGTTATCAACCATAACCTGAAATGGGAAGGAAACAGTTCCGACGAAACTTTATTCGCCAACAAGCATAACCTGAAATCCGACTGGACCTATACCTGGTTCTCCAACACATGCGCGCAATTCTATTCACCGTCTGCCGACAACTATTCCAACAAAGACAGTTATCCCTTCGGCACCGGTTGGGGAGCTGGCCCTGTATCTCCGGCTATGGTCAACGAATGGAAAGACTGGGCCGCCAAGCAGACCTATACGGACGGTTACAAGGAGGATCCCCGTCTGACCGGTTCCATATGGTCGTACAAAGCACTTGATCCGAATGTTGCCGGCAATGTACTGATGGACTGCACCATGGACGAGGGTGAACCGGAATATACCGTATCCTATCGTTACTATGAACAAACCGGCTATTTCCAGAAAAAATACATCAATATCAATTCCTACAATGAAGGCAAAATCGAACCTTTCGGCAAGCAGATGTTCCCCGGAATATCTTCGCAGACATCCCAACAGCTACTCCAAATTGCCGACTTGATTCATATCCGTTTTGCCGACGTTCTGCTCATGCAGTCCGAGCTGAAACAAGACGCTACGGGTCTGAACAAGGTACGTGCCCGCTCCCACTTGGCTCCGGTGGCCTACTCCCTGGAAGCCATCAAGCAGGAACGCCGCTGGGAACTTGCATTCGAGTCCATCCGCTGGTGGGATATCCTTCGCTGGTCGGGTCCTTCGCTTGAGGAAGCCGGTGACATACTCAACAAACAGACCGGGTTCAATATAATAAATGCCGCTACGGTGGTACCGATGGTCAAATTCGACTATAAGAAACGCCTACAAGCAACCCAAGGCTACTGGCCCATTCCGCAAGACGAAATCGACATCTCCAATGGAGTCCTTGAGCAGAATCCAGGCTGGGATGCATCTGCCCAGTTCTCGGATTGGAACAATATGTAAGAGTATTAACCTATAAATAAAGACAATATGAAAGTAACAAAAATATTGATAGCAATGCTTGCTTCAGCCTTCATCGTTACTGCATGCGATCCTATCGAAGACGAAGACTTGCGAGACAAATATGTGACTGATGCCGGTACACCCATAACCAAGGAGGCATTACAAGCCGCCATATCCATTACCCAACCCTTCCCCAACCAAGACGGAGTAGTGGAAGGCGACCAGTATATCGCCCTGAAAAACTCCCGCCCGGACATTGGCGGTTCATGGCACATAGAATGGGGGGGCGAAGGAAGTAAACAAAGTAAGACTCTGGTCACGGACAACGCTACGGTCATCATGGAGTCCAATGCGGACTATTCCATCTACTATATGGGCATTTCCGCCAATCAGATTATCAAGACAGAGCCGGTTGTAGTGACTGTGACCAATGTATTCGACGATTGGTCCACTTACTTCACCGGTGCAACCGACAAGAGTGACAAATCTGCCAAGAAGACCTGGAAATTCCGTGAAGTCAGCTGGGGTTCCGTCTGCAATATGGGGGCTCATGGAGGCTGGAAATATACCAGTGCAGGCTATACTCCCGAATCAAATTTTGCCTGGTGGGCCAATGTCACTGCCGCCGAAGCGGGAGACCAGTCCATGGTATTCGAATTCGACGGAAACAAGATGAAAACCTATGATGCCAGCGGAAACCTGAAGGCAGAAGGTACTTTCTCCTTCACACACGAAAAACCGGAAGACGGAGTACTGGGTGAACTGATAACAAGTATCCCCACCATCGGAGGAAATTATGACGACAACGGACAAAGCGTAGGCAGCAACAAATTCTGGCTGCTGACACTGGATGAGAACTATATCACAATCTATCATCCCGGCAAGTATAGCGGTGGTGTGGATTGGGACGACAGCGGCTGGTATGCTTATTTCAAGACTGAAGCAGAAACCGATTCTGAATAATATGCACTCTCTATGAAAAGGAAACTGCTATTTATAATAGCTACTGTCTTTCTAGTAGCCGCATGTCACAATGACGACTACATGCCCGGACTGCCAGCTCCGGGAAATGAAGACAACGAGACCGAAATGGCCGAGCAGGTTGCAGGCCGGGTTGCATTGGGCTACGTCACTTATTATGGCACATCCATACCCGATGCCAAATACCTGACCCACATAAACTACGCTTTTGCAGAATTATATGTTAAAAACGGAATTTATGAAAAGTTTGGCCTGCAAGGTGATAAATCCCGTTTTGATAAGGTAAAGAAAATAAAGAGCCAGTATCCACATGTGAAGATATTACTCTCTTTTACCAATAGCGTTTCCAATACTGACAATTCCCAGGACGGAGGTTTCTCCGCCCTGGCGAAGAGTCCGGAAATGCGCAAGCAATTCGCACAAGACTGCAAAGCCTTTGTTTCGAGTGAGGGCATAGACGGTATTGACATTGACTGGGAATTTCCCGGTATGACCTTCGGCAGCAATGCCTATGACGAGTTGGTAGATGTGGAAAACTTCACCCTATTGATGAAAGACCTGCGTGCAGCGTTGGGGCAGTCCACCCTATTGACCTATGCAGGTTATTGCATGGACAAGCGTCCCCAAGGCGAAGGCTATAAATATATTGATGTAAAGGCCGTAGACCCGTATGTAGATTTCGTCAATATCATGGCCTATGATCTGGTTGATGCCCCCCAGCATCAATCAGCATTGAACAAGCCAAGTAATTACTGGGACTGCCAGCGTTCCGTAGACGAATACCTGAATGCAGGGGTATCTGCCGACAAATTAGTGTTGGGAATTCCGTTCTACGGAAGAGCCGATTTCAATGCCGGCGGCAGCATCAATTATCGGGATATTCTCAACCTGAGTAAGGATGACGGCTATGTCATCGAAAATTGGGATACAGAAGGCAATGTCCCCTATGTCACCAAAAACGGCAGTTTCTACTGTGGTTACGACAATCCCCGCAGTATTGCCGCAAAAGGTGAATGGATATTAAAAAATGGCATGAAAGGCATGATGTTCTGGGATTATGAAGGCGATGACACCATGGGAACTCTACGCAAAGCGCTGTGGAATGCCGTCATGAAAAAATAAGTAACTTAACACACATTCTCAGGAGGTTATTCCGGAAATTAGGGTAAGGGTAATTTTGCATACGATCTTCATTCAAGGCAAGAATACTGACGGAATAACCTCCTTTCCTCCTCCAAGACTACAAAACCTTTTTTCATTTAAGTTGTTGAAAGCACATTCATCAAAACCTAACTTAAATGAAAACAATCTTAAAAGCAATGTTTCTGTTGTGCGTAGCCGGACTTCCCTTGTCCACTATCCATGCACAAAAAAAAGAGATCATCGATGACGAAGCCCCCAACGGCATTGTCATAGTTACTATCGACAAAGCGGGCGACGAGATTATCCGCATCATGAATGAGTCGCAATTGCCTTACATCCATGACCCGAAAGCTCCCCGCTTCCTATTGATGGACAAACAAGGCAAATTCGCCCTGGGTATCGGAGGGTATGTCCGTGCCACCGGCGAGTATGATTTTGGAGGTATTGTGGATGATATTGACTTTGTTCCTGCCAACATTCCAAGCAGTAGTAAAATCAAAAATCAATTTCAAATGGATGCCAGTACGGCCACTATCTTTCTGAAATTAGTCGGACACACCCGGCTATTGGGTGACTTCACAGTCTATACAGCCGGAAATTTCCGAGGAGGAGACAAAACATTCCAGCTACGGAATGCTTATATGTCATTCCGAAATATAACGGTGGGATATACTTACGGCGGTTTCATGGACTTAGGCGCCCTCCCCTCCACCATTGACTTCCAGGGGCCCAACGGTGCCACGTTCTACCGCGCTACACAATTGTCATATACTTATAAAGGGCTGAAAGACTTTCGTTTCCAAGCTTCCATCGAGGCGCCTGCCGTTGACGGCACAACAAGCAGCCAATTCGAAATTGCCCAGCAACGCATGCCGGACTTCACAGCTTCGGCACAATACAGTTGGAACAGCAGCAGTCATCTGCGTGTAGGAGGTATCATCCGCAGCATGACATATACCAGCACGGAAAGGGACAAGGCTTCCAGCGTCACCGGATACGGTGTACAAGCCTCAACGACCTTTAACCTCGGTAAAAAATGGCAGGCATTCGGACAAATCAACTATGGTAAAGGTATCGGGCAATACCTGAATGACATCAGTAATCTGAACGTCGATATTGTCCCCAATCCCGAAAAGGAAGGCAAAATGCAGGCATTGCCCATGCTGGGCTGGTATGCAGGTCTACAATATAACATTTCTCCAAAGGTATTCCTTTCAAGCACTTACAGCATGTCCCGCCTTTACTCTGAAGACGGTTATCCCAACGACCTGCCAAGTACCTACCGCTACGGACAGTATTTCGTAGCCAACGTATTCTGGAACGTAACCCCGAACATGCAGGTAGGCGCTGAATATCTGCGTGGCTGGCGCACCAACTTCGACAATTCCACCAACCATGCCAACCGTATGAACCTGCTTGTACAGTATTCTTTCTAATCCAATATAAAATAAGAAAGAAGCCGCCTCAAATCGATATTTGAGACGGCTTCTTAATATATAAAGGTAGGATTGTGAAATCAGAACTTATAGTCAACACCAAGACCAAACACTTTATTAGTACGGCTATAAACATTCTTGGTGGTTTCACTTATCTTCTTTGTATAATCATCATAGTTTGTCCAAAAATAGGCTATATTCATAGTCAAATGCTTTGTCATTTTGATGGCAGCACCAAACCCCAGTGAATAAGAGTCACATGAAAAACTTATATCACTCTGAAAATCATCAGCCAAGCCATAATCTGTACGCTGATAACCACCACTGATGGTCAGCTGTTTAGCTATATCCCATTCTGCACCAATCAAAATTTCATGTGTGCCATGCTTCAACGCTTTCTGCTTATCATTGGCCATCCCTGCCGCTTTATCAAAAAAATGGTGATATTCCAGCGTTGCACGAAGCGTAGGAAGGAATTCATAACCAACAGCTGCAGTCAATAATGCAGGGATATCACTCGGAGTATTCACACCATCCTTATAGTCAGCCAAAGGATTCCCTTCATCTCCCATAGCAGTTCCCATTGCACGCACTTCAGCTTTTTTGGTTTTATTTTCGAGATTAAGACTTGTCATAAACTCGTACTTCAACCCAATATTCCATTTGCCCAACTTCACATCAGCTCCCAAGATAGGGGTCAATCCCCAGCCGGTCTGGTCGCAGTCTAAATCGATACCAACCAATTCCATGCCACCATAAGTAGGAATATTACTGTGTGCTGTTGCAGTCAGAAATCCTTCATACCCACCGGTAAAATAATTCATACGTCCACCGGCAAACACACCTAACCAATCATTAACTTGATACGACAACCCCAATTGCACACCATAAATAAACTGGCTTCCATCCATTGCACTATTGATAGAATACATATTGGGAGTGATTTGACCACCCGAAATAGTATGGACTTGTCCCATCACCATTGAATCGAACATACCCAAACCATCATCAAACGATGCCTTACCGCCACCACCTACAACAGCAAAGCTACCGGAAATAGTCCAGTCTCCTTTTTTATATGCACCTTGAAAACTAGGAATGAAAGGAGCAGAAGCTTTTCCTTTATAATAACGTGTATTCCCATCTTCAATAAACAAGGGAAATGTCGCTTTTATGTTACGGGTCTGATAAGCACTTTGTCCATTCAAAGACAAATAGAGACCATCTTCCGGCAAGAAGGCCAAACCGGCCGGATTAGAATAGACACCGTCAATATCAATGGAAGCACCACGCGCTAACATTCTAAGAAAAGATACATGCTGATTTGTATTTGTTAGGATACCACCCGCAAAAGTTGGAATTGAAACGATTAACATCGCAATGCCAATCAACGAAAATTTTCTCATCTAAATCTTTTTTAATTGTTTTCGGGCGCAAAGGTACAATAATATTGCACATGAAAAAGAATTTTGTGCATAAAGTTATCCTAATATAATACTTTCATTGAAATACCAAATAGTTTCTGATGAAACAAATAGAAATAATTATCATTTTATGAATCCTTCCGGCCACTGAACCATATCAACTTTCCACTTGTTATCTCCCTATAATTATGTAACATTAAAAAAATAACAAATCTCATGGCATACACTATCGCATTTTTTGGCAGCAAACCTTATGATGAAGCGTCTTTCAACGAAAAAAACAAGGAATATGGTTTTGAGCTCCGCTACTATAAAGGGCATCTTAACAAGCACAACGTTATTTTAACCCAAGGAGTAGACGCAGTCTGTATTTTCGTGAACGACACGGCCGATACCGAAGTTATCCGTCTGATGGTGGACAACGGCGTGAAATTATTGGCGTTGCGCTGCGCCGGCTACAACAATGTAGATTTAAAGGCAGCTGCCGACTGTGGCATTACCGTAGTGCGGGTCCCTGCTTACTCCCCTTATGCCGTAGCAGAATATACCGTTGCCCTGATGTTATCCCTCAACCGTAAAATTCCACGTGCTACCTGGCGGACACGAGACGGAAACTTCTCGCTGCACGGACTTCTGGGCTTCGACATGTACGGAAAAACTGCAGGCATCATCGGCACGGGAAAAATAGCCAAGAAACTGATATGTATCCTGCGTGGATTCGGCATGAATATTCTTGCCTACGATCTCTATCCCGACTATAATTTCGCCCGTGAACATCAAGTGGTATATACCAGCCTGGATGAGCTATATCACAATTCGGATATCATCTCCCTGCACTGCCCGCTGACTGAACAGACCAAATATCTCATCAACGACTATTCCATCAGTAAAATGAAGGACGGAGTAATGATTATCAATACCGGACGTGGACAACTCATCCATACCAACGCCCTGATTGAAGGACTAAAAAACAAGAAAATCGGCTCTGCCGGCCTGGATGTGTACGAAGAGGAAAGCGAATACTTCTATGAAGACCAATCGGACAAAATCATTGATGACGATACCCTGGCGCGGCTACTGTCCTTCAATAATGTCATCGTCACTTCGCACCAGGCCTTTTTCACACGCGAGGCACTGGCAAACATTGCTTCGACAACCTTGCAGAACATCAAAGATTTTATGAACCATAAGCCACTGGAGAACGAGGTCAAGGCATAGTCCCCACTCATTTATAAATTCTTAGACATCGGTTTTTAAACTTTATAGCTTTCCAAAGCGTTACTAGTACATAAACCATTTTAAGAAAAGGAATAAATTATGAAAAAAGTTATAGACAAATCAGACAGCAGAGGTCATTCCCTATATGATTGGCTTGACAGCCACCACACCTTCAGTTTCGACGAGTATTACAATCCCCGCCGGATGAATTTCGGCGCCTTGCGTGTACTGAACGACGACCGTGTGGCTCCGGGAAAGGGCTTCGGCACACATCCTCATAAAAATATGGAAATCATCTCCATTCCCCTGAAAGGGAAACTGAAACATGGGGACAATCATCAGAACAGCCGCATCATCATTCCGGGAGATATACAAACCATGAGCGCCGGCACCGGCATCTACCACAGCGAAATGAACGGCAGTGACACTGAAGCGGTAGAATTCCTGCAAATCTGGGTGATGCCCGAAAAGCTGAACACACCACCCGCATACCAGGACTTCGACGTACGTCCACTCCTGCGCAAAAATGAAATGGCACTAATAGTATCCCCTGACGGCGATGCTCCTGCCAGACTGCTACAACAGACCTGGTTCTCTATCGGTGAAATAGAAGCCGGAAAGAAGATTGACTACCACATGCACCAATCGCATTCCGGTGTATACATCTTCGTAATGGAAGGTGAAGTCAAAGTGGACGGCACAATACTCTCACGCCGTGACGGAATGGGAGTATACGAAACCGGCAGTTTTGAGCTGGAAACATTGAAAGACTCTCACATTCTCTTCATAGAAGTACCGATGTAGCGTGCTTTTGCATAAAATAACAGCTTAAACCGGAAGTTTGTGTAGCGTTTTTTGTAATATTGCGCTATAATTCAATCCGTAAATGAAACTTGATTACATCTACCATAGCGGCTTCGCGATTGAAGCGGACGGAGTGACGGTCATTATCGATTACTATAAAGATTCCTCGGAAGAGGTTTTCAATAAAGGTATCGTGCACGACTATCTCTTGGAAAAGCCGGGCGTACTCTACGTACTATGCTCGCATTTCCATCCCGACCACTTCAATCGCGAAGTTCTTTCATGGAAAAAACTGCGGCCCGACATCCGCTACATATTCTCCAAAGACATCCTGAAGCACCGCCGCGCCTCAGCGGAAGATGCCACCTACATCAATAAGGGCGACACCTACGAAGACGAACATATCCGTATCCAGGCCTTCGGTTCTACCGATGTGGGTATCTCCTTCCTGATAGACCTGCAGGGCAGGCGACTGTTCCATGCCGGTGACCTAAACAACTGGCACTGGAGCGAGGAATCTACTCCGCAGGAAATACGCAAGGCCGAAGGTGACTTTCTGGCCGAAGTGAGAGAGCTGCAGCAAACTGCACCTGCCGTAGATGTAGCCATGTTTCCGGTGGACAGCCGTATCGGAAAAGATTATATGCGTGGAGCAGAACAATTCGTGGAACGAATAAAAATCACTATATTTGTACCGATGCACTTCAGCGAAGATTATCAGGGAGGCAACGCCTTCCGGCAGTTTGCCGAGAGCAAGGGATGCCGCTTTCTGAGCATTGCACACCGTGGTGAAAGTTTCGAACTCCCCAACTTGTAGCCCATAATTCGTAAATTAATAATTAAAACACATACTATTATGAAAAATTTGACACAACTTCTTTTTACACTGTTTTGCCTTTGTCTGCCGGCCATGCTGCAGGCGCAGGATAAGGACGACAGTAAATATCTGGCCGGTGCTGTTCCCGAGGTGGACGGCAAAGTGGTATTCACCAAAGAATTCAGCATCCCCGGCATGTCTCAGGATGAAATCTACGAACGTCTGCTCGGCTGGATGGATGCCCGTCTGAAAGAGAATGAAAATACCAGCCGTGTAGTATTCTCAGACAAAGAGAAAGGACAAATTGTAGGTATCGGGGATGAATGGATTGTATTCAGTTCTACGGCTCTGTCATTAGACCGTACCAAAATCCTTTACCAGCTGACTGTGACCTGCCAACCCGAAAAGAGCGTGCTCGAAGTAGAAAAGATACGGTTTAACTACCGCGAAGGAAAAGAAAAATATACCGCCGAGGAGTGGATTGTAGACAAGTATGCCTTGAACAAGGCGAAGACCAAACTGGTACGCGGACTTGCCAAGTGGCGCAGAAAAACCGTAGACTTCGTTGATGACCTTTGCCTGGGAGCAGCAGAAGCATTGAGCGCCACCACAGCCAAAGCTCCGGTAGAAGAAAAGAAGGAAGAAAAGAAAGATGTGAAAGCTGTCGTCAATTCCGGTCCGACGGTAATCACCCCGAAGAAACAAGTTACCGTGGAACCTGCCCAGGCTGCTGAAAAGGCATCCGAAGGCGTCGTGAAAGATGCCCAAGTCATCGAAGTGCCCCAAGTCAAGAAACCTGCCGCACTGGTTCCTGCCCAAAAGAGCCAGCAGCAAGAATACAAGACCATAGCCCCCGAGCAATTGTCAGCCGATGCCATCCAGACCGGAGCAGGCAAATTGGTTATCGTCATCGGCCAAGAGCCTTTCAACATGACCATGATGACAGCAAACTCCGGAGGTTCTTTGGGCAAAGTCAACGGCAAACCAGTTGTATTCAGCATACTGTCGCCCGACCAACCGTATGAACAAATGGAAAAAGCAGAAAGCTATACCATCCGTTTCTATCCTACGGGACAGACAGAGCCTACGGTCATTCTGGAATGTAAGAAGCTGCCTTCACCGGCAACGATGGAAGGTATGCCACGCACGTATGTAGGCGAAATTCTGAAAGCAATGGTCAAATGACCGCACACGCAGACTGCAAATTGTAAATAATCAAATCAGGAATAAACAAATGGAAATAAAAAGTAAATTCGACCATTTTAATATCAATGTCACCAACCTGGAACGTAGCATCGCATTCTACGAAAAGGCACTGGGGCTGAAAGAACATCATAGGAAAGAGTCGTCCGACGGCTCTTTCACTTTGGTCTATCTGACCGACGGCAGTACCGGCTTTCTGCTGGAACTGACCTGCTTGAAGGAGCACCCACAAGCCTACGAATTAGGAGAGAACGAGAGTCACCTCTGCTTCCGCGTATCCGGCAATTACGACGCCATACGCCAATACCATAAGGAAAACGGATGGGTATGTTTCGAAAACACAGCAATGGGACTGTACTTTATCAATGACCCGGATGACTATTGGATTGAGGTACTGCCGGAGAAATGATATTTTACATCACTAAAACAACGAAATATATGAGTATAGAAGAAGCGATGATGGGTGGTATTGTCTTCAAAGGCAAAAAGGACAAACCTAAAGAAGAAAACAAGATAAAGACCAAAGCCAAGAAGAAAACCTACATTACCGGGCAACACGGTTCCGCCTCAGCCAAAATGAAAGCAGAAATCCGCCGCAAACGCGCTAACAGACATAAGAAATGATAAATACAGCCTTATTGCCTGCCGACAAGGACCCGATGGGCGCAGCCATAGCCGATTACTTTAAACGGCATAAAGCCGACCGCCTACGCGTGTTCTCTTCACAATTCGATGAGGACGAAATTCCCGTCGAAGAGCTATTCCGCACAGAAAAGCAAATGCCCTTGCTGGAGCGTACTGCTCTGCAAATGGCGACCGGAAAGATTCTGGATGTGGGTGCCGGTAGCGGTTGCCATAGCCTTACCCTGCAAGAAGCCGGAAAAGAGGTCCATGCCATCGACATTTCCCCGCTTTCCGTGGAAGTGATGAAGCAGCGAGGTGTGCGTAGCGTGTCACAAACCAATCTGTTCAATGAACAGTTTGCCGATGAATACGACACTATCCTGATGCTGATGAACGGTTCCGGCATTATCGGAAAGTTGGAGAATCTGCCTGATTTTTTCCGGAAGATGAAGCTGCTGCTCCGGCCTGGAGGCTGCGTTTTAATGGATTCCAGCAACCTGAGCTATCTGTTCGAAGAGGAAGATGGCAGTATTGTTATCGACCTTGCCGGTGATTACTACGGAGAGGTAGACTTCCAGATGCAATACAAGAATGTCAAAGGAGACTCCTTTGACTGGCTCTACATCGACTTCCAAACCCTGAGCCTTTATGCTGCCGAAAACGGCTTTACTGCAAAACTGGTGAAAGAGGGTACACATTATGACTATCTTGCCAAACTATCCCGACAAGCATAAAATGAAGTGCCCCCTAAAGGTTAGACAAAAACTTTTAGGGGGCACTTCTTTTTTTATATCTTGCCTATGCCTGCTATTCAGAAAGCATCCCGTCAATCTCCTTCACCAGAGAAGCAAATTCTTCAGGGTTATACAGACGTGTCAGCTTCACAATACGCCCTTCCTTATCAATCAGGACATTGCGTGTGATACCTGCCTTGCGGAGCGCATACTTCGCAAATATATCCGCTCCCGGGTCCAGACCCAAAGGATAAGTCACTCCGGTTGACTTACCAAAAGCAATCACTTTCTCCAACGGCTCGTCACGGTCGATGCCAATCAGCATAAAATCCGGATTCGACTTATGCTTCAGCCATATATCCTTCTCAATGAAAGGCATCTCCTTACGGCATACCCCACACCAGCTCGCGGTAAACTGCAACATGACCACCTTCCCACGAAGTCCCGAAAGGGTAATGCTTTTCCCATCCGTCAGCTTCACTGTAAAATCTGGAGCCATCTCCCCTACCTTAACGATGTAGCCGGTACTGTCCGCCACTACATCCTGCGCCTTGCCTGCCATGCTGCACATAGCAAACAGACAGAAAATCAGAAATCCAACTTTTTTCATTTTATTCAATCTTTAATAAGTAAGCTGTAACTATTCAGCGAATGATATTTTATAGAATGGGCAAACAATTCCCTATAACAAAAAACTCCGAAACACTTTTAAAAAGCAGTTTCGGAGTTTTATTCTTCGAGGTACCTGGCAGATTCGAACTGCCGTACACGGTTTTGCAGACCGCTGACTAAGCCACTCATCCAAGGTACCGGTTCTTACAAGAACTCTTTATTTCTCGTTTGCGGATGCAAAGGTAGCACTTTTTTTGAAACTACCAACTATCCGCAACAACTTTTCTTCTTTTTTTTCGTCACTCCACTGCACTCCGCACGCTTCTTATCATACAAATTCTTTAGTTCACAGCCACTTGCACAACTATCACACGGATTACCATTTTCTTTGACCCGATGAGAAAAAGAATAAATACTCATGCCAATCCGCACAGCGCAGAGCAACAACAATAAGGCTACTACCCACTCCTGCCAACTATTCATCATAAAAACAGACCTCCTATCTGATAAATTGCGAAAGACATCAGCCAGGCCAGCGCAGTAGTATAAAGCCCCGCAAACACGGCCCACTTCCAACTGCCCGACTCCCCTTTAATGGCTGCCAACGTAGCGATGCACGGAAAATAAATCAGCACAAACACCATGTAACCGAAAGCCACCAGGGGCGTTATCGGAATGCGTTCACCCAAGCTTACGGCATCTGCCTCGGCATCGTCGGCATAAAGCACTCCGAGCGTGCTTACCACCAGCTCCTTGGCGCCCACGCCGGAAAGGATGCCGATGCCCAGCTTCCAGTCGAATCCCAACGGTTCGATGACCGGTTCGATGGCCTTTCCCAGCTGCCCGATGTAGGAGTTCTCCTGCTGTTCGGCTTGTGTGGCGTAGGCATCGTGGTTCGGGTAGTAGCCTAGGAACCAGATGATGATGGAAGCCACCATGATGATGCCGCCCATCTTCTTGAGGTATTGTTTTCCTTTCTCCCACGTGTGGCGCAGCACGACCTTGGCCGTCGGCATGCGGTAGGGCGGGAGTTCCATCACGAAGGGCGTGTCGTCACCTTTCACCAGGAACTTGGTGAAGATGCGGGCCATGAGTACGGCCAGCAGGATGCCGATGGCATAGATGGACAACAGAATCAGACTGGCTTTGCCGGGGAAGAATGCGCCGATCATGACCAGGTAGATGGGAAGGCGGGCACTGCACGACATGAGCGGGTTCACCAGCATGGTGACCAGCCGGGCCTTGCGGCTTTCGATGATGCGCGACGTCATGATGGCCGGCACGTTGCAGCCGAAGCCCATGATGAGGGGGATGAACGACTTGCCGTGGAGTCCCATCTTGTGCATGATTTTATCCATGATGAAGGCGGCACGGGCCATGTAGCCGGAATCTTCCATGAACGAAATGAAGAAGTAGAGCAACAGGATATTGGGCAGGAACACGATGACGCCTCCCACACCGCCGATGATACCGTCCACAATCATGTCTTTCAGCGGGCCCGGACTGAGGAATTTCTCGGCTCCTTGTCCGATGAGTTCCACTATCCATTCGATGAGGCGCTGCGGGTATTCACCCAGCACGAAGGTGCCCTCGAACATGATGTACAGGAAGATGAAGAAGATGGGGTAGCCCCAGAAACGGTTGGTTACGCTTCTTCCGCTGCGGTGCCGGAAATCTTCACGGTCTTGTTCCTGGTGCGATTCCTGAAGATCCCGGCTCCATTCGGCTTTCATCTTCTCAAGCCGTTCATGGTTTGTAACCATTGAGCTATCTGCTTCAATTCTTTGGTTCTGTGGACTTATCCCTAACTCAATAGGTTATTCTTTCTTTTTCCGATTGTCTTTCATTGTTCTTTTCTGCTGTCCGCTTCCTCCTAAGAAATTCATTATTTCCCATCTGAGAGCCTTTGTTTTTTGACGGCAAAGGTATAAGGGTCAGTGGAAATGAAAGAGTTCCGGCCACGGCCTTTGCCCTGGAAAAAATAACGATGTCGTCATGCCTCCCCAACATTTTTTCCGTTCAAAACTTTTCTGATTCCCCTTTCCCATACCTGTTTAAGCCGTAAAAAAAGGCTCAAACTCAGATGGGGAATGATTCTCAATCTAAAAAAAAAGTCAGCGGACAAAAGACCAAACCAAGACAAAGGTTTTTAAAAAAAGGTCTAAATCTCGCTGAAGAATAATTCAAGTTTTAACCCTCTAAAGCATACGGATATGAGAAAAGGTTTCGAAGTGAATGGCGATTACAGACTGATGGATAATTCAGAACTTGTGTACATCCTAACCAACAACGCAGTGATGGTAAACAAAGTACAGGAACGTGAAGTGGTATATGGCGAAGAAT
>OGOV01001310.1_pt1 | contig 22574 bp, 24 predicted proteins | sample 1552711 | NCBI WGS metagenome assembly OGOV01 (sample SAMEA2580216, study PRJEB22360) | human gut metagenome | biome: human gut; feature: human-associated habitat; material: faeces | place: Denmark | collected 2008/2010 | reverse complement strand
GTTTTAGTTTGTACAACACTTTTAGAAAGAGGAATCACAATACCAAGTGTTCAGGTTGTTGTTTTTAAAGGGAATCATTCTGTATTTACAACGGCTAGTTTAATTCAGATTTTTGGTCGTGTGGGAAGAAGTTTTAAAGATCCTAAAGGAGAAGGTATATGTCTATGTCAGTTTTCAAATCAATCTATCAAAGATTGTGTTTATCAAATATCGAAGATGAACGATACTGTTTATGTTGCCACAAAAAAATGAGTGAAATACGAAATTTTGATATTTTCTTTTATAATGATTTGATTGTTTGTCCGGATTGTATGAAAAATTTTAAAGTGCATAAACAGACGTACAGAATCAAGGAAACATTCATGTATGTATTGTATGAATATGATGAATTTTTAGAAAGATTGTTTTTTCAATATAAAGAACAGAGGGATATTGTTTTAAAAGATGTTTTTTTAAATTTTCATAAATACTTGAGTAAGACTTTTAAACATTATTGTGTGTGTAGTTTATGTAGTAGTGATGCTAAGCGCATGGAAAGGGGATTTGAGCCAGTGGTGGATATATATGCGACTTTAGGTGTCTTTGTGCATTCGCCATTTTATAAAAAAGAAAATGTAAAACAATCTTCAAAATCCAGGCTTGAAAGAGCACATATAAAAGATGTATTAGCTTTAAAAGAGATGTATCCACTGCCTAAAAAAAAGAAAATATTGCTTGTGGATGATGTGTGTACAACGGGAAATACATTGTATGCTGCTTTGGATTTGATTCATCCAGATTGTATATTTGTGATAGCGGCGCATCCTTTATGGATTAAGGCAAATAAAGAAAACATAGTGGTCAAATCAAAGGGGTTTTGGTAAAATAGTTTCAAAGGGGCGATAGAAGCTATGGATAAGAAAAGAAAGAACGAGAATGATGAGATTTCTCAATTGCTAGATTCGTTTCAAGCGGATCAGGAAGATACATTAGAACAAAAAATGGATCGATTTACAAAGACTCAAAATCGCAGTCGAGTTAAGAAACATAAACCTGAACCAGAGATTCCATTTCAGTCAAAAAAAGAGGAACCATCATTAGGAGATACGTTTGTAGTTGGATCAAAGGATTTGAATGAGCCTAAAGAAGATTTGTCTGCAACACGCACAGTGATGTGGAATGCGGATGAACTAAAACAAGAGGCGGATGCTACAAACAAAACAGTTGTGATCGATGACGATGAGATTCAATCTTTATTAGAAGAAGGTAAGGGGCCTCAACTAAAAAGAGAGGTTATCAATAAGAAGAAGGATTCTAAGAAAAAAACATTTAAGAAAAACAACTCTAAGACAGGATTATATATTGGATTAGGTGTTGTAGGTGTTTTATTGATTTCGTTATTGATTTTTGGTGGTATCAAACTAGTAACTAGTGGATTATCGGGTTCGGATGAAAAAACAGAAGAAGTTCAAAAGAAGAATTACCAAGAATTATTAGATTTTGCGAATAACTACAATTCATTATCTTCGAGTGAGAAGAAAGAAATTGTTGATCTTGAGAGTAAATATAACAGTTTGACTCGTAAACAAAGAGAAAAAATTGATGAAATTTTAGAGAAGGCTACGGGTAAAAACTTTAATGAATTGCTTGCGAAAGCAAACAAAAAAACGAATACGAATAAGAAGAACAACAACACAGAAATTGCAGAAAAGAAAGCAGAGTTAAGGAAAAAAATCAGTGATTTAAAGAATCAGCTTTCAGAGGCTAAAGCGGATTTAGAGAGTGCACAAAAAGCACAGGAATCTGCACAGAGTGATGTGGACTCTTTAACTTCCAAAATCAATTCTGCCAATTCTTCATTAAGGGATGCACAAAACGCAGTAAATAGTGCACAATCGGATTACAATAATTTGGTTGATATTTTAAGAAGAAGAGCAGAACTTGATAATATACCAAATGATCAAATTACACAGGATGAACTTTCTGAATTATCGGATATAAGAACAAATCATCCGAATTTAGAAAATGAAGTCAATTCAGCTAAAGATGATTTGGATGCAGCTAATGCGGCTTTGAGTACTGCACAGAAGAATTCAAATGTATCTTCTTTAGAAAATAAATTGAGTACAGCACAAACAAAATTAAATAGTGCTAGTTCCGATGTAAAAGATGCACAATCAAAAGTAGATTCATTAAATTCACAAATCAATGATTATCAAAGTCAATTGGACGATTTAGACTAGACAATACATTTTTGTATTGTCTTTTTCTATTGTAAGCTTTTAATGTCTTACGATTTTTGTTAGAATAGATACGGAAAGTCAGGTGAAAATATGCGTAATGCGATTGTTCTGGCGGCTGGAAAAGGAACTCGAATGAAATCAGATCGTAGTAAAGTAATACATACGATTATTGATCGTCCAATGTTGGCTTATATCATTGATGCTTTAAGAGCTGTATCCGTACAAAGAATCGTTGTGATTGTTGGATATCAAGCAGAGAGTATCAAAGAAGCTTTTCCAGATGTTGAATTTGCTTTGCAGCAACCCCAATTAGGGACTGGTCATGCGGTTATGCAGGCTACACAATTAAAGGATGAAGATGGAGACACATTAATTATCAATGGTGATGGTCCTTGTATTCAACCTGAAACTTTGGAAAAACTATTCCAAACAAATCAAGATGCATCATTAACTTTATTAACTTCTGTATTAGATGATGGAGCTCATTATGGTCGTATTGTTCGTGATGAAAATGGGCATGTTCAAGCGATTGTAGAGGCAAAAGATTGTACAGAAGAACAAAAGAAAATCTGTGAAATCAATGCGGGTATGTATTGTTTCAAAAATAGAGATTTATTTGATAATCTTGATAAGCTAACAACAAATAATGCTCAAAATGAATATTATTTAACAGATTTAGTTAAAATTTTAGCTAACCAAGGTAAAGTTGTTAAGGGATTAGTTGTTGAAGACCGTGATGAAGTCATGGGAATTAACGATTGTGTAGAATTAAATAAAGCGTATGAATGGATGCGAAATCGAATCAACAATAACTGGCTAAAAGAAGGGGTACAAATTGTAGATCCTAAGCGCACAGTTATTGGTAAAGATGTAAAAATTGGACATGATGTTATTATTCATCCAAATGTTGAAATTTTAGGCAAAACAGAGATTGGAGATTTCGTTGAGATTTTGCCAGGTTCTTATTTGAATAATTCAAAAATTGAAAATTGTGCTGTAGTAGATTCAAGTAAAATCGTCGATTCTTGCATAAGTGAAGGAACTATTGTGGGACCTATGTCTTATGTAAGCAACAATAAAATTATAAAATAGCCTGATAGGGTATGAGAAAGGATAAATCATGAAAAACACTATTGTATTTGCTTTATCATCTAGCGTTGGTTTAGCAAAAGATATTTGTAAAGAATTAGGATTGGAATTAGGAAAATGTGAAGTAAAACATTTTGCTGACGGAGAAATTTTGGTAGAATTAGAAGAATCTGTTCGTGGAAAACATGTATATTTTGTACAAAGTACAAATAAACCTGTAAACTCAAATTTAATGGAAATTCTAATTGGTATTGATGCTTGTAAACGTGCAAGTGCTGCTAGTATTACAGCTATTATTCCATATTTTGGATATGCACGTCAGGATCGTAAGGCAAAACCTCGTCAACCAATTACTTCTAAATTAGTAGCTAGTTTATTGGAAAGAGCTGGAGCTGATCGTGTTGTAACAGTTGATTTGCATGCTACTCAGATTCAAGGATTCTTTGATATTCCAGCAGATGATATTACTGCGAATGGATTGATTGCTGATTACTTCAAACATAAGGAAGGATTAGGAGAAATCGTTGTAGTATCTCCTGATCACGGTGGAGCTGTACGTGCTCGTAATTTAGCAAATGCATTAGGTGCACCTATCGCAATCATCGACAAACGTCGTCCAAAACCAAACGTAGCAGAAGCTATGAACTTAATTGGAGATGTTGATGGAAAAACTGCAATTATTATTGATGATATGGTAGATACAGCTGGAACGTTAACTGCTGGTATTAAAATGTTAAAAGACAAAGGTGCAAAAGCTGTATACGCTTCATGTTCACATGGTATTCTTTCAGGACCTGCTATTGATCGTTTAAAAGCTGCTGAATTAGCTGGATTTGTTTGTACAAATACAATCGATCAAACAGAAAATCAAAAGCTTTATCCAGAAATGACTGTACTTTCTATGGCACCATTGTTAGCTGGATTAATTCACGCTGTTGAAGAAAACTCTTCACTATCAGAAGTATTAGCACACGCTTTTGATGACTAATATGGAAACATTGTTCATTGGATATCCACCTTGTTCAACTTGTAAAAAAGCATATAAGGCTTTGTTAGATTTAGGGATTGAAGCTACATATAGAAATATTAAAGAGGAAAATCCGACAAAAGAAGAAATTCAAAGTTGGATCGATCGAGGTGTGGAATTAAAAAAATTGTTTAATACAAGTGGTATGTTGTATCGTGAATTAAATATAAAAGAAAAGCGTGAGACATATACACAAGAACAATTGATTGAATTACTTGCCTCAAATGGTATGTTAGTAAAAAGACCGATTGTGATTCAAGGCGATATGATTATCATAGGAAACAAAGTTTCAGAATACGAGAAATTACAAAAACAGACCTGTCAATGACAGGTCTTTCTTTCATTATCTAAAAATGGAATTGAAATTTTCTTCTATTTGTTTACATGCATTGGATTCATCAAGTTGTTTAATTTCACAAATCTTTTTTGCAACATATTCTACATACATAGGCTCATTTTCTTTACCTCTATATGGAACGGGTGTTAGATATGGAGAATCTGTTTCTGTAATAATTCTATCGATTGGGCATGCTTTAATGCATTCAGGTGCTTGTCTAGCATTTTTAAAAGTGATCGGTCCCGCAAAAGAAATCATAGAATTCATTTTTAAACATTCCATCATTGTTTCTTTACTTCCGCTAAAACAATGGAAGATGATTTTTGTTTTTGCGTATTGTTTTAAAATGTCCATGCAGTCTTTTGTGGATTCACGCATATGAATAGAAATAGGAAGCTTGTGTTCATTCGCAATTTGAATTTGTTTGATAAATAATTCTTTTTGTAAATCATTAAAACTTGTATCCCAATAATAATCCAATCCAATTTCTCCTAAACAATCTAAATAAGGCGTTTGATCAATGAGATACTGAATTTCTTTATCTGTAACATCTTTAGCATCGCTTGGAAACCATCCAAACGCCACTTTAAAGAATGGATATTTTTCTTTTATTCTTTTTGCTCGTTCTAACTCTTCTGGACTTGTGCACATAATCATGCAAGATGTAACATTCTTAGATTGAATGTTCTCGATGATTTCTTCAATTCGACTATATAAACGATCACAAGTGATGTGACAATGACTATCTGTATACATAAATGACCTTCTTTCTTTAAAATAGTATATAATTGTGTTAAGTGAGGTGCAACATGAAAGTTAGTGTAGAGTTAAATGTGAGTGATAAAGAGTTCTACGATGTAATGATGAAATCATTGCAGGAAGAATTAAATCATGTTTCAAAGAAAAAATTGGAATTAAAAGAAGGCTTGAAATATAAGAAAAAATCAACCCAAAGAAAAGGGGTTGGATCCGAAATTACTGTCTATATAAAAAAATTAGTTCCAAATAAATTATATGTAGCAACCTTTAATACGGCTATTGATCATACAATGATTTCATATAAGATTGAGGCTTTAGATGAATCAAAAATTAGAGTCACTTATGAAGAAGTGTATGAAAATATATCTTCTCAAAATATTCCTGCCTGGAAACAAAAAATGGCGGAAAAGCAATCTAGCAAGAAAGCTAAGAAGATGCTTAAAGAAATCGAAAAATTCATTTTAAATGAGAGAAGTAAATAAAGCAGATTATTCCATAAAAGGAACCAAGTTTTCCATCTTGGTTTCTTTTTTTCTATAGGTGCGTTATAACGTTGGTGTAGAAAAGCTTTAACCCAACTAAAAGGAGGGATTGGATATGAAAAAGTTAGGTTATTTAGCAGGAGCATCATTATTGTTTGTTCCAATGCCTCTGTATGCAGCAGGAATTGGTTCTAGCAATCAAATTTTCACTCACACTGGATGGTTCTCAGTAATTTGTATGGCAACAATTGGTGTAGGAGTAGCAATTTGTTCAAAACATAAATAATAGCGAAGAAGGAATACAGTAATTGTATCCTTTTTCTTTTGTGTTAAAGAATTATGAATAACATATGTTACCTACTTGTTTTAGGGATTGTGTTATACTGATTTAACTGATACAGAAAGGGATATTTTATGGGCAGTAATTATTTAATAAAATTTCTTGAAGAAAAAGAAGTGCCTACAATCACAAAGAAAAGACATACATATTTAACGTATTATGGATTGGAACAACAAGATACATATGTCTTAAAAGAAGGTGTTATTAAGACAAGTATAATTTTGCGTGATGGCCGCGAATTTAATATATCTTATATTAAAGGACCGGATATTATCTCGCTTTTAAAAGATGAAGTAAGTCAATATACATCGGCACCATTTAATGTTCGTATAGAAAGTGAAACAGCGACGTTTTATCGTATTCCAAGAGTATTATTTTGGGAATATGTAAACCAAGATACAAAATTACAAGATTATGTAAACTCGTATTATCGTAATAAATTAGCAGAAGCTATTTTTAGACAGCAACTTATGACAATGAATGGCAAGAATGGGGCAGTTTGTGCATTTATTTATCAATTGATTTCGTTATTTGGAAGGGAAGTAAATAATGGTATTTTGATTGATTTCCAAGTTACAAATGATGATATTGCAGGATTCTGTGGTATTTCAACAAGAAATAGTGTAAATCGTATTTTAAGAGGTTTACGTGAAGAAAATGTCATCACAATGGTAAATCAAAAAATAGTCGTTTTAGACAAAGATTATTTAAAACAATTTATACAAGCATAATACAAATCAAAGCGCAGAACTAATTCTGAGTTTTTGTCATTTACCTCAATAGTATTATATGATATTGAAGAAATATTTTCATTTATTTAAAAAAGTTGTTGACAAACATGTAAGCGCATACTATTATGAACATGTAAAAAGGATTGTAACTCTCTTGGAGGCATTACCTAAATAGACGAAGTCTATTTTGTGTAATTATCTAGGAGAGTTTTTTATTTCAGAAAAGGAGGAAATTATGTTTAAATTATTTAAGAAAACAGATGATATATGTAAATTATTTGCACCTGTAAATGGAAAAACAATAGCTTTAGAAAATGTTCCAGATAAAGTGTTCGCTAGTAAAATGATGGGAGATGGTATGGGATTTGAATACGAAGGAAATACCATATATGCTCCTTGTGATGGTAAAATAACATTAGTGGCAAATACATTACATGCAGTTGGGATTACTTCAGAAAATGGAGCTGAAATCCTAATTCATATTGGATTAGATACAGTAAGCTTAAATGGAAAAGGATTTAAGAAATTAATAAATCAAGGTGATAAAGTAAAGAAAGGAACACCTTTAATTGAAATTGATAGACAATTCATGAAAGAGCAAGATATAAATTTGATTACACCAATGGTAGTAACAAATGCTGCTAATTATGAAATTAATGTCATTGATGAAGGAAAAGATGTTACAACAGAAGAGGAAGTAATTTCTTGTAAGAAACAGTAAGAAGAAAGGAGATCAATCATGAAAGTTATTAAAAAAATCAACAATAACGTAGCTATATGTGTAGATAATAATAATCATGAATTGATAGCTTTTGGAAAAGGAATTGGTTTTCCTCAAATGCCTTATGAATTAACTGATTTAAATAAAATTGATCGTACCTATTATGGCGTGAATCAAAACTATTTAGGTTTATTAGATGAAATACCAGAAGATATATTTGAAATATCAGCTAAAATTGTAGATTATGCGAAAGGTAAAATAATGAATGAAGTAAATTCAAATATTACATTTACGTTAGCAGATCATATAAATTTTGCGATACAGAGATATAAAAAGAATATGGTAATTAAAATGCCGTTTAGTTATGATATGCAACATTTATATGAAACGGAAATGCGTATTGGAGAAGTGGCAGTAAAATTTATTAATAAGGTATTAGAGATTCATTTATCAAAAGATGAAGCGGTAGGGATTGCACTGCACTTCATTAATTCAGAAAATATGAAAACAGTTAAAAATGGAGAGATAAATGAAAATCAAGTCATTAGTGATATTACTAGCATCATTGAAAAAGAATTTCATATAGAAATTAGTAAGAAAGGTTTTAATTATTCTAGATTTGTATCACATATGCAATATTTATTAAAAAGAAAAGAGAAAGATATTTCGATTATTAGTGAAAATGAGAAAATGTTTGAAATGATGAAAACGGAGTATCAAGAAACGTATGATTGTGTATTGGAAATAAAGAGATATATTGAAGAAAAACTAGGATGGAATCCTAGTAATGAAGAATTATTATATTTGATGTTACATGTGAATAGATTATGTTCAAGAGAGGATTGTAACCGATAGGGCATTACCTCAGTACTACACTTATTTTATAGTGTTTTAGTACTGAGGTTTTATTTTTGGCAAAATCAATGAGATAGGCGCGCATTTCATTGTTTGCATATAGATTATTTAATTATTATATTTAAAAAAAAGGAGAAAGATTATGGCAAAAAAGAATAAGTTTGAAGAACTTAATTTAAAAATTGTTGATTTAGTAGGTGGAAAAAGTAATATCACTTACTTTATTCATTGTATTACAAGATTGCGATTTAATTTAAAAGATAACAGTTGTGTTGATTTAGAAGAAATTAAAAAAATACCTAATGTAATAGGAGTTCAATGGTCATCTGATCAATTACAAGTAATTATAGGACCAGATGTAAAAATTGCATATGATTTAATTTGCAAACAACATGGATTATCTGCTGAGGACTCTATTGAAGAAAACTTAGATAAAGATTTAACAAAAAAAGGTAAATTTTCGATAACAAAAGTATTTGAAACAATTTCTGGATGTATTGTACCTTTGATTCCTATGTTTATAGGAATAGGTATGTTACAAGCTATTTTAATGTTATTAAGCCACTTTGGATTTGTTTCTGCTAAAACTCCAACTTATGTTATTATGTCGACAATATCTGATGCAGCGTTATATTTTTTACCAGTTGCAGTGGGTGCTACTGCTTCTAAGAAATTTGGAGCAAGTTTATCTATAGGGATTCTATTAGGAGCATTGCTAATACATCCAACATTAAGTGAAATGATTTTGAAAGGAACCACTTTGTTTGGTATAGATGTACCTTCTACATATTATAGCTATACTATTTTTCCTATGATTATGACAGTATTTGTTTGCTCATATGTTGAAAAATATTTAAATAAATACATACCTCTTGTTTTACAACAAATACTAGTACCTTTATTGACAATTGTGATAATGGTGCCATTAATGTTGATTGTAATTGCACCAATTGGTGTAACATTAGGCACATGGTTAACAAATTTCTTTGTTTGGATTTATAACAAAATGGGACCTTTGGCAGTTGCTTTAGTTTGTGCTACATATCCTATTCAGGTAATGACAGGAATGCACATTGCATGGGATACCTATGTAATTAATGCATACTCAACTATTGGGTATGATGGTTTATCTGCTCCAACAGATCCTATACATAATACATGCGAGAGCGCAGCATGTTTGGCAGTAGCTCTTAAAACAAAAGATAAAACAATAAAAGCAACCGCTTTAGCAGCAGCGTCTTCAGCACTTATTAGTGGTATTTCAGAGCCTGCAATTTATGGAGTAACATTCCGTTATAGAAAACCATTAATTGCAGTTATAATTGGATGTTTCTGTGGTGGACTATATGCAGGTTTAAATCATGTAATTAAAGGAACGTATGGTGGAAGTAATATATTAGGACTAGGAGTATTTTTGCATCCTGATCCAGCTAGTTTTGTGCATATTATTATTGCAATTATCATTGCAGCGATTGTTACATTTGTAGTAACATATATTATTTTTAAACCTACAGATGTATTAGAACATGAATAAAAGGAGGTCCTATATGAGTTTCCCAAATAATTTTTTATGGGGTGGAGCGACAGCTGCTAATCAATATGAAGGAGGATATTTGGATGGGGGTAGAGGATTATCTACTTCGGATGTGGTTACTGGTGGAAGCAACACGGAGATAAGAAAAATATCATTAAAATCCGAGCAAAAAAATTATTTTGTTGGTGTGAATGATGTTGTTCCTCATGCTAGTAATGGATATGTTAATCCAAATCAATATTATCCAAGTCATATTGCAACTGATTTTTATCATCATTGGAAGGAAGATATTGAATTATTTTCTCAAATGGGATTTAAATGTTTTAGGATGTCTATCTCTTGGACAAGGCTGTTTCCTACTGGAACAGAAAAAGAGCCGAATGAACAAGGAGTAAAGTTTTACGAAGATATATTTAGAGAGCTAAAAGATCATGGGATAGAACCGATGGTTACTCTTAATCATTTTGATATGCCTTTACATCTAGCTAATACAATGGATGGTTGGTTAGATAGACGAGTAATAGATTATTTCACTACATTTGTAACAACATGTTTCACAAGGTATAAAGGTTTAGTTAAATTATGGAAGACATTTAATGAAATAAATATTTTGAACAACTGGGATATGTTAGGAATTAAAGATATTAATAATGAGAAATATTATCAAGCAATGCATCATATATTTGTTGCAAGTGCAAAAGCAGTGCAAATAGGACATATTATTGATCCAGATAACAAAATTGGTATGATGATAGCATATGAAACCTCTTATCCAGAAGATTGTAATCCTAATAACTATATGTTAAACATTGAAAATATGAGAAAGAAGAGTCAATTTTATTGTGATGTACAATGTAGAGGATATTATCCAAATTATAAACTGAAAGAATTTGAAAGAGATGGAATTAATATTTTATTAGAACCAGAAGATGCAAAAACATTAAGACAGGGAACCGTTGATTTCATAGGTTTTAGTTATTATTATTCTAATGTAAATACTGTTAGAGAAGATGCTGAAAAAACAAAGGATTATGGAAGTAAAATGATTAAAAATCCGTATTTAGAAGAAACGGAATGGGGCTGGCAAATTGATCCTGTAGGTTTAAGAGTTGCTTGTAATGAGTTGTATGATAGATATCAATTACCTTTGTTTGTTGTTGAAAATGGAATTGGTTTAATTGAAAATAAGGATACAAATGGCGAAATTAAAGATGACTCTAGAATAAAATATTTTAAAGAACACATTAAAGAACTAGAAAAAGCAATACACATTGATGGTATTCCTGTAATGGGATATACTACATGGGGCTGTATAGATATTGTATCAGCTGGAACGGGTGAAATGAAAAAACGATATGGATTCATTTATGTTGATATGGATGATGCTGGAAAAGGATCGTTAAAGCGAGAAAAGAAAAAATCATTCTATTGGTACAAAAAAGTTATCGCATCAAATGGAGAAGATTTAGATTAATTATAGTGATATGAAAATAGAAACTTGAAAAAGTTTCTATTTTTTGTAAATTTATTAATATATATTCCTAATTCTGCGCTTTAAATGGTTTTATGATCTTTTGGTATGAATATAATAATTGACTGGCCATTAAGCACCAGATAATGGGTTCGCATAAACAAACACCTAAATATTTAAATATCGGAACTAAAAATATTGTAAATACGATTTTTCCAAGGAACTCAATTACACTCGAAATTAATGGCGTGATTTTATATCCAAAACCTTGAATCGCATTTCTTAAATTAAGTAAGATACTTAGAATTATGAAGAATGGAATGTTGATTTTTAAATACATAGCTCCATTTTCAAGTACTATAGGATTGTTGGATCCAGAAAGAAAATGAACTAAGTTATCTGCTGAAAAAAAGATAAGAATACTTAAGAATATTGGGTAAATGATGCCACATATATTCGCAAGATGGACACCTTTTATAATACGATCATAGTTTTGTGCACCTTTATTCTGAGATACAAAGGTTGCCATAGAAGCGGCAAGAGTAGAAAGTGGAAGACAAAATAAAGACATCAACTTTCGTGCAGCTGTATGAGCCGCTATAATCTGTGTTCCAAGACTATTGATTCCTGTTTGAAGAATGATTGTACCGATGGATACAATGGAAAACATAAATCCCATTGAAAATCCTTGTCCCAATAAATCATTAACCATATTCGACTCAATATGAAAGTGTTCTTTTTTTGGAATCAATATTTTAGCACTTCTCCAAATTAGAAAGAAACATATAATGGTAGATATGCCTTGTGCAATAACAGTCGCAACAGCAGCTCCGAAGACACCCATATCAAGTATTGTGATACAAAGTATATCAAGTGCAATATTGATGATAGAAGAACAAAAAAGCACAATCAAAGGACGTAGACTATCTCCTATAGCTCGTAACATGCCGGCTCCTAAATTGTAAAACATAGTAATAATCAAGAAAGCTGAAATACAGCGGATGTAGTTTAATGAATCATGATAAATACTTTGTGGGGTTTTTAGAATTGTTAATAGGTAGGGCATCGAAAAATATGAAATAAGAGTAATGACGATTGAAATAACGAGTCCTAAAATTAAAGAAGCCGCGACGCTTTTTTTTAATTCATTTTCATTTTTTGAACCAAAGTAGCGTGCTGTAACAATACTAAAACCAGTTCCACAGCCATTGGAAAACTGTACAATCAATTCAAAGATTGCAGCTGTTGCTCCCATAGCAGCCAGTGCATTATCCCCTAAAAAATGACCAACTAATATAGTGTCAATTGTGTTATAGAGTTGTTGAAATAGATTGGAAAAGAAAAGTGGAATCACAAAGAAAAGTAATCCTTTTGCGATGCTTCCTTGAGTTAAAGAGTGATTTTTCATGCGATAAGCCTCCTTTTTGAATACAAAATAAACCATGTTACTAAAATAGTACCCTTTATAATACTAGAAATAGAGATAGCCCACCATACGCCGTTAACGCCTAAAAAATGAGATAATACAATAGCCATGGGAATTCTGGCAGAAGTAAAAACAATAGAAACAATACTTGGAGGTAATGTTTTACCTAATCCGTTAAAAGCTCCTTGTGTCGCGATTTCTATGCACATGAAGAGTTGAGAAAATCCAAGTATAATTAGATAGTCAATTCCATATGGAAGGATATCGGATTCGTGGATAAAACAAGAAAAAATAGGACCGGGAAGGAAAATTAATATACATGAAGTAAGCAATCCCCATAAACCAACGACAAGCATTCCAGTTTTATAACCTTTTTGAACTCGATTATAGTTTTTTGCTCCATAATTTTGCGAAGTGAACGCATTGATAGAAGCACTAAATCCATCGGCTGCCATCCATGAAATAGATTCAATTTGAGAACCTACTTTTTGTACAGCTACACTTATAGCACCAAAGCTAGAAATTAAACGTGCAATGTACATGGAGATGCATGTAAATAACATGCTCTGAATAGAAGGTGGGAAGCCTATTTTTAAAATTTTAGATATGTGATTTTTATCTGGTTTTGATAATAACTTTATTTCTTGAAATAAATCTAATTTTTTAGCATCATATAAAAAAACTAAAGTAACAATAATTTGGGCAATAATAGTTGCAAGAGCTGCACCAATGACTCTAAGGTTACAAACAAAAATCAAAACAGGATCTAAAATAAGATTTAAAACTAAACCTGTTGTGGTTGCGATAAAAGTGTTTTTTGAATGACCGGCAGCCGTTAAAATACCTGTGAAGATTTGATTCACAAATGAGAAAATAATAAAACCACATGTAATCCATAGATAATTTTGTGCGTCTTGAATTATTGTTGGATCTTCCAAATTGAAAAGTTGTATTAAATTTTTTTGAAAAACAATAATAATGATTCCATAAATCAACGCAAACAATATTGAGCTTTGAAAAGCGGCTTCAATATAATTCTTTGTTTCCTTTTTATTATTAGCTCCTAAGCTTTGTCCAACTAATGCTTGAGAACCAATTTTAGGCATATTTACTAATCCATTTGCCAAATACATGAAATTTCCAGACACGCCAACACTAGCAACGGCGCCAGAACCCAAAAATCCAATCCATAGCATATCAACTAGGTTATAGGCCATTTGAATAAAATAAGTGGCCATGATTGGAATTGCCAGTAAACTTAACGATTTAAATATAGGACCATGTAATAGGTCAACACTCTGATTTTTTTTCATACAGTGACTATTGTAGCAATTTTTTAATTATAAAACAAAAAAAAGAAATCTAAGATATGCTTAAATTTCTTTTTGACATAACAAATAATTATTTATTGTATTCTTCTACAATTTGTACTGTTGCACTTGCACCAATACGAGTGGCACCAGCCTCGATCATTTCTTTTACTTCAGCATATGAATGAATGCCACCAGCTGCTTTTACTTCTACGTCATTTCCAACTGTATCTTTCATTAATTTAACATCTTCTATTGTGGCTCCACTTGTACCAAATCCCGTGCTTGTCTTAATAAAATCAGGTTTAACTTCCTTAGCAATTTCAGCACATTTTTTGATTTCTTCCTTTGTTAGATAGCAATTTTCAAAAATTACTTTAATTCCTTTATTTTGGTCATGGCAAATTCTTGTTAGAGTTTCCATCTCCTCTTTTACTTTGTCAAATTTGCCCATTTTCACATTGCCAACATTTAAGACATAGTCAATTTCATCTGCACCATCTTTTAATGCCTCTTTCGTTTCGTAAGCTTTTGTGTTTAATCCACATTGTCCTAGTGGAAAACCCACAACACTGCAAACCATTACGTTTGTATCTTTTAGTAATTCCTTACAATAAGCAACCCATTCTTCGTTAACACAAACGCTTGCGGTATTTAATTCTCTTGCTTGTTGACAAAGTGTATCAATGTCTTTTTCTGTGGCAAATGCCTTTAAAAATGTGTGATCGAAATATTTATTGAATTCCATGATAACCTCCTATTTTTCGATATGTTTATCTATATATGAATATATTTCTGCTGGTGAATTTAAGCTTGCGATTTGATCAATACTTTTTTTCTTAGAGAAAATATTAAGCATATCATTTAATACATGAATATGTTTCGTTTTATCTTCTGCACAAAGTACAAGAATAATTCTGGCGTTTTGACCATTTAAAAAAGGAACGGGCTCTTTAAATGTACACATTGATACATCTAATCGATTTACGCCATTTTCAATCGCAGAGTGTGCTAGAACAAGATCATCAGCTAAAAACATATATAAGCCTTTATTTTTTTGATCATTTATGATGGCATTCACATAATCATTTGAAATAGAACCATCATCTAATAATGGTTGTGCTGAGATGTGAATAGCTTCTTCCCAGCTGACTTGTGAATTTACACATTGAATATGGGATCCTTTCAAAAAGTCTAATAAACCTCGATCATAAGTTTTATGAGGTACTTTTTGTACTTGTATACTTGAATAATAATCTTGTAGATTTTTATGGAAGTCATTTAATTGATCGGGATTAATATAATTGGATGCAATTTTCAAAATGTCATCAATTTGCATTTTTGCCTGTGGCTCTGTAGCCATACAATTTCTAAGTATTGCCACACGATCTTGATCTGTAAGTATTGGATGAACCATGATTAATCTTTGTTCATTGGCTAACATTACTGTTGAAATTACAACATCATAATCATGATTTGGCCTATAACTACTGAGTGGTATGTTTTTGATTTCGGTTGCTTGTGGCACTAAAGTAGAAACTTCTTGGCGTAGCATATTTCCTGTTCCAATGCCATTTGGGCAGATAATCATGATTCTAAATGCATGTTTATTCGCTTTTTGTGTAGGCATAAAAGCACCAAAATGTAATGTTAGATAAGCAACTTCAGCATCAGAAATTAAAGAATCTAAATCATTTTCTAAGATCTTACAAGCACGTTTTGTAAGTTCAAATAATTCTTCATACTCAGTTTTTATGTTATTTAACATAGGATTTCCAAGCTGTATACCATATTTAAAACGATATAGAGAAGTTTTTAAATGAGCATTGATTGCATTGATCAATTCTTCTTCGCGATCATAGAATACATAAGAGATTCTTTCAAATTCATGAACAAGAGCTTTCGCAAATTCATACGTTTTATCTTCTTCCTTCATTACATTTACAGGAATGGTTTGTAGTCTAGATCCTAGCAAGTGTAATGCAATATAAATTTTTTCATGATCTTTTAAATTTGGAAAATATTTATTGATTAGATGATATTCATTTGTTTCTATGATTTCTTCTTCATCCATATCTGAAAATGAGATTTCGTCATTTCTATTTTGGATTGTAGATAAAAAGACGGCTAGAGCAGGTAAAATGCCACTTACATATTCAGCGTGTAATTCAGATTCAATCTTTTTAAGAGTATTCAATATATCATAGACTTTTTGAGCATCAAAAGTTTCAATTACATGATTTTCATAAAAATGCCAAAGACTTGGAAATAGCATAAAGAAAACAGCTCTCTTTTTAATGATATCTCCATTAATGCGGTATCCATCTTTTATGTTGTAAGTAAGTTGAAGTGCATAATTTTCTAAGAAAGTATCAACAGATTTTAAATCATTGATGATTGTATTTCGGCTAACTTGGCAAGTATCCATAAAATCTTCAATGTATAAAGGATGATTTCTCACAATTATAGTACATATTTCAATGCGTTGTCTTTCTTCTGGTGTAAAAACCAGTATGCTTTCACTTTTTGTTTGATTTAATGTTTTTTTTATGGCCTGGACTTGTTCTTTATGGAGAATGATGCCTTTTCCTCGTTCTTGAATAATAGGATCGATACCATTATCAATCAACCATTCGTTAATTTTTGAAATATCGTAATAAACACTTCTTTTAGAAACTTCTAAGTCATCTGCAAGATCTTGGATTTTTAAATATCCAGTTGTGTACATTACAATATTTAAAATTTCGGTACAACGTTTATCTAATGTATATGAAATTGACATAGTACTCTCTCCTTAAACCATGCTTTCTTTAACTTTTTTATGATAAGGTGTTCCTTTTAAGTTCTTTTTTGCTTTGTTTAAATAGTAATTAGCTTGTTTAGTGTCTGATAAATATTGATATTGCAAGCCAAGAAGATATTGCAGAATACCTTGTTGCTGATCATCTGGATGTTTTGATAAAAGTTCATTTACAAGAGGAATGTCTTCACTTTTTTTCTCAATCAAAATGCGATATAACATACGATCATACGCAATTTCATCTTCATTACCTTTTCGCTCAATGATATCTAATAATTTTTTAGATAACTCTACATTTTGAACATCCAAAAAGTAAAAGTAGGTCATACTGGCAACTTGGTATGCTTGTGAATTGTTTAAATTCTGTGACAACATGAATTCGACTTGTTTTGTGATTTCATTTGAATCTTGTTTCGAAATATATGTGCGTAAAATATTATAGTTTTTTTCGTATTCAGAAAATAAGAATGTATATAGTGGAGCATTCATTTGTTGAATAGCCTTGTCATATTGTCCAGCATAGATTTTTTTTAGAATAGATTGCCATAAGAAGCTTCGGATAAAAAATGGAATGGCGATAGCACATAGAATAAGCGAAATTAATATAATTGCAGCTAATAGACTCATAGATTACAGAAACCCCTTTCATAACCATCTTTAAAATAACAATTGTTAAAGATTTTATCAAATCCAATTTTTTTCACGATAAGCAGCCTAGTTTGTGCAAGAAAAAGTATTTTAAGCATATTTTGCACAAAAAATATACACGTATATAATGATAATAGTGTAAAACGCTTACAGACAAGCACAAAATGTACATTTTGCACAATGTTTGTGCAAAACATTGTTCTTGTTTTTGAAAACCATTTCACAGATAATGCAGGTGTGAAGAGGAGAGATACGAGATGATTAAAGATTTGCTAAAAGAAAAAAATTGTTTTATTAAAGAAAGTGTAAAAGATTGGAAAGATGCAATTTGTGTTGCTTGTGCACCAATGATTGAACAAGGGTATTGTACAAAAGAATATGAAGATGCTGTTTTCGAAAACACAGAAAAATTTGGGCCCTATTATGTGTTATGTGAAAACTTGGCTCTGATCCATGCGAGCAATCAGTCTGGTGTTAATGAAACACAGATGGCGGTAACGGTTTTAAAAGAACCTGTAAAATTTAAGCCTGACGGATACGATGTGCGAATTTTAGTTACACTTGTTGCAAAAGATAATCATTCTCACATGGAAGGTATCCAAGCCGTTTCCAATATCTTCGCAGATGAATCAAAAGTGAATTCGTTACTAAATGCTTCAACTCCACAAGAGATATATAATATCTTTGTTGAAAATGTGGGATAAGCTAAGGTAACATAGAAGGAGAAAGATATGTTAAATTTTATCGTTAATATCTTGTCTACACCTGCCATTTTAGTTGGTTTATTATCTTTAATTGGTTTAGCATTACAGAAAAAACCAATCGAAGAAATCGTAAAAGGTACGGTTAAGACAATTGTTGGTTTCTTAGTATTAAGTGCTGGTGCATCATTCTTACAAACTGGATCATTAAATGCATTCGGTGATATCTTCAACTATGCATTCAATATGCAAGGTGTTGTTCCTAACAATGAAGCTATCGTTTCATTAGCATTGAAAGATTTCGCTACTGACACAGCTTACATTATGTGTTTAGGTATGATCGCAAATATTATTTTGGCACGTTTCTCAAGATGGCACTACATCTTCTTGACTGGTCACCACACATTATACATGGCTTGTATGTTAGCTGTTATTCTAAATGTTGGTGGATTATCAGGAGCTCAATTATGGCTTGCTGGTGGATTGGTGTTAGGATTCATCATGGTTGTCAGTCCTGCTTATTGTGAGCCTACAATGCGTAAAATTGTTCAAACAGATGAATTAGGATTTGGTCACTTTGGTGGTGCTGGATACTGGTTCTCTGCTCAATGTGCTAAACTATTTAAAGGAAAGAGTAAATCAACTGAAGAAGTTAACTTCCCTCAACGTTTAACTTTCTTACGTGACACTACAGTTGCTATTGGTTTAACAATGGTTGTATTCTTCTTGATTGTAACTGGTGTTGCTGTTGGACGTGGAATCTTAGAAGCAGATCCAGAAACTATCTTAGCTACTTATACTAACTTAGGTGGTTTATTAAATGTTGGTGCTGAAACACAAACACACTGGGCTGTTTGGGCTATTACTTCTGGTTTAAGTTTCGCTGGTGGTGTATATATTATCTTAAGTGGTGTACGTTTGATCGTTGGAGAAATCGTTCCTGCATTCCGTGGTATTGCTGAAAAATTGGTTCCAGGTGCTATTCCTGCAATCGACTGTCCAGTTGTATTCCCTTATGCTCCAAATGCTGTATTAATTGGTTTCTTAGTATCATTCTTAGGTGGTATTGTTGGATTGTTCGTATTAGCATTTATTGACAAATCATTAGTACCTTGTGCATTAATTTTACCTGGTGTAATTCCTCACTTCTTCTGTGGTGCAACTGCAGGTGTATTCGGAAATGCTGAAGGTGGATTAAAAGGTTGTGTATTTGGAAGTTTCATGCATGGTTTATTGATTACATTCTTACCAGCAATCTGTATGCCGGTTATGGGTTCATTGAACTTTGCTAACTGTACATTCTCAGATGCTGACTTCTCTTGGTTAGGTATTGTATTAGGTAATATTGCTCAACATGTTCAAGGAACTGGATTATTAGTAATCTGCGTTGTAATCTTCTTATTACCAATCGTTTATAATTTTGTAGCTCCTAAAAAAGCTGAAGAAAAATAGAAAGGGGAATGAAAATGGCTATTCGTAGTATTATGTGCTGCTGTGGTCAAGGACTTGGAAGTAGTATGATGGTAAGTATGAATGTTGAAAAAGCATTGAAAAACCTAGGTATTACTGGAGTTTCTGTTGACCATACAGCTTTAAGTGAAGCAAATCCTAACTCTGCAGATTTATTTGTAGTAGGACGTGACTTAGCTCCACAAGTAGCATCATATCCTAACAAAATCATTCTTGATCGTATCATGGATATGAATGAATTAACTGAAAAACTTAAAGAAGTTTTCGGTAAGTAAAATTTGATAAAAAGAAGGGTTTTATATCTCCTTCTTTTTGTTTAGCCATTTGGAGGAAATTATGGATAAAAAAGTAGAAATATTAGCAAAAAAAGTGCGTTATGACATTTTGGATATGTTACAACATAGAGGTTATGGACACTTAGGTGGATCTTTATCTTTGGTTGAATTATTTGCGGTATTGTATGGGAAACAAATGAAATATGATCCTAAAAATCCAAAATGGGAAGGAAGAGATCGCGTTGTATTGTCAAAAGGACATGCAGGACCAGTTTGGTATTCAACATTAAGTGAATGTGGTTTCTTTGATAAAGAAAAGTTAATGACATTAAATGATGGTGGAACAATGTTGCCAAGCCATCCAGACCGAACAAAAACACCTGGAGTCGATATGACAACAGGATCATTAGGTCAAGGAACAAGTACAGCTGCAGGAATTGCCACAGCATTAAAGATGAAGCACAGTGATAACTATGTATATCTTATTGTTGGAGATGGTGAATTAAATGAAGGTCAATGTTGGGAAGCCTTCCAATACTTGGCAAACTACAAAATGAATAATTGTATCGTTATCATTGATGACAACAAACGTCAATTAGATGGATATACAAAAGATGTTATAAATCCATTTAACATTGAAGCTAAGATGAAGGCATTTGGTTTTAATACACAAACTGTCAAAGGAAATGATTTAGATGCGATTGATGAAGCTATCACAAAAGCTAAATCAGTGACTGATTCAGCTGTATGTATTGTTTTGGATACAATCAAAGGTCAAGGTGTTAAGTTCTTTGAAGAACTTTTGGATAATCACTCAGTAAAATTCAATACAGAAGAAGTGAATCGAGCAACTGATGAGGCTAAAGCTTCTTTAAAAAAGGAAATTGAAGAGGAGGAGCAACATGTATAAATTAGTAGAAAATCGTAGTGAAAAAGGTAAAGAATTACGTGTTGCAGTTGTTGAAAGCATTCAAGAACTTATTAAAGAAAATGATAAAGTGGTTGCTATGGAAGCCGATTTGGGTGGAGCTAGTAAGTTCACAAATATCAAAAAATCAAATCCAGAAAATTTCATTCAATGTGGTATTTCAGAAGCAAATATGATTGGCGTTGGATGTGGATTATCAAGTGAAGGATTTATTCCTTATGTGCATACATTTGGACCTTTCGCAACACGTCGAGTTTATGATCAAATTTATTTATCAGGTGCATATGCGCATAATACAATCAATATTTATGGTTCAGATCCAGGATTTACAGTAGGACCTAATGGAGGTACACATACAACTTGGGAAGATGTGGCTTTGATGCGTGAAATTCCAGGTTCAGTCATTGTGGATCCTTGTGATGAAACACAAACAAGATGGGTTGTAAAAGAACTTTCTAAACATGAAGGTGTACATTATATTCGTGCAAACCGTAAAGATGTTAGAAATGTGTATACACCAGATTCAACTTTTGAATTAGGCAAAGGAAATGTTTTAAGAGAAGGTAAAGATATTCTAATTATTGTATCTGGCCAGTTGGTAAGCGATGCATTAGATTGTGCTGAAAAATTAGTTGAAGAAGGATATTCAGTAGAAGTAATCGATATGTATTGTATTAAACCTTTAGACATTGACCTAGTGTTATCTGAATCAAAAGGTAAAAAGGCTGTTGTTACGTTTGAAAATCATTCGATTTATGGTGGACTTGGGAGTGCTGTTGCAGAAGTTTTGATGGAAAATGGAGTAAATGTTCCATTTAAACGTCATGGTGTTGATGAACGTTTTGGACAAGTAGGAACGCCAGATTTCCTTCAAAAAGAATTCCAACTAACTGCAGATGATTTATATAGAACAATTAAATCAATGCTTTAATTGGATGATAAAATAATGTAAAAAAGGAAATTCACATTTTAATATGAATTTCCTTTTTCAATTCCATTATCACCGACCGCATTTCAATCAAATACACTTTTTTGGTTCTCTTAATGTATTTAAATCTAAACCAATAATTTCAGAGATTTCTTCAAGCGTTTTAATCGCTATTTTGATTTGTATGGTTTTTACACCATGTTCAATGCCTTTTTCAATATCTTGCTTGATACCCATCTGGATTCCTCTGTTTGTCGATTCTTCTCTCAACACTTTCACTCTAATTAAGCTTTCATCAATAGCTTTTTAATTGAATCTTCACTTACCGAGAAGATTGATGCGATACTTGAAATACTGAATCCTTTATCCATCATCGTTTGATACATTTCTTTTCGGTTATTCTTACTGCCTTGTTCAATACCTTGCTCAATTCCTTGTTCGATTCCTTTTCTTATTCCTTCAGCTTCCCATTCTTTTGACTTTACTTCAAGCCATCTCTTTTCAGCTTCACACATTTCAA
>OGOV01001305.1_pt1 | contig 22660 bp, 21 predicted proteins | sample 1552711 | NCBI WGS metagenome assembly OGOV01 (sample SAMEA2580216, study PRJEB22360) | human gut metagenome | biome: human gut; feature: human-associated habitat; material: faeces | place: Denmark | collected 2008/2010 | reverse complement strand
AATCTTCGCCGATAGATTCACTAGGCCGCGGCAGCCATAAGGTTTGGGTGAAGAGAAAAGAATAAATGCAACGATAGTATTAAAATAGATGTTTAATTTAAATTCCAAATAATTATGAAGCAGATTACTATAGATTTTAAGAACGCTTTTGGTTGTTCCAAGAAGGAAAAGTCGAAGGTTTGTTGCTCTGGCTATGTACGTTTGGTTCGTTTTATGGATGATAAGAAGCATACTAGACCACAAGTGTATGAGGGCGATTTGTTGGAGGCTATTATGGATGTAAAGAGGGGGAATGTCAAGAACTTCGATACATTGGAGGATATGATGAACTATCTGGAAGCTTAGACATGAGTATAAAATGCCTGGTTAAGAAGTAAATCATTGAACTTTTGCATGTGGTTCAAGCACGGGCTGAAGGCCCAAAAGCTCCTAGCCCAGGGCAACACCCTGGGTATTAAGATGTTGTATCCCTGCGCCCTGTAAGGGCAAAAGCCTTGAATATATGCTGCTTTATAACCAATTTTATTTGGGATTTGCAAGAAACTTTCCGATTTTCTTGCAAATCCCAATTCTTTTTATTACCTTTGCCGATGTCTTGCTGTGGATGGCTGGCGATGAGTCGCCGGCTAGGTAAAAGTCCATGGTTTGGCCTATTTTAATAAGAAAGACGTGTACTGACGTTTTCTTCTGAATTATAGGAATCTGGAAAATTCAAATAGACACTCAGAGGAAGATTGTGGTAGGCGTCTACGCATCGTGTATATACGCGAGGCATAGGTGTGCCCTTTTCTTAAATAAGAAGAGGGTGCTCCCTATGCTATCTATATATACAAGTTTGGCGTAGGGTCTATTGCTTCTCCTTGGTGTCTAAGGCATTTTCCAGAGCCTCTATAATCAAGGGTTATATAGAAGTAATTTGATTCCTACGCTTTTCTTTTTATTATAGCCATTACAAACACAAACAATCTTCTCTGCTTAAGGAATCGGTGGAGTATATTTTGTAGAGCTAGGAGACACCGATATGGCAAAGAAAATAGATTGGGAAGCTTTGCACCAGCAGATAAATGAACTTCAGATTGATAAAGATTTGAACAGGGGAAAGCTGCACCCTCTTTCGGAGAAATTCACTATATTTGCAACATGAAGGAAATATAGAAACTATACCAAGGATAGAGTTAGCCCTGATTATCATCGGGGGGTGCATCCATATTTATCTTCTTAATAAACCTCTTGTATTTTCTGGAGTGAACTTAACAATAAGCAGACAAATTTAAATAACAATTATAATATTAATTTATGAAAAAATTTACCAATCAATTCAATGGGTCGCATGCCGACCGTATTAACAATGGGGGAGGTAGGTTCCGAAGGATCGCTCTGTTCCCATTGATGTTGCTCATGTTGTTGCTTGTGCCTACCAGTATGATGGCGCAGACAGATTACGACAACACAGTTACCTTCACAGCCTTAGCAGGTAATCCCCAAGGCTTCACTGATGAGACTTATGCGCAACTCTTTGATGGCAAAAAGACAAAAGACAATTTCTCCAAGTGGTGCTGCAAATTCTCAGGTAGTGCCAATGTCATCTTCGCAGCCAGCAAAGCAGGAGTCCCTGTGGGCTACACCATCACAACGGGTAACGACAACTTCACTAGTAAAGGTCGCAACCCTATGTCGTGGAAACTCTATGGAAACAACGTGGGCAAAGATGGAGAATGGACGCTCATTCAGGAGGTAAACAACGATACGAAACTTCAGGATGTGAACTATACTTCTTACGACTTCACCTGCGGGGGAGGTAAATCTTACAAATATTTCAAATGGGAAATATCGGCTATTCATAGCGGAGACGTGTTGCAGGTAGGCGAATTTGAACTCAAACTCCAAACTTGTACGCACACAAATGCCGATGGCTCGTCTGCCCTTGGCGATCCAATAGAAACTGTGGAAACTACTTGCACCGAGCCTGGCTATACCACATACAAATGCTCTATTTGTCATTCAATAGTAAAAAAATATAAGACTGATAAGCTAAAGAAGCACACACTCACTTACCATGAAGCTAAAGATGGAGTTAAAGAACACTGGCAGTGTGATGTATGCCACAAATACTTCAGCGATGCAGATGCCACTCAAGAGGTTAGTTATGCCAGCCTTTTATATCCGGCTTATGCAGTGTTTGAAGGAAGCACAGGAACGCTTACATTCAAATGCAGTCCTTCCAAGCCCGAAGGAGCTTATGGCCTTAATCGGGATTGGAATGCTATAAATGAAAATATCAAGAAGGTGGTTTTCGATGCTTCGTTTGCCAATGCAAGACCAACGAGCTGTTATATGTGGTTCTATGGATGCGAGAATCTGACCACAATAGAAGGCTTTGAGTATTTTAATACCGAGAACGTGACGAATATGCGCGATATGTTCGGTTACTGCACGTCTCTCAAATCTCTCGATCTCACAAACTTCAACACCGAGAATGTGACAGATATGTACTATATGTTCTATCGCTGCACCTCTCTCGAATCTCTCGACCTCACCAACTTCAACACAGCGAAGGTGACGAATATGACAGCTATGTTCTATAAGTGCTCCGCTCTCAAAACCATCTACGCCAGCGATAAGTTTGTTACGGATCAGGTTACTGAAGGTACTGCTATGTTCTCTAATTGCTTCAACCTCAAAGACTATACCGGTAGCAAGGAAGACCACACCTATGCCAACTGCGGCCCGACTGGTTACTTTACTTATGGACGTGGGTATGCCATGTTTGACAATGCTACAGAAACTCTTACATTCAGCTACAAGGGATTCAAGCCCGAAGGAGCTTATGAGCTTAATGAGGGGGAAAATACTCCTAAATGGATTTCTAAAAACTCTTATGTCAAAAAAGTGGTCTTCGATGCTTCGTTTGCCAATGCAAGACCAGCGAGTTGCTATAAGTGGTTCTGCGGTTGTGGAAACTTGGCCCAGATTGAAGGTATTGAGTATCTTAATACCGAAGAAGTAACTAATATGGCTTGGATGTTTAAGGGTTGCTCTAATCTTAAATCGCTTGATGTCTCTAAGTTCAATACAGCACAGGTGACGGATATGAGTTATATGTTTACACATTGTTGGGGCTTAGAATCACTTGATGTCTCAAGATTAAATACAGAGAACGTAACCAATATGGAGAATATGTTCTTATACTGTAGCAATAGTAAACTCACGTCTCTTGATGTCTCAAACTTCAATACTGAAAAGGTGACAAATATGAGCTGTATGTTCCGTGGCAACTCTAATCTTACCTCGCTCGACCTCTCTAACTTCAATACTCAGGACGTGAAGGATATGAGCTATATGTTGATGGACTGCCGTGGTCTTACCTCGCTCAACCTCTCTGGCTTCAATACTCCGAACGTGGAGAATATGAGTGGGATGTTTAATGGTTGCTATGATCTTACAACCATCTATGTCAGCGACAAGTTTGTTACTACAAAAGTAAGTGATGGAACTGATATGTTCTATGGCTGCACCTCGCTCAAAGGTGCAATAAAATATGAGGATTCATCGTATGGTTATCCAGAGTATAGCGAGGGCAATAACGACCACACTTACGCCAACTACAAGACAGGTTACTTCACTAAACTTGTAGGAAAGAACGGCAACGATAAGATTGGTGCTGTGGGCGAAGTGCTTACTGCCGAAAGCCTTGCACTTGCTGATGATAAGGACTTTGAGGCTTATGAGCCGTTTACTGCTAAAACTGCAACATACACTCGTACTCTTAAGGAAGGCACATCATGGGCTACGCTCTGCTTGCCTTTCGAGGTGTCGCTTGCAGATCAGAACTTCCGTGCCTTCAAGCTTCTTTCAGCTGACGAGACAACTAATACGGTAGAACTCAAAGAGATTGAGACAAGCATCGCAGCTGGCACTCCTGTTATCATCAAGATGAAAGAGGGACAAACCGCTCTCAACTTCTCTGTTGCCAACAAAGAGATTGCAAATAACGTAAAGACAGCAGCAACTGTTGATGGCAGCTATCAGCTCCAGGGTCTCTATACAAAGAAGGTGTTCGACAAGTCTGCTGACGACAACTGCTACATCGTGAAAGGCAACAAACTGATGAACCCTACCAAACTGTTGGAGTATACAAGCACAACACAAGTGGGCAGCAAGCCTTTCCGTGCTTACATGGTAGACAACACTTCATCATCTGCTGGTGCTAAGATGTTCAGCATCGCCATCGGTGACAACACAACAGCCATCGACAGCCTCAACACCATTGCAGACGACAATGCCATATACTACGACCTGCAGGGCAATCGCCTCAGCGCTCCTCAGAAGGGTATCAACATCGTGAAGCGTGGCAGCAAGACAATGAAAGTTATCATCAAATAAAAAAAACTGAGAATTATGAAAAAGAAAGAATATATAAAGCCAGAACTGAATGTCTACCAAATGGAGACTATATCTATCCTCGCGGGCTCTGAAATAGTGAAAGCAAAGGAAGAGGATTATAGCGAAGGATCGGTTAGTGACTATCGCGATTCAAGTGGCAGCATTTGGGCAGACTAAAAAGCCTCACCTTCAATAATAACGATACCCCATGGCATGAGTGTCATGGGGTATTCTCCTTCATAAGCTCTTTCCTTTATAGTTTTCTTTTGAATTGTCTAATCAGATATCTAGGGCTTCTTCTCATATCCCATAAATCTACGAAAATGACTAGGTCGTTGGCTTCATCGTAGCGGTAGATAATCTTCCAATTCTCCTTGATAATCGCACTATGGTAAGGGCGGTGGAATCGCTTAAGCAATGGCTCTCTGGGTGAAGAAAGAGGATGAAGCATCAGGCGATGCTTGATGTCTTTATACTCATTATGGAATCGCTTTACTGTGGTTTTGCCGAATTCAACTAATCCATAGTCGATAACAGTCTTTAATTCCTTTTTGAAATAAAGTGTTAATCTTATGCTAGCCATGGATATTGCGCAATTAGTTCTCTTTCAAAATCTTCAGCATCAATATATTGCCCATTCTCATATTCCGCCTCAATAGCTTCAATCCTAGCCATGGCTTCTTCTTCATTAGCCGGATGCCAGCCAATAGGAATCTTGTTCCAGTCAATATCTTCTTCTGCACATTCATCCTCGGGAAGTGCTATGGCGGCATTTCCGTGATAGGCTGGTGCAGGCTCTGCTGCGAAAGCTGCATCTTTCTGCTCTTCTGGCAATGTATATCTTTTCTCTTTCATAAGCTTGCGTATTTTATCTGCTGCAAATTTACGATTATTATCTGAATCATGCAAGGAAAATGGGAGAAATGTTTTATAAAGTATCTTATAATCAAGGTTTTTGTTCTTTGGGACGGTTCTGAAAAAAAAGTCACAATACCTGGCTGATAGAGCTGGGTATTGTGACTTTGCTTTTTGTTATATGTGTTTATTCGATACTCTCTTCTATCGACTTCAATACGTAGTCGAGAATCTCATCGGTGTGGCAGAGGGAGATGAAATTGCCCTCAAACTGCGATGGACTTACGTAGATGCCACGGTCCAACATGTTGCGGAAGTAGCGGGCGAAACGTTCCTGGTCGCTCTTCTTCGTGTCCTGGAAGTTACGGACAGGCTGGTCGTTGAAGAACATCGTGAACATCGTGCCTACGTGGTTCACCTGGATGCCCTTGCCTTCTACTATCTTCTCAAGACGGGAGAGGAAGCGGTTGCTGCGCTCTTCGAGGAGTTCGTAAACACCCAGTTCGCCCAACTGCTTCAGGGTTTCATAACCGGCTGCCATCGCTACCGGGTTGCCACTCAGGGTGCCTGCCTGATAAACTGGACCTTCTGGAGCCAGAACGCTCATGATATCGGCTCTACCTCCGAAGGCTGCGGCAGGGAATCCGCCACCTACTATCTTTCCTACAGTGGTCATATCCGGAGTTATGCCGAATCGCTTCTGGGCACCGCCATAAGAAAGACGGAAACCGGTGATGACTTCATCGAAGATCAGGATGGCGCCATGCTCCCGGGTAACCTTGCGGGTTGCCTCGATAAACTCACGGGTTGGAGGAACTACACCCATGTTGCAGGCTACCGGTTCGATGATGAGCGCAGCTACCTTGTCGCCATTTTCGGCGAAATACTTCTCCAAAGCCTCGGTATCATTGTAGGGCAGTACCACGGTATATTGGGTGAAACCGGCTGGTACTCCGGCTGATGATGCATTGTTGAGCTTGGCTACGGCAGAACCGGCGCTTACCAGAAGATGGTCGGCATGACCATGATAGCAGCCCTCGAACTTGACGAGGATGTCGCGACCGGTGAAGCCACGAGCCACACGGATGGCTGACATGGTAGCCTCGGTTCCGCTGTTAACGAAGCGCAGGCGCTCCATCGATGGGAAGGATTCTCTTACCTTCTCGGCAAGGGTGGTTTCGGCGAGGGTTGGGATGCCGAAACTGCTTCCGTGGAAGATGGCATCGGATGCTGCCTTGTTCACCTTGTCGTTGTTGTGACCTAAAATAAAGACGCCCCATGACATACAGAAATCGATAAACTTGTTGTCATCGATATCGTAGATGTATGGACCCTTGGCGTCACGGACGAAGAGCGGGGTGGTTCCTACGCTCTTCAGGGCTCTTACTGGTGAATTTACTCCGCCAGGTATTATCTGTTTTGCCTGCTCGAAAGCGGCGGCTGAGTTTTTTCTTTCTTTCATGTTCTTGGTTCTTTTTAGGAGGGGGACCAGCGATGGAATCGCTGGGAACGGGGACGAGAGGGGGACTTGGTTCTCCTGCTTTCTTCCTTCTTCTTCCTCTTTCTTTTCCTCTTTTTTTCCTCTTTTTTTCCTCTTTCTTTTTCTTTTTCTCTTTTCTTTTATCCTATTTCGAGATTCCAATCTTCTGCTTTTTCTATAATCTCCTTGGCATAATAGGTGATGATGTACTGGGCACCGGCACGTTTGATGGCGATGAGGCTCTCGAATGCTACACGGCTCTCATCGAGATAACCTAGCTTGGCGGCTGCCTTCAGCATCGAATACTCGCCGCTTACCTGATAGGCTACCATCGGGATGTTAGGGAACTTCTCTACGCCGCGGGCTATCATGTCGAGATATGGCATCGCTGGCTTTACCATCGTCCAGTCGGCTCCTTCTTCTATATCGGCAGCAATCTCATCAAGACCCTGGTCGTGGGTACGGAAGTCCATCTGGTAGCTCTTTCTGTCTCCGAAACTTGGAGCAGAATCGGCTGCATCTCGGAATGGGCCATAGAAGGCTGAGGCGTACTTGGCAGAATATGCCAATACCTTGCACTGCTTGTCGAGACCACCTTCACGAAGACGGTTCTTGATGGCTTCTACCTGTCCGTCCATCATGGCTGATGGAGCAACGAAGTCGGCGCCTGCCTTGGCATGAACGTAGGCTTCTTCGGCGAGCAATGGGAGGGTGGAATCGTTATCTACATCGTGATGATGCAGGAGTCCGCAATGTCCATGACTGGTGTATTCGCAGAGGCAGACGTCGGTGAAGACGATGATTTCCTTGCCAAACTCAGCCTTGATGGCTTTTACGGCACGGGCGATGAGGGCATCATCGGCATAGGCAGCGCTGCCTCGCTCATCCTTCTGCTCATCTGGAATCACTCCGAAGAGGAGCACCTTGTTGATGCCGAGGTTCTTGATTTCTTCGATATCCTTCAGAAGAGTATCGATGCTGAAGCGATAGATGCCTGGCATGGTGGAAATCTCCTCCTTCTGGTTTTCTCCCTCTACTACGAAGTAAGGGTAGATGAAGTCTGCGGCACTCAATGATACATCGGCATACTTGTCGCGAGTAGCCTGGTCTTTACGTAATTCTCTAAATCTTTTCATATCTATGTCTGTTTTATATTATTTATTCAAAACTTCTTCCAGATGTGCCTGGGTAATAGGACCACGGGTGATGAACTCGGTGTTCTCAGGCAACTTGCCATACAACTTGATGAAGTTGTCGATGGTAGAAGGCGATGTGAAGACGATGCGCTTGAAATGGTTGAGATTCACACGGCGCGGATTCTTCGGGAGTTCATTGTTGTAAACAATGGCGCTTAACACGTCGAAACCTAATTCCTGTAAAGCCAAAGGAATGTCTTCTGGTGACAGAGATGAATGAGGATAGAAAACTAATCTATTTTCATACCGATACACGAAGTCTGCTAACTCGTGATCATAATTATCTAAATCCATCTTTTCAAACAATTCAAAAGAATGCTCGTATTGTGGTCTTGCAGCATCAAGTTTTTCTTTCTCTTTTTTGAACCATTCTATCACCCCATAGCGATTGTCTTGCTCTACCTGTATAACATTTTTGACGCCAGCCTTATGTAAAGCCTCTGTCGTAGTATCACCAATGGAGATAAACACATGCTTTTCTTGCTCTTTGAATATCAAATCGTAGTCTTCAAGTGTTGCTTCAACGCCATATTGGCTTGTAAAGATATAATATAAAGCTTGACTTTCATCCCACTCACAATACTTGGTAAAACATTTTCCATCGTATTGCTTACAATAATTATCTTCGAGGATTTTCGTAAAATAACTTGGGTGATAACTAATCTCTATCAGCGGCGTATAGGTGTAATCTGCCTTGCGCTTCTCTATGGCAGGAAGTGTACCAGTATAGAGCGTTGGCTTGATATCCGATGCCTGATGATGCTTCAATCCTGCCACGTTGCCGATGAGGGCGATGAGAGGGGTCGGGAGATTCTGCATCTCGCCGTTTCTCAGATTCCAGAGGGTGGTCTCGAAGGTCTGCTCATCGGGGCGGCTCACGTTGTAGGTGAGGAGAACAGGGGTGTTGAATGCCCAGCCTTCCTTGTCGATGAGTTGGGTAGCGATGGTCTGCAGCTGTTTGGCACCCATATAATACACCAATGTTTCTGCATCGGGAGTTACGGGTTGCGGAGTATGACCGCTGACCAGGGCAACGCTTGATGAGAAGTCGCGATGGGTGAGACTGATTTTCTGGGATGCGGCAAGAGCTGAGGCTGTGGTGATGCCAGGGATGACATTCACTTTTATCAGATTACTCTCCAGGTACTCGATTTCTTCGCTGCCGTGAGCGAAGATCATCGGGTCGCCACCTTTCAGACGAACCACGTTCTTTCCTTCTCGTGCTGCTTCGAGCAGAAGACGGTTGATATCTGCCTGCTCCTTGTGGTGATAGCCGGCACGCTTGCCCACGTAGATCTTTTCGGCTTTCTTATCTGCCAGATAGGAATCGTCGATGAGGTCATCGTAGAAGATGATGTCGGCGGCATCGATGGCTTTCGCAGCCTTGATGGTAAGGAGGTCCGGGTCGCCGGGACCGAAGCCGACAAGGGATACGGAGCCTTGTTTATCGAGAATGCTTTTGGAAGCGAATGCCTGCTTCAAGTCGCTTCCTTTCTTTCCAGTGATGGCAAGGAAGCCCTGTAATGGATGGGTTGGGAAAGGGAGCACTTCGGCGATTTTATCCTCCATGCCGAGTCGCTTCAGGGCACAGGTGGCAACGATGGCAGCATCGTATTTGCCATCTTTTACCTGCTGAACCCTTTCTTCAATACAGCCACGTATTCCTTTGATTGTCAAGTCTGGACGCAATTCGTTTAAACCTTTCTTGCGGAGCGGACTGCTGGTTCCGATGATACTGCCGGCTGGGAGTTCTGCCAGTTTCTTGTGGCCTCTGCTCACGAGGGAATCGGTGGTGTCGAAAGCAGGGAAGAGGGCGATGACCTCGATGTCCTCAGGCAGAGGATAGGGCAGGTCTTTCGCCGAATGGATGGCGATGTCGGCATCTCCCTGACGGATGGCATCGTCGAGTTCTCTCGTAAAGATATCAGCAGGAGCTTCACCGTTCAGGAGTGAAATCTGCTGGTTCTTGTCGCCGTAAGATTCCAAGTATTTAATCTCGTAGGCGAGTTCCGGGAAGTTCTTGAAAACCTCCTCTACTTGCAGTCGGGAGAGACGACTGCCTCTTGCAATAACTCTAATCTTTTTATTCATCTTTTAAAAATGTCGGTTAAGTTTATGAATAAAATTATTATGAAATATATTTCTTTCTCCTTTCCAAAGCCTCCTGCATCTCCTGAATCTCTTCTTCGATGATGGCTTCGGCTTTCTCGACTTCGGCTCCTCTCACGTCGATGTTCTCACGCACCTTCTTCTCCACGTCTCTGATGTTGTAGAGCTGCACGTTGGGGAGTTCGCTGAGGCGGGAATCAATGTCGCGGGGGAAGGCGAGGTCGATGGCGAGCAGGGTTTTCTGCTCCGGGATGTCTTCCTTGCGGATGATGAGATGAGGGGCTGAGGTGGCACTGATGAGGATATCGGTCTGTGCCAGGAACTCCTGCTTCTCATCCAGCGTATATACCTTGATGCCGAGCGGATCGGCAAGGTAATGTGCCTTGATCTGACTGCGGTTGGCGAGGAACACCATCTTGGCTCCCTTGTTCTGGAGGAACTTCAGAATGTCGGCAGTCAGTTTGTTGACACCGATGATGGTGATTCTCGCATTCTTTAAATCTACATTCCCCAAAGATTCGATAATCTCGAGGGCTGCAAGACTATGGGATACGGCCCCATGGGAAATCTCGGTTTCGTTGCGAACCCGCTTGCCAACCTGCAATGCGCTTTGGAAAAGACGATGGAGTTCGGCGGTTAACGGGCGCTGCGCCTTGGCGGTATAATATGCTTCCTTCACCTGTCCCTGAACGGCTCTTTCGCCAACGATGGCTGATTCCAGACCCGATACTACACGGAAGAGATGGCGGGCTACCTCATCGGGAACTTCGCCTTCGCCGTAGTATATCTCGCTGCGGTTGCAGGTCTTCAGGAAGATATAAGGAACTTCCTCATCGGACTGGTTGCTGATATGCATATGATGGGAAATTCTATTTGTCTTATTGATATGACTTCCTTGTATTTCCAAGAGTGTATCTTGTAGAAAATCATCGAAGACTCTTTCCTGCTCCTTGATGTCGGTTCCTTCAGCGAACTGGCTTTGGTCAATCGATTTGTAATGTATCATTTTCTATCAACTCTTTTATTCTGTTTCTTACTCGGATGCTTCGTTTCACATCCCTCGAATCGCTTCCCACGGCAATGGTGAGGTTGTCGTTGCGATAGATGGCGGGCGAGATGAAATCGCACTGTGCCGGATCATCGCAGACGCTGGTCAGAATATGCCGTTCGGCTGCGAGCTGTTTAATCTGATGGTTCAACTCGTGGTCGCCCGTACAGACGAAGAGGAGTTGCACGCCATCCAGGTCGCTAGGCTCGAAAGCCTTCTCTTTCGTTTGGAAGGGTAGTGCCTTGAGCTCATCTGTAATCTCTGGTGCCACCACCGTAGCTTGGTCGGTGAAGCGTGCGAGAATCTGAGCCTTGTGGGTCGCTACCTTCCCTCCGCCAACGATGAGTATGTTGGCGGAGACGATTTTAATCGTTATTGGAAGATAGTCCATTTAGACATAGATTGAATTTTATTTCTTTTTGATGAGAACCTTCCAGTAGTTTTCTACTTTCTCGGTAGAGAGGATGGTATGGCCCTCGTTCTTCACGCTTCCCGGTACGTTCTCGATAGGAGCACCATCGTCGAGGAGAATCTCCAGAATCTGTCCGCTCTGCATTGGGGTGAGAGCAATCTTCGTCTTCACGAAGTTCATCGGACACATCACGCCTCGGAAATCCTTTTTTACATCAGGGGAGATTGCTTCTGGTTCTCCCGCAGATGATTTTTGTTCATTCTCGCTTGTGCTCTTTTGTCCCACAGATTTCACAGATGACACAGATTTTTCTTCTTTCTCGCTTCTGTTCTTTTGTCCCGCAGATTTTCCCTTTGAATCTGTGTTATCTGTGAAATCTGTGGGACTTTGAACTGCAGGGAGCTTGAACTGAAGCGAATCATCCATGTTCTGATAGAGATCATTAAGCAAATCGGCTAGTTCATCAATCAATGGCTTCTCTGCTATCAATGATTTGTTGTTTCTTGCCTTATCGGTCAATACCTTGAACTTCTGAGGGATGATACCGACTGCGATGAATTCCTTCTCGAAAGCTTGATATACATCTTCATCGGTACGAGGGTCGAGACCACGGGTAACGAGCAGCATTCGGTTCTCCGAGAACACGATGTCGTGGAGGAGTTTCTCTATCTTCTTTGCGTCCTCTTCGTTTACAATATCCGTGAGATTCGTGAGATCTGTGTGCGACTTATCATTGCCCAATATCTTGTCTATCTCTCCGAGTTTCTCTCTGATGGTATCCTGGTCGATTTCGATGATATCGAAGAGTCCGGCTGAACACTCTGCCTTACCGTATTTGATGAGCGAGAACTTCTCGTCATCTCCGAAATCGAAGAAGGTATCAGGCTCTTCTGCATAAGGAGCCACCTCCTTGTATTTCGCAATCAGTTCCTTCACGATGTTCACGCCTCTCTTTGCCACATAGTCGTAATAATCGGCATAGTTGGCCTGTTCGGCTATCACATCACGGAGATAATCCTCTACGAATGCCGGAATCTTCTTGGCAGCGATATAACCCTGCTGCAGGTCAATCTCGTGCTTGCCCTTTACCGGAAGCCAGATGGTGTAGGCAGGATATGGATCATCACCCACACGTCCCACTCGTCCGCTGAATCCTAAATCTCCCCAGGTGGCTAGCGCACAGATGTTGGTACAGCCGTTCATGCGGAGTTCGAAGTCAGGAATGGCATCGAGGTTCAAATCGCTATCAAGAAGCTGCTTGGCGATGCCATCGATGGCGCCCTTTGGCAAACAGATGCCGAGGCGGCAGGTATCGGCTCCTGTACAGCAGGTGAGGTTGGTAACCACCACCGGATAATCTATCTGATAAACGCCCAGTTTCTTGAAGAAGGCGTAGATGTTGGTGAGATATTCCTCTGGGATATTGCGTACCTGAATCTGCTCTTTCTTGGTGAAGCGGATTACGTCGTTGCCATAGTTGCCCAGATATTCGGCTACTTCTGCGAAGAAATCCGTGGAGTTGTTGCCGTGGCGCAATGGGATGTAGGCATACCAGAGGTTCTCTTTCAAGCCCTCGGCATTGGTCTGCTTGTGGGCGTAACGGCGTTTCCAGATTTCAAAATCGGTTGGAGCTTTAAGTGGAGGGAAGTTGGGCTTATGGTGTTCCAATGGCAATGCCGGAGCCTCGAAATCGATTGAACCATCTTGCTTAAGTTCCTCAAACTCTTCGAGATACAATCGCTTGGCTTCTTCTGTGCCGTATTTATAGAACACGTATCTCATGCGCGCCTTGTGGCGGTTTCTTCTGTTTCCGTATTTATGGAACCAGTTTTTCAGAGCCTTGGCTGCACGGTAGAGATCCTTCTCTGGAAGGAAGTCGAATACCTCCCAACCGGTGTGGGCGTTGCTGGCTGCACTACCGGCGATGAGTACTCTGAATCCTCGCTGTCCGTCCTTAATACGTGCCTGCAGACCCAAGTCGGCGATGTAGGAGTAGTTGGCTGTAGCCACACTGGTATCTATCGCCACCTTGTATTTTCTAGGCATCGTGAACGAATCTTTCTCGGCGATGAGTCGGGAGGTGAGTTCTTCCACGTAAGGATAGACATCGAATTCCTCATCGGCAGTGAGTCCGCTCCGGTCATCCACCATCATGTTTCTTACGGTGTTTCCACCGCCACCTGCGCTGGAGATGCCCACCTTTTCCAGTTTCTTCAGAGCCGGAATGGCATCCTCGATATCAACATTGTGAATCTGAATCTCCTGTCGGGTGGTAACGTGGAGATGCGAAGTGGAGAGCTGGTGACCCACAAAGGCAATTTTGGCAAGCTGCTCTGGGGTGACGAGACCGCCGGCACAGCGAAGACGCAACATATAGTGCTGGTTCTTGCGCTGCTCGTAGATGCCCATAGGTACACGGTTCGACTTCAACTGACCTGCCTGAATCTCGCCCGCTTTGAATTGGTCGATGAGTGACTGGGTATAGTCCAAGTCTCCATTTAATGTAGAAGGTATTCTGTACATGTTCTTGTATCGTTTTAAAATTGTTCAAGGGAATCTGAATATTCCCATCATTCACTTTCGAAGTGAACTTCCTTATCCACCACCTCTCCATTCAGAACCTTGAATGAATTGAGGTGAATCTTTCCGTCGAGCAATGAGAGGATGGCATAACGGATGTTGGGATCGTTAGCCAGCCGAAGGTCTTCCTGCGAAGGGCGGGAAGGCGATGCTGGGTGACTGTGCCAGTTGGCGAGAATCTTCAAGCCCTTGCTTCGGGCGTATTTCAGAGCCGCAAACTGGTCTTTCGGAGCAAAGGCAAAATGCTCCTCGCTATGGTCGATGTTCTCCATCCAGTAGCTTTCCGTCACCACATCATCCTTGCCTAACAGAAGTCCGCAACTCTCGATGGGCGCATCCTTCTTAGCTTGCTCGATAATAACTTTGATTACGTCGTCGTTAATCTTCATAAGCTATAGCAAAAATAATTACTAATAAATAATCACTAAATCTTAGTGGTGCTTCAAATCGCAGGCTGCTTGCTCGTAATCGATGAGATGGTCGATGGTAGGGTGGTCGCCGCAGATTTCGCAGGATGCACGCTTCTTCACCTTGATGGTGCGGAAGTTCATCGTCTTGGCATCGAAGGTGAGCAATCGGTCGGTGAGCAAATCGCCTACACCGAGTAAGTACTTCAAAGCCTCTGCTGCCTGAATGGTTCCGAGCATACCGGCGATGGCTCCCAGAACGCCTGCCTGACTACAGGTAGGAACTGCGCCTGCTGGAGGTGGTTCCTTGAAGAAGCAACGGTAACATGCCGTGCCTGGCAAGTGGGTAAAGGTCTGTCCCTGGAATCTCAGGATGCCGCCATGCGAGAAGGCTTTGCCCAGACGTACGCAGGCATCATTGATAAGGAACTTTACCGGGAAGTTGTCTGTTCCGTCGATAACGAAATCCCATGGCTTGATGATTTCCTCGGCATTGTGAGAATCGAGGAAGTCGTGATAAGTGGTCACTTCCACATCCGGATTGATGGCAATCATCTTCTCCTTGGCGCTCTCCACCTTTGGAGTGCCCAGGTCCTTGGTCTGATGAATCACCTGGCGCTGCAGGTTGCTGAGGTCTACCACGTCAGCATCCACGATACCGATATTCCCCACACCTGCTGCAGCGAGGTAGAGGGCAACTGGAGAGCCCAAGCCACCGGCACCTACGATGAGTACCTTGGCATTGAGAAGTTTCTCCTGACCTTCGAGTCCTACATCCTGAAGGAGGATGTGGCGGCTGTATCTCTCTATCTGTTCTTCTGTTAAATCTATCATCTTGTTTCTGATTTCTTTTATGGATGAATACTGTAACTTATTAAATGCGTCAACGATACAAAAAACGTACATTAACGACCGACGTAATCTTATATATAAGAACTGCCTAATAAGCCTTTTATTGTACTACTTGTTTACTTTTTTAGCAGGCGCCTCCTCCCATGAAGTAGAGAAAATCTACACGGTCGCCGTCCTTGAGCTGAATCTTCTCATAGTCTTCTTTCTCAGCAAAGTCCTCGTTCACCTGGATAGTTACCATCTCTGGCTGGAACACCTTGTTGATCTTAATGAGTTCTGCCAATGTCAAAGGAAGAGATACTTCCTGCTTTTCGTCGTTTACAATAATCTGTGCCATATTCTTATCAATTTTATGTTGTTATATTCATTTTAACTGTATGCCCCGTCTCCTTAGCTGAAAGCGCCATTGAGATACTCCTGTGTCAGCTCGTGCTTTGGATGATGGAACACTTCCTCAGCGCTTCCTTCTTCAATCACCTCACCCAGATACATGAAGATGACGTGGTCGGCGATACGGAGAGCCTGGCGAAGGGTGTGGGTTACCATCACGATGCTGTAATCCTTCTTCAGTTCGGTGAAGAGCTGCTCCACTTTCTTGCTGCTGATAGGGTCGAGGGCGGAAGTACTCTCATCTGCAAGCAGATAACTTGGCTCTACGGCAAGGCTGCGTGCCAGGCAGAGACGCTGCTGCTGACCGCCGCTCAACTTGGAAGCCGGACTCTTCAGTCTATCCTTCACTTCCTCCCAGAGACCTACTGCCTTGAGATAATGCTCTACGATGCTGTCCAGTTTCTTCTTGTTGCGAATACCATGGATGCGGCAACCGTAAGCCACATTGTCGTAGATGCTCATAGGGAGAGGGCATGGACGCTGAGGAACAAGACCGATGTTGCGGCGCACTTCAGAGAGTTTGCTGCTGCTTGCCTCGAGGATGTTATTGTCTCCGAGATTCACCTCTCCATTCATCTTCAAACCTTCCACGCGGTCGTTCAATCGGTTGAAGGTACGGAGAAGCGTAGACTTGCCGCAGCCGGAAGGACCGATGATGCAAGTAATCTTTCCCTTAGGAATACTTACATTTACATCTTTCAAGATTTGTGCACCATTGATATATACATTCAAGTTCTTGGTGTCGAGCTGTGCATGATTGTTGTGAACAAACTTTGTCGTCATATCTAAATCTCCTATATTTTAAGATTCATACTCCCTATATATAATAAGGTGTAATCCTCAGCGTTTATACTTCTTATTTTCGTTTGCAAAGGTACGACGATTTTGCTTATTGGGCAATACCTTATATGGGGTAATTTCATACCCTATATGTGGTATATGGGAATGGTACGATTGTGGTATTGCCCCATCTGCATAATCTTTATACCTTTGCAGTCAGTTAGTAATATATATAATAAGGTATAGATATGAGAAAGAAAATCATAGGAATGATAGTGATAGGAACTTCCTTACTGTTAGTGAGTTGCGGAAGTAGGGGAGAGGTGAAACGTAGTGCTGACGGCAAGCAGGTGCTGAGTGGCTATATTACGCTGTCGGGTGCTTTCGCCCTTTATCCGCTGGCGATACAGTGGGCAGATGAGTTTCATCGTCTTCACCCCGAAGTGGATATCGATATCTCGGCTGGTGGAGCAGGAAAGGGAATTACCGATGTTCTTGCCGACCAGGTAGATATTGCGATGGTGAGCCGAGAACTGAAGCCGCAGGAGAAGGAAAAAGGTGCCCTGGCGTATGCTGTGGCAAAGGATGCGGTAGTGGCGACCATCAACGCCAGCAATCCGGTATATCGGGAATTATTGAAGACGGGATTGAGCCAGAAGCAGGCTACTGCGATTTGGGAGGGAAAGACCCGGCTGAATGTCTACACCCGAAGCGATGCCTGCGGTGCTGCTGAGACATGGGCTGCGTTTCTGGGAAAGAAGCAGGAAGACCTGAAGGGAACGGGAGTCTTTGGAGATCCGGGCGTTGCCGAGACTCTGCAGAAGGACGTGAACGGCATCGGATTCAACAACATAGGTTACGCCTACAACGACAAGACGCATAAGCCTACGAAGGGTATTGCAATCGTTCCGATAGATGTAAACGGGAATGGAAAACTGGATGCAGATGAGAAATTCTATGATACGCTGGATGAACTGATGGATGCCATAGCCAAAGGAAAATATCCTGCACCGCCAGCCAGGAATCTCTATCTCGTAACTGCCGGTAAGCCCAAGAACCCTGTGGTGGTTGAGTTTCTGAAATATGTGAGAACCAAAGGACAGAGACTGAACGGTCCTGCGGGATTTGTACATATATAGAAAAAGGCCGCAAGCAATCATAGCTTGCGACCTTTGATATTCTTTATATGAATTTCCGAATTATAAATTCCCGAATCTGCTGGAAGTATAATTCTCAAATTCTTGATTTACTCGATAACTACGAGTGCATCCTCTTCGAGCACAGCCTGACCAGGCTTAACGCAGATAGCAGTAACCTTACCATCCTTCTCAGCCTCGATGTTGTTCTGCATCTTCATAGCCTCGAGAACGACAACGGTATCACCTGCCTTTACCTCCTGACCAACAGCTACCTCGATGCTGGTGATAGTACCAGGAAGAGGAGCCTTCACAGCGTTGGCTGTATTAACGTTGGCAGCTGGAGTAGCCTCAGCATCATCTGATGCAGCAGCTGGCTGACCGAGCACTACCTTCTTCTTCTCTGGCTCAGCCTCCTGTTCCATTTCAACCTTGTAAGCTTCGCCATTCACGTTCACGCTTGCGATGTTACCCTCAACAGCGTCAATCTGAACCTTGTATTCTTTTCCGTCAATTGTATATTTAAACTCTTTCATTTCTATTACATTATGGTTTAGCTGTTAAACTCAAGAACTTGGCGTTCCACATCGTCTGACGTGGCTTGATAGTGATGATGCCAGGCTCCTTGTCGTGTACGTTATTGCCCTGGTACTCATAGAGTGCCATGGCAATCGCAGCATAAATATTCTTATCCATTCGTTTTTACTTTAATTTTGAGTGTTGATTGTTGAGTGTTGAATTAGGCTTGCGCCCTTCTGTTATGTTGAGTCTGTATATAACTCAACATTCTACACTCAACATTCAACATTTCTATATTACATTGGCATACAGCCATGCTTCTTAGCTGGCAAGTTCTGACGCTTGGTAGCGAGCTGAGCCAAACCACGGCAGATGCGGAAACGGGTGTTACGTGGCTCGATGACATCATCGATGTAGCCATACTGAGCTGCCTGATATGGATTAGCAAACTTGTCAGTATATTCCTGCTCCTTCTCAGCCAGGAATGCCTTTACATCCTCGCCTGCTTCCTTCTTAGCCTTAGCTTCCTTACCACAGAGAACGGCAACGGCACCGCTGGCACCCATTACGGCAATCTCTGAAGATGGCCAAGCGAAGTTCAAGTCGGCACGCAACTGCTTGCAACCCATCACGATGTGGCTACCACCATAGCTCTTACGCAATGTGATAGTAATCTTTGGCACGGTAGCCTCGCCGTAAGCGTAGAGCAACTGTGCACCGTGGAGGATGACAGCGTTGTATTCCTGACCTGTACCTGGCAAGAATCCTGGTACGTCAACGAGAGATACGATAGGAATATTGAAGGCATCGCAGAAACGAACGAAGCGGGCTGCCTTGCGGCTAGCGTTTACATCGAGTACACCTGCGTAAGCTGCTGGCTGGTTGGCTACGATACCAACGCTCTGACCATTGAAGCGGGCGAAACCTGTGATGATGTTCTTGGCGAACTTAGGCTGAACCTCGAAGAACTCTCCGTTATCGGTTACAGCACCGATTACCTTATACATATCGTATGCCTGGTTAGGATCCTCAGGGATAATCTCGTTCAGAGTATCGTCCATGCGGTCGATAGGGTCTGTGCACTCTACGCGTGGAGCCTCTTCTGTATTGTTGCTAGGGATGTAAGAGAGCAGGCTCTTGATCATCTCGATAGCCTCTTCCTCTGTCTTGGCAGCGAAGTGGGTAACACCACTCTTGGTTGCGTGAACAGATGCACCACCGAGGTGCTCTGCATCGATGTCCTCACCAGTTACGGTCTTGACAACCTTAGGACCAGTCAGGAACATATAAGAAGTCTGCTCCTTCATAATGATGAAGTCGGTCAAGGCTGGAGAGTAAACGGCACCACCGGCGCAAGGGCCCATGATAGCAGAAATCTGTGGGATGACACCAGAAGCGAGGATGTTGCGCTCGAAGATCTCACCGTAACCAGCGAGGGCGCAGATACCTTCCTGAATACGAGCACCACCAGAGTCGTTCATGCAGATAACAGGTGCACCCATAGTCATAGCCATATCCATTACCTTGCAGATCTTCTGTGCCATAGTCTCAGAGAGTGAACCACCATTTACGGTGAAGTCCTGAGCATATACGTAAACCAGACGGCCGGCTATAGTAGCGCTACCAGCTACAACACCATCACCGAGGTACTGCTTCTTCTCCATGCCAAAGTTAGTGCAACGATGCAACTTGAACATATCATACTCCTCGAAACTGCCGGCATCTACCAACATTTCGATACGCTCACGAGCGGTATATTTGCCACGTGCATGCTGCTTCTCGATGGCCTTCTCGCCACCGCCAAGACGAGCCTGTTCGCGCTTAGCGATCAGCTCCTTAATCTTTTCTACTTGTTTGCTCATAATTGATTATTATGTATTATTTCTTTATTCTTTATAGAATGGTTTCCTGAATCCATGGGATGAACGGACGAACCGTCATCGCATAATTCGGGCGCAAAGATACGAAAAAAACCGCAGATAGCGAACTATCTACGGTTAAATATTTAGAATAATGTGAAAAATCACTATTATTTGGTCCTAAAATTCCAAAAGAATGCGGGCATTGAGCTGTCTGCCGGTAAGATAATTAGGCACGGCGTATTGCTGGCTGGTTACATCTGTCACCCAGTAATAGCTGTTTACGTTGTCTATGCCGAAGAGGTTGAGACAATCTACCCCCAGCATCACATTCTTCAGGAAGGTTTTCTTCTCCCGGCGGCTGTTGTCGAGCAGCTGATAGCTCATACCGATATCTGCACGGCGATAGGCGGTGGCACGGAAACTGTTGGTCTCCAGCTCTCTGTGGGGTGCTGCAAAAGGAAGACCATCGGCAAAGGCGAGTTTCAAAGACATGCGCCACTTCTTGCTGCCCGGGAAATAATCGGTGAAGAAGAGGTTTACCGCATAACGCTGATCGGTAGGCAAAGGGATGCTCTTGCCGCCCAATTTCATCTTTGTATCCATGAGCGAAAGACTGAGCCAGGAATCGGTACCCGGAACAAATTCTCCGTAGAGTTTGAAGTCGAGTCCTGCTGCATGACCGCTGCATTCGTTCTGTCCGTAATAAACTACCTTCACGTTACTAACCGAATAAGGAACCAGATTGCTCAAAGCCTTGTAATAGGCTTCGGCAGAGAATTTATAGCGTTGGTCTCCTAGCTTGAACCTATAGTCGTAGCCGGCGATGAAGTGGATGCTTCGCTGGCTCTTGATATTCTCGTTCAGCGATGCGATGGTTATGCCGTTCACCGTAGATGTATCTCTCAATTCCTTGAAGAATGGAGCCTGATAATACAGACCTGCCGCAAAACGGAGAGTTGTATTCTCATGGTTGGCTGGTATGATGGCGAGCGACAGACGAGGACTCACGATGGTTTCTCTGTTGAAGTTCCAATGACTCATTCTGATACCATAGTTCAGGGTGTAATGTGTCTGTCCGTTCCCGGTACTGTCGGCTGTTCCTCCCGAAAAACGGTAGGTGTCCTGGATGTAAGCTTCCATTCGGTTGGCATTCAGTTCGTTGCGAGCCTTCAGTGAATAAACCATATAGAGGTCTTTGCCATTGTGAGGAATACTGTATCCTGCGGAATCACGCATCTCATATTCTACTGAATTCTCCTCGATATGTTCACGCTTCAGACTTACTGCGGCCTCCATCTGATGTTTCTTCACCTTGTGCTTGAGCATCAGTTTAGCACTCATCACGCGGGCCGTAAGATAGTTTCGGGCATGTTCGAAATAGGTACCTACTCCCAGGTTTTCTGAGGTTTCGGTCTCATCGAGCCAATATTGACCCTGAATGTCATATTTCTCCTGTTCCTTGGTATAGAAAGCACTGCCCAGAAGCGAGAGACTGGTGTTGGCTGTAAACTGGCGGGTAATGCCGAGTGTACCGAAGTAGGTGAGGAAACGGTCTTTCTCCTGACCGTCAAAATATACTCTGAAGCTCTTTACGTTTTCCATTGTTCCGAACTTCGTTTCTCGGTCTTCCGGTTCGAAGTTGTAGTGATTATCAGAGATGTAGCCTATGAAGTCAAGCTTCCAGCGTTTGTTGGGCTGATAACTCAGATAGGTCTGATAGTCAAGATAGTTTGGCTTGTATTCGCCTTTGGTTTCCATCGAACCGAGCAGGTAAGAGGTAGTTTTGTAGCGCACGCTGTTGAGCCATGAAAGTTTCTGGGTTCCCAGACCGATGTATGCGTCAGCACCCAGCAGACTGGCAGCCAGACTGCCTTCAACCACCGGCTTCTTGCTTTTTGCTTTCAGGGTTTTGTAGATGATGTCGAGAGCCGAACTCATCTTGTCTCCGTATTTGGCAGCATATCCTCCGGTTGAGAAACCGATTTTATCTACCATATAAGGGTTGATGACGGAGAGGCCTTCCTGCTGTCCGCTGCGAACCAGGAATGGGCGGAATACTTCTACGTTGTTGATGTATACGGAGTTCTCATCGAAGGCACCGCCACGCACATTGTATTGCGAAGAGAGTTCGTTATGGGTACTCACGCCAGCCTGTTGCTGAACCAGACTTTCCACCCCATTTCCGTTGGCTGATGGCGTCATCTTCATGTCCTTAGTCTTCAGTTCCTGTATCTGGTCCGACTGTATTTTCTCTCCCTTGATATTCACCTCATCGAGGGTGGTGGATGCTTCGCGAAGTACCACCTGCAGGGTTTGTTTTCCTCGCGGTCTTCTCAGCACTTTTGTTTTTGTCTTGAAGCCGATATATGAGAATTTGACTACCACGCTGTCTGCTGAATGCAGTTTGAGGCTATAGTCTCCCTTGAGCGAAGTAACGGCAGTCTTTCCCTGGCTAGCCACCGAAACGATAGCAAACTCCAGTGGCTGGTTGTTCTCGTCTACCACTTTGCCGTGAAGGGTAAACTCCTGCGCCATCATCTTTATGGTTGCGATGAGGCATATTGTGAGTATCAATAATCTATTTTTCATACTTTTACACTACTGTCCAATAAAAAAGGGCAATTCGATCTTTGAAACAGTTGAATTATAGT
>OGOV01001274.1_pt1 | contig 23046 bp, 23 predicted proteins | sample 1552711 | NCBI WGS metagenome assembly OGOV01 (sample SAMEA2580216, study PRJEB22360) | human gut metagenome | biome: human gut; feature: human-associated habitat; material: faeces | place: Denmark | collected 2008/2010 | reverse complement strand
TTTATCCTCTTACAGCAAGAAGACTCCGACCTCTAAGGTGGGAGATGAATTGCCAGGCTATTAGAATTTAAATTATATTTGGAGGAAGATTGCGTATATAATATTTTTCTAAGATGAACAGAGATGGGGACAATGATAGAAACTGGATTAAGAGATTAAGCGGGAATCCCTGGCGATTCAACTACCGGGGACTTTACATAAGGATAAAGAGTCGAAAAAGATTGAATATATGAGATTTTCCTTGAAAAGAGGTATAGGGTTTGATATAATGTTTTATTGACTATGGGCTGAGGAAAAATTTTAAGTCCCATGATAAATGAAGATAGATACACTGTTTGAATGCCGGTAAGTACGGCACAGGGAAAGTAGGAGGAAGAAGAATGCATTGGTCTGAGAAGATTGCAAAGGATATTATTAAGAGATCTCCGGACAAGGAAGAGTACGTTTGTGCAGCGGGTATTAGCCCATCCGGATCCATTCACATCGGTAATTTTAGAGATATAGCAACAAGTTATTTTGTATATAAGGCTTTAATTAAACAGGGCAAGAAGGCTCGTCTGTTGTTTTCATGGGATGAGTTTGACCGTTTCAGAAAAGTACCTGTTAATGTTAAAGAAGTAGCACCAGAATTAGAGAACGAGATTGGTAAGCCATATGTAGACGTTAAGGATCCATATGGATGCTGTTCTTCTTATGCAGAACATTTTGAGAAAGAGTTCGAAGCATCTCTTTCACGTTTTGGAGTAAAGGTTGACTTCCGCAGACAGAGCGAGAACTACCGCAGCGGTAAGTATGCGAAGTATGTTATTCAGGCTGTACAGAAGAGACGTGAGATTTTTGATATTCTTGATAAGTTCCGTCAGCAGGTTGCAACACCAGAAGAAAGAGAAGCATATTATCCAGTAAGTATTTACTGCCCGGTATGTGGTAAGGATGAGACTACTATCACATCTTCTTCTGAAGATGGAGTAACTTGTGAGTACACATGTAAGTGCGGACATAAGGGAACATGGGATTTCAGCAAGGACTTTAACTGTAAGCTTGCATGGAAGATTGACTGGCCTATGCGTTGGATGATTGAAGGCGTTGACTTTGAGCCGGGCGGAAAGGATCATGCCAGCCCAGGAGGAAGTTACGATACAAGTAAGATTATTGCTAAGAAGATTTTCGGAGCACAGGCTCCTATGTTCAAGGGATACGAGTTTGTAGGTATTAAGGGAACAACAGGTAAGATGTCTGGTTCTACAGGTCTTAACCTTACACCAGATACATTACTTAAGATTTATCAGCCAGAAATGATTTTATGGCTTTATTCTAAGTCAGAACCAAACAAGGCATTTGATTTCTGTTTTGATGATGAGATTTTACGTCAGTATTTTGAGTTTGATAAGATGCTCAAGGTATATCAGGCAGGTAAGGGTAAGAACTACGATTATATCGAAGGTATCATGCATAACTGTATGATTGAAGGGCGTGAGCTTTATCCGGTACCAATGCAGCAGATTGTAAACTTTGGTTCTGTTGTAGACTTTAATGCAGATATGCTTGAGACAGTATTCGAGAAGATTGGTACTCCATATAAGAAAGAGGAGTTTGCAGAGCGTCTTGAACTTGCAAAATACTGGTTAGAGAAGTGTTCCCCTGAGAACATGAATACTCTTCTTGGATATAGAAACTGGGATTTCTATAACACTTTGAATGAAGTAGAGAAGAAGGAGATTCAGTTACTTCATGACTTTATTGCTAAGGGAGAGTATGATTTAGATGCTCTTAACAGCTTTATTTACACGATTCCAAGAGAAGCAGACCCAGACTTCCAGGAAGAGAATAAGAAGACTGCACAGGCACAGTTCTTCAAGAATGCATATAACCTTATGATTGGTAAGGCAGCAGGCCCAAGACTTTACTTATTCCTGTTTGCTGTAGAGCCACAGAGATATCTTGGACTTCTTGATTTCTCCACTCCACAGACAGAGGAAGAGAAGACTCTTGCAGCAGAAGCAAAGGCTGAGGCAGAGAGAAAAGCTGCTGAAGAAGAAGTAAGAAGAAAGGCTGCCGAGGAAGAGGAAGCTCGTAAGAATGCAATCGCACCAATCAAAGAAGAGATTACAATTGATGAGTTTGATAAAGTAGACATGCGTGTTTGTAAAGTTATCAACTGTGAGATTGTAAAGAATGCTAAGAAACTCTTAAAACTCACATTGTTTGATGGATTAGATGAGAGAGTTATTGTATCCTCTATCCGTGATGACTACACACCAGAAGAACTTATCGGAAGAAAGATTATCGTAATCGCTAACTTAAAACCAGCGAAGTTTGCTGGAGTGAAGAGTAATGGTATGCTTATTGCAGCCAGCGGAGATGATTTTGGATGTAAGATTATCTTTGTTGATGACTGCGTACCAGAAGGAACAGCAATTCACTAAAATATTTTTCAAACACGCTCTAAAGTGCTTTTACGATATTTTACAAAGAATACAGACAGATAAAATATATAATGCACGTCATATTTTGCCAGGCTGGTATAATGTGGCGTGCATATTTTTATAATAATTTTGCAGGAAGCGGGTAAGGGGATGTTATAGATGAATAAAAAAGAAAAGAAACTTATCGGAGCATTGATCGGACTTGCGAAAGCATGTAATGTTCACTTAAAAACAGAGAATACAGATGGTATTATTATAAAGAGTCTTGCGTCAATATTTCCTTTAGAGGAGAATGGCGAAGAATTATTACAACGTGTCCGTGAAGAAAAGCTTGCGGTAGCCCCAGATTGTGCCACCTGTTTTGCGCCTTGCGGCAATACAGACGAGTATAACCTGGATGAGCTGCAAGCGTCTGGTATAAGTGAGACTGTACGGGATTTAAAGTTTCAGCTTTTGAATGTAAGTCATGAAATCGCTTCTGGAATGGTATCTTATACAATAAACAGCACAGAAGAAAACATAAGCTTATTGTATAAGGCATTATGTGTGGTCAGTTATGATGTAGACGAAGAGAGGGTGCAGACTGTCCTTAAAGAACTGCAGAGGATTACAATATAATAAAAGGAGAAAAACAAACAGATGAATACTATCTGTTAGTTTCTCTCACCCCACAAATCAGCTTTTATTTTTTGCATTAAAACAGTAGAAAGTCACGGTGTCCCCAGATTCTAATGTTGCAGTATACCCTGCTACAGAGTCTTCGAATAAATCTTCTTCATCGATTTTGTCGTAGGAAATGACAGCAGGAATGGTAATAACACCTTCCTGTCCTGCAAGGTTGAACTGGATTTCATCATCATCTGCATAATAATTAAAGAAGCAGGAGTCGAAAGAAATCCAGATTTTGTTGATTCGTATATTTCCCATAATGCCGCGATAGTTGCGGAGTAAGGTATGGAATTCAGATGTTTTTGTCATAAAATAATCCTCCAGTCCAGAGCGTGTTTGAGAAATCAAAAAGGATATGCACGCTCCAGTATTTAATAGTAAATTACATGGATATAGTTTATCATGTTTCGACAATAATTGCTATTTTTTCTGTATAATGATAAGATTAAGACAGAGTATAAAATATATTCTAATAGTTATATCAGATGTGAGATGACTCCCACATCTGTAGGTGGCGAGCAACAAATCAGTATCAGTGGGCATTCTTGAAAAATGTATTTTGGGGATTGTCATGGACTATAGAAAGAAAATTAAGGGATAAATAAAATTTGGGCGCAATTAACAAAAATTTCTTATAAAATTAAACATAAAAAGATTTTGGGAGTACATAACATTTTTTAGAAATTAAGCAGGAATCTCGATAATTCAGGTACCGAGTTTTTCATGGAGGGAAATATTGAAGGAGAGAAGAGGGTTAAGTAGAGAATTGAAAAGGGCAGGAAGTATTCTATTTTTGCTTTGTTTTATTTTGGCGGGAAGCCTTTTTTTCACAAAAGATGTAGATGCAGCGACATTTTCAGATACGCAAAAAGAATATATTAATGTGCTGTCAAAGTTTATGATAGAGGGAACGGTTTCGGGAAATCTTGATGTTTACCGAACGGTGAGCCAGGGAAAATCTGGTAAGAAGTGTATGGAAGCGGCAGCTATTTCAAACAGAGCAGCGCTTATGGCTGAGGGAATAGATTTTCTTGATTCTAACTGGTCACAGTATTATGCAGTAGAAACGAGAGATGGAGCGACAACATTTAACAGTACGAAGCTCATAAGCCGCAGTAAGTTTCGCAGAAGGTATAAGAAGATTATACGAGGGCTGGATGAGGCATTGTCAACCGTAGATTCTTCTATGAGCCAGGCAGATAAAGCGATGGCGGTGTATATTTATTTTGCGGAGAACACGACGTATAAAGAGTCAAAAGATGCACACACAGGATATGATGTGTTAGTAAGTCATGTGGGTGTGTGTGACGGTTTAGCTAATGCTTATGCTCTTGCGATGAATACGCTTGGAATACCATGTGCGGTTATCAGTAATTATTCAAAAAACCATTCCTGGAATATAGTAAAGCTTAATGGAATCTGGTATTTTGTTGATTTGACCAATGGTGTGGGAGTCGGCAAGCATGAGGGAATGGTAGTGACTTATGATAGTTTTCTTGTGGGAAAGAATACTTTTCTAAAGACCCATCCTGGATACAAGAAGAAGGATCTATATGGACAGGGCAATTCAAATAATCTGAAGATGCGAAAGATTAAACTGGCATCTTCTGATTATATAAAGAGTTCAAAAGAGATGAAGCAGGCGCTTGAGAATAAAACATGTACATTCTATTATAAAGGATATTGGTACTGGATTTCTCAGGATAATTATCTGAAAAAGTCGGATTTGAGAGGGAATAAAGCGGTTGTATTTTATGCGCCAAGGTCGGGTAATTATATAGGGTGGATTCGGCAGTATAACAATCGGATTATTCTGTCATTGAATTCTGGCATCTATCGAATGAGCTTTTTAAATAAATATCCTGTTTTACTGAAAAAGGTAGATAATCGGGATAAAAATGCGGAGACAAAGGGAGCATTATGGAGTCTTATTTATATTGGAAGATTCATTGTGAATAAGAATGGTCGGCTTTCCTATTATACGACAGACTTTCATGGTGTCAGGAGAGGAAATGTAAAGATTTTTCTCGGAAGGGCACAGCAATCTGGTCTGCTTACAAAGAATGGCCGCAAGATTATACAGCTGCAGGCAGGACAAATAAAGCAGCTTGCAACGATTCATATGCATGACAGAGGGCTTAGGACAGCAGGTTGGACAAGTGCAAATCCATCGATTGTAAGTATTGATAATAATGGATATATGAAAGCAAAGCGGAGTGGAAAGACATATATTTCTACCAGAATTAATGGAAGAAAAAGAACTTTTCGTGTAAAAGTTTCTGGCTACACGATTACTTATAAGAATGTAGGAATTAATTCTTCCAAGAATAGAGAGAGGTTATCTGGAAAGAGAGCAGTTACATTGCGAAGTCCGCGAAAAAAAGGTTATACTTTTGTTGGCTGGTACGATAGCTCAGGAAAAAATGTAACAGTAATTCCAAAGGGAAATACAAAGAATCTTATTTTGCATGCAAAATGGGATAAGACAAGTTCAAAAGACAGCGTAAAAGCGAAATAACAGAAAAATAAACGGTATGGATTACATAAAAATACATATAAATAATAGATGCAGTGTAAAGAAAAGTGATATAGGAGAATGAGATCATGGAAGAGAACAAAGAAAAAACAGTAAAGAAAAGACAGGAATGTGATCCAGCCTACCAGTGGCATATTCAGGATTTATATGCTTCTGACGAAGCGTGGGAGAAAGATTATGAAAGTCTTACGAGTGAGATTCAAAGCCTTGCAGCATATGAGGGACGTTTAAAAGAAGGTTCCGAAGTATTTGTGGAGTATATGCGTAAAAAAGAAGCGCTTATGAAAAAGTTTGAGGCGATTTATGTTTATGCAAATCAGCGTTATCACGAGGACACAGGAAATAGTTTTTACCAGGGACTTGCAGGTAAGGCGCAGACATTATCCATCCAGTTAGACAGTGCTGTAGTATTTGAGGAACCAGAACTTCTTGCAATTGGGAAAAAGACGATAGATAGCTGGTTTACACAAAACATGGATATGCAATTATACAAAAGATATTTTTACGAATTGTTCCGCCAGCAGAAGCATGTTCTTTCTAAAGAAGAGGAAGCGATTCTTGCTGATGTGTCCGATATGTCTGCCGATGTATCCAATATTTTTTCTATGTTCAATAATGCAGATATCCGTTTTCCATCTATTGAGGGAAAAGAAGGAGAAAAAATTCCAGTAAGTCATGGAAGATATACGCTTCTTTTAGAAAGCAGAGATGTGAATATTCGTAAAAGTGCCTTTGAGTCAGTTTACTCACAGTATGGACAATATAGAAATACTTTAGCGGCGCTCTATGCAGCGAATTTGAAGAATACTGCATTTTTCGCAAAAAAAAGACATTATAATTCTTCTTTAGAAATGGCATTAGAAGGCGGGGAGATACCAACTTCTGTATACACGAACCTGATTGATACAGTACATGAGCATATGGATTTAATGCATCGCTATGTTTCTCTTAGAAAGAAAGCGTTAAAGGCAGAAGAACTGCATATGTATGATCTCTATGTACCAATGGTCGATGAATTTGAGATGAAAGTACCATTTTCTAAGGCAAAAGAAATCGTAAAGAAAGGGCTTGCACCATTAGGAAAGGAATACGGTAAAGTTCTTTCTGATGGAATGGAAAGTGGCTGGATTGATGTGTATGAGAATGAGGGAAAGAGAAGCGGAGCCTATTCCTGGGGAGCTTATGGATGCCATCCATTTGTATTGATGAACTATCAGGATAATCTGAATAATGTGTTTACGCTTGCTCATGAAATGGGACATTCCATGCATTCTTATTATTCAGATAAGAATCAGCCATACATTTACGCAGGATACCGTATCTTTGTTGCGGAAGTAGCATCTACATGTAACGAGGCTCTTTTGATGGAATATCTTTTAAAGAATACAGAAGAGAAAAAAGAGAAAATGTATCTGATCAATTATTTCTTAGAGCAGTTTAAGGGAACATTATACCGTCAGACCATGTTTGCAGAATTTGAGAAAATTACACATGAGATGGCATGGAATAAAGAGCCGCTTACTGCGGAAGTATTATGTGACATTTACTATAAACTGAATCAGAAATATTTTGGAGAAGACATTGTTATTGATAAAGAAATTGCCTTAGAATGGGCAAGAATCCCACATTTCTATACACCATTTTATGTATATCAATATGCAACTGGTTATTCAGCAGCGATTGCAATCAGCAGAAAGATTTTAAGTGGAGATGAAAGGGCAAAAGAGGGCTACTTTAAGTTCTTAAGTGGTGGAAGTTCCATGAATCCAATTGATTTACTTCGTCTTTGTAATGTAGATATGGCTGCAAAGGAACCGATAGAATCTGCATTAAAGTTATTTGGCGAGCTTCTTGACGAGATGGAAGAGATGCTGTAATTGTGGTATAGTAAGAAAATAAATATAAAAAATGCCATATAAATTATGTCTTGGAATGCAGGCTTTTTATCAAGGAATTTTTTGGGGATAATGAGGCAGTATATTTAGAGGTAAGCATTTAATATATTAAAAAATAACAGAGTATTGGGAGATAAATTATGTATGAATTTACGTTGCTAAAAAGCATGTTTTTTGAACTGGATAAATATAAAATAGAAGGGGTTACTCAGACGAAGGAGAAACAGAGAACTTTTCGCCGTCTGGAAGTTTCCTATGACAGTGTACCGGAAATAACGTCTATTACAGCAGAAGAGAGAATTCTTCCATATGTGGACAGATATTATCTTTTTATTAATGACGAACGTGTGGACACAGATATTCATGACCCGAAGGTAAAACAGGTTATCTATGAATTTTATAAACAGCATCATCCAGAATATTTAAAGGAGAATCTTCCTGATGATATGACAGATGTAGATATTTTAGACTGTTTTGAAGTATTTAAGATGCCAGATTACCGACCAAAGCATGCATTTCCAGGTCTGGTAACACTTGAAGACATCCGTAATGGCAATATTCACGATGAAGATAAACCCAAGTTTGCATTTCCGGGCTTAGAGTTGTATTCTAATAGGGATGCGTCTGAAGATGAGGAAGAAAAACCGATGGTAGCTTCTTACAAAGGTTATACTGCATTTGACGGTGACCGGGAACAGGCGAAAGATAAAATAGAACAGTTGAAGAGTCAGTTTGCTTCTCAGATAGAAGCATTAAACGTAGACGAAATTTTGAAAAACCGTTCTGAGAATCAGGAGGAATAGATAATGTACAGAGAAGTATCCAAATTAATTTTATATCGGGATTTAGGAGAAGACAGTATTTTTTTAAATATGGCAGATATTTTTAAGAGATTCGATAGCTGCCATTACAGAGCTGACGAATTAATCACAGACATTTACAGAGAAATGAAAGCGCTTTTAGATCTTGCGACTACATATGGATTTGACAAGAACTTATGGCACAATTACCTGACATTTGTCTTAGTAACCAATGAAAATTCTTTCAGCATGACAAGCGAGAAAGTCGGAGCAAATAATGGAACAGTCAATCACTTTGCAAAGAATGATTTCCAGGTATTTATGAATCTTTTCCATTATGACTTCAGACCGATCGAGGAGACATTAGGTATTGATTGTTTCAGCACAATTTTAGATTATAAGGCAATCGGCAAGACAGAGCGAATGTATAATAAAAATGTAAGTGAAAAAGTACGTGCCCTTTCTGATGAACTGGCAGCGGCAGAAGATGTAGACACATTCTTCAATGCAGTTGTGAAGTTCTATAAAGATTACGGTGTAGGAATGTTTGGACTTAACAAAGCGTTCCGTATCGTAGAGAATAATGGAAAGCCGGACTTTGTTCCGATCAATAATCTGGACAAGGTTGTGCTTGATGATCTTACAGGATATGAGATTCAGAAAAAGAAACTTGTAGATAACACAGAAGCATTTGTACAGGGTAAAGTAGCGAACAACTGTCTTCTTTATGGTGATGCCGGTACAGGTAAGTCCACAAGCATCAAGGCAATTCTTAACCAGTATTATGGTGACGGACTTCGTATGATTGAGATTTATAAACATCAGTTTAAATATCTTTCTGCGATTATCAGCCATATCAAGAACAGAAACTACCGTTTTATCATTTACATGGATGACTTATCTTTCGAAGAATTTGAGATCGAATACAAATACCTGAAAGCAGTTATTGAAGGTGGAATGGAGACAAAACCAGATAACGTACTTATCTACGCAACATCTAACCGCCGTCATCTCATCCGTGAGACATGGTCAGACCGTTCCGACAAGGACGAAGAACTGCATCGTTCTGATACGGTACAGGAGAAGTTATCACTGGCAGCACGTTTTGGTGTAAGTATCAACTACTCCAAACCAACACAGCAGGAATACTTCCAGATTGTAACAAATCTTGCAAAGAAGTATCCGGAAATCAAGTTAAGCGACAAAGAACTTTGTGCAGAAGCCAACAAATGGGAACTTTCTCATGGTGGAATCTCCGGCCGTACCGCACAGCAGTTTATTAATTATATAGCTGGTAAATCTGAGAAATAATATATTAAGAATAGAATCCTTCTTTTTTGCAAAAGATAATCTTTGAAAGCAGAGGTGTTTTTTGTGAAAAAGAAGGAAAAATTATTTTTAGGGGGAGAAATTAATCTTTCAGAGCTTGATGCGGATGTTCAGAAAAAATATGAGGTTGCAAAAGAGCTTGGAATCTATGACAAAGTTTTAGAAAAGGGTTGGGGTTCACTTACAGCAGAAGAGACAGGAAGAGTGGGCGGAGTGCTCAGAAAAAGAAAGAACTCCGGGGAAAGAGTTCTTTCTTAGCCTCGCTTAGAGGCATTCATTAAAAGGAGGAAGCCCATATATCCTGATATACGGGCTTCAAAATATGAAAAAAATCTTTAGCCACAAGAAATAGAGGGATTTCTTTGTTGCTGTCTATACTATAAAGAAAAAGTATGTCCGATTTTTGAAGAAAATTTGAACAAAAGGTGAAACAGATTGAAAAATATAGATATGTTTTGCGGGGGGGGCAAGGAGGAAAATGTAATGGGTGTTGTGATTGGAAGAATGGATGGACAGGTTGAAAAAATATTTTTAGGAAATAATTTAACAAGAAGTACAAAAAATTATGCTAAAATCCTGAAAGATGAGAACTTGTCAGAAGAGGAAAAACAGCGTATTCTAGCAGCAGAGAAGAAAAAACAGGAAGAAGATATAATTTTGTAATATTTACGATTGGAGAAATATGTGTATGAAGATTTCAGTGGCTATGGCATATTATAACGGTGGTACATATATAGAAGAACAGATGGATTCGATTTTATCACAACTTGGGGAAAAGGATGAAGTGATAGTATCTGTTGATGGAGCAAGTGATGGATCAAAGCCCCTTCTTTTAAAGATGTCAGAAGTGGATTCCCGAATTCATATTGTGAAGGGACCGGGCAAGGGTGTTGTAAGGAATTTTGAGAATGCGATCCGGCATTGTAATGGAGATATTATATATTTGTCTGATCAGGATGACATATGGAAGCCAGATAAAGTCGAGAAAGTGAATTATGCATTTTCAAATCCAGAAGTAAAAGCTGTTCTTCATGATGCAGAGATTGTGGACGAGAATGGTGTAGCAACAGGAGCGGCAAGCCTTTTTTCTATAAGGGGAAGCCGGGCTGGGATTTTGAAAAATCTTCTGAAAAACAGCTATGTGGGATGTTGCATGGCATTTCGCAAAGAATTGATTCCCATTATTTGTCCTATTCCAAATGAAATGTATATGCATGACTATTGGATTGGAACAGCGGCAGAGTATATGGGAAAGGTTTGCTTTTTGGACGAACCACTTATTGGCTATCGCAGGCATTCGTCTAATGTTACACAGATGACACATGGAAGTATCCGTTTTATGATAAAAAAGAGAATTGATATAATACGCTGCCTGGGATTATTAAAGAAGCGAGTGAGAAAAGTAAAAGCTTAGAGAGTGTTTGATGCGCTTGGCAAAATCCCTGACAAATCGGGATATGCAGATTACTTTTACTTTTTTAAACACACTCTGGAAATCTGAAAAAGGGAGGATGAGAAAGGAGCATATGAATATAAAAAAAGAAGGGAAACAGATAAGGCATATTGGCCAGAGATTTGGTAGAAAGCATGTTATTGCACTGTCTTTTTTCATGCCGCTTATTGTCATGACTGGCTGCTGTATTGCCTTTGGTATACAGCCATTTGGTGATAATTCGCTGTTGATTATTGACGGTTTACATCAGTATATGCCATTTTATTCTGTTTTGTATGATAAGTTAAAAGGCGGAGAAAGTCTTTTTTACAGTTTCCGTTCTGGATTAGGAATTAACTTTTTATCATTATTTTCCTATTATTTATCCAGTCCGCTTAATCTTTTGATTATATTTTTTAAGAAAACGCAGCTCAATATGGCAGTTAGTATGATTATCGTATTGAAAATTGCACTTAGTGGAATGACGGCCGGGATTTATTTTTCTTCAAAAAGCAAGAAACCGGGGCTTCATGTACTCATGATTTCGATGGCATATGCATTATCAAGCTACATGGTTGGCTATTGCTGGAATGTTATGTGGCTGGATGCGATTATGATTTTCCCAATTGTTGTTATGGGGCTGGAGCGTTTGATTGATAAAAAGGACGGAAGGCTATATTGTCTTGCGTTGTTTTATGCGTTGTACTGTAATTATTACATTGCATTTATGATTTGTATTTTTGCAATAATATGGTATATTTTTTATTCCTTTAAAAGTGTAAAACAGTTCTTTTTCCGGGGAATTTCATTTGCACTATATTCTTTCCTCGCAGCAGGAATGGCGGCAGTATTACTCATTCCAGCATATCTTGGAATTAAACAGACGGCATCAGGAGAAACAATGACATTACCGGATCACAGCTTTCTTACGAATGCGGCAGATCTGCTAAATCGCCAGTTTGCGATGGGAAGTCCGATCAGTCATGATAATTTTGATGGAAATGCCAATCTGTATATTGGTATTTTTACCGTATTAGCAGTTGGATTATATTTGTTGAACCAGCAGATTAAAATTAGTGATAAGATAAAGAAAACTCTTTTAGTAGGATTCTTTTATTTGAGTTTTGGTGAAATGATTCTCAACTTTATCTGGCATGGATTTCATGATCAGTATGGTATTCCGAATCGTTTCTCATTCCTGTTTGGTTTTGTACTTCTGCATATGTTGTGGGAAGTATTTGAACATTTAGATGGAACAAAAGGCTGGCATGTGGCGTTTGCCTGTATGGCAGGAGTAGGACTTTTAGCTTATGCCAGGGTAAAAGGAACACAGCCACTGGAAGATAAAGTTTATGGTGTGGCAGGAATGCTGTTTATTTTGTATGGAATGATATTACTCCTGTATACATTATCTCGTAAGAGAAAAGTGTGGTATAAGGTTGCATTTTGTGTAGTGGCAATAATAGAGATTGCCACTACAGCCTGTATGGGCTTTAATGAAAATGGTCAGATTTCTGTCTCAAAGTTTTTCTATGGAACAGAAGATATGGAGAAAGCTGCTGAATCTTTAAAAGATGAGACATTTTACAGAAGCGAGCTTGCCAGTGCTCTTATGGTAGATGAAAATGCCTGGTATCCAATAAACAGTGTGGGACTTTTTGGTTCTACAGCGACAGACCGAATGGTTAATATGATGGATAATCTTGGTTTTTATACGGGGTGTAATGAGTATCTTTATAAAGGTGCAACACCAGTAACGAACTTCCTTTTGAATGTAAAATACCTGTATTATCATCAGGAAGATTCTCTGACAACAGATTTTAAATATCTGAAGACACAAGGGACTTTTGATATTTATGAGAATCCGGCAAAAGGAATGTCTATAGGATATCTCATGAATGATTCCATAAAAGACTGGTATTATGACAGTGCTTATCCATTCCGTGTACAGAATGATCTTGGAGAGCAGGCATTTGATGTATTTGAGCTGTTTCATGATATTGAGATTGACGATCCGGCAACCAATGGATGTACTGCATCAAAGACGAATGATGGAGAATATTATTTTGAATATGGCGATTCGCGACCGGACAATATGACATTTACCATTCCAATTACAGAGACGGCAGAGAATCTGTATCTGTTTTATGATGGAACACAGGTAGAAAATGCACAGATAATGGTAGATGGAACCAATGTGAAATCAGGAGATTTAGATGGTTATATGCTTCCAATCGGAAAAGTATCCGCAGGTTCAGAAGTTAAAGTAACTTTTGAGTTAAAAGGAGAGACCGAGGATGGTTATGTGCGCCTTTCTGCGGCAGACTTCGATCAGGAGATATTTGAAGATTTTAAAAAGACAGCAGCAGAGCAGGCATTTACGGTGACGGATTACTCAAGTAATTCTCTGGAAGGTACAGTGGATGCTTCTGATAATCAGACATTATTTTTGTATTGTTTCCTAATAACCAATAGGTATATGCCGCACTTTCCCGATCTGTAAACATAGCCAACGATTCTTTCATTAGTCGTTCGCTTTTTGCATTGGCCCGTTTCCAGGATGTACGTTTTGTCCAATCCAAGTTCGTCACATGGCCCAATCCCCAGAAAAATTCTCCTCGATAATACTGTGTTAAGGCCCAGCATCGGTTAATTGAATTTTCCAAACCTATTGCATATCGAATCTGTAATTGCGCTTTACGGTTCGGTTCTTTCGTACGGTTAATGAATTGCTCTAATGAGTACATTTCACGAGCAAAATTATATTTATAATCTGTATTATTGGAAATTAGCGACATCGCATGCCAAGAAAATGGATCATATTTCATATATCCATCTTTATATGTATTTAGCCTATATTGAAAAGACGATGGTATTTTTCCGAAATATTTCAAGGCGTCAGCATAACGCATTTCACGCAAACACTGAGTACCAATCAATTCGTTAAAGAAATCAGTATCAACATAGCTTCGATCATTAATAAATCGATCAAAATCGCTACTTGGCTGTTGTAATCGTTGTACGTAAGCAATCACATGATTTACTCCGATTGTATCAATCAATGCGAATAATGCGTTTGAGTAATCAAGACAATTATGCCATTTTGTCCCTTTACGATATTCAGACAAAGAAACAATGTCTTCATCCCATGTTTGATCATAACAATAATAAACCTCTTGTTTATTTATAATATTAAGCAAATTATTATCTGCCATATTAGCGAGTTGAATGGCTCGGATATAATTTCCATGAGCTATGTATCGGGGAACAACAGCTGAAAGCACTATCTTTCGTAACATATCATTCCAATAATAATAGCTGTAATTACCCCAAAATCCATTTGATATGGTTTTTTGTCGAACCTTATCATCTATATTATCCCTTATTTTATTGTCCAGCCATCGAAGTTGTTCCAATAACCTCTGTTCATAAGCAATATTACAACTACAAGTTTTGGCATCTAAATAAATACGTAAGATCATAATAGATTCCCTTATATAAGAATTCCCATACGATTTCTCCGCCTTGGCCAATAAGTCCAATGCAGTTTGCGTATCTCCATTCTGATCAGAGAGGTATGCTGCGGTATAGTACCACATAGCACGATTTGTTGCTTTTCCCTCTCGGGCAACTTTCCATGCGAAATTCCTCAACCCCAATAAAGTATTCCATATTGGCTTATCCCAATAGCCCTCTATTGAAGCCTCTGTTTTGCTAATCTGTTCCTGCAAAATCTTTGGGAATATAGGTGAATCTGGGTCATATTTGTATAATAATTCCAGCTGTTCAATCTCGGTAATTTTATCCTCTTGTTTACCAGCACAGAAGATTAATGATGCAATATCTCCGCACTCGGCATAAATACGCATGGCACGTTCTACTGCTCCTGTTCGATAATATGCTCCTGCAATGTAGGGACGAATCATTTGTTTTATCAATCCATTCGGCAAAAATCCCTGTACCTCATTCCAATAGTTGATACAAGCATCGTATTGTGAAGATGCGAATAAGGCACGAATAACTTGTAAAGCATAGCGATCTCGTAACCTATTACCTTTATAAATCTGTGCCCGGTAGGCAATATCTTTTAATCCGATGCTCACGCGATCGTTGGTTGTAGGATAATACCATGGATCGTTCTGTTCCATTCGTATCTCCTCACAAAGTTTTGCAAGGGATAAACATTCTGCAATCTCCCTATCCTTATGCAGAACAATCCAACGTATAAACTGATTGCGCATCAAAGTATCATTTGCAGAACCTTCTATAAGGTGAGTTATACGCAATATCTCTTTGCTTGAATAGCGGTACACTACACTATGAATATCTTTTAGCGGAATATCGGTTGATGTTAATCTTTGCCACAGTTCACAGTTTTGTATCGTCGTACTTTTCGGTAGGCGTTCTCCATCTTCGTTATAATCATATAGCTTGCTATCGTCATAAATTCGAAATGTATAGTATTCGGACGGGGAATACCATGGACTTCCGCCGGAATAAACTTCACGAGGTAAGCAAATCAGCACCGTCAGTATAACACTATGAATGACGATATATATTTTCGATTTCATCAGTTGCATATTTTGTAAGAGCGATAGAATCCAGATGGTATAATATGACGGAGTATTCAGTGTTATTCCTCAAAGTTCTTTCAGCGAGTTGCTTTACTTTTAGAACCTCATCATAGCGAGGACTCTCTAATCGAATTATATCATCTTGTAAAAGTTCATGTGATTCCAAATAGTGATCTTTAAGAACCTTATATGTTCCATCGGTTAGTTGTTGGTAATAGTTCGTATCTAAAAAATCAGTTGTTCGTAAAATTGCTTTGAATTTATTATCCCGAAACCACACACCCCACGAAAAAGTCGGATATGCAAAATCAAGATGCATCCGATAGCTTACATTTTTCAAATAAGGGCTAATATCCAAATAGTCCAGAATGGAATTTTTCGTATTGATACTTTTTAACGCCCCCGTATTATAGAGCATCAATACACCCCGATCCACAGGAGGGCAATCATCCCGTAATTGATGTAACCGAATAGTCGAACTCAGCTCAATACCTTTCTTATGCAGAGAATCCCTTGCAATTCGGCATAATTTGAAATAACTGTTTCTTGTAGTTCTGGTCCAATCGCAATCAAATTGTACCTCATTTATATTATTTATCTTGTGTCGAGTTGCTATTGCCAAAATACGGGTAATAATTCGGTTGGCATAATCCGCTTCTTTCCCGTTGACACTACGTATTGCTTCAAGTGTGATATAAACAGTTGGGACAATCTCCATATCTGAAAGTGGGGCTTGCAGAAAAGTTGTCGTGGCAATAGGTATCGCAGATAGCTGTTCACCTAGCCAATGATTGTCCAATGCAACATCGAAGAAACGCAAATAAAGTCGTTTGATATGATGATTTTGAAGAAAAGCCAATTCCGATTCTGTCGGATTAAATGTAGTTTTCCAATGATAAATTGAGTTATATTCACGATGTGGTGCAATCGTTTTGACAGCAAGAGAATCGGTTGCAACTATTTTAGAAGCATTCTGCTTTCCACAACTAACCATTAAAATTGCAACAAATACGAATATGTAATTTTTCATCTTCAAAGCTAATAGGGTAACATAATTATATACTCATTTACTTTATATATCCATTACAAAGTAAGTGAGTAGATCTATCTTATTTATCGAATTTCTGCATCACTCCTCCACATTTAGGACATACCGGATTATCTTCGCTCCACTCCTCGACATTCTTTGACCCACACCACATGCAGAAAGGTTCTGTTGGCGAATAAATCCATTTTGCCTCACCCTTTTCTTGAAGTGCAATAATATCAGGCACACCTTTTAGATATGAATTATCACACAGCCTTTTACAATCCTTACAGGCAAAGGAGGTGAATTTGGCTAATGGTGTACCATCTTCCCAACGATGGCCTACGCAGGAATCAGAGTAGCCGCAGGTGAGGCAGTAGAATCGGGGAGTTTTCATGATTACGGACTATATGGTCTATTTTTCAAAAAGAACCACTACATACAGATACTATTGCTGTTATTATTACTATCATGATAACTACAACTATACTTATATACTCATCTTTATAACCGTTTGGCGATGACTCAGCAGGTTCTACTCCATTATCTATTTTTAACTCCGAACTCGTTACTTTTGAATCTGATGTGATGCTAAAATCCTCGGCTTCCAATGTAATTTTTTCATTTAAGGGAGTATCGGGACTATTATGCAATACAAGCAATGCACAATCTTGACATATTGGAATTGTACCATTAACTTGTTTGCCGCAATTCACACAATACATAAGGCTATTTTGATTCCGACCATTCCATATTGACTTTCAAACAGCTGATCCATATCCATGCAACTATCGGTAGGAAGAATGCGAATATGCCCCAGCCCACAGCACTACGATTTTTCTTTTGAGCCTGTTTAACGACAACGACACAAATAACGATACGCAGAATTAATAAAATGATTTGCATAATAATATCTTTTAAATGTTGATATGTAGTTCTTTCATAGCCTCTGCTTTCAACTCCTGCAATTTTTTCAAATCATGCTTATTTTGAGTAATTTGCTGAAATAAATTGTCTGCTTTGGACATTAACTCCGGATTCGAAGAAAATCTATCCGGATGGCACACTTTTTTCAACTGATTATAAAGATCGCCTGCGTGGAATGAACTTACAATTATATTGTTAAAATCCACATTCTCTTTTTGGGCATTTGCTTTAAATTGTCGTTGAATCTCGGTGTGCTTATTTCGAGGTCCCAATAAAAATAAAATTGAGAGCAACCCGATTATACAAATTGCTTCAAATATGGAAATCCACATCCACAAATTGCTGTCAGACTGTGGCAACATTGTTTCCATTGAATATTTGACAGCATTCACAGAATCTTGTATTTGTAATATAATAGTCATCATAGCTATTCGGGTAGTTCCATAATAAATTTACGTAGTGGCCATTTAAGTCCCTTAAAACCTGTATCATCATGAACTTCTAACGTGTCCCAGCCCAAAGCAACTAATTGTCTGATGAGTACAGAATTGCTTAGTATGACATTTCCAATCGTAATCATTTCGTCACGCGACAATGCTCGGCCAGACATTGCTTTAATGCGGAATCCGGAATTCCATTTAGAGAAAGTGTGTTTATAGCTTGAATCTCCCTTGGTAATTCTTGCCTCCAAAAGAGTTGGGGCCGCACCCAATATAAATGCGTCGCGGGCCGATTTATTAAAATTCCGTACAATCCGATTACGTTCTGACAAGTCATTGAACCAATCGACTATCCTATACCAAAACATAGAGTTACACTTTAGTCGTTCATTTTCTTATCAATCATCTCTGATACTGTTTCATTGATAATTCGCACCATTTGATGTTGGTCCATGGTTTCTGGGAATGAGAATAATTTACGAACCTTTCCCATCATGGAGTTTCCAACAACGACGGCAATAGATACTTGATCCATGTTTTGGGCTATAGTTAGGTACATCACACTGTAACGGCTCTCTATTCTTAAAGAGATCATGTCGGCCTTCTCTTTAATTACCCGTACCTCTCCAGCAGGACTGCATGCTTCGATTAGCGTTGCATATACTTCACGCATACCTCCACGCGCTACGATTTTATCAGCTGTCTTGTTTTTATTATTCAATCCCCATATAAACCAGATAATGAGGACTGCGATGACTATTAATACTATTGACATGATTGTGCGTACATTTCCATGATTTGGTCCGAGATTTCACGAACTCGTTCTCTGGACATACCTATTTTGAATGCAGTTTCTCCAATAAGTGTTAATTCTGCATCTTCAATTTTATGATCTACCATCATCATAATTATCATTAGACCTAAAATATAGTCTTGTTTTTTAGTGCCTGCATTTCTTAAGATTTGAAGAGGAATAACATCTCCCATAGTAATGAAGGTCATTAATTCTGCATCATTAGGAGCTATTGCAAACTCCACACACATTTTTGTATATGCATGTTTTTCAAGGTCTGCAAATTCTCCATCGACACTTGCCATACGGTACATAAAATAAAGAGTTGCTAATTGTTCTTGTCGAGATAGAGCAACTCGTAATTGTCTTTTATTCTTACGATATTCATCTCTATATACTTTTTCTTTCTGATCTGTTAATCGCCCAATGATTATTAGGGCAACCACGATTGCAATTATGATAACTACTACCATATATAGTAAATTGAGTTCCCGCCCAACTCCTCTACGGGGATTACTAAATAAAGAAAGCGTGGAGTTGCCGACTTATTTTATATAACGGGCTCTGGTAAACCTTGCAGTAAAATAAGCAACAACCCACGCCATTAGATAGCGTGAAAGATGTCGGCTCATTCTCCTGCTTGAAATTTACCAGATTTCGTTATAAAGAATCAGTCAGACACTTTCTTTTAAGAAAGTCGTATGTATGTCTACATGCGTAGACCTTGCAAATATAGCCATTTTATGCAGAATACTACTCCGTTCCTAAAAAAGTTGTTGCTGTTGCAAATGTAATCAAACGATAGTTTACTCTCCGATTTCTGCAAGCCTTGCAGTAGCTATTCCAATTCCCAAATTACTAAGGCCCGGTCCAATGCAATTTTCTTGGTCTGCCCCCGTTCTCCTGTAATGAAATAGGGTTTCATCAGCGATTCATCAAAGTGCGCAATAAATGCTTCTCGGATACGCGAACATTTCTCGTTAATGGAATTCCGTTGCGGATTAGTAACCTGCTCTATGCTTTCAACAATATCCTGTATATTTTCCCGATTAGTTATCCGTTTATATATCTCAAGCAATTCTCCACGATATTGCGGGAGTTCTTTAAATAAAATACCCTCCGGATGTTTGAGGAAAAGTATGAATACAGCCTTAGGCAACGGAGTCATTGTTATTTCCGTATTATCATAGTCTGTCAGAAGAATGCGGAAATCCTTTGTAATCTGGAGCCTGCTTTGAGATGTCAATGCTTTAGGAACCAATGCTTTTATCGCCAGATCACAAAATCCAATAGCTTGTAGCCGACTAACCCTTTCTCTTATTTCGTGCATTAGTCGTTGGGCTTCGGAACTGAAATATTCATCAGCATCTAAAGGTGCATTTTCGTCTTGCTCCGGAATAAGTTGATAAAACGTATCATGAGGATAAATACTGATATAAGCATGAAGTGAAAAGAATGACTCCATGTCAGCATCATTGATCGGGAATGCAACAAACGACCGAGTGCGACCATTCGCGGGACGACGACTAATTGAAATTACAACGGGAACATTTGGAATATTATGGCCTATCCAATCAAAAAATTTCCTCGTAAAATAGAGCGTAATATTTTTAGAATCAATGGTAGAATTTAATGATTGGGCTGAATTATAAATAGCCAATTCTTGCAAATCATTTTTGTCTACCCAACAAGGCAGATATATGAACTTACACGACCGTTCAGCATATTTTTCTTGGATAGAGGTTAAATTAGCTTGGATATAAGCGTTAATGACCGGATTATAGGTCTGTTCCATATAAATAATTTGACTATATGGAATATCAGAGAATCCGCCGGGCAATTCAAAGTCATAAGATATACGAGTTGTTAAAAGCAAGTTGATCTCCTCTTTTGAGGGCGTTGCAATTTTATCATCTTTAGGCCTGAACCTCTTTCTATTCTTCTTAAAGAACAGAATAAAAAGTGTGATAACCACTAAGAATAGGAGTGGAATTAGTAACGACATGTTCATAGCTATAAGTTGGGTTTATTATGCAATTTACAACTTTTTATCAGACCCAAATATCTTAATAGGCAAAAAAGGCCTGCCAAGATTGGCAAGCCTTATAATTATGAGGATAACTCTGCTTCGACCTTTTCCATATCGCGGCTGATTGAGGTATTGAGGACTTTGGCATAGTGCTGAGTCATTTTGATATTACTATGGCCGAGCATCTGGGAAACATTCTCAATAGATACGTTATTGGCAAGAGTAACCGTCGTGGCGAACGTGTGACGTGCCACATGAGTCGTGAGTTGCTTATTGATTCCGCACAATTCCGCAATTTCTTTCAGCCCGTCATTCATGGTTTGATTGGCCGGAACCGGGAGTAATCGTCCCTCAGCTTTGGCAAAGTCTGCATAACGTTCAAGTATCTGCATGGCAGGTTTGAGAAGAGGAATATTGCACAAACTGTGGGTCTTTGTTCGGGCTTTTACGATCCATTGCTTACCGTCCTTACCCGTTACGATCTCTTTAGCAGTCAGAGAATAAACATCCGCATAAGCCAATCCCGTATAGCAGCAGAACAGGAAGATGTCCCGAATACGGTCATATCGCGGATTTTCGAATTTAGCGTGGGACATTGTGTGCAATTCCTCCTCGGTCAGAAAATCTTTCTTGGTTTCTTCCAATCGCAGTTTCAATAATGTTACGGGATTGTTTTTCATCACTCCATGGGCTATGGCTATATTGATGATTTTGCTGATGTTTTTAAGGTATTTTACCACGGTGTTGTTGCACTGCTTCCGTGCTACGAGTAGGAAATGGACATATTTTTCGAGAAATTCGACCGTGATGTCGTCTGTGTAAATGTCGTTCTTTCCTTGCGTCTGCATAAACTCTTTGAGGTGGTTTAGCGAGGTTTGATAGCGGATGGCCGTGCCTGCTGCTACTGTCTTACCTACGAGTTCCGATTGCATCCGGTTGTGTTCTTCGCATAAGTCGATGAATGAAATCTGTGGTTTGTCAAAACCTCTGTAACGGTTGGTTACGGCTTTGGCGGTTACCTGCTTACCCTCGCTTTGTAAGGTTTGAGCTATGGAGAACAGGTCGTATTCGATTTTATCCAGATAGGCATTTAGTGCCTTGTTTTTTGAGCCGACGGGTTTTACACGGCCTCTTGCCGTCACCCATTGCTCTTGATCGACTCCTCGTCCTATTCCGAACTCTGAATAGGCTCGGTTGGCTGATACCCGAACGTATATAGGTGCTTGGCCAGTACGCAGGAGTCGATGCCGTTTAATGAAAAACAGTATCGAAATCATATTAATAAGATGATTTTTAATTAGTTAGACTAAACTATGCAGGGAGATAGGGCTATAATGCCTTTTGGGATATACACAAAGATACGTAAAATTTTCCATTTTTGCAAGTGTAAAATATTGATGTACAAAGAAATGGAATGAAATTTGTTGGACTAAAATTTTAGTCTGAAAGTCCCACGATTAGTCCAATTGACACCCTGCGTGAAACGGCTTTTTACTGCATTTTGATAAATGAGAAAATCCCCGCAATTCATTGAATTGCAGGGATTTGCGCTGAATTTTGTTGAGCTACCAGGATTCGAACCTGGAATAACAGGACCAGAATCTGTTGTGTTACCGTTACACCATAGCTCAATAGATTTTGGTGATGCAAAAGTAGAACTTTATTTTGCAAATGCAAAGAAAAATCCGGAAAAAATTTCATACATTTGTTTCAATCTACGCAGAAAAAACCGCTTGAAACTTAAAATTTACACAAAATCAGAAAATTATGGGAATTAAATTTCGGCTTATCGCCATGAACTTCCTTCAGTATGCGATCTGGGGTTCGTGGCTTATCTCGCTGGGCGCCTACCTGGGAGGCGGACTCGACTTCTCGGGATTGCAGATCGGCAGCTTCTTCGCGACGATGGGAATCGCCTCGCTGTTCATGCCCGCCGTGATGGGGATTATCGCCGACCGCTGGATTCCGGCGCAGAAACTGCTGGGCATCTGCCATTTCATCAGCGGCGCGTTTCTCATCGCCGCGGCCTCGCAGACGGCTTACGCCCCGCTGTACAGCTGCATGCTGCTGAGCGTGATGTTCTACATGCCGACCATCGCCCTGTCGAACTCCGTGGCCTACAACGCCCTCGACCTGGCCCGGCTCGACACCGTGAAGCATTTCCCGCCC
>OGOV01001257.1_pt1 | contig 23294 bp, 18 predicted proteins | sample 1552711 | NCBI WGS metagenome assembly OGOV01 (sample SAMEA2580216, study PRJEB22360) | human gut metagenome | biome: human gut; feature: human-associated habitat; material: faeces | place: Denmark | collected 2008/2010 | reverse complement strand
CTCTGCAATACCGGCTGCCGGCCGGATACCCTCGCCCGGAAGCTGCCCTAAGTTCGGATTTAACCGGCATGTGTCCACCACGCAATTAAAAACACCGAGTTTTCGGTGTTTTTAATTTATCATTTTACTAATTATAATTTTGCTGACTTTTTTGCAGCCTGCGCCGCAATAATTTTATTTTAATATTCCGAATTGAATTTTACATGAAGTTTAAAAGCACTTCGTTTTGAAAATCCAGTCCGCGCTGTGTAAGCCGCATTGAATCATCCGTAACCTCCATATTCCCCGCAAGGACAGCATCGCTCACGGCGGAGGCATAGTGCTCAACGGGGTCAATGCCGAAGCGCTGCGCGAACTCCGCGCGGTCAATGCCCTTTATCTTTCTGAGACCGACCATGATGCACTCGAACATCTCATCCCCGCGGGAAATCTCTTCGGTCATTTCAACGGGCAGCTTTCCGTCGTTAAGTGCGGCATTGTAACCGCTGAGCTCCGCTTTGTTTGCAAAACGAACCCATTTGCCGTTGACATGAAGTGCGGAGTGCGCATTCAGCCCAAGGCCGAGATAGTCGCCGTTTGCCCAATAGTTCAAATTATGGCGGCATTCGCGGCCGGGAAGGGCAAAGTTGGATATTTCATAGCGTTCGTAGCCAAAGTCACGGAGCAGGTCGAAGCCGGCATCTTCCATATCAGCAACGGCATCTTCGTCGGGAAGCTCGATTGAACCGTTCCGCACTGCTTCAAACAGGGGTGTTCCCTCGGCAAGAATGAGAGCATAGGATGAAATATGTTCCGCCCCGAGTTCCGCCGTGCGCCGTATCGTGTCAAGATAAGATTCGAAACTCTGTCCGGGCAGACCGTGCATGATATCAACATTAATGTTGTCGAAACCTGCCTGCCGTGCAAGCTTAAATGCACGGAAAAAATCTGCGGCGGTGTGAATGCGTCCGACTGCCTTAAGAACGACGTCATCGGCACTCTGAAGTCCGAACGAAATGCGGTTGATTCCGCAGGCGCGATATTGAACGAGTTTTTCGAGTGAAACGGATTCCGGATTGCATTCGATTGAAATTTCCGCATCGGCGGGGAAAACAAAGTTTTCGCGGAGCTTCGCCGCAAGGCGCGGAATCATTCCGGCGGGCAAAAGACTCGGCGTTCCGCCGCCGATGAATAAAGTTTCAAACTCCTTTTTCGGGAGCATCGGCGAAATAAGGTCGATTTCCCTGAAAAGAGCTTTGAAATATTGCTCAAATGCGTCCTGTTCGAATCCGGCGAAACTTACAAAGTCGCAGTATGCGCATTTTTTCCTGCAAAACGGAATGTGAATATAAAGTCCGCTCATGGTTTTCTCCGTCAATTAATGCGCAGAACGCTCATGAATGCTTCACTGGGCAGTTCCACGGAACCTATCTGTCTCATGCGCTTTTTACCTTCTTTTTGCTTTTCAAGCAGCTTCTTTTTGCGCGTGATGTCGCCGCCGTAGCATTTTGCAAGAACATCTTTGCGAAGAGCACGCACGGTCTCTCTGGCAATGATTTTGCCGCCGATCGCAGCCTGAATCGGAATTTCAAACTGCTGCCGGGGAATGACTTCCTGAAGCTTTTCGGCGACGGCACGTCCTTTTGCGTACGCCTTGTCACGGTGAACAATGGTCGAAAGCGCATCGCACATATCGCCGTTAAGCAGAAAATCGAGCTTAACGAGATCGGAGGGGACGTATTCGCTGATTTCGTAATCAAACGATGCATAGCCCCTGCTGCGGCTCTTCAGACTGTCGAAAAAGTCAAAGATGATTTCGTTCAGCGGGATGGAGTAGGAAAGTTTTACGCGGGTCGGGTCAAGATAGACCATATCGATGAAGATACCGCGCTTTTCGATGCAAAGCTCCATAATCGTGCCGACATACTCCGGCGGGGTCATGATGTGTGCGGAACACATGGGTTCTTCCATGCGTTCGATTTCCGTAGGTGCAGGCAGGTTTGCGGGGTTGTCGATCCAAACTTCGCTGCCGTCCGTCATGATAACGCGGTAAATTACGCTGGGCGCAGTGGTAACAAGATCAAGATCAAATTCGCGTTCGAGTCGCTCCTGTGCAATTTCCATATGCAAAAGCCCGAGAAAACCGCAGCGGAAGCCGTAGCCGAGTGCCTGACTGGTTTCGGGTTCAAAACTGATGGAAGCATCGTTCAGAATGAGTTTCTCAAGCGCATCGCGCAGGTTTTCGTAATCCGCACCGTCGGCGGGATAAATTCCGCAGAATACCATGGGGTTTGCGTGCTTATAGCCGTGCAGCGGCTCCTTGGCGGGGTTCGCCGCAAGGGTTATCGTGTCGCCGACTTTGGTTTCGGCAACGGATTTAATGGATGCGGAAATGTATCCGACTTCGCCGGCGGAAAGCTCGTCCGCTGGTTTGAGGCTTGGGGAGAACACGCCGACTTCCGTAACGTCGAATTCATTGCCTGTGTGCATGAAGCGGATTCTGTCGCCTGCACGCACAACGCCGTCCATAATGCGCACATAGCTCAGCGCACCCTTGTAATTATCGTAAAAACTGTCAAAAATCAATGCACGCAGCGGCTTTTCGGTATCGCCCTTCGGCGCGGGAAAATCCGTCACGATGCGCGCAAGCACCTGCTCAACGTTCAGACCCGTTTTCGCGGAAACTCGCGGAGCATCCTCGGCAGGAATGCCGATAATGTCTTCGATTTCCTGAATCGCATTGTCCGCATCGGCGGACGGAAGGTCGATTTTGTTGATTACAGGCAGAATTTCAAGCCCGTTATCGACCGCAAGATAGACGTTTGCAAGAGTTTGCGCTTCAATTCCCTGCGTTGCGTCAACGATAAGCACCGCTCCCTCACAGGCAGCAAGTGCGCGGCTGACTTCGTAAGTAAAGTCAACATGCCCCGGAGTGTCTATAAGGTTGAACATATAACGTTTTCCGTCGGTATGGGTATAAAACATGCGTACGGCGGTGGATTTTATTGTGATGCCGCGCTCGCGCTCGATGTCCATGGAATCCAAAAGCTGCTCTTCCATGTCGCGGCTCGAAACGGTGTCCGTAAGCTCCATCAGCCTGTCCGCAAGGGTGGATTTGCCGTGATCAATATGCGCAATGATGCAAAAATTTCTGATTAGTTCCTTTGGGTATGCCATTTATCCTCCGAAAAAGCGTGTTCCGCGTATCACACACGGAGAACTCCGCCGTCAGTCAATATTTTATCAGTATGAATTATACACCAATTGCGGCAGTTTCGCAATACGGAACAATTTGAACGGCATAAAAACACCGCACACGGCGATGTTTTGCAGCTGTGCGGCGGGGAATGCGTTTCTTGGGTTGATTAGGGACTGTGCCCGTGAGCTGTCTTTATGTATCCGTTTTTTGAAGCGCAGGCGTCAATCCTTTTCAACATGAGTTCCGAACAAAAGGCATATTGCCCGGCAAAGCTTATCACACTTGCTGTTGCTGAAATCAAAAAGTGTGATATGAGAGGGAGCCATGCCGGTGAGCATACTCAGCACGCCTTCGTTGCTGTTCGGTGCGCAGTCGATTCGGAGTTTATCTCCGTCAGTTACGGTGCAGCTGCCGTCCGGTTGAAGTATCACGAGAACATCCGTTCCGTCCGTCGGGCGAACATCGGAAAACAAGCCGAGGATTTGGAGCAGCTCGTTGTATTCCTCAATCAGCAGGAATTCCTCGGCGGCAATATCAACGGAAACCTGCCAGCTTTCGATAACATCCTGAAGCCTGAACCGCAAAAATCCGTTAAGGTTAAGAAGCGAATTATCGCAAAGGTAATCAAAGACCCTTTCGGAGATTATGTTCGGATCCGACTCGGGTGCGGAACCGAGGGCGCAGGGGAGTATCTTCTTCTTTTCATCAACGGAAAACGGAAGCATATCAACCATTCTTGCAAATTCAAAATAACGGAGGTCAACAAGCATAAGCTCGCTCAGTGCTCTTGCAAAAAGGCGCAGCTCGTCATCGTCCGCAATGTTCAGCATCAGACGTGATTCCGAACGGCAGCTGATTTCAACATGTCCAAGCCCGCAAAGCCGCATCCGCCGCGCAAGCAGTGCGCGTATACTCAGCGGCTCGGATTCCTTAACAGCTTTGTTTCCATCATCATTTTCTGCTTCTGTCGGCATCTTATCGGCTGAATTGAAAACGGAGGGGGTAATAAATGCATCCGTTTTTGCGGCGGTGAAGGCATATTCGTCGGTAAGCACGGAATAGGTTTGCATATTGGCTCCTTTTTCGGTTGCCTGCGTGCGCACGGCGGGAAAAGCGGACGCCGGCAATAAAATCCACATTGTATTATGTGCAAACCGTGCAAAATGGTGCTTGACAATTTCTTGAAACTGCGTTAAAATTTCTGCTGTAATTGATGAACGAAGGTTTTTTGTGTGCGATGAACGGCATTCATGTTTCTCGAAAAACCGATCCGTTTCGAATCTTTATCGGCAGGTTGTCGGGAAGAGTAGGCTTGCACAATGCAGATTAAGAGAGGATTGACCCCGGGCTGAAAGTCAATCCCTGCCGCAGACCGAAAACCGCCCCGATGTTCGCTTGCGGCAGCAGTGCCTTACAACTGTTTTGAGCGGCGGAGTGCAGACGCATTTCCGCAATCAAGGTGGAACCGCGGTATTCTGTTTGCCGTCCTTGAACTTTTGTTCAGGGCGGTTTTTTGTTTTCGGCAGCAGAGCTTAAAAACGGCCTGCACGGCAGCAGTGAACATAACGCCGCTGATTTTGCTTATAATATCAACGTATAAAGGAGATTTAAAATGATCAACATCACTTTCCCTGACGGTTCCGTCCGCCGGTTTGAAGACGGCGTGAATGCATATGCCGTTGCAGAGAGCATAAGCCCGCGCCTTCGCAAGGCAACGCTTGCGGCAGAGCTTAACGGCGAGCTTTATGATGCGGCACTGCCCATTCACGGCGACTGCACACTGAAGCTGCTCACCTTTGCCGACGACGGCGGCAAATGGACATATCGCCACACGGGTTCGCACATCCTTGCACAGGCCGTGAAACGCCTTTGGCCGGAAGTCAAGCTTGCAATCGGACCTGCGATCGATAACGGCTTCTACTACGACTTTGACACGGATATTCCTTTCAGCCCCGAAGATTTTCCGAAGATTGAAAAGGAAATTGCAAAGATAGTTTCCGAAAACCTGCCGCTTGAGCGTTTCGAACTCCCCCGCGAGGAGGCTATTCGCTTCATGCAGGAAAAGGATGAGCCCTACAAGGTCGAACTCATTCGCGACCTGCCCGAAGACGCCGTGATCAGCTTCTATCGTCAGGGCGATTTTGTGGATCTCTGCGCAGGCCCGCACCTTGAATCCACGGGCAAGTGCAAAAATATCAAGCTCATGAGCGTTGCGGGCGCATACTGGCGCGGCAGCGAAAAAAACAAGATGCTCAAGCGCATCTATGCAACCGCTTTTGAAAAAAAGGCGGATCTGGATGAATATATCCACATGCTGGAGGAAGCCAAAAAGCGTGACCACCGCAAGCTCGGCAAGGAACTCGGCCTGTTTGCAATGATGGACGAAGGCCCCGGCTTCCCGTTCTTCCTGCCCAAGGGCATGGTGCTCAAAAACAAGCTCATTGACTATTGGCGCGAAGTACATAAGCGTTACGGCTATGTTGAAATTTCAACGCCCATAATGCTCAACCGCAGCCTTTGGGAGCGTTCCGGTCACTGGGATCATTACAAAAACAACATGTACACCACCGTTATTGATGATGTGGACTTTGCGGTAAAGCCCATGAACTGCCCCGGCGGCATGCTCGTTTATCAAACGGAAATGCGTTCGTATCGCGATCTGCCCCTGCGCATGGGTGAACTCGGTCTTGTTCACCGCCATGAGCTTTCAGGTGCGCTGCACGGCCTCTTCCGCGTTCGCTGCTTCACTCAGGATGATGCCCATATCTTCATGACTTGGGATCAAATGAAGGACGAAATCAAAAACGTCGTCCGCCTGTTCGACGAGGTTTATTCCACTTTCGGCCTTAAATATTCCATCGAGCTTTCCACAATGCCTGAAGATCATATCGGCGACGTAAAGGATTGGGATTTCGCAACCGAAACCCTCAAGGCGGCAATCACCGAACTCGGCAAGGAATACGTCATTAACGAGGGTGACGGCGCGTTCTACGGCCCGAAACTCGACTTCCACCTTGCGGACTGTCTCGGCAGAACATGGCAGTGCGGCACGATTCAGCTCGACATGCAGCTTCCCGAAAGGTTTGAACTTGAATACACCGGCGCGGACGGCGCAAAGCATCGCCCCGTCATGATTCATCGCGTTGTTTTCGGCTCTATCGAAAGGTTCATCGGCGTTATCACCGAGCATTTCGCCGGCGCATTCCCCACATGGCTTGCACCCGTTCAGGTCAAAGTCATGGCAATGACCGACCGCACCCGCGATGCCGTGTGCGGTATCGCCGCAAAGCTCGAAGCGCAGGGTCTCCGCGTTGAAACCGATCTGCGCAACGAAAAAATCGGCTTCAAAATCCGTGAAGCTCAAATGCAGAAAATCCCCTACATGCTCATCGTCGGCGACAAAGAGGTCGAAAACGGCGTTGTTGCCGTTCGCGCAAGAAAGGGCGGCGATCTCGGCACAATGACCCTCGACGCTTTCGAACAGAAAATCAATGAAGAGGTCGCTTCAAAAACTCTCGATTGATATTATTAACATCGATATCTGATATTAACATCAATATCGATGTATACCGATGTTCGTAACACGTTCGGCAAAAACCTGAATGCAAACACCCCCGCATTCACACAGTCTTAACGGCATGCCCCGAAACGCTCCGCGCAAAAGGGTGTGCCGTTTTGTGTCCCGGGTTTAGTTTTTTATGTGGATTCTTGACGTAATATGTGGTATAATGCTGTTGCGGATGAAAACATCTGCCGGGAACGAATTGCCTGCCTGAATGCGTACGGGGCTTTGATTGGAGTATGTGCTGATGAGCGGAAAAGTATTGACTATGTTTTTAATGGACGGAGATCCTATCGGAAGAATTAAATGCAAGATTGCGAATTGGACGGGAATTGTTTATAAAATTCCGAGGATTTCCATTGATAATTGTGATGATATACAAGAATTGACTCAAAGCGGTGTTTATCTTTTGTTCGGCACCGATAAAGATGAGAATACCGTTGTGTATATCGGGCAGGCAGGGAACAGAAAAAATGGCAGAGGATTGCTTCAACGCATTTGTGAACCGCACAATTCCATTGATTATTGGAGCGAAGTGATAATATTGACCACCGGAGATGGTTCGTTTGGTCCGACGGAAATCAGTTATCTTGAAAATCGTTTGTTCAATATGGCTCGTAAAGCGGGACGCTACGATGTAAAAAATAGTAACGACCCGAATCCGGGAAACGTTACCGAAGAGAAAGAATGTGAGCTTGAAGAATTCATCAATTATGCAAGGATTGCTGTCGGCGCAATAGGACACAGAGTTTTTGAACCGATTGCACTGCCGGCGGAAAGCAGAAACAGTGAGCCGATCCTTCACATGGAATATAAGGGAGCAATTGCAAAAGGACAGTGCACAAGCGAGGGATTTGTGGTTTTTAAGGGCAGTTCGGTGAATCCTGAGACGACGAAAAAATGCCCATCTCATGTTACGAAAAACAGAAAAAAATATGCAGACATGATAAATGAGGAAAACAAACTTACAGCAGATGTTTTTTTTGACAGTCCGTCCGCTGCTGCCGGGTTTGTCGGCGGAACATCGTTGAACGGAAAGGTTAAATGGATTGATGATTCCGGAAGAACACTAAAGGAGATTATGTAAGCATAAAGCAAATGACCTGTCCGCCGGCAAGCGGGCAGGTCGTTTTTGTTTGTTTAAGTCGGAATCAATGCAAATTCACACGATTCGTATGTCGGTTATCAGCGGGCAATGAAGAACATTGCGGCGAACAGTATGCCGATGATCCAGGTGCTGAGGCTGATATCTTTGATCTTGCCGGTGAAGAGCTTGATGAAGATGTAGGATATAAGGCCGAACGCAATACCATAGGAGATATTGTAGGTGAACGGCATGATCGCCATGGTCATGAACGCGGGAACTGCCGCAGAAGCATCGCTCCAGTCGATTTCCTTGACGCCGCCGATCATAAGGATGCCCACGAAGATGAGCGAAGCGGCGGTTGCACAGCTCGGAATGAGCGCGGCAATGGGCGCAAGGAACATTGCGATGAAGAACATTGCAGCCGTGAAAACGGAGGAAAGGCCGGTCTTGCCGCCTTCTGCGATGCCGGCGGAGGATTCAACAAAGGTGGTAACTGTTGAAGTGCCGCAGACTGCACCGAAACATGTTGCTGCCGCATCGGCGAACATGGCTTTGTTCATGTTGGGAACATTGCCGTCCTTATCGAGCAGATTGCCGGCGGAACATGCACCGTATAGAGTTCCGAGAGTGTCGAACATGTCAACCATGCAGAATGCGAGCATGGAAGCGATGAACGTTGCCGCAAAGCTGCCGACGCCGTTGGCAGCGATGTATTCGGAGAAGTTGAAGCCTTCGGTGAAAACTTTGCCGAAAGAAATGTTGAAGAAATCACGGAAGGGCTGGATGATGTTGAGAGAGAGCTTGCTCTGAACATTGCTTGCATAGAATCCGTCGATCGTCAGAAGGCCGAGTGCATAATAAAGCACTGCGCCGCCGATGATACCCCAGAAGACTGCGCCCTTGATCTTTTTCTTTGACATTGCGCCGATTGCGATGAGAGCCGCAATGGTGATGAGCAGAGGCATTATCTCTGCCCATGTAGTGTGGCCGAAGATAATGTTGAACGAGTGCAGGTCAACGAGTGTGGAATCGCTGTTAACAACGATTCCGGAATTCTGAAGCCCGAGGAATGCAATGAAAAGACCGATGCCCGGTGCAATTGCAGCCTTGACAGCTTTCGGTATTGCGTCAAAGATAAGCCTGCGGAGGCCTGTGACCGTGAGCAGAAGAAACACGATGCCGTCCACAAGAACCATAACGAGCGCATTTGCATAGGTAAAGCCCATGCCGATGCAAACCGAGTAAACAAAGAATGCATTCAGACCCATGCCGGATGCCTGTGCAAGCGGCAGGTTGGAAAGCAGGCCGATGAGCAGCGTTCCGAACACTGCGGAGAGTGCGGTTGCGATATAAACGGCGTTATAATAACTTGCGCCGAGTGCGTCGCCTCCGAGCGTGGAGAACATTCCTGCGTTGACCATCAGAATGTACGCCATCGCCATAAAGGTCGTGATGCCCGCAACCAATTCGGTGCGAACTGTGGTGTTGTTTTGTTTGAGCTTAAACATGTTTCCTCCTCGAACTCAAAACTTTGCAGCCTTTTCAACGCCGAAAGTCAGCCGCATACGATTGCGGACATTCAGCCATTGAATCGCCGCATTTTATTATATCAAAAGCTTTTGGGTTAATCAATATCGGTTTTGAAAAAGAAGGGAAAGTGATTTTCGCGGTTGTTCATGCCGAACACTTGTGGTATACTGTTGACAGAAGCTTTCAAAAGCCGGCGGATGCGGCGAAAGCAGCACAAAACCAAACATTCCGGAAGGATTGAATATTATGAGAAAAACAAAACGAATTACAGCGGCGGTTCTTGCGGCAATGCTGCTTGCATTAAGCCTTTTTTCCGCATATGCGGAACCGCAGACAAAAACGGAGATCTATTCCGAAAATTCGGCGGGCGAAACGGTTGTGCGGATACAGATCCGCCTGCGCGAGCTGGGCTACCTTTGGTTTAAGCCGACCGGGGTTTACAGGGCAATGACAGTAAAAGCGGTTGAGGAATTCCAAACCCGCTGTGTTGCCTACGGTGAAAGGCTTGGCGTTGACGGAAGAATGGGGGAGCAGTCCATGCTTGAACTGTTTGCGCCGAGTGCGCCGAAATTTCGCATTCCGGATTCGGTTCATCTGCCGCGCGGGCCGATTGCGGATACATTAAAAGTTAAAGGCGAGGTTCAAAGCTGGAACGCCGTAAAACAGAAATTGAATGTCAACGAGGAGTATACGGTTATTGACTGCAACACGGGCAAGGAATTCAAGCTCGTGTTCACAGGCGGGGAAAACCATGCCGAGGCGGAGTTGGCTTCCGAATCGGAACTTGAAGCTTTCAACTATATCTGCGGAAGCGAGTATAACTTTCTTAAACGTCCCGTTGTTGTGATGTTCGGAGAAACGGCAGTCGCTGCCTCAATTCAATGCTATCCGCACGGCAGCGATTCCGTGGCGGATAACGGCATGGAAGGGCATGTATGCTTGTTCTTTGAAGGCAGTCTGTCCCATGTGGGCAGCTTGCCCGATGTTGAACATAATGCAAATGTTTTTGCGGCGGCGGGCAGAGGATAAGAGCAAACGCTCATTGTTGTCGTTTTTTTAAAACGGTATTTAACTCGGCATTCGGGCATTTCGGCATTTCGTGCGGGAGGCTTTATGTGCCGAGTTTCTGATTTCGTGCATAGAAAAAGATGTATTGCTGAACGATTCCGGAAAGCTTGCCGATGCTGCGTGCGGCGGCCTGAATTTCTGATTTTGCAGGCGCAGGGCGAGCGGTCGGGGTGCCGGAGGTCGATGAGTCGGAAAAATACAGTTCGGTCATTGCACGCTCAATCCATACATCAACGGGGAAAGCATCCGCGTGTCCGAGGGAAAATAAAAGAATGCAGTCCGCAACCTTCGGGCCGACACCCGGAAACGTCAAAAGTTCCTTTCGTGCTTCGGCTGTCGGAAGCGACCGCAGCTTTTCAAGATCATAACCGTCGGCAATGCGTTTGGCGGATTTGATTATATACGGAGCGCGGTAACCTGCACCGATTTGCTTCAATTCATCTTCGGAAAGTGCGGCAATGCGTTCCGGAGTCGGAAAAGCAAAAACTTCGCTGCTTAAATTAAAACCGCAGTCGTCGTTCGCGCAGTCGGAAAAGTACCGCACCGGCAGCTTTTCTCCCGCAAGGGAACAGAGCCTGTCAATAATACCCGATATACGCTTGATATTGTTGTTTGCAGATATTATGAACGAGATCAGCGCTTCAAACGGTTCCTGGTTAAAAACGCGAATGCCCGACGAACCGGGAAGGCATACCCGAAGCCTTTCGTCGGCTGCAAGCGCGGCTTCAACGGCGGAATAATCGCGTTTAAGGTCAAAATAATCGATAAAAAGCTGTGCTTCGCCCTTTGCGCACGGAGTGACAATAAGCGAATCGTCGGATTGCATAACAAGCACGGCGCGCCCGCGAATTACGCCGGCGAACGCAAGGGAAACTTCGGCATCAGGCAGACCGCATTCGTCAAACAAACCCGCCTGCATGTGCACGGGGTTTTTGACCCAACGGAACGCCTGCCCGCAGGTGCAGCATTTTTCAAGATCAAACGGTTTCACGCCGCTGACAACAAGCATGTTTTTGAAATATTTGAACTCCATATGCCGATTATACGGCAGAACGCGCGGAAAGGGAAGTGTTCGGGCGAAAATATACAGCCGTGACGGCAAAAAATGCTTGACAATGCACGCTGAATATGGTAACATTACTCATTGAGCCGCTCCGAAACGGTTCAAAGTGATGCGAAGGCATTCACCGGAAGGGCGAGACTGGTAAGAGGAGGAACTATTATAATGTACGCAATCATCGTAACCGGCGGTAAGCAGTACAAGGTTGAGGTTGGCAGCGAGATCATGGTCGAAAAGCTCGATGAGCAGATCGGTGCAAACGTCAATTTCGACGTACTGATGATGGCTGACGGCGAAAACGTTCAGATCGGCACCCCCGTTGTTAAGGGCGTTTCTGCAAAGGCAGAGGTTCTCGAACACGGCAAGGGCAAAAAGGTCGTTGTTTTCAAGTATAAGCCCAAAAAGGATTATCGCAAGAAACAGGGTCATCGTCAGCCCTACACCAAGGTCAAGATCCTTTCCATCGGCTGAGAGGTAATTGCATGACCGAGATAACCGTTTTTTTGAAGGGCGGCAAACCGATAGGCTTTGATGCACATGGACATACTGGTTATGCCGAATGCGGAGAAGATATTGTTTGTGCAGCGGTTTCGGCAATCACGCAGACCGCCGCAATGGGCGTTTCGGAACTTGTCCGCTGCCCGGCCGCACTGGAGATTAAAGACGGAGGGCTCTATCTGATGCTTGAAAAAACCGTTAAAGGTTCAAAATTGCAGCAGGCAGAGCTTATACTTGGAACGATGCTTTTGGGACTTCGTTCCGTTGAACAAGATTATAGTGATTATCTTAAACTGACAGAGAGGGAGGTTTAACTATGTTCAGGATCAATTTGCAGCTTTTCGCACATAAGAAGGGCGTCGGCAGCTCCCGTAACGGTCGTGAAAGTGAATCCAAGCGTTTGGGACCCAAGCGTGCGGACGGTCAGTTCGTTCTTGCGGGCAACATCCTCGTAAGGCAGCGCGGCACACATTTCCATCCCGGCAATAACGTCGGCATCGGTAAGGACGATACGCTGTTTGCAAAGGTTGACGGCATTCTTCGCTTTGAAACCAAGCACGGCGGCCGCAAGTGCGTCAGCGTTTATCCCGAGGAAATCGCAGGCTGAGCTTTTCACCGAGCGAATTCTTGACAGCTCCGCAGATTCGGGCGGAGTGTAAACAAAATAACATAAAACAAAAAGCCGCGGTTTAACGACTGCGGCTTTTGTGCATGAATATGCATGAAGAAATGCACCGCTTCAAAAGTGCTGATCTGTAACAGCTTGTGCGGGCGGGATCAATGCTTGCTCATCATGCTGCGCCAGATATGCTTCGTGTCGCGCTTTGCACGCTTGGGAATGTCGGGATAAACCGCTGAAACGGCAGCAACCGCCGCTGCCATGCCGAGCGCAATTCCGGAGACAAAACCGATAGCTTTCATTTTGCGTACCTCCTGCTTTTTTTGAACAGCCGAAAAGCCGAAGCTGTTGCCTTATTAGTTTGTTCACGGGATGCGAAGCTCATGCGCAGAAGAGGCTGCGGCAAATTTTTCAATTTATTCACTGCGAAAGGTTGCTAATTTTTTTAAATTGAATTATACTTGAAGTGCGGCAGTGCGCCGCGAGCGGTAAAACGATACTGAAATGATTACATTAAATCGGAGGCAGAAAATGAACGATAATTCAAAGGCACATGTAAACGATGTTATCAAAACGATGCTTGAACGCAGCAGCATTCGCGCCTATACGGATGAAAAACTTACCCAAGAGCAGATTTCTCTGCTTCGGAATGCCGCACTCAGTGCACCGACGGCAATGAACGCGCAGGATCAGCGGTTTGTGTTCGTTACGAATGCGGAAATCATTGCAGAGCTTGAAGCGGGCGTTGTGGAGGCGGCGTGCGCCGGCGGCGATGCTGCTTTTGCCGAAAGAATCAAACAGCGCGGCGGCAAAATTATGTACGATGCACCTCTCTTTGTTGGTATTTTTGCTCATTCGGCAAAATTTTCCGGGGTTGATGCGGGTATAGCGGTGCAGAATATTGCGCTTGCCGCAAAAAGCATCGGCTTGGATTCCGTCATACTCGGGCTGCCGAGGCTCGCTTTTGAAGGCCCGAATGCTGCAAAATACAAAAAACTGCTCGGTATAGAAGCGGAACGCGAATTCATGATTGGAATTTCCGTCGGTCATGCTGCAATGAGCAAAACCCCGCATGAGTGGGATTGCAGTCATATTATTGATATCAGGTAAACACGTGCAGGCGGAACGGGAAAGTTTCAATATTTATCCTGTTTTGTCCTGCTTTATCCCTGCCGTGCGCACAATGCCGAAAACGGCAAACGGGGCAATAAAAAAGTTTGGAGGCAGCTTCGGACGGTTTACTCCGAAACGGAAGAAATAAACGGGCACGAAGCGGTTTGAATATGAGTAGAATACAGGTGAATGTCGGCGGAGTCCGCATTGGCGGCGGCGCACCGATTTCGATTCAGTCCATGACAAACACGGATACGCGCAATGCTGAAGCAACGGTGAAACAGATTCTGGAGCTTGAGAATGCAGGGTGCGAAATCGTCCGTTCTTCGGTTTATGATGATCGCTGCGTTGAAGTATTGCCGCAAATAATATCAAAAATACATATTCCGCTCGTTGCGGATATCCATTTTGATTACAGACTTGCCATAGGTGCAATCAAGGCGGGTGTTGCCAAAGTCCGCATCAATCCGGGAAACATCGGCTCGGAAGCGGGCGTGCGGAAGCTTGCGGAATGCGCCTCGGCATACGGAGTTCCGATACGTATCGGAGTGAACGGCGGTTCACTTGAAAAAGAACTTTTGCAAAAATACGGAGTATGCGCGGAAGCAATGGTTGAAAGCGCACAGCGTCACGCGGAACTGCTTGAAAACTGCGGCTTCAGCGATATTGTTGTTTCGCTTAAAGCGTCGGATCCGGTAACGACTGTACGCGCCTATCGCCTGGCATCGCAAATTATGCCGTATCCGCTCCATATCGGTGTTACGGAGGCGGGCATGGGCGAGACCGCATTGCTGAAATCCGCAATCGGAATCGGCAGCCTGCTTATTGACGGCATCGGTGATACGGTGCGCGTTTCGATGACCGGAGGAGTTTTGCAGGAAGTTGAGGCAGCAAAGAAGATACTTCGCGCTGTCGGCCTGCGTAAGGACGGGGCGGATGTTGTGAGCTGCCCGACTTGCGGGCGCACCCGCGTTAACCTTGAAGAAATAGTCAAAAAGGTTCGCGCTGCGCTGCCCGAAGATACGGGCAATGCAATGAAAATCGCCGTTATGGGCTGCGCTGTCAACGGCCCGGGCGAAGCGCGTGAAGCTGATATAGGCATTGCGTTCGGTTCGGTGAACGCAGTTGTGTTTAAAAAGGGCGAAATAATCTATTCGGATAAGCTGCCGCAAGTGGTGGACAGGTTCATCGCAGATGCATCGGAAATGATGAAACGGAAATGAAATGACATGATATGATTCTTGATTCATGCCTTGAATCTTTGAGCCGATTAACAAACCGAATCAAAGCAAAATGACTCGATCGCGGCTTTCGCGGCTTTGCAATTGATAATGATTTTGCTTAATTAAGCCAACCCGAAAAGCGGAAGGAAGCTTTCACTGTTGAGAAAGCCATGTTGAAAATGAACAAAAGCAGTATGGAAGAATTGAATATGTACGAAAACATAAATGAGTACGGCGGAACACCCGGCTCGGCTGCGCCGGCTGATGTTCCGTTGGACGATCTTCCGCCGGCTGACAATTTCTCCGAAATGACGGCTGATGTTCCGTGGAGGGATGATCCGCCGGACGGGGGGTATTATTCGTACTCGGAGTACGGGGAATCCGGCATCGATGAGTGCAGGCAGCCCGACTCCGTGCGTGCAAAAAATCAAAAAGAAAATTCAGCAGAGAAGCAAAAGAACGGCGGACACTCAAAAAAGAACCTTGCCGTTGAGTACCTTGCAAACGGGACGGTTTCAATAAAGTCTGCTGTGCGCAGCAAAAAAACGGGCGAAATCAGTGTTGATGTCGAGTGTGCGCGCCTGCTGCTGCCTGCCGAAACGGAGGAGCTGGAAAAAAACATACAGGCGGAGCTTCAATATCAAACGGTCAAATGCAGCTTTGACTATTCCGAGGTTGTTGCGCGGCTTGTCGGCGGAGAAGGCGAACCGGAACTGCTGCTTCTGGATCTTTGGTGTGAAACTGCGCCGCAGCTTGAACCGATACTGCGCCGTTCCCGCGTTGAACGGCACGGAGGCGAATATGTATTCTTTGTTCCGGAACGGTACACGCGTGCAGTGTCTCAGGCGGCGGCAGGTGAGTTCCGCGCATTTGTTGCGCACAGTTACGGTTGGAATACGCCGCTGCGCATTGTTGCCGATGCAAATGCGGATGACGGAATCGATCTTGCCGAACCGGTCGTAAAGCGCGATTGGGGCAGTGCGGCAGCTTTGAAAAAACCCGTCAAAACGCAGCGCAAGAACATTAAAAAGCTTTCTCCCGGCGATATTGTTTACGGAAAAGAAATTCTCAAACCCGAAGTTCAGCGCATGGCGGATTTGGACGATAAATCCGGGCGCGTCACTGTAAAAGGAACAATACTGAGCATTGAAACATTTGTTTCACCAAAGCGCGGAACGGTTATAATCACGGTTTTTATAACCGACCTCACAAACTCCGTTGCGGTAAAGCTATTTCCCGATGAAGCAGCAAAGGCGCGAACTTCACAGCTGCTTGAAAAAGCAAAGGAGGAGGGCGCGGCACTGATGGTGCGCGGCTGGTTCAGGTACGATAATTATGCCCGTGATTACTGTATTTTTGCGGACGATATAAACCGTTATCCCGTCGAACGCAGAACTGATGCATCGGCCGAAAAGCGTGTTGAGCTGCACCTTCACACAAGAATGTCCGCAATGGATGCAACGGCGGATCTGGACAAAGTTGTTGAGCTTGCCGCAAAATGGGGGCATACGGCAATTGCAATAACCGATCACGGCGTTGTGCACTCTTTCCCGGAGGCCAAAAAAGCCGCCAAAAAGAACAATATAAAGGTTATATTCGGCTGCGAAGGCTATCTGCTTCCCGATTGCGAACTTGTTCCGCTTGAAAGGGAGTATTGTGCCGTTGCGGTGACATATTTCGGAAGCGGCATTCACGGGCGCGTGTTTGATATCGGCGCAGTGAAGTTCGATTCGTTCGGGCGCGTTATTTCAAAATTCAGAACTCCGGTGAACCCCGGCGTCCCTCAGCTTCCGCGCATTGCAAAGCTGACGGGTTACACGGATGATGATATTGACGGTGCACCTCTGCTTTCCGAAGCGGTGAATATGCTTTCGGATTTTGCGGGAGGGGCAGCGCTTGTTCTGCATTGCCCGGAACAGCTTGATCTGCTGCATGAACTGACTGCCGCGGCAGGGCACGGAAAGGAACTCGGGCTCAGCAAAAGCTGCGTTTCGGGCTCAATGCTGATGCAGTATCTGCGCCGTGACTTAAAGGCGGAGGAAAGACAGCTTCCGGAGCTGAATGCGGGTGCGGCAGCGGAATGGACAGCAAAAAACACGGCCGATTTGCTGAGCAAATGCCGTGAGCTGAATGTTTCGACGGTTCCGCTGATTGACTGCACGATAAAAAATCTTCACAAGCAGAAAACGAACCACATAGTGCTGCTTGCGGCAACGCAGCCCGGACTTAAGAATCTGTATAAATTGGTTTCGTATTCAAACCTTGACCATTTTTATAAGACACCGCGTATTCCGCGCAGTCTTCTCAACCTGCACCGCGAGGGTATTATAATCGGCACGGCATGTGAGGCCGGTGAGCTTTTCCGTGCAATGGTGGACGGAAAAAGCGAGGAGGAATTGCTGAAGATAGCTTCATGGTACGATTACCTTGAAATTCAGCCGATCGGAAACAATGCCTTCCTTGTGCGCGAGGGGCTTGCAAAGGATGATGAAGAGCTTCGCGATTTCAACCGTCGCATTGTTGCACTCGGCGAAAAACTGAACAAACCCGTTGTTGCAACGGGAGACGTTCATTTTATCGAACCGGAGGATTCGATTTTCCGCGCAATACTGATGTGCTCTCAGAATTTCAAAGACGCAGCGGTTCAGCCGCCTCTTTATTTCAGAACAACGGAAGACATGCTTGCGGAGTTTCAATATCTCGGCAGCGACAAGGCGTTTGAAGTTGTTGTTAAGAATACAAATTTGATTGCCGATATGTGTTCTCAGCTCCGCCCGTTTTTGGATGAAAAACAAACTTACTCGCCGGAACTTCCGGGCGCGGCGGATGAACTTAAGGGCCTTGCCCTGAACACCGCACACGAGCTTTACGGGGATCCGCTGCCGGAAATCGTCCAAAAAAGACTCGATAAGGAATTGAACTCAATCATCGGCAACGGTTACTCATCACTCTATATGGTTGCGCAGAAACTCGTTTCAAAATCCCTCAGCGACGGCTATCTTGTCGGTTCAAGGGGTTCGGTCGGTTCGTCCTTTGTTGCACACCTTGCAGGGATAACCGAGGTAAACGCGCTCCCCGCGCATTATCGCTGCCCGAATTGCAAATACAGCGAATTTCCCGATGTCGGCGATGACTCACGCTGCGGGATTGACCTTCCGCCGAAAGATTGCCCGAACTGCGGAACTCCGCTGCGACGGGAAGGGTATGAAATTCCGTTTGAAACTTTCCTTGGTTTCAAGGGTGATAAAACTCCGGATATCGATCTTAACTTTTCGGGCGAATATCAGCCCGTTGCGCACAAGTTTACGGAGGTCATGTTCGGTGAAGGTCATGCCTTCCGCGCGGGCACGATTTCGGGCGTTAAAGATAAAACCGCATACGGTTATGTGCTGCACTATTGCGAGGAATACGGGCTGAACCTTTCCGAAGCGGAAAAAAACCGTCTTGCAATGGGCTGCGTCGGCACGCGCCGAACAACGGGGCAGCATCCGGGCGGCATTGTGATCGTCCCGGAAGATTTGGAGATTTTTGACTTTTGTCCCGTGCAGCATCCGGCGGAAAAAATCGATGCGGAAAGCATAACAACACACTTTGACTTCCATGCATTGGACGACAAACTTGTCAAACTTGACATTCTCGGACATGATGACCCGACAACGCTGCGAATGCTTCAGGATATAACGGGCGTAGATCCGAAGAGTATTCCGCTGCACGATGAAGAAACAATGTCAATCTTTAAGTCGGATGAGGCACTCGGAATATCCCTTAAGGAGCTGAAATGCGATGTCGGCAGCCTCGGCATTCCCGAATTCGGAACGAACTTTGTTCGCGGAATGCTGATGGATACGCGTCCGACAACAATGGAAGAGCTTGTTCGTATCGCCGGACTTTCCCACGGCACGGATGTGTGGCTTAATAATGCGCAGGATCTTGTGCGGGACGGCACCGCAACGCTGATGGAGGTTATATGCACACGCGACGATATTATGAACTATCTCATTGCACACGGCGGAGAACCCTCGCTGTCGTTTAAAACGATGGAGAGCGTCCGAAAAGGCAAGGGACTTAAGCCCGAGATGGAGGATGCAATGCACGAGAACAATATTCCGCAGTGGTATATCGACAGCTGCAAAAAAATCAAGTATATGTTCCCGCGCGCTCATGCAGCGGCGTATGTTATGATGTCTTTCCGCGTAGCATATTATAAGGTGCATTACCCGCTTGCGTTCTATGCGGTTTATTTCACGGTTCGTGCGGATAAATTTGATATTGAACAGTGCCTCGGCGGCGCGGAACGCGTACTCGGCAATCTTGAGGAGCTTAAGGCAAAGGATAAACTTGAAACAAAGGACGAGGAACAGATAGTTATCCTTGAAATGGTCTACGAGATGAATCTGCGCGGAATCGAGCTGCTCCCGATAGATATTTATAAATCGAAAGCAACGCGTTTCACTGTTGAGGACGGCAAGCTTCGCCCGCCGTTCAATGCTATTGCCGGCTTGGGCGATAACGCCGCGCTGCTGATCGAAAAAGGCGCGGAGGGAGGACAATTCATTTCCCGCGAGGAGTTTGTGAAGCGTACCCGCGCAAATTCCGCCGTGATGGAAAAGTTGGATGCCCTCGGATGCCTTAACGATTTACCGGACAGTGATCAGGTCTCAATGTTCTGACGGGACGCCGCACGGACGGCAGGAACATCCGAACCGAGCGATATTCGGAAAATTCCGCAATATATGCAATGTTTTTTCGGAAAGCTATTGCTTTTTGAGGCAAAGTATGGTATGCTTACCCCAGTAATGAGTTTTTTGATGCATTTAAGCCTTGAAATTGTGTTCAAATGCATCATTTCGGATGAGCGGCATGAGTTATTCGTGCATTTAAGAGTGGGCAAAACCCGCTCTTTAATTTTGAAAAAACCTTGCGCATGCATTGCGTTTCGGAGGGATTGCGGTTGAAGCTGACAGACAGGATTTTTGAACTCACGGAATCAAAAGTTCGTGAATTGGGCTATGAGCTCTATGATGTTGAATATCAAAAGGAATACGACAACTGGGTTCTCACCCTCTATATCGACAGTAAAGACGGAATTTCACTTGACGATTGCGAAATTGTGAGCAATGCTGTTGATCCGATTCTTGATGAAGCGGATCCGATTGAACAGGCATACTATCTTTCGGTCAGCTCCGTCGGCATAGATCGCCCGCTGAAAAAAGACAAAGATTTTCAGCGCAGCATCGGCAAAACGATCGACGTGAAGCTTTATGCGCCGCTGAAAGGCAAAAAGGAGTTCTGCGGAGAGCTTGTTTCGTTTGATGCGGAATCATTTACGGTTCGCACATTGCCGCGAAAGCTCGGCGAAGCTTCGGAAACGGTCACCGTTGGGCGCAGGCAGGCGGCACTCGTGCGTCCGCACATAGATTTTTAAACATTCCCGGGTCTGCGGGTTCAAAAAATTAAAATTTTAAACCGAAAAATATTTGTGATTTCTAAGGAGTATAAATATAATGAAGAACAATGCCGAGCTTATCAGCGCGCTTAACGTAATCAGCAAACAGCGAGGGATTTCCGTTGATATCCTTGCGGATGCTATCGAATCCGCACTTGTAAGTGCCTATAAAAAGAACTACAATGTGAACTGCAACGTCCGTGCGAATCTGGATCGTGAAACAGGTGCAATCGAAATCTGGGCTTCCAAAACCGTTGTTGAACAGGTTGAAAACCCCTTTACGGAAATTTCAATTGAAAAAGCAAAGCAGATAAATCCGCTTTATGAAATCGGCGATGTTCTCGAGGAAGAAGCGGACACAAAGAATTTCGGCAGAATCGCGGCGCAGACTGCAAAGCAGGTCGTTATGCAGCGCATTCGCGAAGCGGAACAGGGCGCAATCTTTGAGGAATATTCCGATAAAGAATACGAAGTTCTGACGGCAATCGTTCAGCGCGTCGAAAAGAACGGTGTTTATGTTGAACTCGGCAAAACCGACGGCATAATTCCGTTCAATGAGGTTATCGTCGGCGAAAACTATGCGCCGAATGACCACATCAAGGTTTATGTTCTGAAAATACAGCGCGACACGAAAGGCCCGCAGATTATCGTTTCAAGGACGCATCCCGGCCTTGTAAAGCGGCTGTTTGAGCTTGAAGTACCCGAAATTCAGAGCGGAGTCGTGCAGATAAAGTCTGTTGCGCGTGAGGCCGGACAGCGCACCAAGATCGCGGTTGCAAGCTTTGACCCCCAGGTTGATGCCGTCGGTGCATGCGTCGGACAACGCGGCACAAGGGTCGAAAACATCGTCAACGAGCTCCATAACGAAAAAATGGACATCATCGAGTGGGATCCCGACATTGCGGTTTATATCGCAAAGGCACTCGGTCCCGCAAAGGTTTTGATGGTTTACATTAACGAAGCGGAAAAGGCTGCAAAGGTCATTGTTCCCGATAATCAGCTTTCACTTGCAATCGGCAAGGAAGGACAGAACGCAAGGCTTGCCGCAAAGCTCACAGGCTGGAAGATAGATATCAAGAGTCATTCCCAGGCTGAAGCGGATATGGAACTTGAGATGGGTTCCGTTGACGGCGTTCCCGGCAGCGAAAGCGGAAACGATATGTTCAATGATGACGAGGCATTCGGAGAGCAGGGGTTCAACGGTGCTCCGATGAATTTTGATGATTTCGGCGGGCAGAACATCTGATTTTCACCGAAACAAAATTTCAAACATGATTTAAATTTTAACCGAGGTTCTTGGTGAATCGGAACGGACTTCGGTACGGAGGTTGCGAATTGCAAAAGAAAATCCCTCTGCGCATGTGCGTCGGCTGCCGTGAGATGCGGCCCAAAAGAGAACTCGTGCGCGTTGTGTGCAGCAAAGACGGGCAGATTTCCGTTGACTTAACAGGAAAAGCTGCGGGACGCGGTGCGTATGTATGCCCAACGGAAGAATGCCTTAAAAAAGCCGTTAAAACACGTGCGCTTGAAAGGGCATTCTCTCAAAAAATCGAACCAGAAGTCTTTGACAGGCTTGCGGCGCAGGTGGAGCACTCAAAAACCGAACCGCAAAATTCTGCGGAAGAAAAGCGCGAAGCGGTGCCCGATTTGCCGAACTCATCCGCGAACAACAAAGAGGGGTGAGCTGCTTTGACAACAACCAACGCAAAACTCAACAATTCAATCGGTTTGGCGATGAAAGCGGGCAAAATTGCTTCCGGAGATTTTTCGGTTGAGAAAGCCGTCAGATCCGGAACGGCAAAGCTTGTTATGCTCGATGAGAGCGCGTCCGAAAACACAAAAAAACAATGGCGGGATGCATGCAGCTTCAGAAACATTCCGCTGATAAGAATCCGTGCAATGGGCAGCGCGATCGGAAAACCTGCCAGAATGGTTGCCGCCGTGACGGACGAAGGTTTTTCGGCAATGATAATTAAAAATTCCAACAAAAACAATGAAGCAATGACTGAACTTACGGAGGCAATGACCGATGACAAAGGCTGAATTATTAAACAACGCAAAAAGGATCCAAGCCGCAGCACAGGAATTGCTGGATAAAACGAGCGTCCTCAAAACAGACATCGGCAATTCTCTCCAAGCGGCAAAACGCCATGAAAGCAAACTTATCAGCAAGGAGCGCGCCGCAGAGGCGGAACGCAGAGAAAAAGAAAAGGCTGAACGTTTGATTGAATACCTCAATTCGGACGAGCAGCGCGGCGTTTACGTCAGCGATCGCGATTCCGCAGCGGGAATTCCCGCTGATGCAGGCACCGAAAAAGCACCAAAGGCGGAGGCGGAAAAGGTACAGGGTGAACCGAGACCCGAAAATGCGGACAGGAAGCCCGAAAAGGGCGCGCAAAAGCCCGAACCGCCCGAGCAAAAGCCGGTGCAGCCCGCGCCGAAGCCAGAAGAAAACAAACCCGAAAAGGCGGCGGAACGGGAACAAAACGTGGATAAGCCCGCCGAACATAAGCCCGAAAAGGCAGAACCGGTTCGGAATAACGTTGCTGACAAGGTCGCAGACAGTGTCAATGACGCGCAAGAAACAAAGGATAAAAACAACAAAGAAATGCCCGGAGCAAACAAAGAAACAAAACAAAACAGCGAACAGGCTGCAAAAGCTAAGAATACAGCGGAAAAAACCGAAATTTCCGCAAAGTCCGACTCTTCCGAACGTGTTGCGGAACGAACCGAAAATGCAGAGCAGCCCAAGAAGAACGAGTCTCCCGAAAACGGAAGAAATTCCGACAGAAGCCGCAGTCCGCAAAGAACGAACGACGGCCGCCGCGGCGACAGGCCTTCCTACGACAGAAACGCACGCGGTGACAGACCGCAGGGCGACAGGCCTTCCTACGACAGAAATTCACGCGG
>OGOV01001229.1_pt1 | contig 23645 bp, 13 predicted proteins | sample 1552711 | NCBI WGS metagenome assembly OGOV01 (sample SAMEA2580216, study PRJEB22360) | human gut metagenome | biome: human gut; feature: human-associated habitat; material: faeces | place: Denmark | collected 2008/2010 | reverse complement strand
TCCCGCCTGGATCTTAGCACTGAGCATGCTGCAGCCGCTGATCATTATTATTGCCGTAATCTTTGTACTTTCCCTATGTTTGGCCTTTGCACTTTCCAAAAAAATCATGCGCCCGATTTTGGACATTGCGCTGGAACGCTGGCTGCAAGACAATGGATATGCCATTATGGTCAATGCGCTTACGGGGGTAAGATAAGATGGAAACTGTGAATGGATGCCTGAGCGACCGGCTGGATGAGATGGAAGCGGCAATCCGGAAAACGTCCTTCCGCAAGGGAACCGGCAGAGCCAACGAGGTGAACTACTGGGTTTTCGACTATCCACCGGAAAAAGAGCTGGAAGTTCGTGCTCGAATCGAGTATATGAAAGGCAAAAATGCCCGTGGCGATAATGACTTTGATCTGGTGGTATTTGATCTCTACGATGTCATCATTGATTTTCTGGAGAAGAAGCGCTTTTTGGAAAAGTGCTATGACTTTGAAAAGAAAAACGGGATGGAACGGATCACCAAAGCGGTTACCAACGCCATGAAGATCAATGACAACGACAGCCTCATCGTGCAGTATATCAAGGAACATACGCCGGAGAACGCCATCGTGTTTTTGACGGGTATCGGAAAGTGCTATCCGATTTTGCGGTCCCATAAGGTTCTGAACAACCTGCATCAGGCATTTGTCCGCTGCCCGGTCGTAATGTTCTTTCCGGGCACCTACAACGAACAGGAACTGATTTTGTTCAACGAGATTAAGGACGATAACTATTACCGGGCATTCCGGCTGGTGAAATAAAGGGAGGATACAGTAGCTATGCAGATCAAGGAGATGTTCCGTAAGGAGATCGACCGTGAACTTCAGGGTGTTATCGTAGTCGGTCAGGGCGCAGAGACCAATGTTGCACAGGAACTGGAAGAGTATGTGGTGACCCGTGAATTGCAGCGGCACTTTGCGGATTTTTTTGCGGCTTATAAAAAAGGTATTCTGGGCACCACGCCGAAAATGGGCGTATGGATCTCCGGCTTCTTTGGAAGCGGTAAATCTCACTTTTTGAAGATCCTGTCCTACCTGCTGGAAAACAAGCAGGTGGGCGACAAGCACGCACTGGATTTCTTTATCGACGATAAAAAGATCACAAACCAGATGGTTCTGGCAGATATGAAGCTGGCAGCAGACACGCCGACGGATGTGATCCTGTTCAATATCGACTCCAAAAGCGAATCCAATAGCAAGGAGAACAAGGATGCCATCGTGAACGTGTTCCTGAAGGTGTTCAACGAAATGCAGGGGTTTTGTGGCTCCATGCCCTACCTTGCGGATTTGGAACGCCACCTTGCTGAGGCAGACCAGTTTGCTACGTTCAAGGAAAAATTTGAGGATGCCTATGGCGATGCGTGGGAGGATTCCCGGCAGGACTTTGATTTTATTCAGGACACCGTTGTGGAGGTTCTGGTGGAAATGGGCTTTATGAGCGAGCCCGCCGCCCGCAACTGGTGCGAAAAGGCAACGGAGCCCTACCAGATCAGCATCGAAGACTTTGCCAAGCGTGTGAAGGCTTATCTGGATAAGAAGGGCAGCAACCATCATGTTGTCTTTTTGGTAGATGAGATCGGCCAGTATATCGGCGATGACTCCAAGCTGATGCTGAACCTCCAGACTGTGACCGAGGAACTGGGCAAGGAATGTCAGGGCAAGGCGTGGGTCATTGTGACCTCTCAGCAGGATATCGACTCCATCACTAAGGTGAAGGGCAACGATTTCTCCAAGATTCAGGGTCGCTTTGATACCCGTCTGTCTCTGTCTTCCGCAAACGTGGATGCCGTTATCAAAAAGCGTATTCTGGAAAAGACCGACACCGCAGCCCAGAGCCTGCGGCTGATCTACGACCAGAAGGGCACCATCATCAAGAATCTCATTGTTTTCAACGACGGTGTGGAGAAAAAGCTGTATGCCAATGCGGAGGATTTTGCAGAGGTGTACCCCTTTGTGCCCTATCAGTTCAACCTTCTGGCAAGTGTGCTGACCAGCATCCGTACCCACGGTGCATCCGGTAAGCATCTGTCCGAGGGTGAGCGCTCTATGCTGGCACTGTTCAAAGAGTCTGCCATGCAGCTGATGAACGAAGAAACCGGTGCCATCGTGCCGTTCCATAAATTCTACGATGCACTGGAAAACTTCCTTGACCACAGCCACAGCAGCGTGATCATTCGTGCCTATGATAACAGCTACATCAACCCGGAAAAGAAGGAAAAGGACGTCTTTGCCATCAACGTGCTGAAGACCCTGTTCCTGATCAAATATGTGGTGGAGATCGAGGCAAATGTGGACAACATCACCAGCCTGATGATCTCCAACATCGACGATGACCGCTTTGCCCTGAAAGCAGAGGTGGAGGAAGCCCTGAAGGTGCTGATGCGCCAGATGCTGATCCAGAAAAACGGCAGCGTCTATGTGTTCCTGACCGATGAGGAGCAGGAGATCAACAACGAGATTGAAAAAGAAAACGTGGAGATGCCGGAAGTCCTCACGAAGATCGCTGAGATGATCTTTGAGGACATCTTCCCCAGCAAAAAGTACCAGTATCCGGCATTCGGCGGACGGTACACCTTCCCGTTCAACCAGATGGTGGATGACCGCCCCTACAAGGCAAATCAAAGCTACGATATCGGGCTGCGTGTGCTGACCCCGTGGTATGAGGGCGGCGTAGAGGACTCTACCCTGCGGATGATCTCCGGACAGGGCAAGGAAGTGCTGGCGGCACTGCCCAACGATGACTCTTTCCTGACCGAAATGCGCGCCTACCTGAAGATCGAGCGCTTCCTGCGTAAGAATACCTCGGTACAGCTTGCAAAATACGAGGCCATCAAGGAAGCCAAGCGTGTGGAGATGCGGGAGCGCAACAGCAATGCCAAGCTCTACCTGACCGAGGCACTGAAGGATGCTACCATCTATGTAAACGGCGATGTGCTGCGCACCTCCGGCAAGGAAGTGAACAGCCGCATCAACGAGGCAATCGGTCGTCTGGTGCAGACGGTCTACCATAAACTGTCCTACATTACCGCCCCCATGGGCGAGACCGACATCCGCAAGCTGTTCCGCAGCAGCAACCAGCTCTCCCTCACCTTGGAGGACAGCTCTGAGGCAAATGTCCATGCGCTGGATGACGTTCTGCAATTTATCGGCGGCAACTCCCGGATGCACATGAAGACCTCCATGAAAACCATCAAGGATCGGTTCATGAAAGTTCCCTACGGCTTTGTGGAGGACGATGTGCAGTGGCTGGTGGCGCGGCTGTTCAAACGGGGCGACCTTGCCTTTACGGTGAACGGCGAAAGCGTGAACGCCAACAACCGCACCGAGGAAGAGCTTGTGGGCTACATCACCAAAAAGCAGTTTGTGGACAAGCTGCTGATGGAGGTCCGTGTCCGGGTGCCGGAGAAGCAGAAAAAGGCTGTCCGCACCATTATGAAGGAGCTGTTCAACGTGCTGCCCACGGCAGAGGACGAGGACACCATGATGACCGAGTTCCGGCGCTACTGCGAGCGCACCATCACCTCCATCGACCGTCTGGAGCCCCGGTATCAGCTTTACGCCTACCCCGGCAGACAGGTCCTTGCCGAGGGCAAAAAGCTGATGAGCAGCCTGCTGCAGATCAATGCTCCGCTGGAATTTTTCAAGGAAGTCAGCGACGGGCAGGACGAGCTGCTGGATTTTGGCGAGGACTTTGAGCCGGTGCAGAAATTCTTCAGCCCAAACAGCGAGCAGGAAGAGATCTTCCGCCGTGCACTGGATATGCTGGCTATCTACGATGACAGCAAAACCTACATTGTGGATAAATCGCTGGAAGATATCGTCCGGCAGATGCGCAGCATCGTGGGCATGAAAACGCCTTACCGTGAGATCCCCAAGCTGCCGGAGCTGCGGGAAAAGTTCATGTCCCTGTACAACGAGATTCTGGAAGAACAGTCCGCACCGGTGGTAAAGGCCATCAAGGACGACCGCAACCGTGTGTTGGAGGTGCTGAACGACAAGCCCTACAAGGACGCAAAGCACAGTGGCTACATGGAGCGGTTCGAGGAGCTGCTGGACGGTGCTGTGCACTGCAACAATGTGTCGGTGCTGCGCAGCTATCAGGATAAGTCCGATGCGCTGAAGATCCGTCTGCTGAACGAGATGGTGGACGAGGACAACCGCTTGGCACAGCAGGCACTTGCACAGGCAGAAGCGGAACAGAAGCGTTTGGAAGAGGAAGCCCGCAAGCGTGGCGAGACGGTGGCTGTGCCGCGGCCGAAGACGGAACAACCTGCCGTCAAGATGCGCAATACCAAGAACCTGTCCATCAAGACGGTGGCAAAGGCTGCATCCTGGAGGTTGGAAAGCGCGGCGGATGTAGATAAGTATCTGGATGCCCTGCGTGAAAATCTCTTGAAAGAAATTGCCGATGATTCGATTCTGAATGTAGAACTGTGAGGTTGATTTTATGAAACCTGAAAGTATTGCGGAACAGTTGTTGTATAGCACTGTTAGATTGGAAGCTTTGGACGGCTCATCTGGTACTGGATTTTTCTTTAATTTTGTAATTGATGAAAAGCGTGTGACTGTTTTAATTACAAATAAACATGTTGTGAATTACAATCCGAATGCAACTATGCGTTTCTTTCTTCATTTGATAGATGACAATGGAGAAACCATGGAAGATAACTATCAGGTAGAGTATTCAACAAAATGGATATTCCATCCAGAAAAGGATATTTGCTTTACATATGTAATTCCGCTGTTCGTCAATATTAAAATGCGAACCGGTAAAAACGTATTTTTCCGTGCGTGTGATGAAGCTATGATTTATGGCAGCGAGCGGCTTAAGGAGTTGGACGTAGCGGAAAGCGTTTCCATGATTGGATATCCAACTGGACTATGGGATAGACTTCATAACTATCCGATATTTAGGCATGGATTTACTGCAAGTCACCCGGCCTATGATTTTAATGAAAACGGGATAGGCTTAGTCGATATGGCCTGTTTTCCCGGCTCATCTGGATCCCCCATTTTTATCCTTGACCAAAATGGATATACGAACAAGAAAGGAACCCATTACTTGGGCGAAAGTCGTATGATTTTCTTGGGTGTACTATTTGCAGGACCCACAATGAACATAAATGGACAAATTACAATTGTTGATATTCCGACACAGCAACATGCAATTGCTCAATCACAGACTATGATTAATCTCGGATATTATATTAAAGCATATGAGCTTTTAAAATTCAGAGAAATCATTAAAAACGATATTGATGAAGACGAGCGGAGACGTAGCCATGAACAAAACAGCCATTAAAAACTTTGCCATCTGGGCACGGAACAAGCTGATCGTAGATATCTGCTACCGTGCCGGACTGATGGGCATTACCGAAAAGGGCATTGCGGACCCTCTGCCCCAGAGTACGCTGGATGCCCAGTTCTACGATATTGGCGCAGCGGAGCCGTATCTGGTGGCAGGCGAGGCCATCAAGCAGCGGCGGCAGCTGGTTGAGGTGATCCGGGATAAGGAAAAAGACTCTGACTACCGGACTGCCTATCAGTATGTTATGGAAGAGGTTGCATACACATGGTTCAACCGCCTGATCGCTGTGCGGTTCATGGAGGTCAACGACTATCTGCCCTCCCACCTGCGGGTGCTTTCCTCCGAGAGTGGCAAGGTGGAGCCGGATCTGGTCACCACCCCCTTTGATGCCGAGTTGTCCTTTACCGCCGAGGAAGAAGCCCGGATCATCCAGTGGAAGCAGGACAACAAACTGGACGAGCTGTTCCGCTTTTTGTTCATCAAGCAGTGCAATGCGCTGAATGAGATTCTGCCCGGTCTGTTTGAAAAGACCACCGACTACACCGAAGTTCTGCTGAACCTTTCGGTGGTGGATCAGGAGGGCGTGGTGTACAAGCTGACCCACGACATCCCGGAAAAGGACTTCAACATCGAGCAGGGCGGTCAGGTGGAGATCATCGGCTGGCTGTACCAGTACTACAACACAGCTCTAAATGAACAAGTTTACGATGGACGATTCTCAAAGGATAAAATTCCAAAAGAACTTTTACCGGCAGCTACAACTATTTATACACCGGACTGGGCAATTCGCTATATGGTTGAAAACAGCCTTGGCCGCCTGTGGGTAGAGGGTCACCCGGACAGTGACCTGCGGAAAAACTGGAAGTACTATCTGGACGAAGCCCCGCAGGAGCCGGAGGTGCAGGCAAAGCTGGCGACGATCCGCAAGGAGTACGCCACCCTGAACCCGGAAGACCTGACCCTTATCGACCCCTGCATGGGTTCCGGGCATATTCTGGTCTATGCCTTTGACGTGCTGATGCAGATCTACGAAAGCGTGGGTTATAGCCAGCGGGATGCCGCCAAGAGCATTCTGGAACACAACCTCTACGGTCTGGACATTGACGACCGTGCCTATCAGCTTGCCTACTTTGCCGTGATGATGAAGGCACGGCAGTACAACCGCCGCATCCTCAACGGCGAAAACACCTGCCACGTCTACGCCATTCAGGAGAGCAACCCCATCAAACGGGCTCACCTCAAGTTTTTTGGGGCGGGCCTTTCGGATTTGGAAAAGAACACCGCCAAAATGCAGTTGGAAAGTCTGCTGGATATCCTCACCGATGCCAAGGAGTACGGCTCCATCCTCAATGTACCGGAGTATAACTGGGCATTGCTGCGCCGGTTTGTGGGCGGCATTGACGATGAGGTGCAAATTTCGCTGGAAAGTGCCGGTGTGGAGCAGACCGCCGAGGAACTGCAAAAACTTATCGACCTTGGTGAGACCATGGCACGGAAGTATTGGGTCACGGTCACGAATCCGCCGTATCTTGGTAAATCTCGCTTTAGTGTAAAACTTGGTGACTATGTTAATTCCAATTATTCGGAAGCCAAAACGGATCTTTCAATGGTAATGCTTAGGCATGCATTAGGTGATATAAGCAAACAGAATGGATTAGTTTCTTTTATTACAACATCGTCATGGATGTTTTTGTCCAGTTTTGAAAAGTTGCGCGAGTATCTGTTTTCAACATCGGTGATTGATACGCTTGTTGACTTTGGAACAGAATTTTTCGATGGTAAGGTCGGACATAACCCTATTACGGCATGGGTGAACAGAAGAATAAATCTAGACTATAATGTGACTGCGATTCGCCTCGTTGATTATTGCTTTTCACGCCGCAATGAGAAAGAAGTTGAGTTCTTTAATGAAAAAAATCGGTACCATCCAAAGCAGTCTGACTTTGCTAAAATTCCGGGTAGTCCGGTGGCGTATTGGGTGAGTGAAATTACATTTGATGCGTTTACGAAAGAACATTTGGGAGATCACTATACCATCAGAAATGGCATTTCAACAGGAAACAATGAAAAGTATTTGCGCACATGGACTGAGGTTTCAGCAGCAAAAGAATATTGGAAACCTTGTAATAAAGGTGGCTCATTCCGAAAATGGTATGGGAATAACGAGTATTTTATTTATTGGGAAGATGATGGAGCAAGTATTCGTACATCTTTAGATGATAAAGGCAGAATAAAAGCAAGGCTTGGAGGAATTGAATTCTCTTTTAATAAGGGAATTGAAATGTCAAGAATTACAAGTGGAGAACTTGCATTCCGTATTTCAGAGGGTGGATTTGTCTACGAAAGTTCAACGAATGACATTTATATGACGAATAATTCTTGGACACTTACTTGGCTTCTTGCTTATTGTAATACAAAGGTTGTTGGCTATTTCTTGAACTTAATGAATCCAACAATCAACATAATGCCGGAGGATTTAAGAAAGCTTCCATGCCCTCAGTTAGATACTGAACGAGTAGAAGAAATTGCTCAGAGTAATATTGCGATTTCCAAAAAGGACTGGGACTCCTTTGAAACAAGCTGGGACTTTACCACCCACCCCCTTGTGAACATGAGCAAAGGGCTATGGGATGCTACCAGTACGGCTGCTGCGATGGATTACTTTTATGGCTACCTGCCGGAGGCAAGCTGCCCGCTGGAAATTTGCTATTTGCTGTGGCAGGACCAGTGTAACGAACGCTTTAACAAACTAAAAGCCAACGAGGAAGAGCTAAACCGTATTTTTATTGATATTTACGGTTTGCAGGATGAACTGACCCCAGAAGTGGAAGATAAGGATGTGACGGTACGCAAAGCCGACTTGCAGCGGGACATCAAGAGCCTGCTCAGCTACGCCGTGGGCTGTATGTTTGGGCGTTACTCTATTTATAAGGATGGTTTGCTTTTTGCAGGAGAGCCGTATTCTTTACAGGCGTTTGTGGACAAGCTGAACGACCGTCCCGGAACGGTTTCGGCAGAGGAACTGGAGCGTGCATACCGCAATGAGGGGGTTGTGGTAGATGAGATGTTCTTCCCGGACAAAGATAATGTCATCCCCATTACCGACGAGGAGTATCTGGAGGACGACATCATTGCCCGCCTGTGCGACTGGCTGAAGGTGGTGTACGGTGCGGATACGCTGGAAGCAAACCTGGATTACATTGCCAAGGCATTGGGCAATAAGGGCAGCACCAGCCGGGAGGTCATCCGCAACTACTTTGTGAACGACTTTTTCAAGGATCACTGCCAGACCTACTCGGTCACCGGCTCCGGCAAGCGGCCCATCTACTGGCTGTTCGACAGCGGCAAGCAGAACGGCTTTAAGGCGCTGGTCTACCTCCACCGCTACACCACGGATACCATCGGCACCCTGCGTGTGGACTACCTGCACAAGATGCAGCGTGTGTACGAATCTGAGATCAACCGGATGCAGGACATGATGGACCACACCACTAACGCCCGTGAAGCCGCTGCCGCCTCCAAGCGCAAGGACAAGCTGACCAAGCAGTTGAAGGAGTGCCGGGACTACGACGAAAAGATCAGCCATCTGGCACTTTCCCGCATTGCGCTGGACCTCGACGACGGCGTAAAGGTGAACTACCGCAAGCTCCAGACCGCCGCCGATGGCAAGTTCTACGAGGTGCTGGCCGATAGCAAGAACATCATGGCGAAAGAGAAGAAATGATTTGCCGAGAGAGGAGTATATATGCGTCGATATAATGTTGATGCAACAGATGTACAGATTCTGTTGGGATACTCTGATTTGTTTCCGGGAACTGTTCCAGAATTAATACCGGAAATACAAAAGTTAAACATGCACAAAGCGATTTCTATTATCTCGGAATTGATAGCTTTGAGAAATAGCAAAATGAAGCCGGTAAATGTATATGGCTATTCCCTACAATTACCTTACGAAACGGTCCTAAAGAAGAAGATACTAGGTATTGGAGATACATCTTGTAAGGATTTAAGCACAAATCCGATTTTTAGGAGGAACCAGCACGTTGTTTCAATTCAAATGCTATTGATTCTTCTAAAAAAGATTATAGCATATGGGAACTACGAAACATTGAATCAGGTTGATTACAAGATTGATGATGCCGATTACGCGAAAATAATACAATTGCAGCTTATTGTAGTTGATGAAGTTTGTCAAAAAGAGGAGCATGATTTTGATAAGGGATATTTTGTCTTTTCATCATATCATTTGAATCATCGTCAGTCGAACGCTGGGCGGTTTCTCCGAATGTATTATATGTTGGAGGTATTAAATCAAGATGCAGATAATTTTCCAGAAGACATAAGGGGAGAGTACCGAAACTATTATGACGCTTTTTCAGCCAAATATGAAATAACGACAACACAATATGCATCGATACTGTTTTGGGAACTTCGACCATATTATTTGGAAGAAAATTTTATCACTCATATGAGTGCGTGGCGAACAGTTGATGATACTTATAAAAAATCAGAAAGCAGAGAAATATTTTCAAAAGCATTGGGGCTGTTGTCGGCTAAACCAGAAGCACTACGTGATTGGGCAATTGAATCACAAAATCGTCAATGGGATTTTTCCAAATTTTTGGAAGTCCCATTTCTTCGAGATAATGAAGGACGATATATTTCAATTAGCGATTATACGCTCTCAAATGCATTCTTTGAAAAATTGTTTTGGCTAATCAGAGAATGCTATCCTAAAAGCATCAATGAGTCGATGGCATTTTATGGAAGGCTATTTGAAAAATATGTTCAAGAACTTGCCCATAACATGAGAAATTCAGATTATACTTTTATGAATGAGTTTTTGATTGAAACCGGAATGGGTAATGTGAAATCTTCTGATGCGTATCTTCAAAAGGGAAATCGCCTTTTGGCTATTGAAGCAAAGGGTTTTTCTAATTTGAGTTCAGTAATGGCAAAAAATAGTGCTGTTGATAAAAACAATAGTAAACTTTTTGTGTGTCCAATTTTAGAAGCAGATGCGTTTTGCACAAAGGCACTCCAAAATGGAAGGTTTGCCGATGTGGCTGAGATGTATATAGTCAGTGTCACTATGGATAATATTGAAGCAAATCCATTTTACTATGAAAAAATTTTTAAAGAAATCGAAAGCAAAAAGACTTGTACTAAAGTAGTGGGTTACTTTAATTTTAGTATTGCAGACTATGAAATGCTCATGTGCGCCGCAGAAGACGGAGCAGATGTATTTGAACTGCTTAAGGAGTATTTTTCACTGAAAGAACTTCCTCCATTTGGGAATTACTTAACAGAAAAAATGCCGAAACTATCTACAATGACAGATTTTATGAAGCACTGGTATAATGAAGCGTGCTCAAAAATGATGTCAATGTTAAAATAATTTCAAGGTATATAATAATGGCCGAATTAAACTTAAAACAAATTATAGACCGCCTGAATGCGGAATTTGTGGGCGATACCCGCAAGCTGGTGTTCTGGTACGATGACAAAGCAGACTTTGCCGAAGATCTGGAAAACGTGGAACTGGAAAATGCAAAGATCTACCGCCTCCAGCCCGATAACCAGTTCTATACCAAATACTTTCTGGAACGGGTGGACACCACCACCAATTACCTTGTCTACGCCCCGTTCCCCAAGCCCGATGTGCGGGAAAACCACTTGGAGGACACTCTGCTGTACTCCCGGCGGTTCTTTGCCGACCGTGCCTCGCTGCTGTCGGTAGACCTTGGCATTGAGGAAAAGTATAAGCCTATCCTCGAAAAGCACATCAAGTTCTTTGCCGATAAAAAGCGCACCCAGCGGTTCTACGATCTGGAGATCGAGAACTTCAACGAGGAAAACATCCTCACCGGACTGCTCAGTGCCATCTGCAAAGCACGCACCTGCTCTTTTGAGGAAGTGGTGCGCATCGTGTTGACCGAGGGCAGCCTGTCGGAGAATGTCTACTTGCAGCAGTTTGAACAGTACGATCTGCTGCCGTCCTTCTGGCGGCTGTGCGAGCAGCATTTTGGCTATACGGACGTAAAGCCTACGCTGGAACGGCTGCTGGTGACCCTTTTCGTCACCTATACCGCCCGCTATGTGCAGGCGGAGCTGCCTGCGGCGTGGAAGTCCTTTGTGTCCTACAAGGCAGGCAACATCATTGCCTTCCTCGACAGCCTGATGAACAGTGTCCTCTATCGGGATAAGTACGATGAACTATCGGATCATGTGGCAAAGGGGCTGAACGTTTATCAGGCGTTCTCCGGCTGCCGTGCCGATGATCTGGTGGAGTGCGATACCTTCCTTGCGGTGGATCAGGTGCTGGTCAAGTGGCTGATGGGGCGGCTCCTTGCCGAGGATACCGGGGCAAAGCTCAACGAGCTGACCATCCCAGAGGTGTGCGAAAAGCGTGCCAAGATGCACTTTGGCAGAAAGACCGACAAGACCTACCAGTTGCTGCAAAGCGCCTACTGCATGGTGCAGGCGGCAAACTATCGCAGTGCCGAGGGCTTCAAAGCCATTGTGGACCGGTATCTGTCCGCAGATCATCAGATAGACCAGCAGTACCGGAAGTTCTACTTCTATTACGACAAGCTGGAAAACACCGAAGCCTTTGAACCGCTGCGGGAACTGGTGGAGAACATCTACACCAACGAATATCTTGCCACCCTTCTCCCGGCATGGAACGAGGGGCTCCGGCAGGAGGAGGCTCTGTCGGTGCTGCCCTTGCAGCGGGATTTCTACAACGCCAACCTGCGCTACGCCAAGGAGCGTACCGTGGTCATTATCTCCGATGCCATGCGGTATGAGGTAGGGCAGGAGCTTTTTGCCCGGATGCAGGATGACCCCAAGTGCTCGGCGCAGTTGAGCGTGCAGTTGGGCGTGCTGCCCTCCTACACCCGGCTGGGCATGGCTGCGCTTCTCCCGCACCGCACGCTGGAAATGACCGATGACTTTCAGGTTCTGGTGGATGGCACCCTCTGCGATACGCTGGCAGGGCGTCAGCAGGTGCTGCAAAGCTATGTGCCGGACAGTGTCTGCATCCAGTTTGACGTGATCAAGAGCATGAAGGTGGCAGACCTGCGGGATGTCCTTACCAAGCGGCAGGTCATCTATGTGTACCACAACCAGATCGATGCCCGTGGCGACAAGCCCAACACCGAGGATGAGGTGTTCAACGCCTGTGAGGAAGCCGTGCAGGAAATCATGGATTTGATCCGCCGCATCAATGGCAGCGGAAACACCCATCACTTTATCGTAACGGCAGACCACGGCTTTATCTATAAGCGGGATAAGCTGTCCGAGAGCGAGAAAATCGCAGGCAAGAGCATGGAAAATGCTTTTGTCAACCGCCGCTTTGTGGTGTCCGCTGCTCCGCTTCAGGATGACGGCATCGGGCACATGAGCATGGGCACAGTACTGGGCAACCAGGATGCCAAGGTGGTTTCCTACCCGGTCAGCAGCAACGTGTTCAAGGTTGCCGGTGGTGGTGCCAACTACGTCCACGGCGGTTCCTCGCCGCAGGAGATGCTGGTGCCAGTGCTGGATATCAAGATGGAGCGTGGGCATCAGGAGACCAAGAGTGCAGAGATCGCACTGGTCAGCATTCTCCACAAGATCACGAATCTGATCACCTCCATGGATTTTGTCCAGTCGGAAGCCGTCAGCGACACTGTGAAACCGGCAAAGTACCGGGTGTTCTTTATCTCGGAGGACAACGAGAAGATCTCCAACGAAAACACCTATGTGGCAGACAACCGGGAGCTCAGCGCACAAAAGCGTATTTTCCGGCTGCGTTTTACCTTTAAGAACAAGAAGTACGACAAGGATATGCAGTATTATCTTGTGGTCTATGATGAGGATACAGGTCTGGAACAGTGGCGGCATCCGGTGATGATGGATATTGCCTTTGCAGACGATTTTGGCTTTGGATTCTAACAAAAAGGAAGGCGGGTACACCGTATGCTAATGATGGATCAGGCAGCAGAGGGAAACCGGGAAGAACTGCGCCGGAAACTGCGGGAAAACTTTGATGGTCGCATCGTCCGCAAGGATCTGACCAAAAAGATCAAGGAAGGTGCCAACGTACCGGTCTATGTGCTGGAGTTTCTGCTGGGGCAGTATTGCAGCTCGGACGATGAGGAAATCATCGAGCAGGGCGTGCAGAATGTAAAGCACATTCTGGCAGATAACTTTGTGCGCCCGGATGAGGCGCAGAAGGTGCTTTCTCAGTTGCGCCGGAACGGCAGCCACACCATTATCGATATGGTGACCGTGCATCTGGACATCAAGAAAGACTGCTTCTTTGCAGAGTTTTCCAATCTGGGACTCTCCAATGTGCCCATTACGGACGACTACCCGGAAAAATATGACCGTTTGCTTTGTGGTGGCATCTGGTGCATCGTTCAACTGGAATATGAATCCGAAGGTGACAGCAGCTTTGGTATGGAAGATCTTGACAGCGAACCCCGGCAGAAAAAGCAGAAGGATGTTTCGCCTATCAGCATCCGCAAGCTGACCCCCATCCAGATGCCCCATATCGACATTGAGGAAGTGCGCGCTGGACGTAAAGCCTTCACGCAGGACGAGTGGATGGATGTAATGCTGCGTTCTTGCGGTTATGAGCCGGAGCAGTTGAACCAGCGGGAGAAATGGCTCTTGTTGGCACGTATGCTGCCACTGGTGGAGAACAACTTCAACCTCTGTGAGCTTGGTCCTCGCAGCACCGGTAAATCCCACATCTATAAGGAAATCAGCCCTAACAGCATTCTGGTGTCCGGTGGACAGACGACTGTGGCAAACCTGTTCTACAACATGGGACGAAAGACCGTTGGTCTGGTGGGTCTGTGGGACTGTGTGGCTTTTGATGAGGTTGCTGGTATCAAGTTCAAGGACAAAGACGGCATCCAGATCATGAAGGACTATATGGCTTCCGGCTCCTTCGCCCGTGGCAAAGAGGAAAAGGCAGCCTCGGCCTCGATGGTCTTTGTGGGAAATATTAACCAGAGCGTGGATGTGCTGCTAAAAACCTCCAGCCTATTTGACCCGTTCCCGCCTGAAATGGGAACAGACACTGCATTTTTGGATCGCTTGCATTGTTACATTCCCGGCTGGGAGATCCCAAAATTCCGCCCGGAGCATTTCACCAACGACTACGGCTTCATCACGGATTATCTTGCTGAATTTATCCGGGAACTGCGTAAGGAGCAGTACGGCGATGCGTTGGATAAGTATTTCCGCCTTGGTAAAAATCTGAACCAGCGCGATACGATCGCAGTGCGTAAGATCGTAGGCGGCTATGTAAAGCTGCTGTACCCGGACGGTGAGTTTACCAAAGAGCAACTGGAGGAGATCCTTGTCTTCTCACTGGAAATGCGCCGTCGAGTGAAAGAGCAACTGAAAAAGCTGGGTGGTATGGAATTCTATGATGTGAATTTCAGCTACATTGATCTGGATACCTTTGAAGAAAAGTTTGTGTCGGTTCCCGAACAGGGCGGCGGCAAGCTGATCCCGGATGGAATGTGCAATCCGGGACAGATCTACACTGTTTCGCGTGGAAAAAGCGGCATGATCGGTGTGTTCCGGTTGGAAAGCCAGATGTTGCCGGGCAGCGGAAAGTTTGAACGCACCGGTCTTGGCAGCGACCGTGACTGCAGAGAATCCACCAACACAGCCTTCAACTTCCTGAAAGCAAATGGAAACCGCATCAGCGGTGGCATCAGCACGGCATCTAAGGACTACATCATCAACTATCAGGATCTTCAGGGCATTGGTATGACAGGAAAGCTGGCACTGCCCACCTTGATTGCATTGTGCAGTATTGCCCTTGGTCGTCCCACGGTCAGTAGCCTTGCAGTTCTGGGCGAGATCAGCATCAGTGGAACAATCTTGAAGGTAGATGAGCTTGCAAACAGTCTGCAGGTCTGCCTCGATAGCGGTGCAAAGAAGGTTCTGCTGCCGATTTCAAGTGCTGTTGATCTGGGGACTGTTCCACCGGAATTGGTGGGTAGCTTCAATCTGATCTTCTACAGCAGCGCAGAGGATGCGGTGTTTAAAGCGTTAGGAGTAGAGTGATAGGAGAGGGTACAAATGGCCATTGAGAGGGTAATCATTAAAAACTTTAAAAAATTCAAAGATCCGTTTGAAATTAGATTTAATGAAAACATCAACCTTTTAGTTGGTGATAATGAATCTGGAAAATCTACTATTCTTGAAGCTATTCATGTGGCCTTAATGGGTATATATGCTGGTCGAAATATTAGAAATCAACTGTCGGCATATTTGTTTAATAGAGAAATCGTTGCGGAATATCTGGCATCTGTGGAGATGAGACATCCGATTGCACCTCCGGAGATAATGATTGAGTTATACTTTAAGAGTGGGACATTGCCAGAATTTGAAGGAAATGGTAATTCCGAAAATATTGATGGCATAGAAGGAATTAAATTCTTGATTGGATTTTCTGATAAATTTAATGCGGAATATGAAAGTTTGCTTAAAACACAGAAACTCACAAGTTTACCCATTGAGTTTTATGAAGCAAGATGGTTCTCTTTTAGTCGAGATGAGAAAATGCCCAGATTCATACCAATACGATCTGTAATGATCGATTCATCAAATTACAGATACCAAAATGGATCGGATGTCTACATTTCTAAAGTAGTAAAAGATTTTCTTGAGCCAGAGGACATAACAGCAATAACACAAGCCCATAGAACTATGATAGATGAATTTGCACAAAATGAAGCAATTCGATCAATAAACAAAAAAATTAGTTCAGCTTCGACGATTATGGGCGGAAAGATATCATTAAGTGCGGATCAAGGGGTTCAGAACTCTTGGGAGTCAAGTTTGGTTACACAGGTAGATGGGATACCTTTTATTCATGCGGGAAAAGGCGCGCAATGCATCATAAAAACGCAATTAGCTTTAAGCCATAAACAGGCAGAAAAGGCAAGTATTATTTTGATTGAAGAACCAGAGAGCCATTTGTCTTTTTCTCGTTTAAGTGAATTGATGAGCGTCGTTAAAAAGGCTGCCTCTGGTAGACAAATTATAGCATCAACGCATAGTAGCTTTGTCGCTAATAAACTCGGACTGGAAAATTTAATTTTGCTTTCAGGCAATAATTGCTGCTCGATGAAATCACTCAAAAAGGAAACTTTTGAATTTTTCAGAAAAGTGGCCGGTTATGATACTTTGCGCCTGATTCTTTGTAAAAGATCAATCTTGGTAGAGGGTGACTCAGATGAACTGGTTGTCCAGCGAGCTTATATGGATACTCATGAAGGACGTCTTCCTATCCAAGATGGAATAGATGTAATGACCGTAGGAGGAGTGGCTTTTAAGAGGTATCTTGAAATTGCACAGACGTTGAACAAAGCAACAGCTGTTGTTACGGATAACGATGGAGATATTGAAGCTGTTAAGAAAAAGTACAAAGAATATGAAGAAATACCGTGTATCCACATATGCGTTGATAATGTAGTAGATACAGGTGATTTAAAATTGTCAAATAAGGATTTTAATTACAATACATTAGAACCAAAAATATTGAAGGAAAATGGACGGGAAGTGATGAACAATATTTTTGGAACCAACTACAATACTGATGATGAGATGCACAAATATATGCACGCGCATAAAACGGATTGCGCAATAGCAATTTTTGAATCGGCTACGAAAATTAAATATCCTGAATATATAATGAGGGCAATAAAAAATGAGTAGTCTAATTGTTGCGGCGGCAGGAGCGGGGAAAACAACATTTCTTGTAAGGCGAGCGTTGGAGATTTCTGAAAATATTTTGATAACGACTTATACTGACGCAAATGAACAAAGTATTAGAGAAAAATTCTATGAGGTAAATGGTTGCATTCCATCCAATGTGACTATTATTCCATGGTTTTCACTACTTATTAGGCATGGGATACGGCCTTATCAAAGCTATCTTATAACTAATAGAGTGTCTGGTGTATTATTAGTGAATAAAGCAGATAAAAACCTGTTGAAGCTAAAGGATACAAATGAGAAAAAATATGTGACAGCCTCAGGTAATATATATTCAAACATGATTTCAAAATTGTCATGCGTTTTGGATGATTTGTCAAAAGGCTGCGTTTTTCAACGAATACGAAAAATTTTTCCTTATGTTTTTGTAGATGAAATACAGGATTTTGCTGGATACGATTTAGAAGTCATAAGAAAACTACACGAGGTCGGCTGCAGCGTGACTTTAGTAGGAGATCCTCGTCAGACGACATATCGAACTCATTATGAGGCAAAATACAAAAAGTATGCAGGTGGAAAAATAATAAACTTTGTACAGGAGAACATTCCTGAAATGAACATTGATTCCACGACATTATCGACATCGTATCGCAACAATCAGATCATATGTAATCTTGCAAATAAGATGTATCCTGACATGGAGCCATGTGATTCCGCAATGAATGTAAAAACAGAACATGACGGAATATTTTGGATTGAAGAAAAGGATATTGATAACTACATGGAAACATATAAGCCAATGCAGCTTAGATATGACAGAAGAACCAAGGTAAATGCAGAGTTTAGGGTGATGACTTTTGGCTCGGCAAAGGGACTTACGTTCGATAGAGTTTTGATATATCCAACACAGCCAATGCTAACGTGGCTGTCAGGAAAATCAAAAGGACTGAAAGGCGAAAGCCTTTCAAAGTTTTATGTGGCAGTTACCAGAGCAAAGTATAGTGTGGGATTTATATATAAGACAAAGAAGGTCCCTTCGGAAATTATTGGAATAAAATGGACACCTAATATAGACGAATAGAATCGATCCAATAATTCCAGACTTTCTGACGAAATAGCCCTCCGGTAATGCAGTGAGATGATTACATTAAGGAACAACGCCTTACAGTCAACCAACCAATGCGCATTTTTTTGTGTTAGTTGGAAATCTGAAAAAAGCAGTGGAATATGCACAGGGTTAGCGGTCCGATATGGAACATTACCTGAAAGATCCTCGCTGTGACATCTCCAACAATCGAGCGGAAAACAAGATCCGTCCCTTTTCAGCGGGAAGAGAGAACTGGCTGTTCGGTGATATGCCTGCCGAACCAAAAGTGAGTACAGTATGGTAGAAACAGCAAAGGCAAACAACCTTGCACCAATAGATTACATTCAGTTCCTATTGAAAACCTGTTGGACATGGAAATTCTGATTCATCCGAAGATGCTAGGGGAAAACTCGTCTGGGTCTGGGATGATGTTGTGTAACAAGTAAAAATGAGACATACGATTTTTACGTCGGATGCCGATTGTTTTGGCGGGGACATGCTTTCACTGGGCGGATACTGATGTTTCACACTGTGGCCCAGAGCTGGCAATTGAAGAATGGAAAGAGCTGCACAGGCAAAAGAAACACTCTAAAAAAATAAACCGTGCAGGGTAACATGATGCCACTCCACTCGGTTTTACTTAAACTAGAAATGCAATAGAAAAATGCGCTTGCTTCTGTGGATGGCAACTGGGTATATATCAGAGACTAAAAGCTTTTTGCATCTTGTTTTGCAGTAGAAAAGACGGTACAATAATAGAAAAGAAAGCGTGCACCAGTCAATAAGGTGGTGAAGACAATGAGCGAAGCAACAGTCTATCATATCATGCACATGGAAAAGTGTGTGGCACAAGTAAGCACGGCTGGTGAATGCAAAATTCACCTTAAAGATTTTATGCCATACGATTTAGTGCTGGAAGAATCGGATGATTTTGATGATCGAATCAATAATGTAACGAATTTCTATTATTGGTGTGCATCCCGTATGCTAACGCTGGATCGTACCTATGCGAAAGAGATTCTGAATAGTATAGGCGCACCTCAGAGTGTTACGGACCGTGAGCGCGCCCAGATTGCGCTTTCGTACCATTGCCTGTCACTGCTGGATGTGTTCTGGGTAAAAGGAGAAAAAGAGAATATCCTGTTTGAGGATATCAATCTCTACACACACTCTTTAAGCAATGCTCTTGTGGATATTGCACTGCGTGGGCATCAGATGACTGTGACAAATGCACATCTCTTGGCAAATGATTTGTCCACTGGTGGATGTTATCCTAAAGCGTGGGTGCGCAGAGAGGATGGCTTCTATCTTTATAAAGATGGCGGACAGGATGCAGTCGAGCGTGAAGTGTTGGCAAGTAAAATCTGCCGATGCTTTGACTGCCATCAAGTTCTGTATGAGCAGGGAATGTTTGAAAATGAGCCGGTTTCTATCAGCAAAATTATGACCTCGCAGCGATATAGTCTAGTGACTTATGCAACCTACGATGTCTACTGTACAAATCATGATTGGAACACGCTGGATAAAATTTTGGAACTGGATGCCCACGGATACTATATGATGAACATTCTGGATTATCTGGTGGGTAATACCGACCGCCATTGGGAAAACTGGGGCCTGTTGGTGGACAATGAGACGAATCAGCCTGTTCGCCTGCATGATCTGATGGACTTTAATCGAGCGTTCCAGCAGTATGATACACTGGATGGCGCAAACTGCTTGACCGTTGGAAAGCGGCATTTGAGCCAGAGAGAAGCAGCGATGGAAGCAGTTAAAAATATTGAACTGAATCAAAAAGTTGATATATATGAAGTGGAATTTTATGGCTGGAAGCAATGGCATAGAATGTTTCAAGCGAGGCTGCACCTACTGAAGATGATTTTGCATTAGAATGTAAATGAAATGAGGAATCAATATTCGGAGTTTTAATTTATATGTGCTGTATTTTTGGATGATAAGGAGTTTACAACATGTTTGATGAATATGCTGAAGCTGTAGTAAATCGCACAAATTTTACAAATATAAGAGCGTTTTCGATTTTTAAGCTGTTTGGAAGATACAATGTTTCTTTGAGATTTGATAAAGAAGTGAATATTTATGTTGGCGAAAATGGATTGGGAAAGACGACCATTCTAAACTGTTTATATGCGGTTCTAAATAAAAAGTTTTCACTACTGGAAGACATTGACTTTTTAAAAATTGAAATTAGTTTCAGAAGAAGCCCAAAACTGCTCGTTGTGACAAAAAGTGATTTTATTGAATATAGCAGGCGAAATGGAAAAATACACAGAAGCTTTTATGAAAATGAGGAATATGTAGATTATATACTCTCTCATATATCTCCAAATGAATTGAAGAATCTTTCGGATGAAGAAATGCAGATGATAGTTCGTGAAACTGCACATGAACAAGGCATTCCTCCACAGATGATGAGGAGATTTTTTTATGAACTACGGGATGAAGAAAACTATAAAGGAAGAGTAAAGGGCGATAAAAGAAAAGTTATAGACTTGATAAAGGCAATTGATGAAAATATTAAAGAAAAAATAATTTATTTGCCGACGTATAGAAGAATAGAGAATGACTCAACAAAGTTTAATATTAGAAATGATAGCATGAATAATGCAGAGATGTTGATTAAGTTCGGTATGGGAGATGTTCAAAAATCAATTGATTCGATTTTAAAGACAATTCGTGACTTGGCGGTTGAAAATTATAATGAAATGTCTGGCATATTGCTAAAGCAATATGTAGAGGGAAATGAATGGGCGTCTGAATTGGATAATAGCATTGATGTGGAAGCAGTGATGATTGTTCTAAATAGATTGGGTGCTCAAATATCTAAAGAAACAAAATTTAAAATTTTAACTATTGTAGAAAGTGGCACGATTTATGAAAGAAAATATTTGTATTTGAGAAATCTTCTGAGCAAATTGATTTCAAATTATGATGCGCAGAGACATTATGACGATCGAATTAACGGATTTGTTAATACTTGCAATAGATATTTTGTGGATAAAGAACTACGGTATGATCCAAGTAGTCTGAAGTTGAATGTGTGCTTAAAAACTACGAATAGTAATTTAAAAACCATTGAGTTGACACAACTGTCTTCCGGTGAAAAACAAATCGTTTCACTGTTTTCAAAGATGTATTTAGAAAGTGAAGGAAAAAATATAATTATTATTGATGAACCGGAACTGTCACTTTCACTTAAATGGCAACAAATGCTTTTACCTGATATAATGAGAAGCGGAAATTGTGGATTGCTGATTACTGTTACACATTCTCCATTTATTTTTGAAAATGAGTTTGATATGGATGCTAAAGAAATTAGAATGTGTATGACACTTGGTTAATGGGAGAAAAATTATGCCAGAAGGAAGTGTCTCGCTGTTACAAAACATGCGGGAACATCGAAAAGATGCAGAAGTGATCTTTACAAAATTTACGCAAGATAAAAATAGGTATGAGGGTTATGCGTTTTGTTTTTATGAAGGAGAAGATGCAAAGTATTATAATCAGCGTGTAGAGAAAGTATTTGGAGACAAATATATTGCTTATATAGCTGGAAGCAAGAGAGAGGTGATTAGAGCATTAGGAATAATAAGAAGAGAAAAAATGTATTCAAATCTTTGTACAATGTTTTTTATAGACAGAGATTATGATGAATCAATGAAAGATTATGATTCAGATCTTTTTGAAACGCCGTGTTATTCAATTGAAAATCTATATGCAAGGCAGGAAGTATATGAAAGAGTTTTAAGATCAGAATTTGGTCTGAATGTATCAGACGATGATTATGGAAAATGCGTGGGAATATACCAAAACAGATTGCATGAATATAATGAATTAATTGTAAAGTTCAATGCATTATTGAAATATAAACATGATTTACTTCCAGATGCAAGGTGTTCTTTTAGTGGTATAAGAATGACATGTATTGCTAAAATTACGTTGGATGCGGTTGAAAAGTCACGAAAATACGATGAGACCATTGAATCACTCCATACAAAAATGAATGTAAATGAAGTAGAACTAGAAAAAATAGAACAGTATTTAACCCAAGGAAAGCAACTTGAGAATGTGTTACGCGGAAAAAACCAGCTTGATTTTTTTGTGGAGTTGATAAAAAGGCTTAAAGAAGCAAATGAAACTGGAGAGTTTTTTGCACAGAAGATGGAACATGTACGTATCAACATAACAGACAATAGGCTAAGTGAGCTGAGTCAATATGCTTCAACACCAATAGAACTGGAGGTCTTTTTACAAAGGCATTTCGATCAACTAAAAAGCTATGGGAGAACATGATTTGTAGCAGATCTGTAGCAAATTGCTTCGATTTAACGAATCAACGTTCCAAAAACCGAAAAGTCATCATGCATCACACGCAGGGGGTCTGGGGTTCGAGTCCTGTACCGTCCACCATACAGTTTGTACCCGAACCCGATTCTTTGTGAAAAAGGGTTCGGGTATTCTTATTTTGTGCAGCAATTTGCAGGAAGAGGAAATTCTCCATGATACAAAAACATGATCTTCCCATTCTTGAATACGATTTTGATTCGATTGAGGTCATCAGGCCCAATCATGGCGCAGAGCAGCTCGTCCTTCCGGAAAAATGTGTGTTTGGTTTTCTGGGTGATGTGATTGATGATTACGCATTTGAAATGGATGCAGTCATTGCCGAACACTTTGAAACCATTACAAAAAGCTATCCTATTTATATCGTCCAGCAAAATGGGCTGGAATTTTGCCTGTGTCAGGCACCGCTGGGAGCTGCCGCGGCTGCACAGCTTCTGGATTTTTTAATCTCCTGCGGATGCAAAAAAATTATTTCAACCGGTTCCTGCGGAGTGCTGACCGATTTGGACGAAAACGAATTCTTGATTCCAATCAGGGCGATGCGCGATGAAGGCACTTCGTATCATTATCTTCCAGCCGCTCGGTTTATTGATTTGGAGCCTTCCGCAATAAAAGCCATTGAGCAGACTTTTTGTGCGTTGAATATTCCGTTTCAAAAATGTATCACATGGACAACGGATGGTTTTTTCCGAGAAACACGAGATATGGTAGAATATCGCAAATCCGAGGGCTGTGCCACAGTTGAAATGGAGTGTGCTGCGCTGGCCGCCTGTGCCCAGAAGCGTGGTGCAGTCTTTGGCCAGATTCTCTACACTGCCGATTCCCTTGCGAATGTTTATGCCCATGATGAGAGAGATTGGGGAAAGGGCTCTTTGCGGATAGCACTGGAGCTTTGCATCAATGTTCTTATAACCATGTGACGATTCACCACCATACAGTTCGTACCCGAACCCGATTCTTTACGAAAAAGGGTTCGGGTACTTTTTTTATCGGAGGTTTGCGTTTGCGCCAGCAACAAACACCCCAGTGGGGTGTTTGAGCAACAGAACGGTCTGTATTAGCAAATGGAGGGGTTTCGCCCCAACAAGTTCTGAAAAAAGACTACTCAGAGCGATAAACAAGCAAAGGCAGG
>OGOV01001220.1_pt1 | contig 23743 bp, 29 predicted proteins | sample 1552711 | NCBI WGS metagenome assembly OGOV01 (sample SAMEA2580216, study PRJEB22360) | human gut metagenome | biome: human gut; feature: human-associated habitat; material: faeces | place: Denmark | collected 2008/2010 | reverse complement strand
ATTAGCCCGGTTCTCCGGGCATCTGCCGGGATAGTCCAGTTGGTTAGAGCGCATGTTTCTACATGAGGTCAGCGGTTCGAATCCGTTTCCCGGCTCAACTCAATCAGAGTTAAGTAACCCGTGAGGGTGAAAATATATTTGCATTATATATACAATCAATGTAGCCGGAAGCGTCTGGCTACGACCTGAAGGAATGGCGGAATTGGTAAACGCAAGTATGCAGATAGATTGAAGAAAGTCATACATAGGTAATCTATCATCCCGGTTCGAGTCCGGGTTCCTTCACAGAGAATTTTTCTTTTTATGTTTAACTAATGTTGCCAGCGAAAAGGACGCTGTAGGGTTAAAGCCCCTGTTATTTGAGTTTTAATTGTTCTATACTATTCCGGTGTGCTTTGAACGGCTATCCGGAAGCAAGAAGCTCGTGAGAGTGCTATTTAATTAATAGTTAATGTCGTGTTTTATTTTGTGTTTGTGTTCTAGGTGAATGGTTCGTGAGAATAGTTCACTTGAAACGGATGGCTGGTGTAATTGGCAGCATACGCAGATATGCGTGATGTGGGTTCGAGCCCCACGCCATTCACCCTTTTGATCCTATTAAATTATAGTAGTTCATGAGTTTTGTTTTGTGTTTGTGATTGGGGTGTACGGTCTGTGAAGATAGTGCACCTTTTTAATTAATCGGGCGGATATGTATATCGTTGGTTGAAACTGCGGTGAGGTGCACCAATATTCCGTGAGACCGGTTCGACTCCGGTTCCGTCCACTAGCATTTACATTATGTATAAATCAGGGAGCCGTACACCCTTCAAGCGTAGCCGTTCCATAAGGTACATTGGATTATTCATTTTCTTATTTTTCTGCCTGTACAATACTGTACAGGCAGTTTTTAACTACCTGAAAATGGCGTTAAAATGGCGAAGTTTCTGTTTGCATAACTTGTAAATAACGATTACCTTTACTGATGTAATAAACTAAAAGTCAAACCATTAAATTAGAATTATGACAGCGAGAAAAAACACTGTATCAACGGTTCAGAATGAAGAGAAGAAGAAAAACTCTATCAGACCGCTTCTAGCTTCTGAAATTGAATGTAGAGTTGGTACTATGAAACCGGACGGTTCGGGCTGCTCCTTGCTATTATACAAGGATGCTCGAGTAGACATGAGAATACTTGATGAAGTGTTCGGAGAAATGAACTGGAAACGGCACCATGATGTCGTTAATGGGAATCTATTCTGTACGTTGTCCATTTGGGATAATGAAAAGAAGGAATGGGTGAGTAAACAGGATGTTGGGACAGAATCCAGTACAGAAAAAGAGAAAGGGCAGGCTTCGGATGCCTTTAAACGTGCAGGATTTAACTGGGGAATTGGGCGTGAACTTTATACGGGTCCTTTCATTTGGATTCCACTTGAGAAAAATGAAGTATATCAGAGCAAAACAGGTTCTCCTGCTCTATACACCAAATTCAGTGTAAAAGAGATTGGTTATAACGAGCAAAAGGAGATTATTCTACTTGTTATTGTGGACAATAAAAACCGTGTTCGTTTTGCTTATGGTAATACAAAGGAAAAAGTATATGCTCCCAATGTTTCTGCTTCAAACGCTTCGGGCAAAGTATATACTGGTGTAGACCTGGATCGTGCTATTAAACAAATGACCGGTGTTAAAAGCCGCGAAGAGCTTGAGAGAGTTTGGGCTGAACATCCTGAACTTCATAATAATAAGGAGTTCAGAAACATAACTATTGACATGCAGAAAACATATCCTCCTAAAAATTGATAATAATGATAGAATTAGTGAAATCCAGTGTGGTTTTCAATGAGGAAAACCACACTTATATGCTTGGTGAAAAACAGTTGCAAGGTATAACCGGTATGATTAGCCGGCAGTTGTTCCCTGACAAATATAAAGATGTCCCAGATTTTGTGTTGAAGAGAGCTGCTGAGAAGGGGAGCCTTATTCATGCTCAATGCCAGTTTGTTGATGCAACAGGCTTACCGCCTGAAAGTATTGAAGCAGAGAATTATTTGAAAGAGCGAACAAAAGCTGGATATAAGGCTTTTGCTAATGAGTACACCGTCTCTGATAACGAATACTTTGCATCGAATATAGATTGTGTTTGGGAGAAAGCCGGTAGAATCTGTCTTGGTGACATCAAAACTACGCTGCATCTTGACGAAGAGTATTTGAGTTGGCAGTTGTCAATTTATGCTTATCTGTTTGAACTACAAAATCCATTACTCAAAGTTGATAAATTGTTCGGCATTTGGGTACGTGGTGATAAACATGAATTGGTTGAAATTCCTCGTAAGCCTGATAAAGAAGTCAAGAAATTAATGGAATGCGAGAAGAAGGGTGAGCAATATCTATCCAATCTTCCTGTTCCTGCCCCTGATGATGACAAGTTACTTATTCCAATGCAGCTTGTAAATACTATAATCGGGATTGAGGAAGAACTTGCAGATCTAACCAAGATTCAGAAAGATTATAAGGCAAAATTGAAAACTGCTATGCGTGAGAATGGTGTCAAGTCATGGGATGCCGGAAGATTGCGAGTTAGTTATACACCCGCTTCTACGAGTGACAATTTTGATACTAAAAAGTTTCAGGCTGACTATCCGGAATTATATTCTAAGTATATCAAAACAGTTCCTAAAGCTGATAGTATCCGTGTAACAATAAGGGAGGATAAATCATGAGTTTAAACAAATTGATGCTTATCGGGCATGTTGGCAAAGACCCCGATATTAGAATTTTGGAAGCTGGTTCTAAAGTGGCCACTTTCTCCTTTGCCACCACTGAAAAAGGTTATACCCTTCCCAATGGAACACAGGTTCCTGAAAGAACTGAATGGCATAATATTGTTGTTTGGCGTGGTCTTGCCGATGTTGTTGAGAAGTATGTCCATAAGGGAGACAAGTTGTATCTGGAAGGAAAGATAAGAACTCGGAGTTATGATGATAGCAGAGGAATTAAACGGTATATTACAGAACTTTTTGTTGATAATATGGAGATGCTTTCTGTTAAGCCTCAACAAGCGCCACCACCGCCACCTCTTCCAGAACACACCAATAATCAGACTCGAAGTGCGGTGAATGAGTGCCCGCCACCGCCACCACCGACCAAGGACGATTTGCCATTCTGATAGGTTATGGAAGCAACATTGACGAAGAAAGATGGCAAAATCCAAATGGATAAGTCTTTCGAGTTCATGTGCAGCACACTTCGTAATGGAGAATACACTGTAACCATTAAGAAAAAAACACAGCCGAGAACATTAAATCAAAATGCTCTCATGTGGAAATGGTTTCAGTGTATTGGTGCCTGTTTGCGTGAATACACAGGTGAAGAGTATTGGAGTACTGCTGCTGGAGTTCAGGATATACATGACTTGTATTGTAAGAAGTTTCTTGTGAAACAGGTTCATGTGAATGGTAAGGTGGAAACTATTGTGCGAGGAACAAGTAAACTTAATACTTTAGAGATGCATAATTTCATGGAAAGCGTGAAAATAGATGCGGCCACCGAGTTTGGTATTACACTTCCATTGCCTGAAGACCAGCATTACTTAGATTTTATTCATGAGTACCAAAACCGGTACTAATTAATCCTTTTATAATTTATGATTGCAAATTTGAGAAACTACGAACCCGAGACAATCGAGTTTGTAGTTCCCGATTCTATTCGGGAAAAATTTCCCCCTGTTTTATTTCAGGGTTCTACGAATGTAGATGAATTGATAAAGTTGGTGAATGAGCATTTCAATGCTACATTCCCTGAAAGTGAGGTGACACAACGTTTACTGGATGAATTTGAGATTTCCGAAATTCGTGAAGAGTATTGCATCAAGCAAGAGAATGAGGTCCCCAAACGCGAACGTGAACTGTTGGAAGCCATTGAACGTGCAAAGAAAATTAAGAGTGATGCACAAGACAGGTTAGCTTCTATTAAGACTGAAATTAAAGACTTGGCTGCCGAGGTCAAAAAGGGGACGAGGGAGTATCATCTTTCAAGTAAGAATACGATCCGGTTTGCTCTTGATGGATATTTCCTGTATTATTCATGGGTGAACGGTGAGTTTAAGCTTGTGAAAGCTGAAAAAATTCCTGATTGGGACAAACGTTCTCTTTGGGCACAGGAAGATCGAAACAGAAAAGCGATGTTTGATTTGTTTGGTATTGAATATCCTGAAGTAGAACGTCCTATTGATGATACAGAAGATTATGGGGACAAGTTCGAAGAAGACCTGTCTGATAAACTTCCTGAAGAAGAACCGGAAGACGATGAGTAGATTGCAGCACAAAAAAGGCAGGAAGTCCAACTATGTGAAGCGGCTTGTGAATAATCCAGATTGGGAAGAAGCCAAGCGTAAAGTTCGTATTAGGGACGGACATAAATGCCAGATGTGCGGTAAAGACTTCAATTTAGAGATTCACCACAAAACATACAGGGTTAACGGAAAATCAATCGTTGGTCATGAACTTGAACATCTTGATTGTCTCGTTACCCTTTGTGGTGACTGTCATTCGAAAGTTCATAAATATCACATCAAATTATGACATACCAGTTAAGAGACTACCAAAAAAGTGCTAGTGATGCAGCGGTCAGCGTTTTTAAATCCAAGGAAAAGAAAAACTACGTGATAGTTCTTCCCACTGGTGCCGGGAAGTCCCTTGTCATTGCCAATATAGCTGCACGGATAGACGGGCCGCTGATAGTGTTCCAGCCTAGCAAGGAAATACTCGAACAAAATTTTGCGAAACTTCAATCATACGGCATATTCGATTGTGGAGTTTATTCAGCTTCTGCCGGAAGAAAGGATATCAATCGTATTACGTTCGCTATGATTGGTAGTGTGATGAAACACATGAGTTTCTTCAAACATTTCAAGCACGTTCTGATTGATGAATGTCATTTAGTGAATCCAGAGAAAGGAATGTATAAGGAATTCTTTGAAGATGAGCAAAGGAAAGTTATTGGGCTGACAGCGACTCCTTACAGACTATGTTCAGGAAGAGGTGGTGCTATGCTTAAATTTATAACTCGTACCCGGCCAAAGGTTTTCACTGATGTTATTTACCACTGTCAGGTGAGTGAACTGCTTGCTAAAGGATTTCTCGCAAACTTGAAATACTATGATATTACAAAGTTGGATTTAAGTAGAGTCAGAACTAATTCTACTGGTGCAGATTACGATGAGAAAAGTCTTCTGAAAGAGTTTGAACGTGTGGACATATACAAAGATATAGTTGGATGGACAAGACGTCTGTTGAACCCCAAATCGGGCATACCACGCAAAGGTATTTTAATATTCACGAGGTTTATTCGTGAAGCTGAAAAACTGGCTTCTGAAATTCCTAATTGTGCGATCGTTAGCGGTTCTACTTCAAAGGAAGAAAGGGCACGAATTCTGAAAGGTTTTAAAGATGGAAGAATAAAAGTTGTTGCTAATGTCGGAGTACTTACAACCGGATTCGATTACCCGGAACTTGATACGATTGTTCTTGCCCGTCCAACCAAATCCCTTTCCCTCTATTATCAAATGGTCGGTCGTGTCATTCGTCCCTGCCAAGGTAAAGAGGGTTGGGTTGTTGATTTGAGTGGGAATTTCCGGCGCTTTGGGCGTGTTGAAGAGTTACGCATAGAACAGCCTGAAAAGGGAAAATGGTGTATAATGAGTCGTGGCCGTCAATTAACCAATGTAGTATTTTAATTATCATGTGGAGAAATTACAAGAAGAAAGAAAAGAAAAAGCCTCTTTTCGAGGTAGAAGGTGTTAAGGTCAAGAAGAAACCTGATCTTGTCAATGAACTAGACAGAATATTTAGTTTATTCATCCGTTATCGTGATACGATGCCTAATGGATATTTTCAGTGTATTTCATGTGGTAAAATAAAGCCTTTCAATAAAGCAGATTGCGGTCATTACATCAACCGCCAACACATGAGTACTCGCTTTGATGAAATGAACTGCAATGCTCAATGTTCACATTGTAACCGCTTCATGGAAGGAAATATTCAGGATTATCGCAGACGTCTAGTTGCCAAGTATGGTGAACGAAATGTGCTGCTCCTGGAAGCCAAGAAAAATGTTACTAAGCAATTTAGTGACTTTCAATTAGAAAAGCTGATTACTCATTACAAGGAAGAAGCGAAAAAACTGAAGGAAGCAAAAGGTCTGTGAGTTTTATTACTAATCGGAGTATAATCCCTTAAAATATGGAAAGAAATTCATTCATCTTTTATAAAGGGTGGAGAGAAGCAATCAAGGATTTACCGGATGATGTCAGGCTGGAGATTTACGAAAGCATAATTGAGTATGCGACAACGGGAAATCTTCGGGGGTTGAAACCTATGGCAAATATTGCTTTTAACTTTATAAAGATAGATATAGACAGGGATACTGAAAAGTATATGTCTATTGTGGAAAGGAATAAGAGCAATGGTTCTAAGGGGGGACGTCCGAAAAGTGAAAACCCAAAAGAACCCAAAGAACCCACAAAACCCACTGGGTTATTTGGAAACCCAAAAGAACCCAAAGAACCCGATAATGATAATGAATATGATAATGATTATGTAGATGATAATGTAGATGATAATGATTCTCATTCAAAAAAGAAAGAAACTTCTCCTAAAGGAGAATCAAAGAAAGACGAGCTTTCTTTGTTTCCCGAGGAAAAGATTGATTGGGTTGGGCTAATGGATTATTTTAATTCTACGTTTAAAGGTAAGCTTCCTGCTATAAAGTCCGTAGATGCAAAACGAAAGAAAGCTATTAAAGCACGTGTTGCTCAATACAACAAACAAGCTATATTCGATGTATTCCAAAAAGTGTTGGATAGTCCTTTTTTACTTGGAGAAAATGATCGGAATTGGCGGTGTGATTTCGACTGGATATTCAAGTCTGGGAATTTTACTAAAATTTTAGAAGGAAATTACAATGGAAAACGAACTGATACTGCGGCCGCAAGAAGAGAATCGGTTAGCAGTCTTACAGACCTCGCCGAAGAACTATTGCAAAGCTCTATGCCCAAAGAAGGTTGAAGATGTATTTCAAAGTGATGAACCTTCTATTGGCACTATCATAAGAAAGTTTGGTGAACCGCAAGCCAGAGCAGTGCTGGTCATATTGATAGCTGATGCTTTGGAGTTTTTCAATGTCGGTAATCCAATGTCGGCTACCCAAGTCGCTACTACAGTAGATTTAATCATTGAAGAATATCCATATATGAAAACTGATGATTTTAAACTGTGTTTCAAGAATGCAATGAAAATGAAATACGGTGAAAATTACAATCGTATTGATGGTTCTATCATTATGGGATGGCTTCGTGAATACAACAAAGAACGTTGTGCTGTTGCTGATAATCAGTCATGGAATACTCATAAGGCTAAATTGTCAGGGGAAACGAATTTTACAAGTGGCTTGTCGTATGAAGAATACCGGAACGAACTCAAACTTAGAGTTGGGCAAGGAGATGAAGAAGCTGCTAAAGCGTTAAGTCTCTCAAATGAAATAATCTCTTATCTAAACAAAAGAGAAAATGGCAAACAAGAAGCAGAAGGTGACAATTTACTGGAACACTAGGCATATCAAACTTGAAGATATTCCTGAAGTGAAAAGAAGAATACGGGAGCGTTTTGGTATTCCTAATCACACAACTGTTAATGGTGAAACGGATTGTTATATCCGTGAGGAAGATATGGAATTGCTTCGGGAAACGGAAAAACGTGGCTTCATTCAAATACGTAATAAGCCCGCATGAAAATGGCGTTAAAATGGCGAAGTTTCTGTTTGCATAACTTGTCATTTTACGATAACTTTACTGATGTAATGAATTAAAAGTCAAACCAATATAATTAAATTATGGAAGTACAAAACATTAGAATTGACCTTATCAGTCCTTCTCCTTTGAATCCGAGAAAGACTTTTGATGAAGCAGCTCTTGAAGAGCTTGCAAGCAACATTGAAAAGCAAGGTTTATTGCAACCTATCACTGTCAGAGTTGCTAAATCCGAGGAGATGACTAACCTAGAAACCGGAGATGTTACCCCATTACCTTACACATACGAAATTGTTTGCGGTGAGCGTCGTTTCCGGGCTGTGTCACTTTTGAAAGCAAAGGAAGATGAAGCGAATGTTGCAAAAATCAAAGCCCATCGAAAAAAGTCGGAAAAATTTCAGACAATATCCTGCATTGCCAGAGAAATGACAGATGATGAGGCTTTTGAAGCGATGATTACCGAGAATCTTCAAAGAAAAGATGTTGATCCCATCGAAGAAGCTTTTGCCTTTGCGCAGTTGGCTGAAAAAGGACGAACTTTGGAAGATATCGCTCTTAAAATAGGAAAGTCTACCCGGTTTGTTTTTGACCGTATTAAATTGAATTCTCTTATTCCTGAACTAAAAGAGCGGGTAAGAAATGGAGATATACCATTGTCCGGTGCTATGATTCTTTCTAAATTGGATGAAGATACTCAAAAAGAGTTTCATGAGGAGGAGGAAGAACAATGTACTACTGCTATGATTCGAGAATTTGTGAGTAATTCTTTCATGGAGCTTGGTAACGCACCTTGGATTAAAGATGATTCCGATAATTGGGAAAATACCGATATTAAATCATGTTCTCAATGTGAGAATAATACGTGTAATCATGGTTGTTTGTTCTATGAAATGAATAGTAAGGATGCTAGATGTATCAATGCTGCTTGCTATGAGAAAAAACAGATTGCTTATGTGACGCGGAAAATTCAACTAGAATATGAACATCTTGTTAAAGTTGGCGAACCTCTTTCATTTGGAAAAACAGTAATTATCGCTAGACGTCCCGATACATATTGGGGAGAAGATAGAAAGGTTTTCTATGAAAAAACTTTGGAAGCTGTTAAACAACTTGGATTTGAAATAGTTGATCCTGATGAAATCTTTAGATGTAAGTGCTGGTATTCAGAAGATGATGAACGCACTTTGAAAATGCTTGAAGATGGAGAAGTTTATCGTTGTCTTTCATTTTTTGGACATTATTCTCCCGAATTTAACGTTAGTTTCTATTATGTTAGAAAAGCAACGGCTTCCTCTACTTCCGCCGTTGCCGATCTAAAAGAGATAGAAAGGGAAAAAATAAACGCCCAATTAAAAAGAGCGAAGGATATAGTCAAGGAGAAGTCTGCTGAAGAAATGCGCAAGTGGGCGCAAGAGAAAACATATTATCAGAGAACAAAAGAATTCTCTGAAAATGAACAACTTGTTTTTGATGTGCTGGTTCTTAGCGGTTGTAGCAGTACTTATCTTGAAAAACTGAATTTGAAAAAATGGAATGGTGAGAGTGATTTTGTAAATTATGTCAAGAACAACCAAGCTGACCGACACCAATGGTATAGAGCCTTTATTGCTGAATGCTTATCATCGAATAATGTGAATTTCTGCTCCTATTTGCAAAAGTGTCAGAAAATCCTTTTTGCAGAACAATATCCGGATGATTACAATGCGCTAACAAAGAAACTTGCAGATTCATATAGCAAGAAAGAGATGAAGCTCAAACAGCAACTCGAAGAACTTAATAACGATAACACAGAGGAAGCCTAACGGTTTCCTCTCTTTATTTGAAATGAAAATGAAAGACTATATAGAATTTCTAAAAGACAAGATGGCTATTAGCCATAATACTGGATTTGAAGTTAATCCTAATGAAATATCAACTTCTCTTTACCCTCATGTGAGAGATACCGTTCGTTGGGCGGTATCCGGTGGTTGCCGTGCCATATTCTCCAGTTTCGGTATGCAGAAAACAGTAACCCAATTGGAGATATGCAGAGTTATAATCAACCAGTATTTTGGTAAAGCTCTTATCGTTTGTCCTAAACGTGTAGTAGTAGAGTTTATCACCCAAGCTAAGGAGCACATGAACATGACAGTTAAGTATGTCAAGACCATGAGCGAAGTCAGAGCCTGCAAGTGTGATATAATGATTACCAACTATGAGCGTGTCCGTGACGGAGAAGACGGCGTAAGAATAGAACCTTCCTTTTTTACCGTTACCTCATTGGATGAAGCAAGCGTATTGAGAGGGTTCGGCACCAAGACATACCAAGAGTTCCTACCGCTGTTCGCCGATGTGCCTTTCCGCTTTGTTGCCACTGCCACGCCGTCACCTAACAGATACAAGGAGCTGATACATTATGCCGGATATCTTGGAGTGATGGATACAGGTCAAGCCCTTACACGTTTTTTTCAACGTGATAGTACCAAAGCTAATAATCTAACGCTTTATCCACACAAAGAAAAAGAATTTTGGCTGTGGGTATCAACTTGGGCATTGTTCCTAACCAAGCCTTCCGACCTCGGTTATCCTGATACCGGCTATGAATTGCCGGAACTGCGGGTACATGAAGAAGTGGTTAGCGTTGACAATTCCACTGCCGGTACAGACCGTGACGGACAAGTGAAGATGTTTCGTGAGGCTGCTCTCGGACTTGCTGATGCAGCGAAAGAACGTCGGGACAATATGGCAGAGAAGATTGCCCGTGTCGTAGAGATTATTAATCGTCCTGAAAACAAGGACGAGCATTTCCTTTTGTGGCATGACCTTGAGAGTGAGCGGGAAGCCCTTTGCAAGGCTATCCCCGGTTGCAAAGCTGTTTATGGCTCGCAGGATGATGAGGAAGCCGACAAGGTGATAGCGGACTTCAAAAACGGGAGATTGAAATACCTGGCCGCAAAGCCTGAAATGCTTGGTGAGGGTTTGAACTTCCAGTACCATTGTCATAAGGCTATCATGTTCATCGACTACCGGTTCAATGACAAGTTTCAGGCGATAGCCCGTATCTACCGTTTCATGCAAAAACATCCTGTAGACCTTTACTTGGTCTATGCAGAAAGTGAAGGAGAGATATTCAAAAGCTTTATGCAGAAATGGGCGCAGCATCGTGAAATGGTTTCTAAAATGACTGATATCGTCCGTGAGAACGGTCTGTTCGGTTTGCAGGCAGAGGAGAAGATGATGCGCTGGATGTTTGCCAGCCGTGAAGAAAAATCCGGTAAACTGTGGAAAGCCATCAATAACGACAATGTTTTGGAGTGTCAGAAAATGGAAAGCAACTCGGTGGATTTGGTTGTAACCAGCATCCCTTTTTCCAATCATTACGAATATACGCCGACCTATAACGATTTCGGGCATAATGAAAGCAACGACAAGTTCTTCGAGCAGATGGACTACCTCACACCAGAACTGATGCGGATATTGAAGCCTGGGCGGCTGGCTTGCATCCATGTGAAAGACCGTGTATTGTTCGGTAATGCCACAGGTGACGGTATGCCCACCATCGACCCGTTCTCCGAAATGACGGTATTTCACTACATGAAACACGGATTCCGCTACATGGGGCGTATCACAGTAGATACCGATGTGGTAAGGGAGAATAACCAGACCTACCGCCTTGGCTATACAGAGATGTGCAAAGATGGTTCTAAGATGGGTATTGGTTGCCCTGAATATGTGCTTCTTTTCCGTAAACTGCCTTCTGATACTTCACGTGCCTATGCAGATTTGCCAGTAACCAAGAATAAGAATGAATATTCGTTAGCCCGCTGGCAAATAGATGCTCATGCAAGTTGGAAATCTTCAGGTAATACTTTGTTAAGCTATGAAGATATGAAAGTTGCCGGTATTGACAAGATACGCCATTTGTTTAGAAACTATGAGCGTGAACATATATACAATTATGAAGAACATGTTGCTTTCGCTGAAGAATTAGAAGTTTACGGTAAACTACCAAAAACATTTATGGCCGTAGATCCTGTAAGTAAGAAACCTTGGATTTGGGATGACGTTACCCGGATGCGTACACTCAATACCAAGCAGTCACAGAAAAAACGTCAAAATCATATTTGTCCTCTTCAGCTTGATATTGTTGAGAGGTTGATTGAACGGTATTCAAATAAAGGAGACTTGGTATTCGACCCATTTGGCGGTATCGGTACTGTTCCTTACTGTGCTATTAGATTGGGGCGTAAAGGGCTCTCTACCGAGTTGAATTATGACTATTGGAAAGACAGCCTTTCATACTTGCATGAAGCTGAAATTGAAGTGAATGCACCGACGCTATTTGATTTGATGGAAGCTATTTAATCTAAATAAGAATGGATATGTATTTGTATAAAAACAGACCACCGCCTTTATTAAATAGTGTGAGATTATTCTTAGTCTAACAATTTAACCCGATCGATATGATAACATTGAATAGGTTTGCCCAGAGATGCTTGAATATCATGAGGAAGCGCTTTAAGATGAATGAGCATAGCTCAAGAAAAGCGTTTAGCATAAGAATTGAAGCCGTTTGGAGAAAATTCGATATTGCTTCTAAATATAGGAGTGATAATCTTCCTAAATATTCGGAAGATGAAGAATTGGCAGCCGAGATGATAATTTACCTTGTTGCCTATTTAAAAAGATTTGGTTGTGAGGACATTGAACAGCTTATCAAAGATAAGATAGAGTTCGATGATAGAAAAAATGATTAGGTGTTGTTACTGACTGTTTGTGTTGTTGATTTTGTGTTGTTGATTTTAATATAGTTAGTTATGACAGAGATTATTCAAGTCTGCCTACTTGATTTTAATAAGGGGCAGCTCACGGGATTGCCGAAAAATCCACGTTTTTTTCGTGATTACCGCTTTGAAGCGATGAAGAAAAGCATTCAGGATTCGCCAGAGATGCTTGAACTTCGAGAACTTATAGTTTTTCCCTACAATGATGGCAGATATATTGTTGTTTGTGGTAATTTACGTTTGCGAGCTTGCAAGGAGTTAGGTTATAAAGAACTGCCTTGTAAAATTCTGGCACCTGATACCCCCGTTAAGAAGTTGAGGGAATATGCCACTAAAGATAATGTCAATTTTGGTGAGAATGATTTGGACGTTATGGAAAACGAGTGGAATAAGGCGGAACTCCAAGATTGGGGCATCGAATTTGCCCCGGAGAAGAAAGAGGATGAATTTAAAGAGCGCTTCGATGCCATCACGGATGATACAGCCATTTATCCTCTCATTCCAAAGTATGACGAAAAACATGAGTTGTTTATCATCACCTCAAGTAATGAGGTAGATAGTAATTGGCTTCGTGAAAGGCTGGATATGCAGCACATGAAGTCGTACAAGACCGGGAAAGTAAGTAAGAGTAATGTAATCGACATAAAAGACGTTCGCCATGCCTTGCAAAATAGTAATACCAAGTCATAAGCGCCATGACCGGGTGTTCGCTAAAAAGTTGGTGAACGATCCTATCATTTGCGTTGCTGAAAGTCAAGCTGACTTATATCAACAATTTAACCCGGAATGTGAAATTGTTACTCATCCTGACGACGTTATGGGCCTCATCCCGAAACGTAACTGGATGGCAAAGCATTTTGGAGAACTTTTCATGCTTGATGATGATGTCCATGCCTGCAAACCTATTTATGTGGAAAAAGGAGAACCTAGCCGGATAAAGGATAAAGATAAGATAACCAATATCATTCAGTCATTATTTGAGATGGCCAGTATGATGGATGTACATCTGTTTGGCTTCACCGCTCGGATATCGCCGGTAATGTATGATGAATCCGCTTTTCTTTCTCTTTCGAAAATGATAACCGGTTGCAGTTATGGAGTAATCTATAACAAAAACACTTGGTGGAATGAGGAAATACGTTTGAAGGAAGATTTTTGGATTTCTTGTTACATGAAGTACAAAGAACGTAAGGTTTTAACCGATTTGCGGTATAATTTTGAGCAAAAGAACACTTTTGTAAACGCTGGTGGGCTTGCTTCTATAAGGAATCAGGAAGAGGAACGTAAATCTATCCTCTTTATCAAAAAGAATTTTGGTGATAGTATTTTGCTAAAGAGTGCAACCACTAATGGGAAAGACAAAACAAAGCAGCTCGTTCAATATAATATATCATGCAAATTCAAATTCTAATAGTCTGTAAAAAAGGCGTTTAAATGGCGTCCATTCTGTTTGTCATATTCGCCTTTTTTAGCTAATTTTACTGATGTAATAAACTAAAAGTCAAACCATTAAATTAGAATTATGATTATAAGAACAGTTTGCGGATATGATTTCTTTGAGGTGAGTTCTGCAATGCAGAAAGCCATTAGGCGAGCCGACACCGGGGTAGCCGGCTTTTTTGCATTGGAACTTTGGGCGAGTGGGTACCGCGACTATGTGTGGAAGCGTCTGTTTACCATTAGTGCTGAAGATTGCTATGGAATCATTACTAAAGAGATAGAAGCATTGTGGCAGGGGCATGAGCTGGTAAACAAGACTGCTACTGAACCCAAAGGGAGGATATTTGTCAGTAAAGCTGTTATTCTCCTTTGTGAATGTAGAAAGAATCGTGATGCGGATCATTTGCAAAACTTCATCTATGATAGAAAGGATATTGATATAGAAAAGTGGATAAATGATGTCAGGCGTTATCCTATTCCTATTCCAGATTACACTTTCGATGTACATACACGAAAGGGTAAAAAACATGGGAGAACCAAAGAAGAATTCTTTCAGGAAGAATACAAGGCGTTACAACCTCGTGTTCCTGGTTTATTCGATGATTTGGTTCAACCCAGTCAACCAAAGTTATTTAATGATGAAACCACGGCTAAGTAGCTGTGGTTTCTCATTTTTCATATAAGTCAAACCAATTTAATTAAAACAATGAACACGTATTACAAATTTGCGCCAAATGTATTTTTGGCAAAGTGTGATGAGAAGCACGAAAAAGGTGAAACTATTGAGGTTACCACCAAGTATGGTAAGGAGAACGAAAGTATAGTATTTAACCTAATCTTCGAGAAAGATGGGTTTTACTATTACTCCATTGTTAGAGCTGACGGCTTTAATGTTCAAGAATGGGCTAAGCAAAGAGCGGAACGCAGGCATGAATGGGCGTCATCGGCAGTACAAAAAAGTAATGAGTATTTTCAGAAATCAAATAAACATCGCGATTTCCTTTCTTTGGGTGAGCCTATCAAAGTTGGACACCATAGCGAACGAGGACATCGCAAAATGATAGATGATGCCTGGAATAACATGGGGAAAAGCGTTGAGTTTAGCGATAAGGCTGCCGAACATGAAAGAGTTGCGAAGTATTGGGAAAAAAGGGCTAATACGATAAACTTGTCCATGCCGGAAAGTATAGATTTCTATGAACATAAGTTGGAACAAGCAAAAGAATATCACGAAGGATTGAAGTCCGGTAAGTACCGACGCGAGCATACATACGCTATGGCTTATGCCAATAAAGCAGTAAAAGAGGCTAAAAAAAATTATGACCTTGCAGTAAAGCTGTGGGGCGATGTTTAATAATCTGTAGTATCTCAAATAATTTACTATGAGAGAATTATCAAAAGAAACCTCATTACAAAGGGTAATGAGGGCTTCAGGTCGTGTACCTGTACAATGCTCATGCAGTGTTTGTAAACAACAATGTCATACGCCATGTTTAGGTACTCCTGATGATATTGAACGAATTATAGATGCTGGTTATGCCGACAGGTTAGCACTGACAAACTGGGCTGCTGGTATATTCTTAGGGGTTATTAATATTGCTATTCCGATGATTCAACCTGTTTCCGGCAAAGAGTTTTGTGCTTTCTTCGAAAATGGACTGTGTATCTTACATGATAAGGATTTGAAACCCACTGAAGGGCGTTTGTCTCACCACACTGTCAGGAAGGATAACTTCAATCCAACTATGAGTATTGCTTGGAACGTTGCGAAAGAATGGCTGATGCCAGAGAATGAGGATGTACTTTCTCGTGTAGTAAATAAATTCTTGAATGCGAGGAAGCCATGAATGTGTATCAATCAATACCTCGTAGAGATTGTAGGGTGTTTGCTAAATGTGGGGCAAAATCCTTATCACATTGCCGGCGGCATCGTGGAACTGATGGTGAGTGTAAAAACTGTACTCTTATTCATCGCAAACCTCGCAATCGTATTATAGATGCTTCAGGACGTGAGATGAAAAAATGTACACACTGCGGAAATTACTTCTACTTGAACCGGTTCTACAATCGTATAGTAGTGAGAAAAGGTAAGGAATATCATTTATTGACTTCTTGGTGCCGCATGTGTATGTCTGAAATCAATAATCAAAGAAATTTGAAGAAAAGAAATGAGTAGTATAAATTTATTATATATTGACCTGTTTTGTGGAGCAGGTGGAACCTCGACAGGAGTGGAATCTGCAAGAATTGATGGTAAACAGTGTGCTAAAGTAATAGCCTGCGTCAATCACGATGCCAACGCCATTGCAAGCCATGCGGCCAATCATCCGGATGCATTGCATTTTACGGAAGATATTCGTACGCTGGAACTTTCCCCGCTAATTGAACATCTTGCCAAATGTAAGGCTCAATATCCGGGTGCAGCGGTCGTTCTTTGGGCGAGCCTGGAATGTACGAACTTCTCCAAAGCAAAAGGTGGGCAACCTCGGGACGCTGATAGTCGCACACTTGCTGAACATCTTTTCCGGTACATTGAAGCTATTTGCCCGGATTACATTCAGATTGAAAACGTTGAAGAATTTATGAGTTGGGGTGATATGGACGAAAACGGAAAGCCTATCAGCATGGATAAAGGTAGACTATATCAAAGATGGGTACGCAACGTAAGAAAGTATGGCTACAACTTTGATTTCCGTATTCTCAATGCTGCCGACTATGGTGCATATACTACTCGAAAACGCTTCTTTGGTATATTTGCCAAAAATGGATTACCGATAGTATTTCCACAACCCACTCACTGTAAAAACGGTAAACAAGATATGTTTGGTCGTTTGGAAAAGTGGCGCCCGGTTAAAGAGATACTGGATTTTTCCGATGAAGGAACAAGTATTTTTCGTGAGAAGCCACTTGCTGAAAAGACAATGGAACGTATCTATGCCGGCCTGATAAAATTTGTAGCCGGGGGCAAAGATGCTTTTCTTATCAAATATAATTCCATGAGCCGGACTGGAAAATATAATGCCCCTGGGATTGACGAACCATGCCCGGTAGTAGCTACGCAAAACAGACTGGGAGTTGCGCAGGTATGCTTTCTTTCAAAACAGTTCAGTGGACACCCCGAAAGCAAGAATGTTTCTATTAATGAACCAGCCGGAACAATTACATGCAAAGACCATCATGCGTTTGTATCAGCCCATTACGGTAACGGATTTAACCGCTCAATAAATGAACCGTCTGCAACCGTAACAACGAAGGATCGGTTATCTCTCGTTTCTCCATATTTCATAGACCAGCAATATGGAAACAGCAAACCTTCATCTACAGAAAAGCCGCTTGGATGTATTACCGCCAATCCTAAGTACAATCTTGTTAGCTGCAAGCCGTGGATTATGAATACAAACTTCTCCAACGTTGGTAGTAGCATAGAAGAGCCCGCACAAACAGTCACTGCAAATAGAAAGTGGCACTACCTAATGAACCCTCAATTTAATAGTGCAGGTGGTTCCGTTGATAATCCATGCTTCACTCTCATAGCACGTATGGATAAAATGCCGCCTTATTTGATCGCAACTGAAACTGGACATGTAGTAATCGAGATTTATGATACCGACAGCCCTATGACAAAAAAAATAAAAGAGTTCATGGGCTTATACGGGATAATTGATATTAAAATGCGAATGCTACGCATACCTGAACTAAAGCGTATCATGGGATTTCCAGAAAACTATGTGTTAATTGGTACACAGGCTGACCAAAAGAAATTCATAGGGAATGCAGTCGAAGTTAACATGGCACGTGTTCTCTGTGAATGTATTAGTAAAAAGTTACGTGAACTAGGGTCAGTTGCAGCATAAAATGGCGTTAAATTGGCGAATGTTCTGTTTGTAAAACTTGTCAATAATGATTACCTTTATAGATGTAAAGAACTAAAAGTCAATCAATATGAAGAGGAATGAAAAAATAGCAAAATTAGAAAGACTAGGTATTTTCAATCAATGGAAATATAATACAGAAAGAGCAAATGAGACATTTAATATTGAGTGTCCTGACTTCTCAATGACAAATGAAGAGCGGATGAACAATTTGTTAGATGTTGATTGCTGTTTTCATTGGTTTCTAACTATTTCATTCCCTTTTAATAATACTCCTGAAGGCGTTGCTTTTTGGAATGATATTGCAAAAAAATAATTAAAATAAAATTAGAAAGGAATCAAATGATAATAGCATGGTTCAGTTGCGGTGCTACATCCGCAGTTGCTTGTAAGATAGCATTAAGCCTATACGATGATGTGCATATCTACTATATTGAAACTGGTTCCGGTCATCCCGATAACACTAGATTCTTGGCAGATTGTGAAAAGTGGTACAATCAATCTATCCACATTATCCGAAGCGACAAGTACACCTGTGTGTCTGATGTGTTGCGAAAGGGGTATATCAACGGCGCGCATGGTGCCGCCTGTACTCTTGAACTGAAAAAGAAAGTCCGCTACAAGTTGGAAAAAGAATTGCAGCACTGGGACGGTCAAGTTTGGGGTTTCGATTATGACCCGAAAGAGATTAACCGGGCTATCCGATTAAAACAGCAGTACCCGGACACAAAGCCACTATTCCCGCTTATTGAAAAGCAGATTACGAAGCAGGATGCAATGGGAATGCTTTGGAAAGCCGGTATTGAAATCCCCGCTATGTACAAGATGGGCTATAATAACAACAATTGTATCGGTTGCGTGAAAGGCGGAATGGGCTACTGGAATAAGATACGAAAGGACTTCCCGGATGTATTTAACGAGGTGGCGCAGATTGAACGTGATGTAGGTGCAACTTGTCTAAAAGATAAAGACGGACGAATCTTCCTTGACGAACTCCTAACATGGCGAGGTGACCCAGTAGAAGAGATTATACCGGATTGCTCGCTTATCTGTCAGATAGAGTTTCAAGAGATAATCGACAGGCAGGTAGAACGAGTTTTGAAAGGAGAAATTAGTATTAACGATGTAGCCTAATTAGGCTCAAATCAAGATATAAAGGAATAAATATGGACGAAGAAAGATTTGACCAGTTGTATAATAGAATACTGGATGGTGATAATTGGGATTATTCAACCCTTGACGAACTCATTTGCTTGTCAGAGTCAGGTGCTCGTGAAGAAGGTAGAAAAGACATGAAACAGAAAGCTATCGAGGCTTTCAAAGAGAATTGCCAGCGTCCGAAAGATACAGAGCCATGCGAGTGTAAATTGTGCGTTCGCTGGGTTGGAGGACATTGTGAATTGCTGGATGGATTTATTGAGAAACTTAATTCGTAACAAGATAGATATGAGTAAAAAAGATAAACCTGTAAAAGTAAGTACCGGGCACTATAAGTACAAAGGGTATGACATACGCTTTTATGGCTATCACCATCCCGATAAGTGCGTATGGTGGGAAGCTGTTAATGAAGAAACAGGGTGTGCCGACTATCATTGTACAACATTAAGGCAAATTATCCAACAGATAGATGAAGAATTAACGTAAAACAAGATAGATATGAATTTTAAATCATTGGTAGCTCAATTAGCAAATCGCATCAATCAGCCGCATGTGATTGAAACATATATGCGTAAAGTATTTGCGTCTGGCGTTGAGTGGCAGAAAAAGCAATCTCCTTGGATAAGTGTAAAAGAGCAATTACCTGAAACCAACGATGGACAATCTTTATATGAGGTTGTCGTAGTTACTTCCGATAGAAGATTCTTAGTTGTAATCAATACAGAAGTAGAACATCTTGTTGGGCTTTTGGGAGTCACCCACTGGATGCCAATTCCCTCTTTCGATGAAATACTGGAAGCCAACAGAGATGTACTAGAACGGATTAAAAAGAAAGGAGACTGATGATGACAGCAAAAGAATTAAGTAAGTTAATCACTACTGGCAGAAAACTGAAAAAGTTTATTAAAGAAACTCTCCCTAAAATCAGAGAAGAGTTTCAAAGCCATAGCAATAGTGGAATAGATAAGCATACAGATGGATTTGGCAGAAGGGAGAGTATTCAGAGTATGAATATAAGTAATCTTTGTTATTCTTCTTTTTCTGACAGTTATGGAAGTGGAGACACATATTCGGATATAGCAAATATGGATACTGATTTGATGCAGGAATACTTTATCAAATATCTGAATAGGCATAAGGATGAAATAATGGAGGGAGTAGCAGATTTAATGATAAATGATGCAAAATCAGGTCAAGAAGATGCTATTAAGGAAATAGACGAGTATAAAAAATCACTGCTAAAACTATTGGAGGAATAAAGAATAGAAATGAAAGCAATAACAATAAAACAACCGTGGGCCTCTTTGATAGTCCACGGTATTAAAGACATTGAGAACCGTACTTGGCCGTGTCCTAAGAAATATTTAGGGCAGAGGGTACTGATTCATGCAAGCGGTAAACCTTTGAATTACGATAATTTCTATGATTCAATACTTACCAATGAGCAGTTATTGGCATTACCGGAAAACAAAGAGTGGAAAGATTTTAGTTTTTGTACAGGCTCCATTATCGGTAGCATTGAGATAGTGGATTGTGTACAGAATCATTCTTCCATCTGGGCTGAAAAAGAAGTTTATAACTGGGTATTAGCTAATCCAATACTTTTTGAAAGTCCTATTGAGAATGTAAAAGGTAGACTTTCTTTTTGGGATTATCTTGGTATCAAATAAGTAGAAATTGAACGTTCTGAATGCGGAAGTATAGAGGAAACTGTTGAATAATACAACCACTCTTTTCCCTATATTCTTGTACAGTTACAATAAATATAATAATTGGGTATATAATCATTTGTTTGTAGAATCAGCTATAAATTCATGAAAAAGAGAGTTAATAGTCTGAATTACGATTTCTTTTTCTGTATCATATCCAGATATAGGAAGTTCGAGGGCAATAATGTTATTGAATATATCAAATTTCTTTAATAAAGAAATTGTTTTGAGAGTTGATTGCGAGCTCATTGAATTGAATAGTATGACTGTTAACTCATCTGAGGATAATTGTGCTCTAAATATTTTAGAATAGTCATTGGGGTATTTAAAATTTTGGATTGAATCCAACAGATAATATATGTTTCTATGGTATTGCCCTAAATATTGTCCATATTGCCCATATAAATAATCTCCGACATTTCTTATGAACTTATAGAGCTGTTGGTATCTTTTTTCTATACAAATCCTATTACAGATTGATGCAACAATTATACGATACATTTCATGAATTTTGCTTGACATTATTATGCCTTTTATTTCGTATATAGTATCGTAATAATATTTGGGATCCCTACTTTTTAATAATACATTTAATTCTGTAGTTGAATGAACTCCAAACTTAGTATAAATCTCCAGAAATGCTTGCTCGTCTAACTTACTGACTTGTGTTAATTCTGATGGAAATTTTTCTCCATCTTTTATAAAATGATATATTACATAAGCATAGAATAATGAACGCGCTTCATGTGCGTATGCTTTGAATGCTTCAATTCCTGTTTTCTCAATTTGGTGTTCAGTATATTTGTTGGTGTCGACTTGATGCTGATATAATCCCAACAAATTATAAAATGTTGACCTTTCATTATCAATTTGTCTATTTATTTGTGAGTCTTTTATTGTATAAAGTACTCCAATGAAAGCAAGTAATCCTGTAATTGAACCTAAATAACTGCCGAAATCAGCAAAATCATTATGATTATAGGACAGTCCGTGATGAAATCTATATACATATACTAATATTAATATTAGAGTAAATATGGCTGTTGCAATTAATGCGTATTTGATTATATCTATTTGCGGTCTTTTCATTTTATTTGATTTTATATTTTATACAGCTACAAATGTAGTGTATTCTATTTTGAAGTTAATGTTTTTTTGAGTTTTTTACTAACAATATGTTGAATTTGGATATACGAGAGTTTGATATATCCTTTATTTTTTTGTGATGATGAGAAGAATGATTGTAACCGGCAGTGAGGGGTTTATAGGAAAAGCCCTTTGCCGCGAATTGACAAAAAGAGGTGTTGAAGTCATAGGACTTGATCGAAAGTCTGGTACTGAAGCCACAAAAGTATGTGAGCTCCTGAAAAATGGGGGTATTGATTGTGTGTTCCATTTGGCGGCGCAAACTAGTGTGTTTAATGGAAACCTGGAACAGATCAGGAAGGATAACATTGATACTTTCATGCGAGTAGCTGATGCATGTAACCAGTATCATGTGAAGTTAGTATACGCTAGTTCGTCAACGGCGAATCCGGAGAATACCACTTCCATGTATGGAATAAGCAAGTATTTCGATGAACAGTATGCATCTATCTATTGTAAGGCTGCGACCGGGTGCCGGCTGCATAATGTATATGGACCTAATCCGCGAAAAAGAACTCTTCTCTGGTTCCTGATAGAAAAGGAAAACGTGTCTTTATACAATTGTGGTCAGAATATTCGGTGCTTCACTTACATAGATGATGTCGTCGAAGGGCTTATTTATGCGGTGGGCTGTAACCGGCAGCTTATCAATATTTGTAACGTCCAACCTGTGACTACTATGTATTTTGCTTCTTTAGTAAAATACTACAAACCGCTTGAAATTGAGCTAATTAATGAAAAACGGGATTTTGACAATTTAGAGCAGTCGGTGAACCGGGATATCTATTTAGTACCTTTGTCTTATACATCTGTCGAGGATGGAGTAAAGAAGATTTTTGATGAAAAGAAAGGGAAAGATATGTCGTATTGATGACTGGGATAAGCCGGAAGCGGTGAAATGTAAGAGCTGGTCTCATCAGGAACGGTTATGTGATTTGAGAGAAAAGGTGTCACTTCATAAAAAGGGTGATATCTATTACATCTCCCAGTTCACTCGTTCCAAGACTGGTACCAGCTTTTCAGAAATTAAACAGTCGGAGGAACTTGCATCATTCTTTGCAGAGAGAGCGTGTGAGTTTCTCCACCGCTTCATAGTAGGGGGATATGAAGGATGGTGTATAGTCACCACACCGCGACGGAGACACAACGAGGGCTTTCATTTTTCAACCTCTATCTGCACAAAAATAGCTGGGGCGGTGAAAATACCATTCTATGAGAATGCAATCCAGTGCCTAACTAAAGATAGATTGAATCCGGAATTCTTTCTTCTTCGTCCGATAAAGGAAAAGAAAATAATAGTGTATGATGACATATTAACAACTGGCAGCACACTGCTTGCCACCTATGAGCTTTTAAAGGATAGAGAGCAGCTTCTTTTTCTCGTAGGAATAAATAACAATTGATATGGGAAAGCAAGAGAAACCATTAACATTCAAGCAAGAGAAATTCTGTAAATACTACGTTGATACAGAAGGTAATGCTAGTGAAGCATATAGGATGTCTTATGATGCGTCAAAGATGAAACCTGAAACGATTTGGAGTGCTGCTAGCAGATTGTTAGCCAATAGCAAGGTTAGTGCAAGGATAAGTGAGATTAAGCAACAGAGGGCGAAAGAGACTGAAGTAGAGAGGAAAACGGTCGAAAAGGTATTAATGGATATTGTACTCGCTGATCCCGATGATTTACATTATGTAGACCCTGTTACCGGGAAAACAAAGATGAGAAGTCCGTCCCAACTTCCAAAGCGTGCCCGTAATGCGTTGAAGAAGATTCAGAATAATAGAGGAGTGGTTAATTATGAGTTCAACGGCAAGACAGAAGCCGCCCGGATTCTTGGTGCCTGGAATGGATGGGAAGCCGATAAG
>OGOV01001216.1_pt1 | contig 23837 bp, 11 predicted proteins | sample 1552711 | NCBI WGS metagenome assembly OGOV01 (sample SAMEA2580216, study PRJEB22360) | human gut metagenome | biome: human gut; feature: human-associated habitat; material: faeces | place: Denmark | collected 2008/2010 | reverse complement strand
GCTTCTGCCCTTTACCTTTCCCTTCGGCCGGTGACCGTTGGTTCAGGGCGTGTGGAGCTTACATGTGAAACTTAAATAATTTATAGTTCTGATGAAACATACATTATTATATATAGGTCTGGTTCTGGCATCTTTCGTGATGCAGCCAGCAGCCGTTCAGGCTAAAGCTAAGAAAGAGGCAAAGGTGGTAAAGCAGCTCGTAGTGCTCCATACCAACGATACGCATTCATGCGTAATGCCCATCAATCCGAATCTCGCAGATACGGCAACAGCAAATCGTGGCGGTTTTCTCCGTAGGGTGGCGATGATCAGTCAGGAACGTAAGGCGAATCCCGACTTGCTGCTCTTTGACAGTGGCGATTTCTCACAGGGTTCACCTTATTACTCTCTCTTCAAGGGAGATGTGGAAGTTGGACTGATGAACGAGATGAAATATGATGCCGCTACCATCGGCAACCACGAGTTCGATTTCGGAATAGACAACATGGTGCGCATCTTCAAGATGGCGAAGTTTCCTATCGTCTGTTCCAACTATGATTTCACTGGTACCGAACTGGCAAATATCGTAAAGCCTTACACCATTATCAAGCGCAAGGGACTGAAGATTGGCGTCTTCGGCTTGTGTCCGGAACTTGCCGGTCTGGTAATTGAAGCCAACTATGGCTGCATCAAATATCTCGATCCTATCGCCAAGGCAAAGGAAATGACAGAGATATTGAAGAAGGAAGAGAAGTGTGATGTCATCATCTGCATCTCCCACCTGGGCTGGAAGATAGATGGCATCGACGATTCTGAGGTAGCCCCAGCCACCCGTGACATCGACCTGATACTGGGCGGTCATAGCCATACCTACTTCAAGCAGTTGGAGTATCTGAATAATCTCGATGGCAAACCGGTGCCAATCGACCAGAACGGCAAGAGCGCTATCTGGGTTGGCAAGATGACTTTGGATATCGTAAAGAATAAATAAAAGAAGAAGGTAGATACCTGGCAAAACGCGAGGTGTCAGCCTTTTCTTTTATTATCTATTCCTAAAACGTTAATCTTTTCTCAAATCCTTATTCCTTGTTGGAAGAAGCATAGAGACCGATGCAGGCACCGAGGAAGCCGCCGCTTTTCTGGGTGCTCAGGTTAGAGGCATCTACACCCTTGGCAAGAAGCTGCCAGTTGCCGCCTTCTTCAGCATAATAGAAATCATAATATCTGTCATGACCTTCTACCTTCAGCTTCAGCTTACCTCCCTTGATAGGAGCAGAGGCGATAGTTACGTTGTTCTTCTCGGCACGGGTCAGGGTAATCATCAGCTTGCCATTCTTCATAGTCTTACCCAATACGAAGTTGTGGTCTTCCTTCTGGAGAAGTGCCAAGCCTGCGATATCCTTGTCGTTGCGAGGAGTAAAGTTGATTTCAGTCTCAGCTGTGAATGTGCCGTGCTGCTGACGTGCCCAGATGGCAGACATCGGCTCACGCTTATAGATATTGCCTGGCAGGAGGTTCATCTTCAGTTTGCCGTTCTCTACCTTGTAACAGTCAACGAAGTCGCGGAGGAACATCCAGCGTGGATTCAACTCTTTCAGACCCACCTTACTGTTATCTGCTTCGAAGTTATCCACATAAGAGAAGTTGCCTGAGAACTCATTCTTCTTTGCGGCAGGCTTCAAACCAGCCTTCTCTCCAACGGTAGAGATAGGAGTATTCTTGGCAAGAATCTCTGGCCATCCATTCTTCCAGGTTACAGGCAGGAGATAAGTATCGCGACCTGTGTTGTACATATCTTCTTCGTATGGGCGGCAAGCCAGGAATACAGCCCACCAGTTGCCCTTGCCATCTTCTACGATGTCGGCATGACCGGCACTTGATACTGGGTCCTTGCGGTTAGGGTCGAGACCGGTACGCTGGGTAAGGATAGGGTTGTTAGGGCATTCTACCCATGGTCCCATCGGATTCTTGGCACGCAGGATAACCTCGCTGTGCCATCCGCCTGTACCACCTTCTGCACACATCAGATAATAGAACTTGCCCTTCTTGAAGAGGTGAGGACCCTCAATCCAGATAGGACGCGCCTCTACATGGGTTCCGCCACGCAGAATCTCCTTGAAGTCGCCCTTGATGCTGTCGCCCTTCACGTCGAATTCGAAGCAGCGGATAGCACGCTGACCCTCATAGTCGGCACCACCAACTACCGGACCATTGTGAACGATATAGCCCTTGCCGTTGTCATCGAAGAAGAAGCTAGGGTCGATACCGTCAATCTTTCTCAGATAGATAGGCTCGCTCCAGCCCTTAGAAGGATCTTTTGATTTCACAAAGAAGTTGCCGGCTCCCACATTGGTGGTAATCATATAGAAGGTCTTGTTCTTCTTGTTATAGCTGATGGCTGGTGCGAAGATACCGGCTGATACCTGCTGGCCCTTCAATGGAACCTGTGATGTGCGGTCGAGAACATGACCGGCAGGCTGCCAGTTGACCAGGTCTTTACTGGTTGAGAGAGGCACACCTGGGAAGAAGGTAAACGAAGAGTTTACCAGATAGTAGGTGTCGCCTACGCGACAGAGTGATGGGTCTGGATAGAAACCAGCCAGTACTGGGTTGTAATACTGGTGAGTCTTGTCGATTTCAACATTGAAGCGAGCGTCATTTCCCGCATACTTGAAATAGTCAAACTCAGCTGTCTGCGCCTGTGCAGCGGCTGCAAGCGTCAGGGAAAGCGATAAGATTGCAATTTTTTTCATTTTATTATTGGGTTTAAAATTACAGAATGAGTATCTGAACTCATGGCTGAAACATGTATTCAGAATTCTGCTGCAAAGTTACCGCTTTCCTTTTAAATATACCCCCACAGAATGTTACCAACACTTTGCGAGGCGTATCATAAGCTTCTCTATTTGTAACAAATACTTTATTATGGGAAACATCTGGCCTTTTCTGCAGTGAAAAGGCTAGATTTTCCGGTGTGCCTGCATATAATCGCGAGGCGAAGAGCCATAAAAGTTCTTGAACATGGTGCTGAAGCTGGCTGGGTTGGAGAAACCGCAGCTAAACATGATGTCTGTTATCGTCTTGTTAGAGTGGCTCAGCAACTTTTCGGCATACTGCAGACGGGTATTTCGGATGAAGGCATGTGGCGTCTGGTTGGTCAGTTCCTTCATTCGGCGGTGCAGATGCACACGGCTCAGTCCTACTTCGCGAGCAATCATATCCACACTCAGGTCCTCATTATCCATGTTATCATTGATTACCTTCATCACCTGTTCCATCAGCTGGTCTTTTGGTGACAGGGCTTTTTCTATCGCGATCTGCTTGTCGCTCTGTCTCTCATTGCCCATAAACTTGTTTCTCAAAGTACGGCGCACGTTGAGCAGGTTGATGATGGTGCGGCGCAGAATGTCCATATTGAACGGCTTCACCACATAGGCATCGGCACCCGACTGCAAACCGGTCAGCTGGTCTTCCTCTCTGCTCATCGCTGTAAGCAGAATCACCGGAATGTGGTTGGTGTTCACATTGTTCTTAATCTTGGTACAGAGCGTATTGCCGTCCATTTCTGGCATCATGATGTCTGAGATAACGAGGCTTGGCTTCTGCTTGATAATCTCCGGCAGCGCCTCCTTTCCGTTGCAGAAGGTAAGGATATTGTAGGTTTCCTGTAGTTGGGTCTTCAGAAAATTACGTATTGCCTCATCGTCTTCTACCACAGCGATGGTGCTCTTTGCCTTGCTCTTGAAATCTTCTTCGGCGTCATTGGCTGTATCGGCAGCATTCTCTTCGTTTCCTTCCTCCATGTTTTCTTCCAGTTCCTTGATGTCTTCAGCAGTCTGTGGCTCCGGTGCATCTATCATTTCTTCCGGTTTCAGATGCTCGTTGCCCAGAGGCAGCGTGATGAGGAACTGGCTTCCTTCCTTCCAGTCGGCTTCATCAAGTGTCTTGTTGTTGGCGGCTGTAATGGTTCCGTAGTGCAGTTCCACGAGTGAGCGGGTCAGGTCGAGACCGATTCCCGTACCTACATTCCGGTCATTAGAAGTGGTGGTACTCTGATAGAAGCGCTGGAAAATCGTTTCGAGCTTTTCCTCCTGAATGCCCTTGCCGCTGTCCTTGATGGCGATGCGGACATGATGAGGCGAGTGGGAGAGGGTGATACGGATTCTGCCGCCTGCAGGAGTAAACTTGAAGGCGTTTGACAGGACATTCATCAATACCTTGTCAAAGTTGTCGCGGTCTATCCATACCGGGAGAGTTTCATCTTCGTGCTCAAAGGTGAAGTGGATGCTCTTGGCTATCGCCTGCTGGCAGAAGAGTTTGTATTCATCGCCAATAAAGGCAACCATATCGGTTTCGCTCATGTGCATCACCATCTGTCCCTTGTCAATCTTTCTCAGGTCCATCATCTGGTTTATCAGGTGCAGGATTCGTTCCGAGTTCTTGCGCATCATATCGTAGATGCCCTGTCGGTGAGCGTCTTTATCTTCCTTAATCAGGGTGAACAGCGGAGTGAGGATAAGAGTCAATGGGGTACGGATTTCGTGGCTGATGTTCATGAAGAACTTCAGTTTTGCTTCGCCCATCTCTTCCGCATGGATATGCTGCTGCAATATGAGCTGGTCTTCCATCTTGCGTTTGCGGTGCTTGATATAGAGCAGACAGAGCCCCAGGAAGGCAAGCAGATAGCAGATTCTTGCCCAGATGCTGGCGTACCAGGCTGGGTGAACGATGATGGAGAACTCCTTGACAGGGGTTTCGTATCCGTTGCAGATAGCCTTGACACGGAACTTATAGGTACCTGCTGGCATGTGTGAGAATGACAGCTCGTTCATGCCAGACTGTATGGTTCGCCAATCCTCACCATTGATGCTGTAGGCGTAACTGATCTGCTCTACATTATTATATGTAAGAGTAGACAGATGGATGGTGAAGGTGTTGTCTTCATGAGATAAGGAGAACTTGTCGCTGTTGTAGACGCCTTTGTCGGTGATAGTATAGATGCCCGATTCCATATCCGGGTATACAGGTTTGTTGCCCACAAGAAGTCCTGATATGGTAACTTTTGCCTGCCAAGGATGCTGTTTCACCTTGTCCGTATCAAACCAGTTGATACCGCCGGTTCCGCCCATCACCAGCATTTTTCCTCCCCAGAGCGTGCAGGCTGCTGCATCGCTGAACTCATTGCTCTGCAAGCCATTGTCTGAGAAGTACTTGTTGATGGTACCTTTTTCTGTATCTACCTGGTTTAAGCCACAGGTAGTTCCTATCCAGATTCTACCCTTGTAATCTTCTATGATGCTGGCTACGCTGTTGTCAGAAAGTCCAAGTTCTGTGTTATAAATCTTCGGATGAGCATATCCCTTCTTAGGATCATAGCAGATTGCGCCGTCTTCAGTGCCAAACCATACGCGGTTCTTGCTGTCAGAATAAACGCAATGAGAGAAACTGCCCTTGTTCAGACAGTTGACACCACCGAAAGTGGAAGTCCAGCTGTTTTTTTGCTGGTCATAGCAAGCCAGACCCACAGAAGTGGCTACGAAAACCCGCTTACCATCTTTTGAGATGCTAAGTTTTATGAGGTAATCATTAGGAATACTGTTCTTTTTCTGGTTGTTGTCGGCACCATCTTGTTTTTTCCATTGCTTGATGCTTCCATCAGGAGAAAGGCGGAAAAGTCCTTTGCCCATGGTAGCAAACCATACATTGCCCTGCGGGTCTTCCTGGATATCGAAGATGCCCGCCTGGTTGCCAATGCCTAGGCTGAATGGATGGAAAGATCCCTCCGCATCTATCAATCCGATGCCGTCAGTATAGGTTCCTACCCATGTTCTGCCTTTCTTGTCTTTGTAGAGTGCCAGTACCGTGGTGTTGCTTAATAAATGGCTGTTGATGCTACCGGTTTTTATGTCAAAGAGGTAAAGACCATCCTTGTCGGTGCCCACCCAGACTTGATTGCCCTGGTTGGCACACAGACTTGTGATGCTGTTTTCGCCTATCACGTTGCGGTTGCCCAAACGGTAGCCCATATAGTAGAAATCGCATTGAGCCTGCGACTGCATGAATACGCCCTTCTGGAGCATGCTCACCCAGATGTTTCCCGTAAAATCTTCTATAATGCTGGTAATCTTGCTCTTGGCAATATTTACTTCATGGCAGAACAGAGGATTATTTTGCAAGAATCCTGTTACAGGATTATACACGAAGATACCCATACCATCGCAACCGATAAACAAGCGCTGGTCGCGGCTGATATAGATGTTGTCAATAGGAAGATTGCCTATGTCGGCTATCTTGGTGAAGGCGGTTGAACCTGCCTTGAGAAGGTAAACACCATCATTCTTGGTAGCAAGATAAATGTTGCCCTTGTCGTCTTGCCTGATATCTTGTGTGTTAAGTTGCTCTGTTCCCATGATGCGTGAAACAAGCTTGCCGTTCTTTTCTTTCCGTAACAGCTTTCCGTTTTCCAGGATAATCCAGAGCCTTTCTTGTTTGTCTTCCAGAATCTTATGTATGTATTTCAGATTCTCCACTTCTCCTTTCATGGTGTAACAGGCGTTTGCATCTATTTTCTTGGTCATGATGCCGTAACCGGAGGTAACGACAGCAATATCGCCATTGTGCAAACGGCTTACCTGGGTAACGTAAGTGTTTATAGGCTTATTCCTTGAATCGAGCATAGGTACGTTGCAGAACCTTTTACCGTTAAGTATAAGTAGCGACTTGTTTGTTCCCAGCACAATACGCCCCTTTTCATCCTGTGTTATACAGTTGATATAGTTGCTGTTGAGCCCGTCACTGTTGCCGTAGGTTTTTCTGATGACCATAAAGTTATAGCCATCATAGATATTCAAGCCGTTACGGGTGGCAATCCAAATGAAACCATTTGAATCCTGGAACACCTGAGTGGCAAGGTTGCTCGAAAGCTGGTTGTCTGAATTGAAAAGTTTTCCTCGCTGCGCCATCATGTTCTGCGCAGTGAGACAGAAGATAAACATCAGTAAAAGACCGATGTATCTCATTGTTCTGAGGTTTGATTTCATGGAAATCATCATGATTCTTGGTTTCATTGTCTTTTGGCTTTTTTATATTCGTTTGCAAAAATACAAAAATTATGGGAGAATAGTGCACGGAAATGTATGTTTTTTATAGATTTGTGCTAAAAAGATGTTAAAATGTTACGTAGAGTAAAGATAATGTTACATGTGGTACGGGAGAAAAACTATTGGTTACTTATTATAAAGTATATATGATAGATTAGGAGTATCTTTGCATCGGTTTTTAAAGTTGTATGTTTCAGAACATTTAGGTTAGTTAGGTTTATACATAATAGTTTGTAGAATAGGTTTAGAATTTCTAAAAGATTTTGATATTATGGTTTTTATATAGAATCATGATTAATTGGTTTTCGGGAATGGTGCGTAGTGATTACGCGCCATTCTATTTTAAAAGACCAGCATCCTTTTCTGTAAACTGGAACCTGGCAATCCTTCATAATATAATAAGGTGACTGACAAATAATGATAAATCTAAAAATAATTATAACAATGAACAGAAAGAAATTGTTAATATCACTCGCTATGGCTATGCTGTCAATGGCGGGACTGGCTGCCGATAATCTGCCGGCACTTCGTGTGCAGGGTAAGAATCTGGTAGATGCCAATGGTAAAACTGTGGTTCTTCATGGGGTGATGGATACACCGAACCGTTACTTCAACAATTGGAGATGGCAGGCGTGGAAGGCTGATTATTCTGAAGCCGACATTCAGCCTTGCTTGGAATATTTCTCTAAGCTGTTTTCTGCTATCACCGACAAGAAGCAGGGTGCTTACTGTACCGTGTTCCGATTGCACATGGATCCATGCTGGACCAACGATCCGACAAAGAAAGCAGAAAACGAGGCTGACATCTCGGCGTTCAGCATTGCGCGTTATCGTCTCTATCTCCAGAAACTCTATATCCCATTGATCAAGGATGCTATAGCACATGGACTCTACGTCGTCGTACGTCCACCGGGTGTCTGTCCTGGTGATATCAGTGTAGACGACAAGTACAACCGCTATCTGAAGGCTATCTGGAAAGCATTTGCTGCCGATGAGTATATCCAGCAGAATTCGGGCATCATCTCCATCGAACTAGCCAACGAGCCGGTGAGGGTTCATATGGGTGATGGCTCTAATTCGGATAAAGCACTGCATGATTTCTTCCAGCCGGTAGTGGATGTGATTCGCGAGCAGCGCTTCAAGGGAATCATCTGGGTGCCGGGCACCACTTGGCAGCAAAACTATCGTGACTATGTAAAGCATCCGATAGTAGACTCGCAAAACAATCTGGGTTATGCCGTTCACTGCTATCCAGGCTGGTATAGGTCAGGCTCGGGCAACAATGACAATACCAACAAGGAGATATTCTACAATGCATTCCTGGATGCTGTGCCAGTGGCGAAGACTAATCCTATCATCGTGACCGAGATAGACTGGAGCCCATACAAGCCAGGCTCAGGCCACAAGGACGAGCAGGGCAACTGGGTGGAGAGCAACTATGGCACTTGGGGCACCGCTACCACATCAGGTTTTGGTGAAGGATGGAAGTATATCCACGACAAACTGGGCAATATCAGCATGACGCTTCAAGGCTCAGGACTCTACTTCGACATCGACACTTATCTCAAGGACAAGGTTGTGGAGCCTGCGTTCAAGGGAGTAGACGAGGCTTGCGGCGAAGCTTGCTTTAAATGGTACAAAGAATGGTATTTGAAACAAAATACAACAGGAATTAAACAATTAGAAACCCAGGCAGACGTGGTTTCCACCTTATATTATAATATAGAAGGAAAAGAAGTTGAAAAGCCAACTGCAGGTGTTTATATAATAAAACAACTGTTAAGTAATGGAAAAATACGTTCTCGCAAGGTTTTTCTAAAATGATAAACTTTCTGTTACACCACGCAAAGTATGTTTCGAAAGAAATCCATACCTTTGCCGCCGTGAATAAACAGTTTTTGTGCACGCCTAAATTTTTAAAGCATAAATCAAAAATGAATAGAACATGATTGAACAAGTGTTAACAATGAAACGGACAGCAGCCTTATGCTTGGTGGGAGCTTTCTGCAGCCTGAATGCTCAGGCACAGAATATCCAGGTCAAGGGTAATCTTGTTGACGGTACAGGTGAGCCTCTGATAGGTGCCACTGTAAAACTAAAAGGTAATGCCAGCGTCGGTGCGGTCACCGACTTTGATGGTAATTTCAGTATCAGTGTTCCTTCAGAGAATTCTACCCTCGTATTTACATACGTAGGTATGAAGACCAAGGAAGTAAAGATTGGTAAGAAGAGAGAGTTCAAACTTACTCTTGAAGACGACAACGCCATCGGCGAAGTTGTAGTCGTTGGTTATGGTCAGCAGAAGAAGGCTTCTGTCGTAGGTTCCATCACCCAGACTACTGGTGAGGTTTTGGAGCGTGCAGCTGGTGTCAGCGACGTTGGTTCAGCCTTGACAGGTAACCTCCCAGGTGTTGTTACAATCCAAGGCAATGGTATGCCTGGTGAGGAGGAACCTCAGATTATCATCCGTGGTTCTAGTTCATGGAACAATTCCGACCCTCTCGTTCTCGTTGATGGTATTGAACGTCCTCTGAGCAGCGTGGACATCTCTTCTGTGGAGAGCATCTCTGTACTGAAGGATGCTTCTGCTACTGCAGTCTATGGTGTGAAGGGTGCTAATGGTGTCATCTTGGTTACCACCAAGCGTGGTCAGGAAGGCAAGGCTAAGATTGACGTTGGTTTCAATGCTACGTTGAAAGCTCCTTCTAAGTTGCCTAACAAGTACGACTCTTATGATGCGTTGATGCTTCGCAACCAAGTGGTAGAGCGTGAACTGGGCGTTTATCCTGAAGGTGTTTCATATCTTCGTCCTCAGTCTTTTATAGACAACTATCGTAACCAGACTACGGATGAGCAGCGTGAACGTTATGCCAATGTGGATTGGCAGGATGCACTTTTCAAAAAGACTGCTGTGTCCTATAATGCCAACGTGAACGTGAGTGGTGGTACAAAATTCGTTAAGTACTTCGCTTCTGCTGATTTCGTGCATGAGGGTGACCTCTTCCGTGAGTATGACAATGGTCGTAATTACAACTCTGGCTATGGATACAATCGTATCAATGTTCGTAGTAACTTGGACTTTGCCATCACAAGTAGCACTACTTTGAAGGTAAATGTGGCTGGTAGCAATGGCGTAAGAAAAGCTCCTTGGAGTAACATGAGCAATAGTGAGTGGCAGATTGGTCAGCAGTGGGCTGGTGCTTATAACATCGCCCCAGATGTGTTCTTGCCAAAATATTCTGACGGCACATGGGGATTCTATCCAGCTGCTTCCAATGTAAGTAACTCTGCACAGAATCTTGCTATCGGTGGTACTGCACAGGCTACAACCACTCGTATCAATACAGACTTTTCCCTTGAGCAGAAATTGGATTTCATAACCAAAGGCTTAAATTTCCGTGGTACTATCTCTTGGGATAATGTTTTTGTTGAGACAGGACGAGGTATCAATGACTTGAATAATGAAGCCCAGACTAAGTATATTGATCCTGAAACAGGTCAGGTTACTTATGGTAAAGAACTTGAGGGACAGAATAAGTTTGATTGGCAGCAAGGTGTGAACTGGTCAACGGAAGGTGGTTCTGTTGATAATAACCAGACTGTTCGCAACCTCTACTATCAGTTGCAGCTCAACTGGGCTCGCAAGTATGGACAGCATGATGTATCAGCCATGGGCTTGTTCTCCCGTCAGGAGAATGCACGTGGTAGTGTGATGCCAAGTTACCGTGAGGACTGGGCGTTCCGTGCTACCTATAGCTATGCAGGTCGTTACAACATCGAGTATAATGGTGCCTATAACGGATCAGAAAAGTTCAGCAAGGACAATCGTTTTGCCTTCTTCAATTCAGGTGCTATCGGATGGACCATCACTGAGGAAAACTTCATGAAGTATCTTCGTGACAAGCACATCATCGATATGTTGAAGTTCCGTGCTTCTTATGGTGAGATTGGTGATGACAACATTGGTGACCCATTTGATTCTTCTCGTCGCTGGTTGTATATGAGTCAGTGGGCGTATGGCGGCAAGAGTACTATGGATCTTGACCATACAGAGAGCATCTATACATGGTATCGACAGAACACTCTTGGAAATGAGAATGTGAGATGGGAAACAGTTAAGAAAACCAACTTCGGTGTCGATTATGGTTTCTTGGGAGGCTTGATTACTGGTTCTTTGGATTTCTTCTGTGATCGTCGTAATGACATCTTGATTTTCGGCTCCAACCGTTCTGTTCCTTCTTATTTCGGAACGACAGCGCCTACTATTAATAAAGGTAAGGTTCGTACCAGTGGTTACGAGTTGGAATTGAAACTTAATAAGGTGTTTGCTAATGGCTTGCGACTCTGGGGTAATTTCAATATGACCCATGCCAAGAATAAGGTAATTTTGAAGGATGATGCCATCCTTACTCCAACTTATCAAAAGGAGGCAGGATTTGCCATGAATCAGTATCGCTCTTATATAGATAGGGGCTTTATCAATAATATTGATGATTTGATAGGTTCTCCGGCGCACGACTCCAATGACAATCACCGTTTGGTTGGTGACTATTACATTGTCGATTTCAATGGTGATGGTGTTGTTGATAGCAAGGACTCGGCTCCTGTAGGTTATAGCAGTAGTCCGCAGAACACCTATAATGCTACTGTTGGTTTCGAATGGAAGGGATTCTCTGCTTTCGCTCAGTTCTATGGAGTAACTGATGTGACCCGTGACGTATCATTGACAAGCTTTGGTAATATGCTTGATAATGTTTATGATACAGGTACTTGGTGGAATAAGAATCAAAGCAATGCAGAATGTATCCTCCCTCGTTGGGGTGCCACTGCTTCAAGTTACACCTATGGTACACAGTTTATGTATGATGGCTCTTACATCCGTTTGAAGAATGTCGAGATTGCTTATACCTGGACCAAGGGTTGGATTAAGGCATTAGGCGTAAACTACCTCAAGGTTTACTTGAATGGTAATAACCTCTGGCTCTGGACTCGTATGCCTGATGACCGTGAGGCAAACCTCGGTGGTGGTGGCTGGTTGGGAGCATACCCTACGGTTCGCCGCTTCAACTTAGGTGTTAAATTCTCATTGTAATTATAAAAAAAATATTCAGATGAAAAATAAGATAAAGACATTATTGTTGACGGGATGCGTCTCGCTGGCTCTCGGTACTTCGCTGAGTTCTTGTCAAGACTACTTGGACAAGGAGCCAGACTCAACAGTTTCTGCAGACGATGCCTTTGCCAATTTCCGCAATTTCCAAGGTTTCGTTGAGGAAATATACAACTGTATCCCTGATAAAGAGAAATGTAATTATTGTCCTTCATGGAACTGGGGCGATGATGAAATCTTCAATCCAGAGGCAGATAATAGAATGACCCATCAGGTTGATTTAGGTAACTTCCGTGCATGGGAAACTACTGGTAACTGGCTAAAGCGTGATGGTGCTTCTACTTCCACAAATAAGTTCGATCACGGTATTTGGAACCATGCGTGGTATTGCATCAGAAAATGTAACCTCGGTTTACAGAATATCGACAAGTTTGTGACTGGAAGTGCAGAAGAGAAAAAACTGATAGAGGGTCAGCTCTATTTCTTCCGTGCATGGTGGCATGAGGAATTGATGGAGTATTTTGGTGGTATGCCTTATGTGGATACTTATCTCGATGCCAATGCCGAGCTGAATTTGCCACGCCTTTCTTATCAGGAATGCGCTGATAAAGCGGCAGCAGATTTCCGCAAGGCTGCAGATTTGTTGCCTATTAATTGGGATAAGACTTCTGCAGGTGCTGCCACACAAGGTAAGAATGATCTTCGCATCAATAAGATCATGGCTCTTGGTTATCTTGGTAAAACCTATCTTTGGGCTGCTAGTCCTTTGATGAAGAATGGTGCGCAGACTGGTGCCAGCAAGAATGGCAAGACTTATGATTATGATCAAGAATATGCTAAGAACGCTGCTGAGGCTTTTGGTGAACTGCTCTCTCTTGTGGAATCTGGTCAGACACAATATGCATTGGCAGAGTTTAAGTACTCAGACATCTATAATCATGAGAAATCTGCTGATGCCAATAGCTGTTTTTCTGATATATTCTATACCAAGAAGCAGAACTGGAAAATGCCAGGAACGGTTGAAGCTATCTTCCGTGGTCCATCTGCTGATTTCAATGGCTCTAACTGGAACACCTCTAAGGTCTTTGGCCCTAAGGTACAGAAAGTCGTTGCTCATGATAATGTCATTCACCAACCTACGGCCAACCTTGTAGAGGCTTATGGAATGGCTAACGGAGAACCAATCTATTTGGTTGAGAATGGTCAGTATGTACTCAATCCAAAGTCTGGTTTCGATCCTGCCCATCCTTTCAAAAATCGTGATCCCCGTTTCTACCACGATATCGTCTTTGATGGTTTTAAGTATTTGAACGGATCACCTGGTCAGTATGCAGATTTACAGTATTGCCAATTATACACGGGTGGTAATATGCGCCCAGTAGCAAATGCAAGCCGTACGGGTTATTTCATTCAGAAGTTGGTGCCTCATACTTGTAATGAAGTGGATAAAGATTACGACTGGGGTGCAGCTTTCCACTGCTATTTGCCATATATGCGTCTTGCAGACATATACTTGATGTATGCAGAGGCTTGTGCTGCATTCGGTGGTGCTACTGGCAAGTCTTCAAACTTTGGTAAGACCGCAGAAGATGCAATTAATACACTTCGCGACCGTTGTGGTGCTGGTCATGTTGCTCCGGAATTTGTTGCTGACAGCCATAAGTTCATGGACGAGGTCCGTCGTGAGCGTGAGGTAGAACTTTCTTTCGAAGGATTCCGTTTTTGTGACTTGCAGCGTTGGTTGCTTCTGACAGAGGCACCATATAATCAAAAATTCTCACAGGAGTTTGACCGTGTAGAAAATGCAGACTTCTATAAGAATCATGATCCTAAGGACGCTGAGGTTGCCAATTATCGCAGAGAGTTGATATTGACTCGTAATTTCAATGCCAAGCACTATTGGTTCCCATTGCCAATCAAGGAGACTCAGCTCTATCCAGAGTTTAATCAAAATCCTGGCTGGTAAGGTTTAAAATTATAAATTAGTAATACTAAATGAATAATGATAGTATGAATTCAAGATTCAAATCATATAATTATAAGCTTTTTGTAGCAAGTCTCGTGGCTTTGGCTCCTCTTGGTGCCAATGCCAAGACTGCACAGACAAGCGAATCCGACACAGCCAGTGCCGACAAGGAGATGGTTCAGGTGGCTTACCGAAAGGTAGCCAAGGATGACATCTTGGGCGGTGTGTCTGTAGTCGATGTAGAGAACTTGATGAAGAAGAACTACCATACTTATAGCCTCGACAATATGCAAGGTTATGTAGGTGGTTGGAATGGCAATTCTCTCTGGGGTATGGATGCCGACAACGCTGGTTATCTCGTCTTGGTAGATGGTGTGCCTCGTGAAGCTAACAACGTTCAACCAAGTGAGATTGCACAGATATCTTTCCTCAAGGGTGCGCAGGCTGTGGTGCTCTATGGTAGCAAGGCTGCCAAGGGTGCTGTAGTCATAACCACCAAGCGTGGTCATAATGACGGCTTGAAGGTCGAGGTGCAGGCTAATGCAGGTTTGAATGTAGCAAAGTCTTATCCTGAGTATCTTAGCAGTGCAGAGTATATGACTCTCTATAACGAGGCTCGTCGTAATGATGGTCTGTCTGAGCTTTATTCTACTGAGGACATCTATAATCATGGAGCAGGTTTGAACCCTTATCGTTATCCTAATCTCGATTTCTATTCTTCTGATTATCTCAGAAAGATGAACAGCCGTTATGAGGCTACTGCAGAAATCAGCGGTGGTGGTAAGCGAGCTCACTTCTATAGCAATATCAACTATTATCGCCAGGGCGATTATTTCAAGTTTGGTGAGGCTAAGAATAATAATACCCAGCGCTTCAGCGTTCGTGGTAATGTGGATATAGACATTACTGATGATATTAAGGCTTGGGTCAACTCCAGTGCAACCTTCTATGATTCTCATTCTGCAAAGGGTAATTACTGGGAAGCTGCTTCTACTTGGCGTCCTAATTTTCCACAGAATGCAGCTCCTCTTATCTCCACAGATATGATAGCCCCTAATGCTAAGGCTGCTTGGGACTTGATGAGCGTTGCGAAGTTGGTAGATGGCAAATACTTCCTTGCTGGTACTCAGGCAAACTCCTCTAATGTTTTTGCTGATATCTATTCTGCAGGAAGTAGTAAATTTACTAGTCGTCAATTCCAGTTTGATACGGGTGTCAATATCAACTTGCACAAGGTGTTGAAGGGCTTGTCTTTCGAGACTCATTTCGCAGTCGACTATGCTACCTCTTATAATACTTCTTTCGATAATAGCTATGCTGTTTATATCCCAACATGGGCTAACGTCGATGGCAAGGATATGATTGTCGCATTGAAGAAGGAAGGTGAGGACAAAAAGTCTGGCAACCAGAACATCAGCGGAAGTACAGATAACCAGACCATGCTTTTCTCTGGTCAGTTAAACTACAACAATACTTTCAACAAGGTTCACAATCTGTCGGCAATGTTGATAGCTTCTGGTTTCCAGCAGTCGAAGTCTGGACAGTATCATAAGAACTCTAGTGCCAATCTTGCATTCGATGCTTCTTACAATTATGCCCAGAAGTATTACGCAGATTTTGGTTTAGCTGCTATCCACTCTGCCCAGTTGGCTCCAGGTCATCGTGAGGCTCTCTCACCATCACTTTCTTTGGGTTGGAGACTCAAGAATGAGTCTTTCTTGAAGAATTCCAAGGTGGTAGATGACATGATGGTTAGTGTATCAGGTAGTATTATCAATGAGGATATTGATATAGCAAGTGGTGACAATCGCTACTATCTCTATCAGAGTATTTGGACTTCTGATTACGGCTATGGATGGTATGATGGATCTAGCGATAAATACACCTATTCAAAAAGAGGTGAGAACAAAGACCTTGATTTTATCAAGCGCAAAGAGTTGTCTCTGAATTTCAAGACATCCCTGTGGCAGAAATTGGTGACATTGGATGCAAGTTTCTTCATCAATTCGATGGAGGGTTATATCATCACTTCGCCAACATTCTATCCATCTCATTTGAATACGGGTTATCCAGCGGCTTCGTTTATGCCTGTACTTAATTACAACAATAATCGAAGAGTTGGATTTGATTTCGCAGCCAACTTCAATAAGAAGGTAGGTGATGTGGATCTCTCACTTGGTGTGACTGGTACTTACTATACAACCAAGGCTACCAAACGTGATGAGAACAACGTAGAGCAGTATCAGAACAGACAAGGAAAGGCACTTGATGGCATTTGGGGCTACAAGAGCGCAGGTCTCTTCCAAAGCGAGGAGGAAATCAAAAATTCTCCAGACCAAAGCTATTTTGGTGGAACAGTTAAACCTGGTGACATCAAGTATGTGGATGTAAATGGTGATAATAAAATTGACCAATACGACCAAGTCTTCTTGGGTAAGGGTGGTTGGTATGGAGCACCATTCACACTTGGTGTCAATCTTACAGCTAAGTGGAAGAACTTTACCTTCTTCGCTCTTGGTACCGGTAACTTCGGTGCTTGGGGAGTCAAGAATAATTCTTATTGGTGGGTAAAGGGCGATAGCAAATATTCTGCTGTAGTTCGTAACCGATGGACTGAGGAAACCAAAGAGACTGCAACCTATCCTCGTTTGACATCTCTTGATGGTAACAACAACTTCCAGACATCAGACTTCTGGATGTACAAGACAGATGCATTCCGCTTGGCTAAGGTCCAGATAACTTATGACTTGCCTAGTACTTTGTTCCAAAAGACATGGCTTAAGGGGTTGTCGGCATACGTAAGCGGAGCTAACTTGCTTACCATTTCAGGAGAGCGCGAAGTCTTAGAGATGAACGTTGGGTCTGCGCCTCAGACACGCTATTATAATATAGGTGTGAAGGCAACATTCTAATCATTTTAAAATGTAGAAAGAAATGAAAGTAAAAAATATATTTATATTAGCAGCAATGTCGCTTACTTTGGCTTCTTGCTCAGATCTCTTCGAGCCTGCAGATGAAAACAACCGTGGCTTGGATGAGATTTACAATGAGCCAACATACGCTCAGGGACTATTGGGATATGGTTATTCGATGCTTCCTTACAATACCAAGAGTGTTACTGATATTGCTACAGATGACGCTGTAACCAATAACTTGACAGATAGCTGGCTCAAGATGGCTACAGGTTCTTGGACAGCTAATAGCGATCCTATGTCTAAATGGACAAATGGTCGTGCTACTATCCAATATCTCAATATCTTCCTTCAGGAGGTAGATAAGGTAAACTGGGCAAAGGACGAGAATGCCCGTAAGATGTATTGTGATAGCCGTAAAGGTGAAGCTTATGCTTTGAGAGCTCTCAACTTGTATTATCTTTTGATGAATCATGGTGGATGGACAGCCGATGGCAAACTGCTTGGCGTTCCTAATTTGACAGAACCAGAGACTTCTACTGATGATTTCAACAAGCCACGTAATACATTCCAGGAGTGCTTGGATCAAATCTATAGCGATTTGGACGAGGCTGCCAAGCTTCTCCCTCTTGATTACAATGATTTGACTGATGATAACGCAGTTCCTGCCAAGTATAAGGAAATCGGAGTAAAGACCGCAGGAGACTACAACCGTGTGTTTGGTTCCATTATGCGTGGTCGTATCAGCGGTCGTATCGCTGAGGCTATTCGCTCACAGGTATCTTTGCTTGCAGCTAGTCCTGCTTTCTCTGAAGGTACAAACGTGGATTATGCTAAGGCTGCTGACGATGCAGCTACCGTTCTTGACCGTATCAATGGTGTGAATGGTTTGTCTGCTACAGGTAATAATTGGTTTATGCAAACCAGGGAAATCGATGCGCTTGGCTCAGGTGCTTGTCCTGCTGAAATTCTTTGGCGTGGCAGTCGTACCAATGGTGCTGATGACTGGGATTTTGGTCTGAACCAAGAGTCTGATAATTTCCCTCCGTCTCTTTATGGTAAGGGTAGAATCAACCCAACTCAGAATCTGGTCGATGCATTCCCTGCTGTAAATGGTTATCCTATCAACGATGATCGTTCAGAGTATGATAAGTCGAATCCTTACAGCAATCGAGATCCTCGTCTTGACCTTTATATCATTCATGATGGTAGTACTTATAAGGGAAAGACCATTCATACAGACATTACGACGGCTAATAACAATGATGGTTTGAATAAGATTTCCAATTCTACTCGTACAGGCTATTACATGAAAAAGCTGTTGCGTGAGGATTGTAATCCTGACCCTAATGCAAAGAATGCTCAGTATCATTATCCTGTGTATATTCGCTATACTGAGATATTCCTCGATTACGCTGAGGCTGCTAACGAGGCTTGGGGACCAAAGGGTAAGGGATCTCACAACTACTCAGCTTACGATGTAATCAAGGCAATCCGTCAGCGTGCCGGAATTGGCGAGTTTGACGATGATCCATACTTGGATGAGTGCGCTGGTAGCAAAGAGAAAATGCGTGAGTTGATTCGCAACGAGCGTCGTTTGGAACTTTGTTTTGAAAATAAGCGCTTTAGTGACCTTCGCCGTTGGAAAGCTCCTCTAAATGAGGCTGCGCGTGGTGTAGAAATCACTTCAGAGGCTGGTGTTCCATCATACAAAGAAATGAAGGTTGAGGATCGCAGCTATAAAGATTACATGTATTACGGTCCTATACCACAGAGCGAAATATTGAAGTGGAGCAACTTGCAGCAGAATAAGGGCTGGGAAGTAAAAAATAACGACTAATATTTAAAATGATGAAAACAATGAAGATAAGCAAATATTTGTCCATGGCTGCATTGGGAATCTTGGCTTTTGGCTTTAACTCTTGTGAGAATGGCAACCAAGAATTTCCTGATTATGAGGGCGGTACTACTGTATATTATCCTTATCAGTATATCGAACGTTCTGTAGTTTTAGGCAATGATGAGAATCGCGATAATACGGATGATAACAATCATGTATTGTATATCGTATCTACAATGGGTGGAGCATATGATGGAAAAAACATCACATTGAAAGTAGATGTTGATAATTCATTGTGTGACAATCTGTATTTTGAGGATGGAGTCACTCCTGTAAAGCCAATGCCTAGCAATTATTATACAATTCCTAACAAGACGGTTGCGTATAATGGAAAATTGCAGGGACGTCTTCAGGTTAAGTTGGAGGATGCTTTCTTTGCTGACCCTGATTGTGCAAAGAATACATATGTAATCCCAGTTCGCATCAATGATATGGTGGGAGCCGATTCTATTCTTTCGGGTTCTCCTGCCGTTGCAGGTACAACTCCTGTTCGTACTGATGCTTCAGCTTGGTCTATTGTTCCTAAGGATTATATCCTTTATTGCGTTAGGTTTATGAATCCATGGGATGGCTATTATTTCCGTAGAGGAACTGACAAGATTACAGAGAATGGACAAACTCATGAGGTAAAGCGTGAAGGTGCAACTCTTGAAAAGGATGAAGTGAGTCACATTACAACCAAGAATTTGAAGGAATGTAATTTCGAAGTCTCTGTAAATAAAGCTGACGGCTCTAAGGTCACTTGCAACTTGATACTTACGTTCGATGATAATGGTAATTGTACCGTTACTACTGATACAGAGGGCATGACTGCTTCTGGTTCAGGAAAGTTTGTAGAAAAGGGAGCTAAGTTGGCTTGGGGTAACAAGGATCGTGACATCCTGACTCTCAATTACAAGGTTAATTTCGGTTCTGGTATTGCATTGGAAACATCCGATCAGTTTGTTGCCGAGACTCGTGGTAACACCAATGGTGTTGTTCAATTCAGTCCTCAGTATATCAAGAAGTAATATTCTTGATAGATAAGTGTCATTCTAATAATTTGATTATTATGAAATTGAAAAATATTAATTTAGGTTTAGGCTTGATGGCTCTCTTGGCTTTGTCTTCTTGTGCTGATGACAAGTTCTCGGAGTACAGAACTGATATGACCAAGAATTTGAAGGAATATCAGTATCTGAATAACTACGAGCCTTTGAAGAAATACGTGGAAGATATGAAAGCTGCCGGCAAGTGCAATCCCGACTTTAAGTTGGGCATTGCGCTCGAAGCAGCCGAATTCAACAAGCAGGCACTTGTATATTGCCTTGCTGGTAGCAATTTCAATGAAATGACTGCTGGTAATGCCATGAAAATGGCTTCTTGTGTGAAAGATGATGGCAGTATGGATTTTTCGTTAGTCAAGGAGTTCGTCAAGAATGCGAAAGATGCAGGTTTGACCATCTATGGTCATACGCTTGCTTGGCATTCTCAGGCAGCCAACAAGTATCTGAATGGGCTGATAAAGGGCAAGGAGTTGCCTCCTGCTGAGAAGAATCCTGGACTTATCATCACGGCTGGTGATCCTAAGGCAAATCCCTGGGATTATGAAATCTACTATGATTTGGATGAGCCTCTTAAAGCTGGTAAAACTTACGAGATTTCACTTAATGTAAGGGGAACTAATTCTGGAACGATTGATTTCTGGCCTGGTAAGAAAGATGGTTCTGCTACACAGTATGGAGCAGGTTCATTTACTATAGCTGAAAGTGCTATTGATAATAGCTTCTCTTTTACGCCGAATGCGGATATCGATCGTATGCGTTTCTGCTTCGGAAAGATTGGCGGTACTCTCTATTTTGATAATTTTGTATTGAAGGAAAAGGGCTCTGACCATAATATTGTAGTCAACTCTACCTTTGATGAAAATGATATTTCGCATTGGACAAAAGTGGATTGGGTACCCATTTCATATAAGATTGGTAATGTAGCTGGTGCGGGTGCTGTTGATATCCCTGTAAGTGTTGGGCATCTTACCTTTGATGATGGTCAGAACCTTGGTGGATGGGGTATGGATAATGCGCCAAAGATTGAAAATGGTGTTTGTGAGGTTGGTAACAACGCAGCCAAGGAAAACCCCTGGAATTCACAGGTTAACTATGAACCAGGTTTCGCTTTCGAGAATGGTACAACCTATCACTTGAAGATGAAAATCAAGGGTTCTGTAGCTGGTGAATTTGGTGCTGGATTCCAGAATCCTGAAGGATACAAAGGCTGTGGTGACTTCCCTGCCATCAAGGTTACAACTGATTGGAAGGATGTTGATGTGGCTACCAAATGTAATGGTGACAATGCCTTGCGCCTGCTGCTGAATATCGGTAAATATGCGGGTACCCTCTATATTGATGATTTTGAAGTTTACTACACGAAGTCTTCAAATACCATCGAACTTACAGATGAGGAGAAGAAGAACATTCTTACCACTGCCTTGGGAACTTGGATTGATGGTATGATGGAGGCTACTGATGGTTATGTTACATCTTGGGATGTTGTGAACGAGGCCCTTTCTGGTGCCGATAAAGATGGTGATGGCAAGTTCGACTTGCAGTCTGCTAAACGAGGCAACGTTTCAGTTGCCGATGCAAAGAACAATTTCTACTGGCAGGATTACCTGGGTGACATTGATTATGTTCGCACTGCTGTAGCTGCAGCTCGCAAGAGTTTTGCCGCCCATAATGGTGACCCTGAGAAATTGAAACTCTTCATCAATGATTATAACTTGGAGAGCTATTGGGACGACAATGTCAAGTTGAGGAGTTTGATTAAGTGGATTGATGAGTGGGAAGCTGATAAAGTGACCAAGATTGATGGTATCGCATCTCAGATGCATATCTCTTGCTATGCTGATCATGACAAACAGGAAAATGCGAAAAATCATATCGTCAAGATGTTGGAGTTGATGGCTGGAACTGGCAAGCTTTGCAAGATTTCTGAACTTGATATGGGTTATGTCGATGCCGCTGGCAAAGAAGTAACTTATGATCAGATGACCGAGGAACAACACAAGGAAATGCGTGACCTCTACACCTTCGTTCTCCAGCAGTACTTCAAGATTATCCCTATAGATAAGCAGTATGGCATCACTCAGTGGTGTGCTACAGATTCTCCTAAGGATTCAGGTTGGCGTCCTGGTTTGGCTACTGGTCTCTGGGATCTCAACTATCTTCGCAAGCATACCTATGCAGGTTTCGCTGTAGGTCTTGGTGCTCCAGAATATTGGAAGGAAGCCAAGTAATTACTCTAAAAGACATTAGTTTTAGGTTTATCATACAAAGATTAACCGAAAAAAGATGTTAGTCGTTAAGGTTGGCTGTGTTGTGATGACACGGTCAACCTTTTTGCGTTTTCGTGCCAAAATCTTTCATTTGGCTTCCCGGAGAAGGACGTGATGTATTAGGCATCCTACAAGCGAAATCTTTATTCACAAGGGTAGAAAAATTGTGATGAAGTAGTTAGGTTTTGTGATAAAATAAAAATAGTTTTGTTGTTTAGATGTCCTTTCACCTTTCATCTATCTTCTTGCATTTCAGATAGATGAAAGGTGAAAGGACTTTTTTGTTTCTTATAGGTGCTCTAGCCAATTTTCGGGAGTGATGATCGTTTTATCCTTCACATCGTATGTGTTTAGGAAGGAAGCAGGAAACTGAGTATTTGCTCTCTTTGGATTCCATTTCATTTCGAAGAGAGTAAACTGTCCGTCGCTTTCCTCGATGTAGTCTATCTCTTGCTGTTGGTTGGTTCGCCAGAAATAGCTGTTTACATATCTTCCTTCATACTGGTTAGCTTTTATTCTTTCGCTGATAACGAAGTTCTCCCACAAGGCACCAACATCTTGTCGAAGGGCCAAAGGCGCAAAGTTTTGCAATATGGCATTTCGGATACCATTGTCGTAAAAGTAAAACTTCTTGGCTCGTTTCAGTTCTGTGCGCAGGTTTCTGCTAAAACCATTTAGCTTGAAGATGATATAGCATTTTTCTAGCAAGTCTACATATTTTTCCACGGTTTTGCTGTCCGTACCTACTGTCTGTGCCAGCTCATTGTATGAAACTTCGCTAGTAACTTGCAGTGCTAAAGCAGTGAGTAGCTTGCTAAGCAATGCAGGTCGGCGTATACTCTCTAAGGTGAGCAAGTCCTTATAGAGATAACTATTGGACAGATTGTACAAGATGTCTTTTGCATCTTTTGTATGATTGATGACATCTGGGTATGAGCCATAGATGAGGCGATTCTCTAGTGTTTGTTTTACTGTAAGTAAGCCTTGAGATTCGAGTAATTCACCAGTGGACAATGGAAAGAGATGATACTCAAACTTTCTGCCGGTCAGTGGCTCATTGAGCTTGTTTTGTAATTCAAATGAGGAAGAGCCTGTTACCAGTAATTGTACTTCAGGGAAGTTGTCGGTAATCAATTTTAGGGTTAGCCCTATGTTTTCTACTCTTTGTGCCTCGTCTATCATGACAATCTTGTGTTTGCCAATGAGCAATTTTAGTTCTTGGCTATTCACCTGGGATAGCATTTCTTTTACTTCTGGCTCATCACAGTTTAATTGCAATATAGGTTCCGTACGTTTTTCAAGTATCATTTTGAAAAGCGTACTTTTTCCTACTTGTCTGGCACCTATTATAATAATAGCTTTACCACCAAACATTCTGGCCTCTATCGTTTCTTGTAGTTTCCTTCTTATCATTTTATTCTTATGTTTAAATCTTTTGCAAAGATTATGCAAATGAGCGCAATGAAAGCTCGCTTTCAAATTGCCGAGTGCAGCTAATCTTCTGCAAAGATTATGCAAATGAGCGCAATGAAAGCTCGCTTTCAAATTGCCGAGTGC
>OGOV01001193.1_pt1 | contig 24157 bp, 25 predicted proteins | sample 1552711 | NCBI WGS metagenome assembly OGOV01 (sample SAMEA2580216, study PRJEB22360) | human gut metagenome | biome: human gut; feature: human-associated habitat; material: faeces | place: Denmark | collected 2008/2010 | reverse complement strand
GTCCCCGCGAACAGGTCACTGTGAGGCTCCTCTGAGGCAGGAGATAAGTCAGGTCTGCGCCGGTAAGCATCACGAAATGCACACGCCTGACACCGAGTGGCATGAACGGGGGCTCTGCGCCTGTTTACGAAAGCGTCGGCATTTGCCGGCGCTTTTTCTATACAGTACGAGGGGAGAAAACGACTTTGTTGGAGAGAAAGAAATACGTCCGCAGGGACGCCACAGTGGGAAGGCTGTCCTCCATCTTTCTGGAGGATATGGCGGGGAGCGTAAAGCCGTCCACACTGGAGTGCTACCGCCGCAACATCCGATGTCATATCCTGCCGCGTTTGGGAGAGCGCGTGGCAGTGGAGGTGACGGCGGAGGAGGTCAACGACTTCATCGAGCAGTTACAGGAGGACTATTCGCCCAAACTGGTGCGGGAAATCGGCGGTCTTCTGCTGCGGATCGTGGGCATGGCCGGTGTGGGCTATGGCGAGGACGTGACGCTGCCGAAGGTACGGCAGAAGGCTGTGGAGGTGTTCACCGAGCCAGAGTTAAAGCAGATGGGGCAGGTCATCCTGCACCGCCCGGATAGAACCGGCCTTGGTGTACTGCTGACGGCCTACACCGGCCTGCGGCTGGGAGAACTGTGCGGCCTGCAATGGCAGGACGTGGACGCCGGCGCGGGACTGCTGCACATCCAACGGACGGTGGAGCGCATCGCGCAGACGGGCGGCAAAACGTGCCTGACGGTGCAGCCGCCGAAAACGGAGAACTCCGAGCGCTGGGTGCCTATTCCGAAAGAGATGCTGCGGATGCTGCAAACGGCGCGGAAGCAGCCGGACAGCTACCTGCTGACCGGCAGGGAGCGCGTCCCGGACCCGCGTACCTGCCAGTACCGCTACAAGGCGCTGTTGGAGCGCTGCGGTGTGCGGTATCGCAATTTTCATTGTCTGCGGCACAGCTACGCCACACGCTGCGTGGAGCGCGGCGTGGACGTGAAAAGCGTCAGTGAGCTGCTGGGCCACGCCGATGTCCGCACCACCCTGCGGCTGTACGTTCACTCGTCCATGGACTACAAGCGCAGGGCCGTAGAGGGAATAGGATTTCTCAAGGGAATAACGTAAAAAAGGACGCTGAAAGGAGTCTTTTTTCTATCCAGAAAGTGGCAAAAAATTTTCGCAAAGTAACATACTTTGCGAAAACAGTCCAAAAATGACCGTATAACAGTATATTCCAGCTTTTCCGACTTGTCAATATGGACTTGCGAAATGCAACATATTTTGCCTGTGTGCCTCGGAAGCCTTGCGCCACAACGGCTGGCAGTCTCTTTCGCAAAGTATGTTACTTTGCGAAAACAGATGTGACCAAAAACTGAATAAAAGGTCTTGCGAAGTCGTGTGGCTGTCGCTGTAAAGGCGGTACATCGTTACCGTCAGGCGGCAGTTTTGAAGGAACGGGGTGATACCCCCTGCGGACGGCGCTGTTGACGTAAGGAATGGACCAAAGCGGCAGAAATGCCGTGTGGCGAATAGCAGCCATTGGAGCGAACGCTCTGAGAAGGTAGGTTCAGGTACGAGAAGGACAAACGTCCTTCGTGACGTTAGGGCAGAAGAATTGCACGATGGAGGATCAGTGTTGGACAGCGGGCGATCTCTCCCTGACGGCATAGGCGGGAGTGCGCGCTGACGAGGTTCGTCAGCGCATTTTCATTTCTGCCGGATCACCGCTGGTTTCTCTTGGGAAACCGGCGATTTTTGTAAGGGAGGACTATGCCATGTCACACAGAAATCCCCGCGAGAGGTTCGACTACAAAAGCTGGTTTGAGCGTAATGTGGCCAAGCGTACCGTGGCCGCATTGGAGGCGCGTGATGCGGCCTTTGCCGAGAAGCACGCGGACACACCGCTGGAGGAGCTGGCGCAGTATCTTGTCCGCCGCGCCAATATGCTGCGGCACACGCCTGTCCCCTGCGAGATAGACGGCGGGGAGTTCATCGAGCAGCGCTTCGGCAGTTGGGACGCAGCGCTGGAGATGGCGCACCTGCGTCCGCCGGTGAAAGAGCCGAAGCTGAAGAACACGGAGCGCTACAAGAAAGAAAAGACCGTGCAGGAGCCGCTGTTCTACGAGGAATCCGAGCGCAGGAAGAAAGAGAAGCGCGCTAAGGCCGCCGCCAGCCATGCGGCACAGCAGGCGCGACTGAAAGAGAAAAAGCGGCTGGAGCGCGAGAAGAAGGAAGAACGCGATGCCGCTGCCCGCCAGCGTGAGATCGAGAAAGCGGCGGAAGCCGCGGAGCAGGAGGTGTCCTGCTGAGTTACCCTTGTCAAGCCACGACGGTCTGAACGGAGACTGTCAGCTTTCCATAAGGGTGGGAGGGGAAAAGCCGCCCCTCCCACCTCCTCTCTTTGTTGAACGGCAAAATCAAAACCACATACAACTTACTTAAATAGGAAGAAATAGAAGGAGCAAACACACATGATCTCTTTGAGTGAAATACTGCATACCATCGCGCAGGCGCTGCTGATCCCCTGCCTCATCATACTGATCGTACTGATGGCCGGTGCGGTCTGGCAGATCGGTGACATCGTGGTGGAGTACATCGCGGAGCGCCGCAAGCACAAGTGCGACGTGCCCCAGTTGCTGCGTGACGTACACACGGCAGGCGCGGACGGCCTTGCCGACCTGATCGAAACCAGCGGCCTGCTGCGGCGGCAGAAGAAGGCCCTGCTGGAGCTGGCGGAGAGCCGTGGCCTGCCCAAGGACACGCTGACGGCACTGGCGGAGCGTCTGCTGGCCACGGAGGAGGCGCGGAATGCCCGCACCACCTCCGTCACCGACATGATCGCCAAGCTGGGCCCTATGTTCGGCCTGCTGGGTACGCTGATACCCCTGGGCCCTGGCATCGTGGCGCTGGGACAGGGCGACACGGTGACACTGTCGGAGTCCATGAACGTGGCGTTCGACACCACCATCGCGGGCGTTATCAGCGCGGCGGTGGCCAGCGTTATCTCCCACATCCGCAAGCGGTGGTACAACGACGATATGGTGTCGCTGGAAACGCTGATGGAGGCAGTTCTAGAGGAGGTCACGAGCGATGTTGAAGGGTAAATTTTCCTCCCGCCGTCATGTGACGGAGGAGGTGGACGCCATGGCCGGCGTGGCGAACCTGGCGGACGTGATGCTGGTGTTTGCCTGCGGCCTGATGGCGGCGGTCATTCTGAACTGGAACGTGGATCTGAGCAAGACCCGCGTAGAGATCCTCCAGCGGGAACAGATGCAGGAGCTGGACAACGCGGAGGAGATGGAGCAGGACATCCAATCCTCCAGCAGCTTCGAGCAGAAGGGCACGGTGTACGAGGATCCGGAAACTGGCAAGCTGTATGTGGTAATGCCGAAGGGCAGTAACTGAAAAAGTTTTTACATAGATACGTTCAACAAAGAGAGGAGAACACACATGAAGAAACGGACAAGCAGAGTGTCCCGGCGCATCGTGAGCCTGCTGATGAGCATGGTGCTCACGCTGACGCTGGTGACTCCCGCGGCGTTTGCCGAGGGTGACATGCCGGACAACGGCCAGCAGCAGGAGCAGCAGGTGCCGACGGACGCCGGGAACGGCGGCAGCGGCACGCCCATCGTCGAGGGCGGCGCTGGTACAACTGGCACCACCCCCAGCGGGGACGCCGGGAATGGCGGCAGCGGCGACGTGAGTACTCCCGCTGACGACAGGGACACCGAGGACAAGGGCACCGAGGACGGCAACAAGCCCGGTGAGGATAAGAAGGGCGAAGAAAACCCCGATGGGGATAACGAGGACGAGGAGAACACCGAGGAGCCGACCGATGAGATCAATACGTTGGAGGGGGAAGGCGAAAACGCGGTCGATGCGGTCACTGTCTGGGACGGCACGGTTGATATCGACTGGTTTACGAACGCAGAAGAAGGTACCGGAACTGCGGAAAAGCCCTATAAAATCAGCACTGCTGAGCAACTGGCAGGTCTGGCACAGTTAGTGAATGGTACAGCGACCCGGAAAGTTCAGGATGAGGAGGGCAATGAGGTCGATGAATCAATCCCGGCCCAGAATTTTGCGGGTTGCAAGATCATGCTGACGGCAGATATCAAACTGAACACAGACGATGTGCCTGCTGTGCCGGAGGCTCCGACGGAAGAGAACCCCGATACGAACCAACAATGGACGCCTATCGGCGTGTATGTTGATGGATGGGCGAATGACAAACCGTTCTCCGGAACATTTGACGGCAACGGTCATACCATCAGCGGGTTGTATGTTACCACCGGCTCCAAAGGGGGACTATTTGGCTGCGTGAACTACTCCGGTACGGTGCAAAACCTCATTGTTGCCGGTACAGTATATATGCCTGATGTCTGCGATGTGGGCGGTATTGTAGTAAACAACGAAGGCAAGGTGCAGAACTGCGGCTTTTACGGAAATGTGACGGCAAGGATATCATCAAACTGGCGGGATACTCCCCCCGGTGGTGTGGCGACCGGCTGGTCTGGCACCGTTACTAACTGTTGGTATTACCGCATGAGTAATAGTGCCAGTGAGCTTGGCGTATATGGTAATGGAAACGCGAGCAACTGCTATCAGAATGTGTCTAATGGTGTAAATGGGACATATATCAATGATGACTTTGCCGCTGCCGTGGCGGCAAAGCTGAACCCCACTGCATTTGAAAAAGGTTGGAAGCTGTGGGCGGCGGATACGGAAGAGAACACAAAACCCCCGGTATTTTCCGAGCAAAATGCAGACGAGTTGGCGCTGGTCAAACTTGAACCGTATGTGAAAAATTCCGAGCTGAAGGGCAAGGTGACATTTGCTGACGGCAGCACGACCGCTTTCGGGCCGAAAGGAATGGCGCTTACCCTGCAGTTGAAAGACGGCAGTGAGATCGGCGCAGAAGCTGTGTTCTATACCACGGAGAAAAAGGACAACTACGGCGAAGGTGAACTGAAAAAGCTCTCGGAGTCCGCTGCATATACAGCTAATGAGAGCAACACGACCATCTATTACGGCACGATGGACGAGTTCAACGCCGAGGAAGGCGTAAGCAAGTGGTATTATGATGGGACGAATATTATTAAAACTGAAGCGGAACTGCGCTTCCTTGCCACACTGGTGAATGATAAAGGAATCAGTTTTCAGGGAAAATGTATAGTGCTTGCTGCGAACATTACGCTGACTAAACCATGGACGCCCATCGGTACAGCGGAGAATCCGTTCAAGGGAACGTTCGCTGGATTTCGTGCAGGAGTCGGTTCAATAAGCGGGCTGGAAGTTAGATCCGATTTTGATAATGCTGGTCTGTTCGGCGTGGTGGATGGCGGAACCATTCAGTATGTACCCATCATCGATACCACGAGGGAGAAGACCGTTGAAAACGAGGACGGAACGACCACAACTGTTGAAGAAGCGATTTCTGCCGGCGCGGTGACAGGCAATGGCAATGTGGGCAGCCTTGTGGGCTGGTTGAAGTCCGGCAAGGTGGAAAACTGCATGTCCGCCGCCGCAGTCAGCGGCAGTGGTGAAAGTGCTGTGGTCGGCGGTCTTGTGGGCAAGAATGAAGGCACCGTGACCACCAGCTATTACTATAACACGACTCAAGCCGGCACCTATGTCACGGGTACCGGTACTCCGGGAAAGCTCTGCTTCTATCTTGCGGAGAAATCCACCTTTGACAAGAAGGGCACCAAGGACGACACCGGCGCCCGGACGGAAAATGAATTCCTGTCAGGCCGTGTGTTGTGGGAGTTCGGAAAAGGCAACGCCAGCTTTGTTTTTGATAAGGCATCTACGGCCGAGAACTTTATGCTGCCTTGGCCTAGCAACAGCACAAGCGGCAACTGGGTCATGGCAAATAAAGTGCGCCAGTTGAAGCTGACCAAGACCGACGGCGCTGCGGACGTGTATGTGACACTGATAAACAAAAGCGGTGCGCCGACAGTAACAGAGGGCGATACCCAGTGTGTCTATGGCGAGTCCAACGGCAAGATCGAGCTTGAGGACGTTTTCGCGGACTATATGGCGATCTATACTCCCTCCAAGCCAACGGCGTTTGGCAGCAGGGCCGACAGCGCATTTACTTACGTTGTGAGCAGAGCCTACACGGAAGACACCAGTTGGTATGATGGACACGAAGGCGAGCAGGTGTATGAACTGCAGGATGTGGATGATCTGTTTGGATTTGCTAAACTGGTAAATGGCCGTGGTGTCTATTTTACCAATAAGACCATCAAGTTGATGGCTGACATCGATCTTGAAGGGTTCAAATGGGTCCCTATTGCCGGCAAGAATAATATGAAATTCCTTGGCACCTTCGATGGGTTGCATCACACTATCAGCAATATGACCGTCACTGAAGTCACATACACAGGCACTTACTATCTCGCAGGCCTGTTTGGACGAGTTGGGAAGAGTGCAGATGGTACCGCTGTCGGTACTATTCAGAACTTAACTGTGAACGGAACAATAAATGCACGGTGTGAAAGCGGTGAAACCTATGTAGGCGGTATCGCCGCATGGTGCTATGGAGCGATCCGCAACTGCACAAGCCGCGTGAATATTGAGGTGGATGCCGGAAATCGCGCCAATAGTTCGAACAAGGTTGCAATTGGCGGCATTGTCGGTTATGGCTACGAATATGATGGTGAAGCTATTCCTGCTACTATCAGCAACTGCCTGAATGCAGGCGATGTCAAACTGAACGGTGAGAATACATACCACTTTGTAGGCGGCATTGTTGGTATGGGTGCGAATGTCAATGCTTGCTGGAACACCGCAAAGGTTACGACAAATTCAACGGCTGGTAAACATGGCGCATGGCTCGGCGGCATTATAGGTGGGACCCTGCCCGGCTCTGCGTTCAATTGCTATAACGCGGGAGCCATCATTGGTGCAGAGGAGGTTATCTGCGGCGGCATCGCAGGCGGAGATGTGAGCAAGGGATCCGATTCAGCTTCAGTATCTAACTGCTACAACATGGGAGATGTAAGCGGCGGTACGACCAATGGCGGTATTGCCGGCGATGGCAAGATCATCAACAGCTACTATATCTGCAAGATCGGTACCGAGGAGAAATCCGGTTATATCCAGAATGGTGCAGAAAGCACAGCCAAAGCTATTACCGTGACTCCCGGTGAAGACGGCAAGAACACCTACAAAATCGGCACCGGCGAAAATGCACAGGAACTGGTCGACGTATTGAACGCAAACTGCGGCAGCGGTGTAAAATGGATCAATAAGAAGGCCGCCCCCTGCAACCCTGTCCATATCGTCCGCTGGGACGGCAGCGCCGAAGACGGCGTGGAGGGCATCGTGACACTGACCTACATGCCCAACAAAGGCCGGGGAGATATGTACTCCACGAGCCTGGAATTGGTGAATGGTGAAGCCAGTTTCACTGTGGCTGACCCAAGTGAGATCGGTATCAGTGGACGTAACGGCAGCTTTGATGGCTGGACGAAAGATGTGAACGGTAATGGTACCAAGTATACATCCCCCGGACCGATTATATCGCCGGTCATCGGGGCTGGCGCGGCGCGGATTACTTCCGGCACATCGACCGCTTACAGGTTGGCGATACCGTTACGCTGACAAACTTATGGGAGACGCTGACCTATACGGTGGCTGACATTCAGATCATCCAGCCCCATGAAATTGAAAAGATCAAAATTCAGCAGGGCCGCGACCTTCTGACGCTGCTGACCTGCCACCCCTACGCCAGCGGCGGCAAGCAGCGCTATGTAGTTTATTGTGAAAAAACTGCCCACCATGAGGCAATAAGCCAATCACGGTGAGCAGTTTTATTTTGAGAGGATTCAGACAAGCGTGTCATCCAGCAGGAAGTCGATGACGCCGATATTGAGAATACCGTTATCATCATACCAACGCTTGCGAATGTCATGACGCACGATGATCTTCGGGAAGGAATCACCGGTCAGCGCGAAAGGCTTATTCTCGGTGATCGCCTTTTCCGCTGTTCCCAATGCGTAGGCAGACTGGATATAGGTCTTCTTGCCACCGGAGGTTGCAATGAAGTCGATTTCCCGTGCGACCGGCACGACCTTTCCTTTGGTATTTTTCTCGTTGCCGTAGACAATGCCGATGTCAACGGCACATTCACGGATCATCAACTCATTGAAAATGATGTTCTCCATGATGTGCGTCATTTCCTGCTGGCGGAAGCCGATACGGGCATTTCTCAGTCCAATGTCCTCACAGTAGTATTTGTTGGGATAGTCAAAATAGCTCTTGCCCTTCACATCCCAGCGCTTGCATTCGGTAAAGAGGAAGGAATCCGATAAGTGATCCATATAGGCTTTCACGGTGTTCAAGGCAACGACGTTCTCACCGCTGCGCTTCTGTACGGTGTTGATGGCGGCAGCAACCTTCGTTGGGTTGGTCAGAGAGCCGATAGACGAACAAAGCAAGTCAAGAATAGCGGACAGCACATCCTCACGCTTGATCTTCTTCCGCTCTACAATGTCCTTCAGATAAACCTCGGAAAAAAGTGATTTCAGATAAGCCATTTTCGCGGTATCCGTGGGCCGGGACAGGATCAGCGGCATACCGCCGTAGAAGGCATAGTCCTCAAAGGCATCCTGCTTATCACCGCCTACGGCTGAATAGTATTCGGCAAAGGAAAGCGGATGCACACGGATCTCGTCGCTCCGTCCCCGGAACTCAGTCAGTATATCGGAGGACAGCATTTTGGAGTTGCTGCCGGTCACATAAATGTCCAAGTTGGATAAGGACTTCAAATCGTTGAGCGCGTCGTAGAAGGTAACCTTCTTGCCATCTGGATTGTAGGGATTCGGAACCTCGTCGGACATCTGAATCTCGTCTACAAAAAGATAATATTGGTCTGCACTGTGTTCTACGATCTCGCGGATATGAGCCGAAAGCTCCAGCGGATTGCGATAGCGAATATCACGGGTCAAGTCCAACTCAAAGGACAGAATATGATCTTCGGTAACACCCTCACCGAGAAGGTAACTCTTGAACAGATTGCGAAGCAGAAAGGACTTGCCGCATCTGCGGATGCCAGTGATCACCTTCACCTGACCATCCCACATGAAGGAGATGATTTTTTTCAAATAGCGATCTCGTTTTATTTCCATAGCCCAACCTCCATTGAAAACTTGCTGGTATTATCATGCTACATTTCAATGGATAGTATACGACACCGTGAGATAAAAATCAATAGCTCTGATGAAATGTTTGCAGATAAACCCGGTAACATTTCAGCGGGCGGTGATTCAAACCACCGCTCCTGTGAGGTAAAGAAGCCTGAAAGTTGACAAGAACTGCGACGCGGCTGACCTGTCACCCCTACGCCGGCGGCGGGCGGCAGCGATTTGTGGTCTACTGTGAACGAACTGATAATAGGAGAAATGCACAATGAAAAAAGCAATTTGTATCATTTTGGCTGCGGCAGCTGCCGTGGCAATTATCGTCTCCAGACGCCCCCGACCCCGTGGCCGCAGAGAAATTTGAAAATTTTTTCAAAAAGTGGCGCACTTTTGATTTCGTTTTACGGATAATGATAGTAGAGGGAATTTTATGGACAAGCGTTTTTACCGATTTTTACAGGCAACCTGCTGTAACTGGCGCAACAGCTTCTTCATTGATTGCCAGCGTTGTGACGGGTGCTCCGGTTTTCTTCTGTCTGTAAATCACAATGCCGTGCCGTCAATCATCCCTGTGGCGGTATTCGAGGAACTGTCCGGTGAGACCGTGGATAAATATGATTGCATCGGCATTATGACGCTGGAGGGATTCCAACGCTTCTACACCAGCTGGCTTGTCTGGAACGTAGAAGACCCGAAACGGTGCAGTTTATCCCAATTGTGGGAGAGCTGCCAACAATGAACGCACACAAGCCGAAAGAAGGAGGTGAACATTCTGAAAAGAGTCAATATCCATTGCCCTAATTGCGGAGCTAAGGCTACATTGCATCCTGCCAGCTTTGTATATGGCAACAGTCGTAGTGCAGGAAGCTATCTGTATGTTTGCGACCGCTATCCCGCCTGCAACAGCTATGTGGCTGCCCATCGCGCCACACGGCAGCCCATGGGCTCTCTGGCTGACGGGGAGCTTCGGCATAAGCGTATCCAGGCACACCGGGCTTTTGACCGCCTGTGGCGTTCCGGCTTGATGACCAAGAAAGAGGCGTATCAATGGATGCAGACAGAGTTTGGTCTGCACGAGGAACAGGCGCATATCGCACAATTCGGCGCGTACATGTGTGATCGGTTGATCTGCGCCTGCGATAAGTTTCGTATCCACAGCGCAGAGGTCGCATAGAGAGCACGCCTAAAACCACAGAGAAAGAGAGGTGAATCTGACGATGAAGAATAGGGATATTGCCCTTACTGATGCCCAGCGCAGTATGGTAGAGGCGAATATGGACGTGGTACGCTGGGCCATCCGTACCAGCATTCAGGTCAATGAGCAGCGCTATGGTTTCGGCTATGACGATTTGTTTCAAGAGGGCTGCATTTGGCTTTGCAAGGCCGCAGTGACGTATGACCCGGACGGCGGCGCCAGCTTTCCCACCTATGCTCAGAGGGTCGTTGAGAACGGTCTGCGTACCTATTGCCGGCTGCAGCGCAGCAAGGAGCTGCGCAGCTTTCCTGTATCGGAGATCTTTGACACGGAGGCTGACAATCACCGTGCCATGGCCTCCGGCATCCGCAGTCTTCAGGAGCAGTTGGCTGAGGTAGATGCGTTATCGCTTCTGGAAAGCGCGAAGCAGCAATACAACGGTGTCGCACGGCTGGGTATCGAGGCGATGCAGCTGAAATTTATCGGCCTGAGCAATACGGACATTGCTGCCTGCTATGGCGTCAAGGCCAACTATTTGGGGGCGGCCGTACATAGAGCCGCCGAGCGGCTGAGGAACAATGCGGAGTTTTTGAATAGCCTTGAATATGAGCCGTTGAAGAAAAGCTCCAAGGCTTCGTGAAAAATGTGAGGTGAAATTCATGCAGAAATACTATACGGCGGTGGGTCGTTTCGAGCGCAAAGGCCGCATGGGCGACATGACCTGCCCTATGGTCATCATCAACAACCGGGAATATGCATTGGACATCCAGGAGATGATCCTTTGGGCAGCACTGAACTGGCAGATCATGGATGCCGGATCCCTTGAGAATGCTTATTCTGCCAAGCTGAAAGCCAGCGGCATCAGACCCCAGCGCAGTATCTCCGCCTGTATGCGCCGACTGATGCAGCGCGGACTGGTGGTGGAGGGCTGCGGCGAAACCGATGAGGATGCACTGTATGCTCTGTTGTCAGGGCTTTACGTGGTGCCGATCTCAGACAGTCTGCTGCTGCGGCTGATCTCGTTTATCAAGCTGACGGTTTTCGGCCATGTCCCTTTTGCGGTTACCAGGAAGCTGTTTCGCAAGGACCGGCGCAGCGCAAACGAACGGCGGGTTTATCGTCTGTCCCGTCAGGCACTCTTATCCACTGCAGAACTGATCAAGTGTGTGGAGTATGACATCCATACGATCCACTCTGATTCGCAGCTGATGGACGCCCTGTATGCAGACGATACCACCACCAGCGACAATATCGCGGATATGGTCAGGCCCTTCGTCTGCTGCCGCCCCGTGCTGCAGGCCGTGGCAAACCTCTATCTGCGCCGTCAGATCATCTTTGAGAGGCTGTCATGATGGACAAGCTCAGGACAGCACCGCTGCCCCTGAGAAGAAAGCTGCTCCTCACCGCGTTGGCAGGGGCGGCTTTCTTCCTTGTAGGGCTGGCAGCCATTTTCTTTTCCCTCGATACCGTTACAGCTCTGCTCAGCGGCATCCTCGCCATAGGACTTGCTTTTAAAACGGCAGAACTCTACCGCCTAATTATCGCCGGGCACTACACGACCGTTGATGGCTCCTGCATTGCCATCACACAGACGCCGCTCCGCAAGTACCGCAATATCCGGATCATAGACAGTCAGGAGCGTGAAAGGACACTTGTACTGCCTAGGCAGGACAAGATAGAGGTTGGCCGCCGATATCGTTTCTATTTCAAATCCTCTGCACATAAATCTCCTGCACAGGTACAGACCGGCAGCAGCTTCATAGACGAATCTCTCCCGACCGATGGCTTTCTTGGGCTTGAGGCGGCGTCGGATTATAGCAATGTTGACACAGTGCGTTGATTATAGTATAATTCAAATCAAGAAAAGCATACTATGATTAGAAGGAGGCTGTGATATGACGCTTTTAGATAGACTCACAACGAATTTCGGCTGTAACGAGCCGATCTTACTTGATGAGATTGACTGCGGGGGCTATTCACGCCCGTGGCTCTTCAAAGAACTGAACGAATTGTGTAGAACTGGTAGGCTGGTGCGTTTTGACCGCGGTATTTATTATATTCCCACTGAGACAGCATTTGGCGCCAGTCTGCTCGACCCCCGCAAAGTAATCGAGAAAAAATATGTAAAGGATAGTTCTGGCTGTTACGGCTACTATTCCGGTGCAGCTTTCCTAAACCAACTGGGGCTGTCAACGCAAATGCCCAATACCATTGAAGTCTGTACCAACAACGAAAAGACACGTTCCCGTGAGTTAGCTATCGGGAAGCAGCGTGTTATTCTACGCAGAGCCAGAAGTAAGGTCACGGCAAAAAATGCTGCTGTGTTGAGCTTCCTGGAGCTTATGAATGAAATGCCGGCACCTTATTTCTCCGAAGGGAGGAAGAAACTGACCATAGAGTTTATCACAAAAAACGGCATTACGAGACGCGACATCACAGAATACGCACCTGCGTTTCCTGATAAGGCTATGCGCACTCTGGTGGAAAGTGAGATCATCTATCATGTTACACAGTAATAGAGAATTGTTCGAGCAAGCTATACTACGAACGGCAGATGCGACAGGGATTGCGGCCAGCATCATTGAAAAAGACTACTATGTCACGGAGTTTTTAAGGAGGATGACTTCCTATCAGCCAGACATGGTGTTCAAGGGCGGAACTTCACTCTCAAAATGCTATAAGCTGATCCAGCGCTTTTCTGAGGACATTGATTTGAATGTTGAAGACCGTCCCAGTGAAGGGCAGCGTAAAGCACTCAAGCGAAATATTTTGGCGGTAGTTGATGACTTGGGATTATCCCTGAGCAATGCTGAAGAAATTCGCAGCCGGCGCGACTATAATCGCTATGTGATCAATTACCCTGCATTGCAAGGGGCAACGTATTTGAAGCAGCAGCTTATCGTTGAAACCGTTGTTTCCATGCGCGCATTCCCGAATCATCCCATGGACGCATCCAGTTTCATTTATGATTTCCTGAAAGATACCGGCAGAGAAGATATTATCCGCGAATACAATCTGCAACCTTTTTCAATCAATGTGCAGGCAGCGGAGCGTACCCTGCTGGATAAGCTGTTTGCACTTGCAGACTACTACCTCAATGGATCGATCACAGAGCATTCGCGGCACATTTATGACATATATAAGTTGAGTATGATCGTCACGATTGATGATACTCTGCGACAATTAGCCAGTGAGGTCATTCTGGAACGCCGCCCGCACAAGACATGCCCGTCTGCACAAGAGGGAGTGGATATGAATGATCTCCTCCGACAGATCGTTGACTCCGATGCATATAGGAGTGACTATGAGCAGATTACATCCGCACTCCTTTTTGAAGACGTGTCATATTCCACCGCAATCACTGCACTGCAGCACATCATTGATTCTCGTGTGTTTCAATAAATATCTATATATAGAATTGCGACTCTTGACAATCGCAATATATAGTGCTACAATGCACTTGTAGTTGTTCTTTGTGCATCGCCTATTCAGGGTTTCCGAATACCTTTCGGATCGCACACGTTTGTTAAGATTGTAATTTAGTGCCGACATGACAGCTTTGGCTTATTGCTGATGCTGTATGCCGGCACTTTTTATTATAGATATTTAAGCCGTAAGGCAGAAAGGAGTGTAATGGCAAACATATCCGTCGTTGGCCGTATTGTATCGGATGATATTGAACTGAAGATCAGCGCCAATAATCGGCCCTATCTACGGTTCGACCTTGCGGAGCGTACCGGTAAGGGGGCTTACGCAAGAACGCAGTATTATCAGGTCGTTGCCTTTGGGGCTATTGCCTCACAGTGCGCCAAAAGAGGCTTGTGCCGCGGCGCGCTGATCAGTGTGGAAGGCACACTGGAGCTGGAGGACTATCTGAAACGGGATGGTTGGACGCGGGATAAGCGTCTGAAGGTCATCGCGCTGCGATGGCGGTATCTCCAGCCCTATGACACGAAAGTGCCTGAACAGGTGCCGGAGATCGACGGAGAACGAGAACCCCTGCCCGGATAGGATGCCGGGCATAAGAGGAGCTGTCATGTATCAAAAGGATGCGTGGCAGCTCCTCTTTTTTTGTTTTCATCACGAAAAGGAAAGGATGTGCAAAGCATGAATAAGAAGAAGTCCATCTGGTCTGGCGTATCTGTCCTTATCGCAGCCGTTCTGGCCATCGTTGCGTTTGTACGCAGCGACACACAGATCTGGCTTCTGACAGCCGCATTTACCATTTGGGCGATTTGGGTCACGGCCGCATTCGTGTTCCCTTATATACAGGAACAGGAAAACGAAAAGCGGCGCGCCGCCCGCAGAGCAGCCTATGACGCACAGCGCCAGAGTCTTCGCGCACTGTCTGTGGAAGAGGAGGATGGCTTCGGCCCACTGCTGCTCCGCCATGTTAACCACCGGATCTCCGCATATTTGAAAGCAGTGTATCCGGATGCCACATGGGAGTGGCGCAGCCCAGAGCCGGAGAAGCTGATCCTTCACGGCGGTACAGGCCGTATCACCATCTCTGGTATTCCCGACTATGATCAGGCGGAGGTGACCTTTGACCAAAAGGCCAACTTCTCCTGCTCACTGCTGAAGGTCACACCTGTGGTACAGAGTGCGGCGGAGAACGGTACCTCCGAGAAGCTGCCTGCTCCGCCCCGTGAGATCGATCCGCAGGTCTGGTTCGAGCAGCAGGGACGCAAGGTTCTGGATGATCTGATCTACGACCTCAACTCCCGTGGCTATAGCAGCCTTGTCATCAAGGACAACGGTGACATCTGCATCCGTCAGGGTGACGTAGAGAAAGCGCAGACCTCATTCAAAAGCCTGCCGGAGAAGCATTACTGGCCTCGGCTCCTGAAGGTATTCGAGCGTGAGGGCATCGCCGCCAGCATGACGGATGATGCCATCGCGCTGAACTGGTAAGGAGGGTGCTGCCATGAAAACAGGCTTAACCCTGGAGCAGCTTGCCGCGGAGATCACCCGGCAGCAGAGTGCCAAAGAGGATTATGTGGTCAATACCGGCAATCTTCGTCTGGAAAGCTATGGTCCCGATCTGACACTTCGTGTGCTGGACAGTGACGGCGCAGACCGTATCGAACCGCTGGAGATCGGGGACATCGCCCACCGGCAGATCGGTACGCATCTGAGTATCCCTGCCAAGTACTATGAGCGGATGCGCAGCGAAGACCCCGGACTACTGGCACACAATGTCAACACATGGCTGGAGCGGACACCTGCCCAGCGCATGATCCGTGTGCTGGACGGTAAGGCACGCGCCTACCTCAGCAATCGTTATCTGCGTATGGACAACTACAGTATCGCCTCAGCGGTGCTGCCCATCCTGGCGGAGATCCCCGATGTGCGCATCGAGAGCTGCCAGATCACCGACTCCCGCATGTATATCAAGGCGGTCAATCCCCGTTTACAGGAGGATGTGACGCCGGGTGACACAGTGCAGGCCGGTGTGGTCATCAGCAACAGCGAGGTGGGATTAGGCTCTGTCAACATCCAGCCTCTGATCTACCGATTGGTATGCAGCAACGGTATGGTGGTCAACGACGCCGCCACAAAGCGCAACCATATTGGCCGGGCAACGGATGCGGAGGAGAACTTCCAGCTCTATTCCGAAAAGACGCTGGCTGCAGACGATCACGCTTTTCTGCTGAAGGTGCAGGACACTGTCCGTGCCGCCGCAGAGGAAGCGCGGTTCGCTCAGGTGGTGGGCATGATGCGGGAGGCTGCGGCTGTCCCCATGAACACCGCAGATGTACCCGGCGTTGTGAAGCTGGCCAGCAGACAGTTCGGCCTTACGGACTCGGAGGGTGAGGGCATCCTGCAACATCTGATCGAAGGCCATGACCTGAGCCTGTACGGTCTTTCCAATGCGGTAACACGGTACAGTCAAGACGTAAGCAGCTATGACCGCGCCTCGGATCTGGAGATCATCGGCTACAACATTCTGGCAATGCCCAGAAGTGTGTGGTCGCGGCTGAATCAGGTATCCGCGGCGTAATGTGAAAAAACAAAAAAGATAAAATGGAGGATCAAAAAATGAGTTATCCTGAAACTACTACGATGGCAACTGCCAGTGCATTCAACCTTCCCACCATGGCCGGCCTTGATTTCGGCAACGATGATCTTGCCGACGATATGGAGGGCTTGACGCTCTCATTTCCCAAGGTCAAGATCCCGTCCGGCGGCGCACTGCAATTCGAGATGCCTACCGGCGACCCGGAGAATCCGGAGTATACCCGGTTTCTGCAGGGCGTTATCCTGTATCACCATGCCAGTGGCGCGTATTGGCCCGAGGGCTGTGAATACGATGATAACACCGTCCCTCTGTGCTCCACCGTGGACGGAAAGCAGGGCTACGGTACACCCGGCGGCGCCTGTGCTGCCTGTGAGCTGAACCGTTACGGGACGGCAACAGACGGGAAGGGGAAGGCCTGCAAAAATATGCGTATTCTGTATCTTCTGCAGGACGGTGACTATATCCCGCTGCAGCTCTCTCTGCCGCCTACCAGCCTGCGACCGTTCAATGATTTCATGAACGCCGCGTTTGTGGCCCGGCGTCGTCCGGCATGGAGCAGCGTGGTGCAGATCGGCTTGAAGCGCGTGGACAACGGCAACAACACCTACAGCGTGGCGACCTTCCGTAAGGTGGAAGATCTCCAGCCTGAACAGGTGGGCGAGTTCCGCGCCTTTGTAGAGTCGTTCCGCCAGCAGGCGAAGGAGATGCTGAAGAACCGTGCGGAGCTGTCTGCCGCCCGTGAGGGTGAGGAGGACCAGTATGCCACCGCAAACACCGAGTATGCTGTTGCCGACAGCGGCCAGCATTTCTGCATTTCCGGTGCGGATGTGATCGATGGCGAGCGTGAGGAGCTTCCCCACTAAATGAACCTGTCAGACCTTATAAGGATCTGAAACATGTGAAGAGCCGCAGTCTGTGTAAAACACAGGCTGCGGCTCCCGGCATATAGGAGGAACTGTAATGAATGAAAATACCCCCATGACCCCGGCGCAGCAGTTATTTGCGGAGGAGCATCACAATCTGGTCTATGCTTTTCTCAATGAGAAGAAGCTGCCGGAGGATGAGTATTACGATGTGGTGGTCTTTGGCTACTTGCAGGCAGTCATGGACTATACCACGCAGGGTGAGTCCAGCCGTTTCAGCTTCGCCACCATTGCATGGCGCAAGATGGAGAGCCGCCTGGCAGATCACTTCCGCCATCAGGCATCTACCAAGCGTGCAGCACCGACGGTCAGCCTCAATGCTGTTATGGACGATGCCGGCCTGTCTCTGTCCGATATGCTCTCCGCAACGGATGAGAGCTTTCTGGATATGGAGACCGGCCTGCTGTTCCACGATCTGGGCCGGCATATGCCCCGCCGTGATATGAACGTACTGCGGCTCAAGGCAGATGGCTACGGTACGCGGGAGATCGCGCAGAGGGAGAATACCACCGTGCACATGGTGCGGAGTATTCTCAAGTGTGCCTATTAGATCATTCGCAAGCTGTTTTTCGATTCGGATAATGATCGCGCTTTTCACGACCACACAGGTCGAAGGAAGGAGAAAGAAAATGAATAAGAAGCAGGTCATTCTTACCGGCCGGTTGGCCGCACCGCTCTGCGAGGGCAGCCGTGCATGGATACGCCATCATAGCGGTCTGGTCTGCACCTCACGGGTCGTCCGTATCCAATCTCTCACTGACCGAAAGGCCGTTTTTGAGACCATGAACTCCATGTATCATGTGTCCTTGGAAACGTACCCTTTTGTGATGGAACTGCCGGAGGCGATGTGCGCATAGTATGACGAATGGTATAGGAGGGCGGCAAACGCCGTCCTCCTATATCCCCATCTCCCAGTATAATGGGTATAATGGGATCGAAGGAAGCTAACATACCGATTTATGCGACAGTAAAGTCCGGCGTAAATCTATACACCTTCCCCCGATACCAAACGTGTTAATCGAAGCAGCACAATAAGAAATAAACGCGGAGAAGCACCGCTGAATTGTTTGACGACAGTTCAGCGGTGCTTTTGTTTTTGTAGGAGGACTTTTAATTATGGGATTACTCGATAAATTGGAGCAAGTTGAGATCAAGGCGGATTCCCGCCTGCCGGAGGATGACCTGATGTTCTGCGAAACCCATCAACAGGCGTATGATGAATCCTGCCGTGCGCTCCGTGAAATACGCCAACAGTGGAAAAAAGCGATTCAGGCGCAAAGAGACCTGCTCGGCATAGGGCAGGATGGGTCGCTGCCCTACTTTGGGAGCAATTACCGGTTCGGGATAACGGATCTGAACCGAGAACTGGAGAAGTTCCACAGTAGGTTCATCTCTGAGCTCACACAGCATTTCAATGAGAAATATAGCGTAACGATCTCAACGGATGCCATCAAAGAGCATCTGATCCCCGCAGAGCCGGACCCGTATAGGTGCGATATGGATAAGAGCAAGGAGTATCATCGCAATCTGCGGGATCTTTCGCTGCACTATGAAGATGTGGTTGACCAGATGTTTATACAGCTGGACGGACTCAGCTTCGTAGAACGTGCTTTTCAGGAGCTGCGTACCAAATGCCATAAGGCGGCATATTGGAGTAATAGCAATGCCGGTTACGATAGAAAAGGAGATACGCTTCGTTTTGGCGGATACTTTTGCAGTTGCGATGAACGATGGGGCCATGAAGAGTGGAGGCTTGCAGAACGTATGCAGGACATTTTTACCGCTGTAGCACACTATGAGACCAATACATTTGGGCGCTTTCCCGCAGGCTTTTCCGAGCTGCTGGGGTACTCTGACGTATCCACATCGCAGTTCCAGTTTCCAACCTGCCAGAAGCTCGTGCATCTGCGTATGTTCAAGAACGGACGTGTGGATCTGAAGTTCAAGACCGCTGCTCTGGCAAAGGAGTTTGCCGAAACGTATCTTGACTATTCATGCTGAGGTGTCGTCATGAAGTATACACCCTCGACAGAATCGATCCCCCAGAGCAGTCGCAGAGCAGTTAACGAAAAGCTCCTGTACCTGATCGACAACAACTGCTGCGAAGCGTATGGTATCACGAAGCAGGATGTTTTTCAGGGTTATACAGGGGATGGGGGCCTGCACGGGCTTTCCCGGAAGAACTATCGGAGCTACCATACATACAGTGAGGCAAAAAAAGAACTGGAAAACGGCCAGTTCTTTACACCGCCCGCCTTGTGTCAGTTCGTGGCGGATTGCCTTCGACTGGAAGAGGACGATCTGGTAGCGGACCTCACCTGTGGGATGGGGAACTTCTTCAATGTAATGCCGGTGGAAGCCAATGTCTGCGGCTGTGAATTGGACACCAAGGCATTCAAGGTGGCGTCATATCTTTATCCGGAGGCCAATCTGGTTAATAAGGATATTCGCAATTATATGCCGCAGGTACGCTTTGATTATGTGGTAGGCAACCCGCCCTTCAACCTGCAATGGATGGCTGAGAATGGAAAGGAGTATCTATCGCAACTCTACTATTGCTTGAAGGCTGCCCAATTCTTGAAGCCGCTGGGAATCCTGGCTTTGATCGTACCCAACTCATTTCTGGCCGACTCGTTTTCGGACAGCTCAATGATTCGGAAGATGGAGGCACAATTCCGGTTTCTTGGTCAGATCCTGTTGCCGGATGATACCTTTGCGCAGATGGGTGTTTCGCACTTCCCAATAAAGCTGCAGTTCTGGCAGAAGAAGGGCGTGGATTCCGAAACACCGGCTCGCTATCACACAGGAATGGATAGCGATCTTTCCGGCGGCATCTATGCTGGTGCAGCACAAGCGATCCACATGTCGCTGCTGCAAATGCCAAAGGCCATGCTGAAGGAAAATCGCGCCAAGATCCTGCGGGAACTGGCAAAGGAGCGTCAAACCTCTGCATCGTTTACTTATACGGTAGAGAAGATGCTGTACCAAATCAGGATACATCCGTCCCTGAAGGATCGGTATGCCCAATGCTGCGCGTATCTGCATCGGTTCTATACGGAGACACAACCGCCAGAGATGCGATATGAGGAATGGTGCAAACGGCGGTTGACCGAGGCGAAGGTACTGCATTATCTTCGTCAGACACTCAGACGTCAGAACCGGCAGCCGGAACGTGATGAGATCCACCTTGTCAAGCGGGATTATTCATTCGCCTATAAAGGGTATAGTGCCGCAGTGCGACGCCGCATGAGCGAAGAGCTGCGCCAACCTATCCCGGTCTGTGAAGCAGTGCTGCGCGGTGAAACACTCCCTGGTTACGAACGGCTGCTGCGTAAAAAGCGGCATGAATACCTGATCCAGAGCCAGCCTTTTCAGGAAATGACCCCGGACACGGGAATCGGGAAATGGTTGGATGATTTCTGGTTATGGGATGCCGAGAACGAGGAGGAGATCCTGTTGAACGATACCCAACTCCACGACCTGAATCTTGCTCTGCAAAAGCGCTATACGCTGCTGCAATGGGAACAGGGTTCCGGTAAGACGCTGGCTGGCATTGCCTATGGGAAATACCGCATGGACAGACAAGGGTATCGTAACACCTGGGTCGTTTCATCGGCCATCTCTATCCGCAATAACTGGAATGTGGTGCTGCCCAACTATGACGTGTCGTATGTGTTCGTGGAACGGCTGAGGGATCTGGAGCGGATCAAGCCCGGCGACTTTGTGCTGATGACCTTTAATGCGCTGTGCAAGTATCGCAAGCAGATCAAAAAATGGCTGAAGATCCATAGCCGCAAGACCTGTCTTGTACTGGATGAAAGCGATGAGATATGCAATCCGTACAGCAGCCGTGCCAAGGCGGTGCTGTCCTGCTTCAGACGATGCCAATCAAAACTGCTGACCACAGGAACCAGTACCCGGAACAACATCTCTGAGTTCGCACCGCAGATGGAATTACTTTATAACAATTCCATCAATATGCTATCCTGCTGCCACACCATCTATCACTATGATAAGGACGGCACGGCGACACGAGAGCCTAACCCGTGGTACGGTCAACCGATCCCGGCCTATCGTCGTGGCTACACGCTGTTTGCCAATTCACATCTGCCGGAGAAGATCACCGTATTTGGTGTCGGACAGCGCACACAGGACATCTACAATGCAGATGTTCTGCGTGATATCCTCGCCAAGACAGTAATCACCCGTACATTTGAGGAGGTCACCGGGAAGGACATCAAACGTATCCATCAGGAGCCCATTCCGTTTTCAGCAGAGGAGAAGGCTGTATGGGTACAGGCGGTCAAGGAGTTCCATACCATGCGCCAGAAATATTTCACCTCAACGAATAACGCGAGGAAAGATGCCATGCTGCGGATCATCCAGCAGATCACGCTTTTGCTGCGGATCAGTGCCGCGCCTAATACGGTTTCGGAGTATAGCGGCGAGATTCCCGGGAAGCTGCGGAGAACGATCCAGCTTACCGGCAGCTGGGCAGAAGAGATCGTGGCCATAGGCGTCCGCCATACCGTGGTGCTGGACGCCTATGCGGCAGCTTTGCGGGAAGCGTTTCCCGACCGGCCACTTTTCATTGTGACCGGCGCGACGACTACCTTTGCAAAACGCAGGGCATTACGGCAAACACTCCGCGAGAGCGGAAACGGCATCCTGCTGTGTACGCAGCAGAGCTTGCCCAGTTCAGTCAACTTCGAGTTCGTCAACAAAGTCATCATCCCGGAGCTGCACTATAACAACTCCCGCATGAGCCAGTTTTACATCCGCTTTAATTCCGTTGACTGGAAGGACATCTATTTCCTGACCTATGCACAGAGCATTGAGTCCAACCTGATGCAGATGATATTGGCAAAAGAGAAGCTCAATCTCTTCATGAAGGGCGACGAAGCAGATATGGATGATATTTACGAACGATTTGGAGTGGACTACGATCTCACATCGCTGCTGTTATACCGCGACATAGATGAAGACGGCCGTTTCAGCATTCGCTGGGGCGAACAGGAAATTGCGTAAAGGAGGTATCGAGCATTGAGGCAAAGAGAAACCAAGGCGGAACGGTTCGTGCGTGTGGCTGAACAGCGCACACAACGAGCCGTAGACGCTATCCATTCGCTTTCTAATTGTGCAAGCCGTGTGTGTTACGATTACACGCCGGAACAGGTAGAACAGATCATAGCGGCACTGGAGGCGGAAGTAAGACGCCTGCAAAGCGCATTTACGGGCGAAAACCGCTTTACACTGCGCCCATAAGTCAGAGGCCCCGGATGATTTCCGGGGCCTCAAATATAAGTCAATAAGGAGTATAAACATGAAAAGAGAATCTGCCCCGCAGGAGTATACCTGTCGGAATTGCCCGGAACGGTATTACCATGCGATCCCCGCGCCCCAGAAGTCAAAGGGACTCATGATGCACTTTGGCGAAAGCTATTGCACCCTGCCGAAGAGAGCCAGGCATCTTAAAAGCCGTGATCTGAACAGACGGGCACCGGAATGGTGCCCGAAGCGGAAAGTGCCGAACACGCTGCGGATCTACTATTACCGCAGCCCGGAAACGTATATGTTGGACAACGTGCTGCATCAGGGCTTTGCATTCACACCGCTGCCCACGGCAAGCCGCTATGCAATGGCATATGAGGGAACTTCCACGCTCTCCCCGCGGGAGTTTTGGCTAAAGCTGCTCACACAGAAGGATACGGAGCTGTTCGGCATAGAGGTCAAAGCCAAGTCCGTAGTAGAGATAGACGATGGGCTTGCCCCGTGCTTTTTCTTCAAAACGGAAGAAGGCTATACGCGCTGTCAGTGCTTCGATGCTGATCGCGCACGCACCAACTGCATGGAAGGCTGGGAGGAATATAATCAGGAGGACATAAAATGATCATCAACCAAGAGGGTATGCGCTATACATACAACGGCATGACCTACACTGTCGGTGCCGCTGTCATGGCAACAGAGGCAAGTGAATATCGTGGACTTTATGGCACCATCACGGAGATCCGTGACGGATCTGACCGAGAGACAGAGAATGATACGCCTGACATCTATTGCTGTTTTGAACCACCTCTGTTTCAAGAGGAGATCCGGGAGCTGGAGCGACGCTTCACAGAGCTATATCAAGCTCCTAAGAAGCTCGATGAGATCACACTGGATATGGTTATCATGGCACCAGAGATGGTTCGGGTGATCTCGGCTGACCCAAAGGAGTGTAAGGCCTGCGAGCTTTACCTGCTTACCACACACTGCACGACGAATCTGGATTCCAGCAGCTTCACTGAGCTATACGCCGACTACGATGCCGGACGTTTTGCCCTACTGCAAAGTGTCCGGGAGGAACAACAGGATGGCTGCGTAAAGGATTGGGCAGATAGGGACGTACTGGAAGAAGAATATGGCATTGACCGCTATGAGGCATGGTATCGTGATGAATACTTCGAGAATCATTTCGCCATATCGCTTGAAAAGCTGTCCCTCATGCTGCCGCCAGATTTTATAGAAAATCTGAAAAGTTATAATTGAAATTATTATAATTTGCGGTATAATACTGTATGGAGGCGGTGAGCTTATGAAGCAATTTGTTGATCGACAGCAGGAGATGGAGACGCTGCAAAGTGAGTATGAGCGGAATGGCAGCGCACTTGTCGTACTGTATGGACGCCGACGAGTGGGAAAGACTACGCTGATATCCGAGTTTATTCGGGATAAAAACGCCCTGTTTTTCCTTGCAAGTGAAGAGTCCGAAGCACAAAACCGAGCCGCATTCAAAGAGAAAGCGGCAGAATTCATTGATAGTGATCTTCTGCGTAATGCGGATGTCAAGAGCTGGGACGTGATATTCAAGTCAATCATGGATGCCAAGCATGACAGCAAGCCCG
>OGOV01001184.1_pt1 | contig 24241 bp, 20 predicted proteins | sample 1552711 | NCBI WGS metagenome assembly OGOV01 (sample SAMEA2580216, study PRJEB22360) | human gut metagenome | biome: human gut; feature: human-associated habitat; material: faeces | place: Denmark | collected 2008/2010 | reverse complement strand
GCCGCCCCTACAAATATATGTTTTGTTCATAATTTGTTCACTCATTCAAAAACCGCGAACAAATATCCGATATGACTTGACATATTTGATTAAATAAGGTAAAATTATATAATGTATTAACGTGAAATTTTATTAAGATGAAATTTTGAATTTAAACATAACATATCATCAAAACTCAAATCGGAGGATACTTATCAAATGAGCGGAGTTAAAAGAAAAATCACCGAGATTTCGGTTTATGAATTTTATATGTGTATGTTCGTAATAACGATACACCTTTTATCCGACGGCGTTGACAACTTTGCGCGCTGGAGCGCGGAATCTATTATATTTTCGTCACTGACGAGGATTATAAGCTTTGCGGTCCCGGGGTTTATATTCACAAGCGCAATCAAGCTTTTTTATAAATACAGCGGCCGAAAATTCAGTTATCCCAAGTTCCTGTTTGACAGGTTCTTAAAGGTCTACATCCCTTATGTAATTGCGGTTTGTATATACTATATCGTATATGTGTTTGTTTTGACGCTTGACGAATATCCGAGTTTCAATTGGACACAGCTCGGTAGCTATATTTGGTCGGGAAACATATCGGCACAATTTTATTTTGTTATATTGATAGTACAATTCTATCTCTTGATGCCGATATGGCGGCTTTTGTCAAAGCTGAAATCCGTTCCGTCATTGGCTGTTGTCATCGCGGCGGCGCTCGCTCTGACGATTCTTTCGCGAATGTACTTCCCGCAAGCGGCGGCGGCAATCCTCGAACAGCTCGGCAAAATCGAGATACCGAACATAAAACTGTTCTCGTCATTCACCCTATCCAACCCCCTGAGCGGCTATTCCGCCGGAATCGAACAGATTCAAGCCCTTGCGGCATACACGAACAAGAGCTTTTCGTCATATCTTGTATTTTGGATATGCGGAATGTATATCGGCTTGAATTATGACGCTTTCAGCGAAAAAATAAAATCGGGCAAGCTTGTGATATACATCGGCTGGCTCGTGTTCGCGGTTGCGTGTTGTCATACCTGCGCTTTTGCGGAGTTATCAGATATACGTTCGAGCCGACAATTGTCGTTCTGTTCTGTATATTCTCGATATTCGGATTTTTGATATACATAGACCGTGTAACCTTCAACTTAGAGAGCCGCGGCAAGGGCTTTTTGACAAGTATCGCCGGAGCATCGTATGAGATTTATCTCATACACTGTCTTGTAATTATGGTTGTCACCTATTATTTAAAACAGGCGGACATCGACAGCACGATGACAAGGTTCTGGATTACAGCGGTGATAACATACACGTTTTCAATCATATTCTGTGTGCTTGAATCGACCCTTTATATGAATCTCAAGCTCAAATACCGCCGCAGGTCAGCAGCTAATGCCCGCAAGTCTGCCCGTAGAAAACGCTATCTGTAGGTTAAATCCGCCCGTCAGGGCGTCAACGTCTATTATTTCACCGGCAAAGAAAAGTCCACGGATTTTTTTCGATTCCATGGTCGAGGGATTTATCTCTTTGACCGAAATGCCCCCAGAGGTTATGATTGCCTGTTCCGATGAACATAACCCGGTAATGTCAAACTTGATATTTTTTAACAGCTCCGCAAGACGTTTGCGTTCGTCAGACGTCACGGAGTTTATTTTTTTATGCGGAAAGATTCCGCTAAGCTCAACAATGAACGGAATCAGTGCTTTCGGCAAAAGCGCGTCAAGTCCGTTGATTAAATCCTTGTTCATATTCTTTGAAAAGTCGCGCAAGAGCCTGTCATCGAGCTGTTTCGGGTCAAGCGCGGGTTTTAGGTCGAGGTATAGTGTGTACCTTTCTTTATCCGCATCTTTCATATGCGCCGACGCACTTAAAATAACGGGACCCGTCAATCCGAAATGTGCAAACATCATCTCGCCGAAATCACGATAAATTGACTTGCCCTTACTGTTCTTTACATCTATTGCAATATTTTTGAGTGACAGACCCGATAATTCTTCCACGCTTTGTGCAACGGTAACGGGAACGAGTGACGGTCTCAGCGGCGTTATCGTATGCCCCAAATTTTCGGCGAAAGTATATCCGTCACCGGTCGAGCCCGTGACGGGATAGGATATTCCGCCCGTGGCGAGAATAACGGCGGCACACGGAACAAATCCGCGCCTTTTGCACATAACGCCCGTTATTGCGCCGTCCTCGGCGCATATTTCGTCAACACGGTCGGTCACGATTTCGACATTGTTGTCGGTCATATATCGTCTTAGAGCCGCCGCAACGTCCGAACTTTTGTCCGAAACGGGAAAGACGCGCTCACCTCTTTCCACCTTTGTTTTAACTCCGTGATTTTCAAAAAAATCTATTGTGCTGTGATTGTCAAAGGTATAGAACGCGCTGTATAAAAAGCGCTTGTTTGTCACAACATTGCAGAGTAAGTCCTCAACCTCGTCGCAGGCATTTGTGATGTTGCACCGACCCTTGCCCGTTATCAAAAGTTTCTTGCCGAGAACCTTGTTCTGTTCAATAAGCATTACGTTCTTTCCGCATTCGGCGGCTGTTCCCGCAGCCATCATACCCGATGCTCCGCCGCCTATTACGATTATTCTGTTATTCATATGTGTGTACCTCTTAAATTATTAGTTGTATTGTTCCGCTTTGGGTTTTGTAATCATCTTATACGCAATCACACAGATTATCACCGAAATCAGCGACCCCGACGCCCCGCATTTTAATTTTCAATTCTGCATTTTCTATTCTACACCCTACACTCTGAACCTGTAACCTGCGCCCCAAACCGTTTCTATAAACTTATTCCCCGAACGGTTTTTATCTATTTTATCCCTTATTCTCTGAATATGCACGGTAACGGTCGACACGTCTCCCATTGCGTCCATACCCCAGATACGGTCAAAAAGCCTTTCCTTATTAAATACAATATTCGGGTTCTCGGCAAGAAACAGCAAAAGCTCATATTCCTTAACCGGCATTGCAACCTCATTATCATCAACATATACTCGGTGCGCGTTCTTGTCTATTTTAAGTCCGCCTATCGTCAAAACATCGGGTTTCGCCTTATTCGCCGCCGCGGTCAGTTTTTCGTACCGCGCAATATGCGATTTTACCCTTGCCACAAGCTCGGATGGTGAAAACGGCTTTGTCATATAATCATCCGCCCCGAGTCCGAGACCCCTCACCTTGTCAATCTCATCACTCTTTGCCGATAGAAAAATTATCGGCACATCCGACTCGGCACGTATCTCTTTGCATATCGAAAAACCGTCGCGCCCCGGCAGCATAATATCCACAATAATAAGCGCATAATCGCCGCTCCTCGCCTTTTCAAGCCCCGAATTTCCGTCCGTTGCTATATCACATTCAAATCCACTCATCGTCAGATAATCGTTTTCAAGCTCCGCAATGCTCAAATCGTCCTCTATTATAAGTATCTTCATAAAATCCGTACATTCCTTTCACTATATCTCATCACTGTATCTCAACCGTCATATCTTTGATATGACGGCAGGATAATTATAAACTCACATCCGCCGCCGCTTCGGTTTCTCGCCCATATCTTTCCGCCGTGGTCGGCAATAATCCTCTTACAGACCGAAAGGCCGAGGCCGTTCCCCGGTATTGCGCCGTTTCGCGACGCGTCCGCGCGATAAAATCCGTCAAACACGTTCTCCAAATCCTCTTTCGGAATTCCGCGACCCCTGTCGGCGAAACAAATGCGTATTCCCTCATCATTCTTTTGCGCCGAAATTTCAAGACTGCCTTCATCGGGGTTCTTATACTTTATCGCATTTATTATTATGTTTGAAAACACGCGCCGCATATTTTCGGCATCAGCCGTGCATATTATCGGTTCGTCACCGACATTCGTCACAAGCCGCATCTTCGCAATCTGCATATCCATTTCGTACTCGGCGGCAATCTTTTTTATAAATTCATTTATATCAAGCGAAGTCATTTTATATTGCATCTTTCCGAGTTCAAGCTTTGAATAAACCGATAGATTGTCGGCGAGCCGCTCTATCAAGTCCGCCTTTACATAAATCGTATTGAGGTATCTCTCACGCATCTCATCAGTGTTTGCCACTCCGTCACGGATTCCCTCGATGTAACCTTTTATAGAGGTCACGGGCGTTTTTATATCGTGCGACAGATTGACAAGCAGAGTCTTTTTAAGGTCGTCCTTTTCTATCTCTCTCCGAACATTGCGCTGAAGCCTTAGCCTAAGCTCTTCGAAATCCGAAAAAAGTTCTTTAAGCTCTCTGTCACCCGAGCCGACAAATTCATAGCTCAAATCACCGTTTTTCATATGCCGCACGCCATTCGACAGCCGCCGCATAGGCTCTAATACCGAATTTCTCAGGTTTATTGCAATTGCCGCCGCGGTTGCAGCAAAGCAAGCAACAGCCATAGCCGCCCAGATTATTATAAACCGTATGATATACGGGTCGGATACTGAAACACCCTCGACCGCCGACAATTCTATTTCGGGATGAAAAATCATAAACACGCCGATAAGCAGTATTGATAAAACAATTATCAATACTGCCGGAACAATCAGCATTACCAGAGCCGACAAAATCAGTCTGCGTTTGACCGACATATGCCGTCACCGCCTCTCATATGTAACTTAGCATTAAAACTCTTTCTTTAAGAATAACAGATAACCTCCGCTGAAAAAAGTTATTCCGTACCCGAGCATAAGCGCCGACTTTGCGACAAGCGCGCCGAACGGCAGAGTCGCACCGAGCCAAATCCTGTGCCATTCGGTGTACGAGGTAAAGAGCAGGTTGCTGCCTGCCGCCGAGAAAAACCCACTTGCCTTTGCCGCAACATAAATCACGATACACAAAAACATTGCCGAAGTCGGACTTTTTGTGAGCTGGTTTATAAACGCCGCCATTAATATCAAAATAAATATCGGTATCAAATCAATCATATACGCGCCGAACGCATACAAAAGCCCGTCCGCACCGCCGCCGAAAGCCGAGCATATCGCCGCCACGATAAACATTGCGGCAAGCACAATCGCGCTCAATACAAGCGGCGCAAGTATCTTGGCAATATACACCGCGAATCTTGTCACCGGCCGCATAAGCTGTGCCCTTATCGAAAGGCTGTGATACTCTGTCGAAAAGAGGTCGCACACCGCCATCATTGCAACAAGCGGCACAAACACCGACACGAACATCGGAAGAACCATCATCGGCATATTCACCGTAAACGAAATATTCGATGTGCCGACAAGCCTGTTTGCAAGCCCCAAAGCCAACATCGTCGCAACGCATATCACCGCGGCAATCACAGAAAGGACGATATACTTCTTTCGCACCGCAAGTTTTTTTAATTCACCCAAAAAACAAGCCTTAAACCCTGTCACAGCGATACACCTCCTCCACAGCCACGCACGACCGAGATATAATATTCCTCTAAAGACGGGCGGTATTTAAGGGCGTTTTCGAGAGTATCAAACGCCGCAATTTTTCCCTCGTGCAAGACCGCAACGTGGCTGCACACCTTTTCGAGTTCCGCCGCAACGTGTCCCGATATGAGACACGCCGCTCCGTTTTGTTTTGACATCTGTTCGATAAGCTCACGAATTCGGATTACGCCCTCAATGTCGAGACCGTTAAGCGGTTCGTCAAGCACCATAAGCCGCGGCCGCGACAGTATCGCCATAGCAAGCCCGAGCCTTTGTTTCATTCCGAGCGAAAACTTGTTTACCTTATCGTCTTTGTATAAGACCAGTCCGACCAGTTCAAGCGCTTTTATTATTTCATCATTGCCGACATTCGGATAATACCGCGCCGCCGTTTTCAGATTTTGATACGCCGACATATACGGATAAAGCGCTGGGCTTTCTATCAAAAAACCCACATCCGCAAGAGCCTCGGCAGGCTCAGTCTCGGTATCGTGACCGAAAATCATTATTCTGCCGCTGTCATGGTGAATAAGCCCGGCAATCGCTTTCATAATTGTGGTCTTTCCCGAGCCGTTCGGCCCCAAAAGACCGACAATATCACCCTGATTTACAACAAGGTTTATATTTTCTATCCCCCGACCGTTTTTGTATTTTTTGGTCAGGTTCTCTGTTTCAAGTATTTTTTGCATACAAATTCTCCGTTTATTTAAAAAATATCTGCTATTGTAAAAATTATTTCGGATTTCATATTAGGTTATTCACCTTTATACTTTTTTAGTCTATCGTCATTGTGTCGTCACCGTTATCCGAGGTGTCGTCCGTTTTATATATCAAACATTTATCCATATTATCCATTTTTTGAATTTCGTCCGCCGGTATGGGGTCAATGCTTGTATTGCCGAAATCATAGAACGAAAAATCAGTCGTCAATGTCATATTATGCTCGCCGCCGTTTTTGTCATATCCGCTGAAATTTATAACACACTTAATATCGCCGGGATGTTGGTTTTCGTCAACCGACATATTAAACTCAGCATTCTTGACATACGGCTCGCCCGAGCCGAAAATCGCAAGCATTGCGCGCGTTTCGGGGTCTGTTTCGTCCTCTGCCGAAACATTGTCGGTGTTCATATTCGAGGTTATCACCGACGCTATAAGCGACACACCCGAATTGACATATGCCGGCATCTGGTCTTTGGTAAGGCTCACCGAATACCTCGATACTCCGTCCTTGTTCTCGGTCATTACAAAGTTATTCTTTAAATCCCCGACAAGAACATCGCCGACCGTTTCACAAAATCCGACCAGCTTATCGCCGAAATCGCTGCCCTCGCCGCCGCTTATCTGTTCAATCGCCGTTCCGGGCTTATATCCGCCGTTGTTATAATAATACGCGTGCGTTCCGCCGTGCGATGCTACCACCTTGTTTATCTCTATGTCACCCTGAAGCTGGTTCAGGTCATAATACATATTGTCGCCGAATTCGTGTGTGTTTTCATACCGATATGCCGGGTCGCCGTTTATGTTCATCTTCCATCCGCCGTAATACGCACCGACTTTTTGGTCATCGACTTTAAGCTCCGCCGTATAATCGATTGACATATTGTCGGCATACAAAAGGCTCTTTAGAGCATTCTTGCAATTCGTATAACTGTTCGCATTGTCATAGTTCGCAAAGACCGCACAGGTCAGCAAAACCGCCCCTGCACCCAATCCTGCGATTGCTTTGAAATACTTCTTTTTGATATTCATAGTAATACCTCTCTCTTTGCTGTTTCATATTTTGCATAACTGTTCGCAATGTCAAAACCGGTTTGATGCGCCTTGCGTTTATGTTATGATAACAGTATAAACCGCCGATATTGAATATTTGTAAAGCAAGTATAAACAATTTCTAAATATTTACCCCCAATTTATTAAGCGCAAACGGTGAACTTATAAATACCCGAGCCGAAGGCGTGCTTTGTTCCGTTGAACTCAAAGCGACAGGCCGTGTTTGACGGAACTTCTATCTCAAATTCTGCGCCGCCGTCAACCTTGCGCCACTGTGAGCGAATCTTTCCGTACATCGTGTCTATTGCCGCATTGGCAAAGCTGAGCCGCTCATCTAAAACGGGCTTTATCTCAAACGCCTTGTACCCCGGTGCGGTGTATTTTATTCCGCATATGTCGGTAAAGAACCACGATGCAACCGCACCGTAGGCATAGTGATTGAACGAATTCATCTTTTCGCTCCACATACTTCCGTCGGGCTTTAATCCGTCCCAATGCTCCCAAATCGTGGTTGCGCCCATCGATACCGAATAGAGCCACGACGGGAATTCGCGCCGCAGAACCAAATCATACGCAAGAGACGCATATCCGTTATCCGACAAAGCATATATGATATACGGCGTGCCGACAAATCCCGTTGTCATCGCCTTTCCGTTATCCTCGACCAGCTTTGCCAAATCGGCGGCAACCGCCGTCTTGTTGTCGGTCAGGTCAAAGTATAATACAAGTGCGTTCGCCGTCTGGGTCTGTTGCTTGACCGTTCCGTCATCGTTCAGATACTCGTCCGCAAACGCCGCCTTGATATTCTTGTACAAATCATTATAATAATTCGCCTTTTCGGTATAGCCGAGAATTTCAGCCGTCATAGCCGTATTATGGCACGAAACGGCATAATAAGCCGTGGCAATAAGGAATTTATCCGTCTTGCCCTCATAACTGCCTTCCTCCGCATCAAGTCCGAGCCAGTCGCCGAACTGGTGACCCGTGTTCCACAGATACGGATTTTCGCCCTGTGCCTTTATGTATTCGACCCAGCGTTCCATACTTTCGAATCTGTCGGCAAGAATGGTTTTGTCGCCGTAAGCGCGGTAAATTTCGGTCGGACAAATCGTTATCGCATCGCCCCACGCCGCACCGTTGTATTCGCCGCTCATTCTCGGCACAATCATCATAATTTCACCGTTGCCCGGCTGTTCGAGAGCCGCGTCACGCAGCCATTTGTTAAACAGCGCACCAACATTTCGGTTGATTGCCGCCGTCTTGATAAACACCTGTGCATCGCCCGTCCAGCCCTGGCGTTCGTCACGCTGAGGACAATCGGTCGGAACATCTACAAAGTTATCATCCTGTCCCCAAAGCACGTTTTTGTAAAGCTGATTCAAATCACTGTCGGAACACTCAAATTCCGCCGTCTTTTTATAATCGGTATGCATCGGATATGCCTTAAAATCATCAAGAGATATATCCCCCGGGTATTCGATAAGACGAATGTATCTGAATCCCTGGAAGGTAAATGTCGGCTCAAACTCCTCTTTTTCGCCGCCGCGCAGGGTATATTCAATAAGGTTTTTTGCCGAGCGCATATTCGCCGTATAGAAATTCCCGTCTTTATCCAAAACCTCGGCGTGGTCGAACACAACGCGGTCGCCCGACTTGCCGCTTACCGCGAAATGCACAACGCCCGTCAGATTCTGACCGAAATCAATAACCCTCTCACCCTTTGGCGTGGTGATAAGCTCAATCGGCGCAATTTCGCCGTGGCGTTTAACGCTTTCGTGCCGCTGACCCAAAATATGCGCATAAGGATAGTTTTTCATAACAACCCTCTTTAGCTTGCCCTCGTCACAGTCGGGAAGATACATCGAGCCGTCATACATCCGCGCGTCATATGTTTCGCCGTCATATATATCCGCTCTTGTCCACGGCGAATCAAAGCACTTCCAAAAATAATCGGTGTATATTCCGTCCTCTGTTCCATCCTCATATTCAACATCGAGCTGCAAAAGCGCCGCCGTTTCCGACAGGTCATATGAATTCATTGTAATACGCCCTCTCGCCCAGCCGTCGGCAACGGTTATACAAACCGCGTTTTTGTCACCGAGCATATCCGTCACGTCATATGTCTGATAAAGCAAATCAAGGTGTATGGGCGTTGAACCGGGCGCAAGATATGTATCGCTTACCCTCACGCCGTTTATATGTATCTCATACACACCGAGGGCGGTCGCATAGATACGCGCCTTTTTTATTTTTTTCTTGGGCGAAAATTCCTTTCGGAACACCGAGATATACCCGTCTTTGTCAAAATTGGTTATCCAGCGGCCTTTCCAGTTCTTCCATGACATAAGACCCGTTTCAAAATATCCGTTTATCTCGGCACATTCGCCGTTGTTGTCCCAAACGGTAACGCAAACATCATAACGAGTTTTCGGTTTCAATGCGCCGCCGTCATACTTGACAAAAATGCTCGAATCGGATTCGACTCTGCCGCTGTTCCATACATCGCCGACAACGATTCTGTATGCCGTCTGGTGCGTATTTTCTTCATCGGAAACGAGCTTCCACGAAAATTCGGGCTTTTCAATATCGATTCCGATAGGATTTTCAAGATAGTTTACGGTAAGTTCTTTAAGTTTAAGCATAATTTTTCTCCTTTTATCTATGTATTGCTTTTAGATATATATTGCTTTATAAAAAGTCGGTTATCCGCGAACCCTTATAAATAAGCGTTCCCGTTTGGTTTATTTCGCAGCGGTTATAAAATTCGCGCGACACATAAAATGTCAGTCTTTTGTTTCCGTTCAAAAACGCGACAATATATTTTTTGTCCTTAAACGGCGGCTGTGATTTTGACACGACCGTCTTTATGTATGTTTGTTTGTCAATAATCCTTGCCGTCACGCGCTTTTCGGCGCACCGCCGTGATTTTATTATCCGTATAATAATTCCCGCAGCAATCAAAACTTCGATTGCGCACAATATTATATTTATGATATCGCCTGTCATTTTTCTTCTTCCTCATCTTTGGCGTCGCCGTATTTCTTTATAACGGCAAGCTCTTTCGCCGTCTTTATCGCGCCCCTGCCGAAATCGTTTTTTAATCTCATAACCGTGTCCGACAGGACTTCTTTTTGCATATCCTCCCCCGATTGCGGCATAAACGAGAGCTGTTCGCATTTTATGTCGGTAAGATTGGATGTCGAAATTCCGATAAGCCGCACATTTTTGTTTATCGTCTCGCCGTCAAACAGGCTTTTTGCCACGGAATACAGCTTTTCGCGGCTGCGCACACATCCGCCCGAATACGCGCGCGTTATGCTTTTCATATCCGCAAATTTAAGTTTTAAAGTTACGGTCTTGCACCACAGCCCCTTGCGATAGAGCCTGAAACTCACATCATCGGCAAGCATATAAAGCGTGTCATAAAGGGTTTGTCGGTCACTCGGCTTGTGCGAATCCATATCAGTCAAAAAGGTCGTTTCGCGCCCGATTGACTTTGGCGCGGCGTTCGGCGTGACCTCGCGGTTGTCGATTCCTTCGGCGTGTAATCTCATCTCATGCGCCGTGTTTTTGAACATATAAAGCCGCTCGTCCGATGCGGCGGCAAGCTGTCCGACCGTTCTTATCCCGATTGAATTCAGACGTTCAGCCGTCTTTTTGCCTATTCCGTAAAGCTCACCGACAGGTCGGTTTTTCATCAGCTCGGCAAATTCCCTCGGCGACCGTATCACAAAAAAGCCGCGCGGCTTTTTTTCTTCGCTTGCACACTTTGCGCTCATCATCGAATACCCGACCCCGACCGAACACGTCAGCCTTACCGTTTCAAACACGCGCCGCTGAATCGTCTTGGCAATATCCTCTGCCGCACCGAAAACGAACTCGCTTCCCGTGACGTCCATATACCCCTCGTCAAGCGACACAAATTCAATCTTATCGGTATATTCCGCCATAATGGCGTGAACCTTGTCGGACGCGTCTTTGTACTTTGCAAAGTGCGGCTTTATAAACACCGCACTCGGGCAGCGGCGATACGCCTCGGCGCTGCTCATTGCCGAATGCACGCCGTACTTTCTCGCGATATAGTTACAGGTCGAAACAACGCCGCGCGTTCCGGGCGGAGAACCGACAATTACGGGTTTTCCGACAAGCGCAGGATTGTCACGTTCCTCAACCGAGGCAAAAAACGCGTCCATATCCAAATGTATTATCTTTCGCACGCGGCGCACCCCCTTTGGTTATGTCTTTCCTTATTATATATGATACTTAAAAAAATTGCAATAGTTTTCAATAATTAAAAAAGTTTTATAAAAATTTTTGCCAAGCAAATACACATTTCTATAAGATTGTGTCGGTTTGCATTATGTGCGTAGCCGTAATTTAAAATCAAAAATAATTTTCACATTGCCGCTCAAGGGGAAGGCTTAATCACACTGTGCGTTATCCGTATGATTTCGCGACATACGGATAACCATAACTAATTTATATCGCAGGGTCGGTTGTATAATCAACAATTTTATATCTGCCGCTCAAATTTTCAATACGATAAATCCAATCAGATCCTTCCATCACCGTAATGCCCGATTTTGTTTCCTCTACAACCTCTGTATCCCAAACAAAATAAACATTTCCTTTTTTCCTTATGCTCTTAACCGATAAATTAAGTAAATTACATTCTGATATATTATGCTTTTGATAATATGAAAATTGCGTATTAAATGCATACGAACCATATATCAAAACATTAGACATATAATCACCGAATGAGTCTTTTGTTCCCGAGCCATAATTGATAAAGTCAGCATAGCTTCGGTAATACCCCCTTATTGTATTCACAATATCATCATACTCGGATTTTGATGTCACAAGGGTTGAACCCGATATGCCGTCCATTCTTTTATATGTATACGCCGAATTATATAAATCTTCAAGCACGACCGTTTCTTCGGCTTTTTTACTTTCGGTATTTGACGGTTTGGGTGTCGTCTGTGACGGCGTTGTTTGCGTTGCCGTCGTCCGAACATTTTTGTCATTCGTCTTATCAATCACAAGAACCGTTGTAACAACGGCGCATATTACTGCCAATGCCGACAACACCGAAACAAGTATAATTCCGTTTCTTTTTCTCTTTTGTTCGACAGGATAAACCGTCTCATTCATCGGAATCGGATTTTTATAACTTTTCTGTGGAGCTGCCGCCGATTTTTGAGTTTGAGAGGGTTGTGCCTTTCCCAATATCGCGTTCATAAGCTGTTCGATATTTTCAAATCTATCGGCGGCCTTAACCGCCATTCCCTTTTTGATAGCATAACGAACGTTCGCCGAAAGATATTCGGGTATGACAAGCTCATCGTCCATTACCCTCTCTATCGATTCGGGCGGAGTATTCCCCGTGACCATTCGATAAAGCGTTGCCGAGAGGGCGTACACGTCCGTCCACGGCCCTTGATTGCCGCGTGTTCGGTATTGTTCCTCAGGCGCATACCCCGGTTTTAACGTCACCGATATACTTTTGTTATCACCAAACGACTGCCGCGCCGCTCCGAAATCTATCAGCTTTACTTGTCCGTCCTTTGTCATAAAGATGTTGTCGGGGCTTATATCGCGGTGTATTATCCCTGTTTTGTGTATCTCTTTAAGTGCCTCTGTCACGGGCATAAGGATTTGTATACTCTCGCTCTCGCCGAGCTTGCCGCCGCGGCGGTTGAGATATTGTTTTAAGTCCGTTCCGTCAAGGTATTGCATCACCATATACGCTGTGCCGTTCGCACCGAAACAATCCTTTACGCTTACCACACCGGGATATTCCGAAAACCGCGCGAGCGTCCGCGCCTCGGTCAAGAACTTTTCCTTGCCTTTTTCAAAGTCCGTTTCGCCGCCGGCAAACGCCCTCACCGTTCGGCTTTCGGATTCTCTCTGCGCCGAATCGTTCGGGTAATATTCCTTTATCGCGACCCTCGTACCCAAAACATTGTCATATCCGATATATGTAATTCCGAATCCGCCCTGTCCGAGCGCGATTCCGACCGTGTATCGGTCGTTCAACCTGCTGCCCGGCTGTAGGAAGTTTTGTGACGCGTTTTTCAATTCTTGTTCATTCAATCCGCATTTCGGACATATTACCGATTCGCCTTTGTCCGTCATACAACCCATACATAAGCTCATTGTACCACCCCGTTTATGATTTTATGTTTTTTATTTGTATACGGGGCGGTTACGAACCGCCCCGTAAAATGTTAATCAAATTATTTTGATTTGCCGATTTCGTTATTCCGTGTAATTTCGTGACATACGGATAACCACAGCGATTAAAACGTTATTCTATACTCCTTATTTCCGAACATAATCATATCGCCGCTGTTGACCTTTGTCTTGCCGACAAACGTCATACCGTTAAGAGTTGTTCCGTTGGTCGATTTTAAATCCTCGACAAGCATATTTCCGTTTTCAAACACAAATCGGCAATGCTTGCCCGATGTCTGGCTGTCGGATATTACAATATCACAATCGGGATTCCTGCCGACCAGCAACTCGCCCGACAAAAATCCTTTTTTAACATCGCTGCCGCCGACCTCTGTCATTGTGACGGGCATACCGCTTGTGTTTCTCACCCTGCCGACAGGGGTCGGGTCAGGTGTCGGCGGCATCGGCTTTGGCGTGTTCGCGTCATATTGTGAGTACACGTTTCCGCCTATCGGCGCCCGATATTCGGGTTCGCTGTTCTTGTTATTCCTGCTTATAAGGGCTATTATCACCACTATTATTGCAAGCACAAGCAAGATTACCGCTATTATTATAATCATATTCATATTCAAATTTATTCCTGACATTGAATTTCCCTCACTTTCATTTGTTTGCGCCGTCCCGGGTACGCTTGTAGGTACCACGCCGAGGCTGTCCTGCGGCTTTTTAAGCACGCATTCGGTTTCATCCGTAATCTCATGTTCGTTCTCCCAAACCGACATTTTAATATTATGCGATTTTTCGTCGGCATACGCCGCGCTGTAACCCAAATCTATCATAAGAGTCTGTTTAAGGCGGTCGAACAGAGTATCATATATACTTTCGGGACTGTATTTATAAAGATTGTATTTTTCGCCGTTTGTCGCCTCGGTAAGCCTGTTTACAAATCTCTCGCCCGAGCCGCGCGTGCCGGGATTCCATGCCGAATATACGGGTATGGTCTTTTCTTTAAACTTTTGCACAATCTCGTCCTCGGTCGTGCCGCCATACTCGTTTATTCCGTCCGTCAAAAGTATGACAACTTTTCTTTTCGGAATCCCGACATCGGTTCTCTCTATCAGTTCAAGAGCCTTTTCAAGACCGCCATAGAGCATTGTCCTTCCGTCACTGTTCGAAATATTGTTCACCGTCTCGGCTATTTCCTGCGATGACTGTGTATAATCGCGCACAATTTTAGCCTCGTTGCCGAATGTAACGATTGCCGCACGGTCTTTTTCGCTCATCTTTTCCGCCCAATGCACGGTCGATTGTTTTATCTTGCTAAAAGCCGATGCGCCGATTGAACCCGACACGTCTATCAAAAATATATACGCCATTCCCTCGCCCGATTCCGAAAACCTTTTTACCCTCTGAACCATAAGCTTTTCGCCGTCAATATATGTATTGATTTTCGACGCCTGCGGCGGTTCAACGGCTTTTCCGTCCGAATCGGTCATATCAACATAAACCCTCAAAGCATCATTAAACGGCTGTACCTGTCGGATATTGATTTTGTTCAAACCCTCGGCACTTGTACATACCGATGTAATAACCAGAAACAACGCCGCCAGCATACATACTAATCTTTTTGCCACCTGAATCCCTCCCCGCATAGCTGAACAAGAATAAGCTCGCTGTTGCCCAGTTCAATGCAGTCGCCTGTTTTTATTTCGGTCGGAACATAGACCTCATCGCCGTTGAGATACACAAGGCCGTGACCCTCACCCGGGTATAAAATGAAGTTGTTCTTTTTCGGGTTATAACTCACCACTGCGTGGTTTTGGCGTGCTATGCCGTTGTCCGACTGAATCGCAACATCCATATTCGCCGCTCTGCCGATAAAATTCTTTTCGCTGCGCAATCTGTAATCCTTGCCGACATCCGGGCCGTTGATACACACGAGCCAGCCGACAACGGGATCAAACCCCATCGAGCCGCGCATAAGTCCGACCGTCTTGCCATCCGTGTTGTTGGCGTTGCGCTTTGCAACCGTTTTTTCAATCGGCGGCGGTGTCGGTGCGGCCGGCTGTTGAAAGCCTCCCTGCATCGCCGCTCCGTTTTGCTGTTGGTTGATACGGCTGAGCGGCATTGTTACTCCTGCCGCCGCGCCGCCGTTCATCGCGCCTCCCATTTCACAAAAAGGACAATTCGCATATTTTGTGTCATCATAAAAATGACCGTTACTACATCTTTTCATTGACATAATTCTCACCTCATAAATTTTTCTTTTTAGTTTATTCTTTTATACAAAAACAGTTATTGCCGAAAAGTTGTCGCAATCATCGCAAGACTTAGTGTTTTCTTTCACGATTCTCACCATTTTGGCAATCCACCGCGAAGCCGTCTTTGATTTTTTCAAGCTGTCGGTCATCTGTTTTTCGTCTATGTTTTCCCAAAACCCGTCCGTGCAAAGCAAGAACGCGTCACCCGGCTTTATATCAACTTTTTTGTGAATGTCGGGTTTGAACTTTTCCGCCGCGCCCATTGTGCGGATAAGGCGGCTTTGTTCATCGCTCTTTCGAATATCGTTATACGATATTTCGCCGCTCATATATGACATATACGCAACCGAGTGGTCAGCCGTTATCTCGAGAATATTGTTGTCCCTAAAGAAATACAGCCTGCTGTCGCCGATATGCCCCCATACCGCCTCGCCGTTATTTATCAAAAGCGCGGTCATCGTTGTCCGCATACGCTTATACAGCACATTGCTTTCGATAAGGTCAACAAGACCCTCTTGTGAGCTTTCTAACAGATGCTTCATATTGCCCTCGCTGCATTCAAACTCGCCGCCGACAATCAAATTTCGCTCCGCTTTATCCAAAACGCACTTTGACGCAAGCTCGCCGTAAGAATGTCCGCCAAGACCGTCCGCCACAGCAAAAAAACCGATGTCGGCGTACATTTCGAGGGTAAGAATTCCGTCCTCGTTATTATCGCGCTTGCCTATGTCACAAACCCTGCCGAATTCCATGGTCATCCTCCTTTATTTTTCCGACTTTATTTTTCCAAGCCTACGCTGAACATCGCCGTCCTGTCGCCGATATAGAACCGCGCGCCGTTTAAGAGAACGGTCGGCACTTTCGGCTGAAGCTTTGTTCCGTTCGCAAGATATGTACCGTTTGCCGATGACAAATCCGTCACATAGAATCCCTGCTGACTCTTTTCGTATCTGACCGTACAGTGTGCACGGCTTATTCCCGGTGAATCGGCAGGCATAACGATTTGACACACCATCGGGTCTCTGCCTATGGTAACGCCGTTATCGTCAAGATAGAATCTCTGACCCATAAATTCGCCGCTTACGCAATACAAAACGGGTTTTGCCTTTTTGTGTTTTTTAACAAGCACAATGATTAAAAATGCAATCGCACCGACAAAGATAACTCCGACAACGATAAGCGCAACCCACGCTATTTTCATTGACTGTGCCTTGATATACGGTATTCCGTTCTGGTCAAGAACCTTTGTAAGCTCGGATATTTTTATCGCAACGCCTATGCCGTCCGTCCTGTTGGATTTTGCAAAGTTAATGCCGACAACCTCACCTTTGTCATTGACAAACGGGCCGCCCGAATCGCCGTTGCTTATCGTCACATCAAGCACATATACGCTGAGCGCCTGAAAGTTTTCGTAAATCTGTATCGAGTTTTGCGAACCTATATTACCGCTGCGGATTTTCACCTCTTGGTCAATTGCACCCGACAAAGCGTCAACATCCCCCGGAAAGCCGAGAGCATAACCGCCCGTTCCCGCTTTGACCTCGCTGTCGTTTAACTTAATCGGGTTAAGGTTGACCGGCGATTTCAATCTCAAAATCGCAATATCCGATGCCGGAAGCGGCGTCATAACCTCTGCGTCAATCATATTATCTCTCGATAAAAGAATAGACACTCTCTTTGCGCCATCGACAACGTGATAATTGGTAACGATATAAGATACCGGTGATGTTTCGCCTATGGCAAAGCCCGTGCCGAACGCCGTCCCCGAATCCGTTTCGGAAATAACCCTGACAACACTTTTGCTTGCCTCTCTGACCGCCGCCGGTGCCGATTCCGCAAATGCCGTGACCTGCATAAGCACCAATAACCAAACTCCTAAAATACATCCTATTTTCTTCATCATAACTCCTGTTCCGCCATTTTGGCTTTTGTATATTTTTATTTTTAATTTTTTTCTATATAATTTTGAATATCACGGCGGTCGCATTGTCCTGTGCCGCCCTTTGCTTTTGCTCAACCGCGTTTATAATAGCCTGAGCCGTCCGCCTTTTCGAATTGCTTAAAATCATCTCGATTTCGTCATCGCCGAGGGTTTTGTATACTCCGTCGCTGCAAAGCAGAATTATATCCCCCATTCTGAGCGGAAAGCGCCGCTCGTTTTTGTCTATCTCCGAAAGGGTGTCAAGCCCGAGATATGAGGTCAGAGCCTCTCTCTCATAATTGCTCGCCGCCTCCTGAAATGTTATCTCGCCGCGGCTCGCCATTTCGTCAAGCTCGCGCGCGTATATATGGTCAACGTTGAGCTGTCTCAGCATTCCGTTTCGCATAAGGTATATGTGGCTGTCGCCGACAGATACCCAGCACAGCTCTTTATCCCTTACCACCGCGCCGATAAGCGTTGCGCCGCTGTTGCCTATTCGACACACGGCGCGGTTCGCCGAATACACCGCGTCCTCCATTGCCGCAAGGGTAAGCTCACCGTCTTTGACCTCGCTTGAATACACATTCAAAAACTCCTCTACGCCTGTGCTTGCCGCCGCATAGCCATCGGCAAGACCGCCCATTCCGTCAGCCAAAACCGCCACGCATCCGATGTCGGCGTTGTCGTCATCACTATAGACATTGCTGAAAATAAACGCGTCCTGCTGTTCCTCGCGCATACCTATCGTCTGGGCATTATCCGGCTCGATATAGAGCTGTTCGTGCGTCTCGCGGATCGTCATTGTTATCGGCTCGTCATCGGACGAGAACGTGTCGCGCGGCATTCGCCTCGCCGCTTTTGCGGCTCTCTTTTTTCGCTTCTTCATCGCCTTTTCATCGGCAATAGCCGTCCTGTCGGCTTTTTTAAAGAATCTCAATATTATTCCTCCCTCAAACTCTGCCTAATACGGCTTGATTTCGGTAATACAACAGTCATTCCACTTTGTACCTCGGTATATACTGTCAATGGTTATTTTTATATAATCGGTCGTCTTTATACCGCCGAAATCCACATCCTGATATATATAATTCGCCTTATCGAACACATCTTCAAGGGTTTTTGCCACCGATGTTCCGTCCGAAAACGAAATTGTTATATCTTTGGGTCTTGAATTTGCGTAATATATCCACATTCCGTAACCGTCACTGTATTTTGTATAGCCGTTCAGAATTTTTACCCCCTTGACCTTTTGCGGCGAATCGGCGAAAAGCTTTATCCACTGTCCTACTCCGCCCGGGACATTCCACGCCGTGTCACATTGTCCGTCCGTTGCATAATACGGCCCGTATTTTCTGTTTGCCGAGGTTGCCTCGGTCACACCGGACGCGGTTGCACTCGGAAAGTATCCGCACCGATAAGGTTCTTCTTTTACCGTGGTATTATCAGCAAGCCGAATATCCGATTGATTATCGTTTGAGTTGCCTTTGGCAAGAGATACCGCCGCCGCCGCAATCAGCGCCGCGACCAAAACCGCAAGTATCGAAACGATTATAATAAGCGCGGTTTTGCTTTTATCCGAATTGTCCCCCGAATAATTGCCCGAATTTACATTCGGCATATTATTCGGCGGAATATATCCGCCGCCGTGCATTTGTGAAACATTACGGTTATCGGGTCTTATGCTCGGATCCGCGGCGATGCCCTGTTTCCGCATTTCGCCGCTCGGAATCTGTCCGCTCATCATAAGCGCCCTCTGAAGATCATCAACGCTCTCAAACCTGTCCGCCGCCTTGACCGCCATTCCCTTTCTGAGGGCAAACTGTACATTCGGCGATAAATAATTCGGTATCACAAGTTCGTCATTTATCGCGCGGTCGAGAGAATCGGGCGGCGTGTTGCCCGTAAGCATCTTATACAGCGTTGCCGTCAGGGCATAAACATCCGTCCACGGACCTTGATTGCCGCGCGTTCGGTATTGCTCCTCGGGCGCATACCCCGGTTTTAATGTCACCGAAAGGCTTTTTTGTCCGCCGACCGCCTGTTTTGCCGCGCCGAAGTCTATCAGCTTTACCTGTCCGTCCGAGGTCATAAATATGTTATCGGGGCTTATGTCGCGGTGAATCACGCCTGCTTTGTGAACCTCTTTTAACGCCTCGATAACAGGCGTTAAAATACTTATGCTCTCTTTTTCGCCGAGGTGTCCGCCGCGTTTGTTGAGATAGCCCTTCATATCCGTTCCGTCAAGGTATTGCATCACCATATACGCTGTTCCGTTGGCGTTAAAACAGTCCTTAACCTCGACAATTCCGTGATACCCCGAAAAACGTCCGAGGGTTCGCGCCTCATCAATAAACTTTTGTTTTCCGTGTTCAAAATTACTGTCGGAATTCGTGAACGGCATAACCGTTCTGTCGCCCGGCACTCTTTGAGCAATATCCGACGGATAGTATTCTTTTATCGCGACCCTCTGACCGAGAACCTTGTCAAAACCGATATATGTAATTCCGAACCCGCCCTGACCCAGCGCGATTCCGACAATATACCTGTCGTTCAACACGTATCCGGGCTTTATAAACGCCGGCGAAGCACCGCCGAGGTCGTTTTCATTAAGTCCGCAATGCGGACAAATCACGTTTTCGCCTTTGTCGGTCATACAACCCATACATAAACTCAAACTCAATCACTCCCGTTCGGAAACATCCGTGTTTCCGTTTATTTTTATATAGATTTAATTTAATTCATAACTCCGCGTGAGAGCTTCATCGAGATAATTCGGCGAACCGACTCGTCAATGCGCTCCTCCGATATTTCGCCCGATGTCACAGCATCCTTTATCGCGGCAAACGCCGCCTTGGGTTCGGGTGACATAAGCACAAAGTCAACCCCGGCTTTGACTGCTCTCTTTGCCGCGTCCGCCGCGCTGTATTTTGACGTAATCGCACCCATATTGAGCGCGTCCGAAATAACAATCTTTTCAAAGCCGAGTTCACCTCTGAGCCATTCCTGTATAACCGTTTTTGAAAGGGTTGACGGCGTACCGTTTTCAACAGTCGCAACGCCCATATGCGCAACCATAACAAAGTCCGCCCCTGCGGCGATTCCCGACTTAAACGGTATAAACTCACACTCTTTCATCTGTTCGTATGTGCGTGTGCAAACACCTGCGCTCTTGTGCGTGTTTTCCTCTATGCTGCCGTTGCTCGGAAAGTGTTTGAGGGTTGCCGACACGCCCGTGTCCTGCATCGCCTTTACCTCTGCCGCGACCATATCCGCAACAATCTTTGGGTCTTTTCCGAATGAACGGTCGCCTATATCCTCGTTGTTCGCAACGGTGATAACGTCCGCCACAGGTGCGAAATCCACGTTAAATCCGAATTTTTTCAGGTTTTCGCTGAGTTTCTCTCCGACCGCCGCCGCTTTGTCGGTGTTGCCGCTCGCTCCGATTTGCGCCATAGGCTCTATCTTGGGTTCATAAAGCCCTGCGTTGCCGAGTCTCGCAACCCTGCCGCCCTCTTCGTCAACCGCGATAAACAGCGGCGTTTTGCTGTAGCTTTGCGTTGCCGAAATCATATTTTTTAGCTGTTCGGCGTCTTTGATATTCTGTGAAAAATAGATTATTCCTCCGACGGGACAGCTCTCCAGTGCCTGTTTGGTTGCGTCGCCTGCCTGTACGGCAACGCCTATATCGATTATATCCTCGGGTCTGACAAAAAACATCTGCCATATCTTTTCGTCAAGAGTCATATTTTGCACCTTTTCATTGACTTTTTCGTTTAAAGATGTATTTTGGCTCTTTCCATCCGATGCGTTCGTCTTTTTGCCGCCCGATTCATCCTCGGTTTGAACATCTGTTACCGATGAATTTTGAGATGCTTTTTTGTTATCTTTCGAACAGCCGCACGCCAACTCCGTTACGGCAATCAGCGCCGCCAAAACCAATGCTGTAATCTTTTTTCCGTTTTTATTTCTCATATTAAATTCCTTTCCGTTCGTCTTATTCCTCAACAATTCTTTCTTTTTCATACTCTATTATATATGCAAGAGAACCCGATTTATAAAACCTCATATCATCCCCGGAGTCGTTGAACGACCATACACCGTCGGCTTTGGGTTTGAAAATCTGTATATATCTTTCGGCAACGCCCGTGTTTTTGTCGCTGCCGCTCGGCTCGCCCTCGCGCCAGCGCGCAAAAGTAAAAGGCTCGCCCGTTATCCATTTTGCGCTGCTGCTGTTCCAATAACTCAACGCCTCGCTGTGCGTATAATACCCCTCGGGGGCACACGCGCCGACCCAGACGTTTCTCACGTTGCTGTAAGCGTCAAGCATATTCTTTATCTTTGTAAATTCATCGGAATCATTTATCGTCACAAGATGTCCGCCGGCAGAAACCGCCTCTTGGCGCGCTGTCTCCCACGTACACATCTTTACAACCACCTCATAGGTATGCTCGACAATCTTTTTTGTCTTTTTGGGTGCCGCCGTTGTTACGGCGGTCTGCGCACCGCCGCCGAAATCGTTTCCGCCTCCGCTGACAGCCACAATGATAAGTGCCGTCACGGCACAGACAAGAACCGCCGCCAGTGACGCGGCTAAAATAATCAGCTTTTTGTTAAAGCCGCTTGCCGTGCCGCTTTGAGCCGCTTTAACGTTATTAGTGTTCAACGCGCCGACTCCGCCGCTGTTTTGCACCGCAACAGCCTTATTCGTCATCGATGCCTGAGTACCGGGTTTATATTCGCCCGTCAAAGCCGCCTGAAGCTCGTCAATCGTTGCAAATCTGTCCGCCGCCTTGACCGCCATTCCTTTTTGAATCGCAAGGCGTATATTCTCGGGCAGGTAATTCGGAATAACCATTTCGTCATTCATAAGCCTTTCGAGAGAATCGGGCGGTGTATTGCCCGTTATCATTCGATAGAGCGTTGCCGTCAGGGCGTAAACGTCCGTCCACGGTCCTTGATTGCCGCGCGTTCGGTATTGCTCCTCGGGTGCATACCCCGGTTTTAGGGTCACCGAAAGGCTCTTTTGTCCGTCCATGCCTTGTCTTGCCGCACCGAAATCTATCAGTTTTACCTGTCCGTCCGCAGTCATAAATATGTTGTCGGGACTTATATCGCGGTGAATCACGCCTGCTCTGTGGACTTCCTTCAACGCGGCAAGCACGGGCATAAGAATTTTTATGCTCTCGTCCGTGCCGAGCCGTCCGCCGTGCTGTCCGAGATACGTTTTTAAATCCGTACCGTCAAGGTATTGCATCACCATATATGCTGTCCCGTTCTCGTCAAAACAATCCCTCACACTCACTATTCCGGGATAATCCGAAAATTTCGCAAGGATTCGTGCCTCTTCCAAAAACTTTTGCTTTCCGTGTTCAAAATTGCCGTCGGAATTCGTGAACGGCATAACGGTTCGGTCGCCCGGTACTCTTTGGGCAATATCCGAGGGATAATACTCTTTTATCGCGACCTTTGTCCCGAGAACATTGTCATAACCGATGTATGTAATCCCGAATCCGCCCTGTCCGAGTGCAATTCCGACCGTGTACCGACCTTGTTTGAGTTCGTGCCCCGGTCGGATAAACGCAGGCGATGCCGCCGCCAAATCGTTTTCGTTCAAACCGCAAATCGGGCATATAACATTATCGCCCTTGTCGGTCATACAGCCCATACATAATCTCAATACATTCACTCCTTAAATATATGATTTAATCATCGTTCATCGTTTAAGATATAATATTCGCGTGCGGTTGGCGCCGCAATATTAATTAACCGATTTTTGAAAATGCTGATAGTCAAGATAGCTGCTCCATGAGCCGCCCCATTCCCAATGATGCTCTGTTACAAAAATATAGTATATTTCGCTGTCGGGTCCTATGTATGCACGTTTCGCCGTGTCGCTCGTCCATTTTGATTTATCGCGCGACCAATATTCGGCGGCGTTGGAATGTGAACCCCGTCCGTCCGATGCAACATACGGATTTATTTGAGGATTAATATCAATCGCACAGCCGAGCGCGTGTTTCGAAAGACTTCCCGTTCCCGCCGTTGATACGCGATAATTGAATGCGGACGTGTTGTTGTCGTCTATCGAATCAAAATCGCTTGCGTTATAATAATCGACAAGCCGCATCTTTTCAATCGGGTATCTTATCTCGAATAACTCGGCAAAAATATCAAGAACCTCATCGGCAAGCTTTTTGTTCACAACAAGCTCACCCTCTGTAACATTGCCGTTGAAATCATAGTGCGGAATTTTGAGATACGCCAATTCGTCAAAACTGATTTTTGCTCCCTCTTTCATTGACTTTCCCATCATAAGATTTTGAATGTCGGTCGGAATCTCCGATGCCGTGCCGCGGTACGGCATTGCCTCTGACGCAGCGGCGGAATTCTTCCGTTCAGTCTCCTCCGGGGATTCCGTTTCGGTCTCCGCCTTGCCGTCCGCCGCGGTTTGGACGCGCGTTTCGGTTTGACCTGCTGCGCTCGGTGTACGGCCGCCGCCTTTGACAAGCGTAACGGTCACCGCAGCAATTGATATAAAAACAACTAAAAAACAAATAATTAAGACTTTTTTTAAAGTTTTCTCGCTCATACTTACCCCTCATCTTAGAGTAAACAATTATTTATTGTTTACCCAGACCGCTGACAAAGTTAAAGTCAGCGGTCAAATTTTTTGTAAAAAACCTTTTC